>Ga0070671_100002407_pt1 | contig 14462 bp, 17 predicted proteins | sample KBSS73metaG_FD_65341 | JGI IMG/M metagenome (GOLD analysis project Ga0070671, IMG submission 65341) | Switchgrass rhizosphere microbial communities from Kellogg Biological Station, Michigan, USA - KBS S7-3 metaG | ecosystem: Host-associated > Plants > Roots > Rhizosphere > Soil ...
CCCGGATCCAGATCGCGAACGTCGGAGAACGTGACGAGTTGCTCGAACCCCTCGGGGGCGTCGCCCGCCACCGGTTCGAGCAGGAAACCGACGTGGTCGCCGAGGTCGTAACGGTCGCGCACCGCGCCAGCGAACCATCCGGCGGCGTCGTCGAGGATCGGCAAGTCGTGTGGGCCCGAATGCCATGCACAGCGCGCGAACTTGTCGGTGCGATCGCCTGTTTCGCCGCCGAACAGCCTGGCGAGTTCGCCGTGCTGTCGCTCGATGAGGTGGACCGCCAGGTGGCTGGCGTGCTCGGCGACGCGAAACGTGCGGTTGCGTTTCGACAGACCCGCCAAGAACCGCGGCGGGTGGATGCTCGTCTGGCTGGTGAACCCGACAAGGCAACCGGCCAACTCGTCACCGGAGCGCGTGGTGACGACGAACATCGGATAGTCGAGCAGAGCGACGAGCTTCTCGAAGGGTTGCGTCATGGCCGCGTCGCTAAGGTTGGGGCATGGCCAGAAAGTATGCGACTGCGGACGCGGTCGAGTTGCCCGATCTGCTCGAGTTCATCCGGCCGCGACATCGCATGGTGCTCACCACATTTCGCGCTGACGGCTCGCTGCAGAGCTCGCCGGTGTCGGGCGGGGTCGACGATGCCGGTCGCATCGTGATTTCCAGCTATCCCCAGCGGGCCAAGTCGGCAAATGTTCGTCGCACCCCGCAGGCCAGTGTGTTGGTGTTGTCCGATGAATTCAACGATGCCTACGTCCAGGTCGACGGCGACGCCGAGGTGATCGAGCTGCCCGACGCCGTCGAGCCGCTGGTCGACTACTACCGCTCCATCGCAGGCGAGCACCCCGACTGGGCCGAGTACCGGCAGGCGATGGTCGATCAGGGCAAGTGCCTGATCCGCGTCACTCCCCGACGCTGGGGTCCCGTTGCGACGGGCGGCTTCCCTCCGCAATAGCGCTACCAGGCGCCGTCGAGGTCCAGCGTCATCGTGCCCGCCGGATCGGCGCGAAACTTTCCGGTGCCTGCCACCTTCGCCAGCCCCTGGGTGCCCGACGCGACTCTCAGCTCCGCGGCCGCCACGCCGTCGCGGTACTGGCCGTCGTGCAACAGCACCACGCCGCCCTTCTTGCCGCCGATCGTTCCGGTGATGTGTTCGACGCCGACGAACAACGCGCTCTTGTCGGGCGAGTAGGCCAGTAACCACTTCGTCGTGGACGTGCCCTGGATGTCGCCCTCGTAGCGCTTCGCCACCAGCGCCTCGGTCAACTTCGTTGCGTCGTCGCCATCCTCGAACGGTGTCTCGTCCCAGCTGGCGATCTCGAAACGAGCCTCGATGTGTCTGCTCATAAGTTGCCGGGTACCCCGGACGACAGATCGGGAATCGACGGGCCGACCAGTGCGGTTCGTGCCGCCTGTGATAGTCAGGGCTAGGTGGCCGCGTTGCGTCCGCTAGCACGTCAAACTATAGTCTGGACACATGTCCAGAGGGTTCGGAGTTACTGCGTGACACGATTTGCCCAGCTCACCGGCCCTCGATCTTTGCGCTGACCATGCGCATCGCCTTAATGTCCTACCGGAGCAAAACTCATTGCGGCGGCCAGGGGGTCTACGTCCGGCACCTTTCGCGCGGCCTCGTCGAACTCGGTCATGACGTCGAGGTGTTTTCCGGCCAGCCCTACCCCGAGGTGCTCGACCCGCGCGTGCGCCTGACGAAGGTGCCCAGCCTCGACCTGTACCGAGAGCCCGATCCGTTCCGCATTCCGCGGCCGAGCGAGATCCGCGACCGCATCGACATGCTCGAACTGCTGACGACGTGGACAGCCGGCTTCCCTGAACCGCGCACCTTCACGATGCGCGCCGCCCGACTGCTGGGCCGGCGACTCGGCGACTTCGACGTAGTGCACGACAACCAAAGCCTGGGCACCGGGCTGCTGGACCTCGCCGAACTGGGCCTGCCGGTGGTGGCGACGGTGCACCATCCGATCACGCGCGATCGTGTCCTGGACGTGGCGGCCGCGCAGTGGTGGCGCAAGCCGTTGGTCCGTCGCTGGTACGGGTTTGCCGAGATGCAGAAGAAGGTGGCCCGCCAGATTCCCGAGCTGTTGACGGTGTCGTCGACGTCGGCAGCCGACATCGCCGAAGACTTCGAGGTCGCCCCTAGCCAGCTGCACGTGGTGCCGCTCGGCGTCGACACCGCGCTGTTCAGGCCCGCTGAAAAGCGGGTCCGTAACCGGATCATCGCGATCGCCAGCGCCGACGTACCGCTCAAGGGCGTCAGTCACCTGCTGCACGCCGTTGCTCGGCTGCGCGTCGAACGCGATCTCGAGCTACAGCTGGTGGCCAAGCTCGAACCCAACGGGCCGACCGAGAAGCTGATCGCCGAATTGGGCGTTTCGGACATCGTTCACATCTCCAGCGGGCTGAGCGACACTGAGCTCGCAGATCTGCTGGCATCGGCCGAAATCGCTTGCATCCCTTCGCTGTACGAGGGCTTCTCGCTGCCTGCCGTTGAGGCAATGGCTAGCGGTACGCCGATCGTCGCCAGCCGTGCAGGCGCGTTGCCCGAGGTGGTCGGCGCCGACGGTGAATGCGCCCGACTGGTGCGGCCCGCCGACGTCGACGAGCTGACCAGTGTGCTCGGTCAGTTGTTGGACTCGCCGCAGGAGCTGGCGCGCTTGGGGGCCGCAGGGCGTCGCCGCGCGGTCGAGGTGTTCAGTTGGGAATCGGTTGCGGCGCAGACCGTCGCGGTCTACGAGAAAGCAATGGCTAAATGCTGACTGTCGACTTCGACCGGCTGGGCGTCGGTGCCGGCACGAAGGTGATCGATGTGGGGTGCGGCGCGGGCAGACACTCTTTCGAGGCCTACCGGCGCGGCGCCGACGTGATCGCATTCGACCAGAACGCGGCCGACCTCAACGACGTCGACGAGATCCTGCAGGCGATGAAGGGCCAGGGCGAGGTGCCGTCATCGGCACGGGCTGAAGCTGTCAAGGGCGACGCGCTCGACTTGCCTTATGCCGACGGCACTTTCGACTGCGTCATCGCATCGGAGATCCTCGAGCACGTCCCCGAGGACGACAGGGCCATCAGCGAACTGGTCCGGGTGCTGAAACCCGGTGGCTCGCTGGGCATCACGGTGCCGCGGTGGCTGCCGGAAAAGGTGTGCTGGGTGCTGTCGGACGAATACCACGCCAACGAAGGCGGGCACATCCGGATCTACCGGGCCGACGCGCTGCGCGACAAGGTGCTGGCGCACGGCCTGCGATTGACGCATACGCACCACGCGCACGCGCTGCACGCGCCGTTCTGGTGGCTGAAATGTGCTGTGGGAACGTCGAAGAACGATCACCCTGCCGTGGCGGCGTATCACAAACTGCTGGTCTGGGACATGATGGAACAGCCCTGGCTCACCCGCACCGCGGAGTCGCTGTTGAACCCGCTGATCGGCAAGAGCGTGGCGCTGTACTTCAGGAAGCCGGTAAAGACTGTTGCTGTCTCCTGAGGTTCCCGGCGTGCTGACGCCGGCGCAGTGTCGTCAGACCGCGCAGTCGATCGCCGCAACTCAGGAGTCCTCTGGCGCGATCCCCTGGTTCGACGGCGGGCACACCGATCCGTGGGACCACGTGGAAAATGCGATGGCCCTCACCGTCGCAGGGCTTTTGGAACCAGCGCGGGCCGCGTTCGAGTGGTGCCGCAACGCGCAGCGACCGGACGGCTCCTGGCCCATCCAGTTGCGCAACGGCGTGATCGAAGACGCCAACAGCGACAGCAACTTCTGCGCCTACATCGCAACGGGCGTCTGGCATCACGTGCTGATCACTCGCGACCGCCGGTTCGCCGAGACGATGTGGCCGGTGGTCGCCAAGGCCATCGACTTCGTCGTCGACCTGCAGGCCAGTGGCGGTGAGATCGCTTGGGCCAGAAGCCCGTCCGGGCCTGAGCCGGAGGCGCTGCTGACGGGCTGTGCCAGCATCTACCACAGCATCAGATGCGCGCTTGCGCTGGCGGACTATTTCGGCGATCCACAGCCGGAATGGGAAGTCGCCGTCGGTCAGTTGGGCCACGCGATCGCCCACCACCCCGAGGCGTTCGTGATCAAGGACCGCTGGTCGATGGAGTGGTACTACCCGGTGCTCGGCGGCGCCTTACGCGGGTCGGCAGCGCGCGAACGCATCGATGAGCGATGGGACGACTTTGTGGTGCCGGGGCTTGGCATCCGCTGCGTCGACGACCGGCCGTGGGTCACTGGGGCCGAAACCTGCGAGCTGGTAATGGCTTTGGACGCTGTCGGCGATTCGGTCCGTGCCCACCAGCAGTTCGCGGCGATGCACCACCTCCGCGAGGAGGACGGCTCCTACTGGACCGGCCTGGTCTACGCCGACGGCAAGCGGTGGCCGGTCGAGCGCACGACGTGGACCGGTGCGGCGATGATCCTCGCTGCCGATGCGCTGTCGCGGACCACCGCGGCCAACGGCATCTTCCGCGGCGCCGATCTGCCGCGCGGCCTCGAGGGCGAGTACGACTGCGCCTGCGCCGCCAGCGAGCGCTAGCCGTCCCGGCGGCGGACGCGCACCAGCGCGCCACGCGCCGGGGCCAGCGCGACACCGCGCGTCTGCCAGCCTTCGTCGCGGGCGCTCGAAGCTTGAATCGCGTAGTCGCGCAGCAAGGTTCGCAAAACGATGCGCACCTCCATCGTCGCGAATGCCGCGCCAATGCAACGACGGACGCCGCCGCCATACGGGATCCACTGTGCGGGATCGGGGCGTTGAGCCGTGAAGCGACCGGGATCGAAGTGGGTGGCGTCATGGAAGACCGATTCATCGGCATGCAGCAACCCGATGCTCGCGACGATCGTCTGCCCTTGCGGGATGGTCCACGGACCGATCTGCAGTGTCGGGGCCTTCACCTGGCGGAAGGTCGTATCGATGACGGGGCGGATCCGCAGCACCTCAAAGAGGGTCGCGGTCAACAGTTCCTCGGATCCCGCGTCGAGTTCGGCGACGAGACGCCCGAGCAGCTCCGGGTGTCGCTGCAACCGCTCGATTGCCCAGGCGAGCGTGGTGGCCGTCGTCTCGTGACCGGCGGCGAGCATGGTGATCAACTCGTCTGCGATCTCGTTGCGGCTCATCGGTGACCCGTCGTCGTAGCGACTCCGGAGCATCAGCGCGAGCACATCGTCACGGTCGGCCAGCCCCGGATCGGCCAGCGCGTTCCTGACCAGTCGGTCGACGATCGCGTCGTAGTCCCTGCGATACCGGAAGAATCGGCCCCACGGACTCCACGCGCCCCAATCCCATTGCGGTACAGGGATCATCGCGAGCTTCGAGCCCAGCCGGATCCCTGGTGGCAGTATCTCCCGCAGCCGTTCCAGTTCCTGTCCCTCGGCGCCGAAGACCGTCCGCAGGATCACATTCAGCGTGATGCGCATCATCGAGGGCAGCGCGGCGAATTCCTGATCCCGTGGCCACGTGGCGAACTCGTCGGCCGCTTCGCGTTCGATGATCGACTCGTAGGCGGCCAACCGCCTGCCATTAAACGACGGTGTCAATAATCTGCGGCGCGCGCGGTGCCGATCACCCGTCATCGCGAACATCGAGTTCGGTCCCATCACCCGGCCGAGGTTCGCATCGGTGGTATCGACGAGGTGCGGCGCGGCCTTGAAAAGCTGCCGAATGTCGTTGGGATCGCTGAGGACAACCAGCCGACCGAAGATGGGCAGTTCGATGGTGAAGGCCGAGCCGTAGACCCGGCGCAGCATCTGCAGCGCGATCCTGCGGTTCGTCAACGCCAACGCCCCCTGCACCGCCCGCGGCAGGCGCGGACCAGGAGGCAACTTCAGAGCGGTCATCGACGCCTCGCGCTCGGTCGTTGTTATAGCGCGGCGATGCTATGCACCCGAGGCGTCCAGTCAATGGACGGAAAGCGACGACCATGCGTCGGCATCCTTTTACGCTGTTCGGGTGCGGCTACAGGTTCTGGCCCGGCGTTCCTGACGTCCGCTCTAGCACGCGCATCGAACCTGTCGCCAACACTTCGCGGAAGTCACCGGTGGCCAGTGCCCGCTGGTAGATGTGGAAGGGCGCCTGGCCGCCGTCGTTCGGGTCGGGGAACACGTCGTGGATGATCAGCGCACCGCCGATGTCGACCCACCGCGCCCATCCGTCGAAGTCGCGCTGCGCGGCCTCTTCAGTGTGCCCTCCGTCAATGAACAACAGCCGCAACGGCATTCGCCAGCCTCGTGCGACGACCGGGGACTTGCCTACGATCGCCACCACGTGGTCGTCGAGTCCCGCCGCGTCGAGCGTATGCCGCAGCGTGGGAAGCGTGTCGAACAGTCCGGTCACGTCGTCCACCATCGACGAGTCGTGGTACTCCCAGCCCGGCTGATGTTCCTCCGAACCGTGGTGATGGTCGACGGTGTAGATCACCCCGCCGGTCTGCTGTGCGGCGGCGCCGAGCAGGACGGTCGATTTACCGCAGTACGTGCCGATTTCGACGCCGACGCCGTCACCCAGATATCGGACAGCGATGTCGTAAAGCGTGCGCCCCTCTTCGGCCGGCATGAAGCCGATGACCTGTTCGGCAAGGGTGAAGAGTTCGTCTGTGCTGCTCATTGGCGGCCACCTTACCGTTGCTGGTGAATGGCACTTGTAGTAGCGTCCGGACACGTGTCCGATCCGGTCTTGGAGTCGACTCGTCGTCGCCTGACCGCCAAACAGGCCGACACCGTCGATCGCCTTGGCCGCGCCGCCGTGGACCTCTTGAGTCGGGAAGGATTCTCCGGCCTGACCGTGCGACGGGTGGCCGCCGAAGCCGGGGTCGGAGCGGCCACTGCCTACACGTATTTCTCGTCGAAGGAGCACCTCGTCGCCGAGGTGTTCTGGCGTCGACTCGCGGGCGCGCCACCAGCAGCGCACGACTCGGCCGACGCGGCCACCCGGGTCGTCGACGTACTGCGCCACATCTCGCTGCTGGTCGCTGACGAACCCGAATTTGCTTGTGCGGTAACCAATTCGCTGCTCGGGAAGGACCCAGACGTCGAGGTGCTTCGGTTGCGCATCGGCCGCGACATTCGCGACCGGTTGGCCGCCGCGCTGGGACCCGACACCGACCCGGAGATCATCGACTCATTGGAGATGCTGTACTCGGGCGCGCTGGTGCGGGCGGGGATGGGCTACGCGTCGTATGCGGATATCGCGCATCGGTTGGAGAAGTCCGCCCGGCTGATGCTGCGTTAGCGGGGGCCGAGGATCGCGGTCGCCGCGGCGATCGCGTGCTCGACGATGCCCTGCACGTCGCGATCGTCTTCTACGAACAGCGCGGTCAACTCCCGCAGGCCGCCCAGCAGAATCAGCGCGAGCGGACGCGAGATCGGGGTCAGGCCGGCTCGCCGGAAACCGGGGCTGTCGGTCAGGTCGACGAGCATGTCGGTCAGCGCCTCCATGGCGAGCCGGTTCAGCGGCCTGGCCACCAGCCCGAGCGCCGGCGCCTCGCGGATCCAGCTCAGCGTGATCGCTGGCCGCGACCCGATGTGGTCGACGTAGGCCACCGCCGCCTGGCGGATCTGGTCCTGCCAGTCCGCCTCGGGGTCGACGGCTGCCTGGATGTTGGCGATCAGGTCCTCGTTGTTCCTGCGCAGCAGCTCGATCAGGCACTCTTCCTTGCTGGCGAACTGCTCGTAGAAGGTGCGCTTGGACGTGCGCGCATGCCGGACGATGTCGGCCACGGTGGAGTCGCGGTAGCCGCGTTCACCGATCGAGGCGGCGAGGCCATCGATCAACCGGTCACGGAACGCGTCATCGACGGACGCGCCTCTGTCGAGCGCTGTCGTCACTTCGCCTCCCCGCAACCCTTGCGCGTGTCTGGTACCAAGCGGTACCGTACTACACACACCCACGGTACACCGAAGTACCAGGGAAACGGCTGGGAGTGATGCACCGATGACAGACACCGCAGTGACCGTCGAAGCGAAGCCCCCGACAACTCCGGGCAAGACGCCGCCTGCGATTCGACTGCCCAAGCCGGTCCAGATGGTGCTGATGGCTGGGTTCCGCCGCAGGTTCCTGCGATATGCGGGCAAGCGTTACGGCTCCGTTTTCGCGATCAACGTTCCGTTCTTCGGCCGCAGCGTCGTGGTCTCCGACCCGGCGCTCGCGCGGCAGGTGTTCCTCGCGAGCACCGACGACCTGATCAACGTGCAACCGAACCTCAGCCGGATCTTCGGCCCCGGTTCGGTTTTCGCATTGGACGGTAAGGAACACCGGGCCCGGCGCAAGCTGCTGGCCCCGCCGTTCCACGGCCAGAGCATCAAGAACTACGAGACGGTCATCGAAGAGGAAACGCTGCGCGAGACCGCGTCGTGGCCCGAAGGCGTCGAGTTCCGCACGCTCGAGCCGATGAACCGGATCACGCTGAATGTCATCCTGCGCACCGTGTTTGGCGCTGATGGCGCAGAGCTCGACTTCCTACGCGAGATCATTCCGCCGTGGGCCGAGTTGGGGTCGCGGATGGCGACGCTGCCGGAGCCGCCGTTCAACACGGGGCGCCGCAGTCCGTGGGGCAAGCTCGCGGAGTTCCGCCGCAACTTCGACCGCACGGTGTTCGCGCTCATCGACAAGGCCCACGCCGACCCGCGGCTCGAAGAGCGCACCGACATCCTCGCGCTGTTGCTGCGCAGCACGTACGAGGACGGCACCCCGATGTCGCGCCAGGACGTTTCCGATGAACTGCTGACACTTCTCGGCGCCGGGCATGAGACCACCGCGTCGACGCTTGGCTGGGCGTTCGAGCGGCTGCGTCGTCATCCCGCGGTGCTGGCCCGGCTGGTGGAGGAAAACGACCAGGGCGCCAACGAGTTTCGTCAGGCCACCATTCAAGAGTTACAGCGCAACCGGACCGTCATCGACTTCTCCGGCCGGCACGTGCAGGCGCCGCACTTCGATCTCGGCGAGTTCCGAATTCCGCACGGGTACACCGTGATGATCGCGATCGCCAACGTGCACGCCAATGCCGACGTGTTCCCCGACCCCGAGCGCTTCGACCCGGAGCGCTTCGTCGGCACCAGAACACCGACGGCGTGGATCCCGTTCGGCGGCGGCACCCGGCGCTGCATCGGCGCGGCATTCGCCAACGTCGAGATGGACGTGGTGTTGCGAACGATCTTGCGGCACTTCGTGATCCAGACCGACGACGCACCGGAAGAGAAGGTTCACTTCCGGGGCATCGCGTTCACACCGAAGGATGGCGGCCGAATCACCGTGCGCCGCCGGGCTGCTTAGGTCGTCCGCCTAGCAGCGAGCAGACACAGATGGGGGCTTTGAGAGCGTTCTCAGCCCCCTTCTGCGTCTGCTCGGCGGAGTTAAGGGCCTAAACTTCGGCGCGCTTCGGCAGCTTCCAGCCGGGGCGCGGGAAGTGGCACGTGTAGCCGCTGGGGTAGCGCTCCAGGTAATCCTGGTGCTCGGGCTCGGCCTCCCAGAAGTCGCTCGCAGGCGTCACCTCGGTGACCACCTTGCCCGGCCACAGTCCGGACGCGTCGACGTCGGCGATTGTGTCGAGGGCGACGCGCTTCTGCTCATCGTCGACGTAGAAGATCGCCGACCGGTAGCTGCTGCCGACGTCGTTGCCCTGCCGGTCCTTCGTGGTCGGATCGTGGATCTGGAAGAAGAACTCGAGCAGGTTGCGGAAGTCGGTCTGCGACGGGTCGTAGACGATCTCGATCGCCTCGGCGTGGCCGGGGTGGTTGCGATACGTCGCGTGGGCATTCTGCCCGCCGGTGTAGCCGACGCGGGTCGCTACCACGCCGGGCTGCTTGCGGATCAGGTCCTGCATACCCCAGAAGCAGCCGCCCGCCAGGATCGCCTTCTTGTACTCGCTCACACTGTCTCCTCTTTTGTGAACAAAGACTTGTATTGCCCATATCCTTGCGCCTCGAGGTCGTCGAGGTGGATGAACCGCAGCGACGCCGAGTTGATGCAGTACCGCAGCCCGCCTTCGGCGCGCGGTCCGTCGTTGAACACGTGGCCGAGATGGCTGTCGCCGTGTGCGGAGCGGACCTCGGTGCGGAGCATCAGGTGCGAGAAGTCGCGCTTCTCGACGACGTTCTCCGCATCGAGCGGCCGAGTGAAGCTGGGCCAGCCGGTGCCGCTGTCGAACTTGTCGACCGAGGCGAACAGCGGCTCACCCGAAACCACGTCGACGTAGATACCCGGCTCGTGGTTGTCCCAGTATTCGCCGGTGAAGGGCCGTTCGGTGCCGTTCTTCTGCGTGACGTAGTACTGCTCGGGCGACAGCGCGTCGACCGCGGCCGGATTGTTGTTGTATTGGTGCGACATAGTGCCTTTATAACCGCGCGGCGCAGCCGGTTAATCCCTTGATTGTCGCTACCGTTAATAGATGCGTTCAGCCGCGGTGGCCCTTGTCGCCCTAGTCCTCGTCGGCTGGGGTGCACCCACCGCTTCGGCGACGAGCGCCCCACCCGAAGTGGCCGATGCCGATGGCGTCGTGTTCACCGACAACTCGTCGATCGTCGATCCGCGTCCGGTGCCCGTCGAGTCGTGGAGTCGCGTCGCTAATGAGCGGGCCGTGGCGGTGCATTTCACCAGCGGGACGCCCGCTTGCAATGGCGTGCATGCCACCGCACAGGAGACAGCGGACGCCGTAACGGTCACGCTGACCGGCGGTTCGCTGCCGTCGGTCGCGGGCCGGATGTGCATCATGCTGGCGGTCACGGGCACGCTGGTCGTCGCTCTCAGTAGCCCGCTCGGCGACCGGCAGGTGCTCAGCGCCGTCTAGCGCCCGAGCGCACCAAGTCAACGACCGCGATGGTCTTGGCGGCGACCGCGTCAGGCTGATAGAGCATCATGTTGTGCCCGCTGCCGCCGACGATCACGTTGTCGGTCCACAGCGTCTCGGCCAAGAGACTGTTCGCGCGGTGGACTTGGAACTTCGTGAACTCCTCAGGCCCGACGGCTGCGCGCGGCGGGAAGACGTCGGAGCTCAGCACGACGGCGGGCACCCTCGGTAACGCCAGCGGGGGCGCGGCTTTGATCGCGGAGAACGCATCGTCGGCGAAGAACCCCTCGCCCTCACGATCGGGCGCCGGCGTGCGCGCAGCCTGATCGAACTCGGCGTCCTGAGCTGCCCGGCCCAATCGCGGCAGATATTCCGACATCGGATCCACGAACACCAGACCGCTGACCAAGTCGGGGTGGGTCCGGGCCAGCAGATCGGCGATGAGTCCGCCGTAGGAATGCGCGACAACCACCATCGGTGTCGAAACTCTGGCCGCCGCAACCAGTTTCACGACATCGGCGACGGCCTGCTCAACAGAGTGCGGCTGCGGCACGGGCGTGGACCGCATAGGCCCGTCCTGTCGGGTGTTGGGCCTGTCGTAGGCACAGACCCGAGTCGTCCCGGCGATCGCTGGGGCAACGGTGCTCCAGGCTTCGGCGTCGCTGCCCTTGCCCGGGATGATGAACACCGTCGGCGACCCGGCGCCCTGACAGGTCAGGAACAGCACGCGGCCGTCCCCGATGTCCACAAGTCGTGCGAAATTCGCGTCGCGCGGTTCTGCCACGCACCCGGCGAGGGCGACGAGCGCGAAGATCAGCCCGAGCAGGGCCTTCACCCCGCTGACGATACGACGGGGTGCTCGACAAATACAGGTAGAACGTGTTCTAGTTCTTCAGGTGACGAGCAAGACGTTCACTCGCGACGAACTGGCCGAGGCGTTCGAGACATTTGAAGCGACGGTGGACCGCGCCGCTCGGACCCGCGACTGGGATCCATGGGTTGACCAGTACTCACCCGACGTCACCTACGTCGAACACGCGGCAGGCACCATGCATGGCCGCGACGAGGTGCGGCCGTGGATCTGGGCGACGATGGAGAGCTTCCCCGGCAGCTATATGACGTCGTTTCCGTCGCTGTGGTCGGTGATCGACGAGTCGACGGGCCGGATCATCTGCGAGCTCGACAACCCGATGCGCGACCCTGGTGACGGCACGATCATCAGCGCCACCAACATCTCGATCATCACCTACGCCGGCGACGGCCTGTGGAGTCGCCAGGAGGACATCTACAACCCGCTGCGGTTCGTCGCGGCGACGCGGAAGTGGTGCCGCAAAGCCAAGGAACTGGGCACGCTGCCCGATGAGGCCGCCGCGTGGATGCGGCAGTTCGGAGACGTCAAGTGAGCGCGAAACTGGTCATCGGAGCCAACGGGTTTCTCGGCTCGCATGTCACCAGGCAGCTTGTCGGCGATGGGCATGACGTCCGGGCGATGGTCCGGCCGAATGCGATGACGATCGGCATCGACGACCTGGCCGTCACGCGCTACCACGGCGACATCTGGGACAACGACACGTTGCGCGAAGCGATGACCGGTGTCGACGACGTGTACTACTGCGTGGTCGACACCCGCGGTTGGCTGCGGGATCCCGCGCCGCTGTTCCACACCAACGTCGAGGGCACGCGCAACGTGCTGGAGGTCGCGAAGGACGCGGGGCTGCGGAAGTTCGTGTTCACGAGCAGCTATGTGACCGTCGGACGACGTCGCGGGCACGTCGCCACCGAAGACGACATCATCGGCGACGATCGCGGGCTGACACCGTATGTGCGGTCGCGGGTGCAGGCCGAGAACATCGTGCTGACCTACGCCAAAGAGCATGGTCTGCCAGCGGTTGCGATGTGCGTGTCGACCACCTACGGCAGCGGCGACTGGGGCCGCACGCCCCACGGCGCGATCATTGCCGGCGCGGCGTTCGGCAAGCTGCCGTTCGTGATGAGCGGCATTGAGCTGGAGGCTGTCGGAGTCGACGACGCCGCGCGCGCAATGATTCTCGCCGCCGAGCGCGGCCGAGTCGGGGAGCGGTACCTGATCTCGGAGAGAATGATCAGCAACGCCGAGGTGGTGCGTATCGCCGCGGAGGCGGCCGGAGTTCCGGCTCCTACCAAGTCGATTCCGCTGCCGGTGTCGTACGCGTTGGCGGCGGCCGGCAGCGTCAAGGCCAAGCTGCGTGGCACCGACGAGCAGTTGTCGATGGGCTCGCTGCGTCTCATGCGCGCAGAAGCGCCGGTCGACCACGGCAAGGCGGTTCGCGAATTGGGTTGGCAGCCAAGGCCGGTCGAGGAATCGATCGGCGAAGCCGCCCGGTTCTGGGTCGGCCTTCGCGACGCCAAACGCAAGAGCAAAACCACCAGCTGAACGGCGCGCCGAGCGGCGTTTAGTCGCTGGCCTTCAACCTTGGCGCGCCACTAACCTCGACGACGTGACGGAGAAACTGCACGTCGACCTTTCCGGTGCACCGCAAACGATGCTGGCGACCTTCTACGCCAAGGCGCTGGACGCCGACCTCGAGCATCCGATCCTCGGCGACCGGTTCGCGAAGGAGATCGTCGACCGCATCGACTACGACTGGAAGAAGACGTCGATCACGGCGAGGAACTCGCCTGCGGTGACCACCCGCAGCGCACACTTCGACCTCTGGGCACGCCAATTCCTCGCGGTGCACCCCGAAGCCGTTGTGCTGCATCTCGGTTGCGGCCTTGACGCCCGCTTCTTCCGGCTGGCCCCCGGACCCCGTGTCGAGTGGTACGACATCGACTATCCCGACGTCGCACACTTGCGCCAGCAGCTCTACCCGAGCAGCGACCACTACCACGTCATCGCCGCCTCGGTCACTGACCCGGCCTGGTTCGCCGAGATTCCGCGCGACCGGCCGACTCTGATGATCGGCGAGGGCCTGACCATGTACCTGACCGAACAGGACGGCGTCGCACTGCTGCGTCGTGTCGTCGACCACGCGCCGTCCGGTGAACTGCAGTTCGATGCGTTCAACCGCCTCGGCATCAAGTCACAGTGGACGAACACAGTGGTACGGCGCTCTGGAGCGACGCTGCACTGGGGCATCGACGGACCCGACGACATCACCGAGGCGGTGCCCGGGGTACGGCTTTTGTCATGGGTATCGGCTCTCGAATCGGATGCATTCGAGCACGTGTCCTGGTACTACCGGTGGACGCTCAAGACGATGAAAATCGTTCCTGCCCTTCGCTTTATGGCCCAGTACCACCGCTACGCCTTCTGAGCGCGCGTTTTCCCAGCACCGGTTGCCGAAGCTGACCGGGACCCCACCCCGCAGCCCACGGCCAGCGGCCGCGGTCGTCGCACCAGACCAGCTGCAGGGCCCGGATATCCGGACCGCCCAGCGCCACAGCGAATTTCAAGTGCGCATCGGGGTTGTCCACCTCGACGATCTCCAGCAGCGGGCCATCGCCCACAGCAATGTGCGCGCCGGGTGGGAAGACGCGCCCGCCCACCGCGGCCGCCGCGACATCGTTCAGCAGACCCGCCGCGCTGTCCTGCGGTAGCCCGGTCACCAGCAGTTCGGGCAGCCCTCGGTCGTGCAGCCCGATCGTGTAGGCGAACGGCAGCCGGTCGTCTTCGACGCCCTGCACCACCCAAC
>Ga0070671_100002409_pt1 | contig 14455 bp, 15 predicted proteins | sample KBSS73metaG_FD_65341 | JGI IMG/M metagenome (GOLD analysis project Ga0070671, IMG submission 65341) | Switchgrass rhizosphere microbial communities from Kellogg Biological Station, Michigan, USA - KBS S7-3 metaG | ecosystem: Host-associated > Plants > Roots > Rhizosphere > Soil ...
GAACAAGCACATTTTCTTGAGGGGCCACTAGTGTGGCCCTTAACTTTTCTAGCCGCCGCTACAAGTGACGCAACCGTTCTCTGACAACATCGAATTTGTTACTCTTACTATGCGCTATTTATTCCACGCACTGAGGTCAACTTAACGCATGGATTCAAACAAGAACGGGAAAACTCCGCGTTTCCGTGAAGCGACCCTGGCCGTTCATGGCGGAAAGCTTTCTACCGAGAGCCCGTTCGGTGCCGTGGTCCCACCCGTCTTTCATTCTTCAACCTACAGGTTTTCGAGTTTCGACGAGATGAGGCGTTATTCGCGAGGCGAGCTTCCCGACGCTTTTTTCTACTCTCGCTATGGCAATCCAACTGTTAGCGAAGTCGAATCTAAGATTGCGGAGTTAGAAAACACTGAAGCGTGTGTTGTTACGTCGTCAGGTTCTGCCGCAGCCTTTTGCGTGCTTGCGACGTTATGTGAAGCTGGTGATGAAGTCATAGCGTGCGATTCAATCTACGGTGGCTCAGTAAAAATAATCACGAACGTTCTCGGTCGCTGGGGCGTCCGTTCACGATTTATTTCGTTGGATGAGATCAACCAAATTCCTGATATAGCTACGGAACGAACTAAGGCGTTCTGGTTTGAGACTCCGGCAAATCCAATCAACCGCATTGTCGATCTGGCTTCGGCCGCCGCAGCAGCGCAGAAAGCACGCATCGTTTCCGTCATCGATAACACGTTCGCAACGCCGGTATTGCAACGTCCTCATGAACACGGAATCGATGTTGTCATGCACAGCGCCACAAAATACCTGGGTGGCCACACAGATTTGACGGCTGGGGCCGTGACTGGCAAACGCGAGTTCATCGATCAAGTGAGACGACTATCTATTCTTGTTGGTACGACGTTAGATCCAGCTGCGGCATATTTATTGAGCAGAGGGATTAAGACTCTTGAAGTCAGAGTGCGGGCGTCATCTAACAACGCACTCCGGCTGGCACAGACATTACAGAAACATCCAAAGGTAGCGCGTGTTTACTACCCGGGTCTTGAAGATGACCTTGGCCACGCAGTTGCTAAGCGCCAGATGTCAGCGTTCGGTGGCGTGGTCGCGATGGATTTGGTTGGCGGCGAGGCAGAAGTTGAGACGCTTTTTGATGCGTTTCAGTTAGTGAGTGCGGCACCATCTCTCGGCGGCGTTGAAACGTTGGTTAGCTATCCGTTGTATTCGTCTCACGTAGGTTTCTCGGCCGAGCAGTTGAAAGCTGCCGGGGTTTCTCCGTCGACAGTGAGATTTGCTATTGGGATTGAAGACGCTGACGACATCATCGATGACGTGGAACAAGCATTGAGTCGGATTTAGTAATGGCAATTGAAAGTTTCATCGAGACCACGGGCCATCGCGAGCATAACCATCATCATGCGCGCTCGGTTGAGAGTTCGCGTCGCTTGGGCATCGTGCTCCTTTTAACTGCGGTCTACATGGTTGCAGAGTTGGTCGGCGGCTGGTGGACAGGTTCGCTGGCCTTACTCGCTGACGCTGGCCACATGTTCACAGATGCGGCAGCGTTGATCCTCGCCCTCACTGCAGTCTGGTTTTCTTCCAGGCCGGCAACATCAAGGAAAACTTTCGGTTATTACCGGCTGGAGATAATCGCGGCGCTTGTGAATGGGGTTGCGTTAATAGTTATCTCGATAATGATCTTTTACGGGGCTTATGAACGTTGGCTATCACCGCCCGTTGTGCGAAGTGGCCCAATGATCGTCGTAGCCGTTGGCGGATTAATCGTCAATTTGCTTTGTGCATGGATTCTTCATTCACGTGATGAAATCGATCTCAACATGCGCGGAGCTTGGCTGCACGTTATGGGAGACGCACTAGGTTCTGTTGGCGCCATCACGGCCGGTGTACTCATGTCTCTGTTCGGTTGGTACCAAGCCGATCCGGTGTTCAGCGTGTTGATCAGTCTCTTGATTATTTGGGGTTCGATTCGTTTGATACGAGAGTCGACGAACGTTTTGTTGGAAGGAACTCCGGCACATATAAACCTGGCAGCAGTCGAAGATGCGATTCTAGCGACCTCAGGTGTAAGTGACGTGCACGACTTGCACGTGTGGACTATTACTTCGGGACGAGAAGCGCTTAGTGCCCACGTTATTCATGCGCACAGCATTTCACAGCCGGACCTTTTGAAAGAGTTGCGGAATAAACTTCACGATTCGTTTGGAGTTGATCATTTGACCATTCAGATGGAGACTCCCGATTTTGAGGACGAGACATTTCATTTCTGTAATAACGGTACGGCCTGTTTCAAATCGGAAAGAAGTTGAAACTCGCGGATCTCGAATCGAGTTCCATGGGGAACAATAAAGATTCGCGTTTCTAAATTTGCACTTCGCTCCAAATTCTTAGCCTTACAATTTCTAAACACGACTTTCTTATTAACTATTCACCGGTTTGTAGATTCGCAATTCACTCGCAATTCGAGATTTTCTCATGGAACTTAGTCTTCTTCTGACCCTTGATTTACGCGAACAAGCTGCTTTGCAAGCTGCACTTGTGACTCACGGTGCTCCTGACGCGCTCGTCACGCTCGCCCTAACCGGTGCTTGCCGGATCGGTTCGATCGAAGAAGCGCGTCAACTTCGTAAATGGCTTGCAGAAGCGCGCACCGCCGGCGAATCAGACTTTGCTTCGTTGCACGTGATTGAAAGAGCACTGCTCGAATTCGGTTTGTGACAACGTAACGCCATGACTAAAGTCAAACTTGGATATGGACAAGAAGAGATAACCTTCGAATTTGATTACGACAAACTGTCGACACTCTCCGTTGACTCCTCTTCAGAAGCACCACTCAATGACGTCGAAATCGGTAAGGCCTTCGACAACCCGATTGGATCACTTCCACTTGATGATTTGATCAGTTCGCAGGACACAGTCTTGATCGTAGTGTCAGACGCCACGCGAGCGACTGCCAGTGCACAGATAGTTAACTTGTTGGTTCGTAGACTCGTGCAGTTTGGGGTCTCACCAGCAGATGTCGCGGTAATTTTCGCCACGGGCATTCACCGGCCTGTCACTGAGCAGGAAAAGGTAGAGCTCCTCACTCCATTTATCGTGCAAAGGATTCGAACCCTGACACACGATGCTTACGATGCAAGTGCTCTGACGTCGCTTGGAACAACCGAACGAGGAATTCCGGTTGAAGTGAATAAAGCGTTGACCGAGTATTCGAAGATCATCTTGATCGGAGGCATCGGATTTCACTACTTCGCAGGCTTCACAGGTGGGCGCAAATCCATTTGCCCGGGACTCGCTTCCGCACGGACCATCGAAGGAACCCACATGCTCGCGCTCGATTTCGAGAAAGGTGGAAGAACGCCCGGTGTTGGAACAGGGTTATTAGAAGGTAACGCGGTCCACGAAGAATGTGAGCGAGTCGCTACGCTAGTAAAGCCGGCGTTCGGTGTCAACACGATTGTCGACGAAAAGAAACGAGCTGTTGGTGTTTTCTGCGGAGATTGGTCCTTGGCCCATCGCGCCGGTTGTGACGCATATCTACGGAGTCGTTCAGTAGCGATTCAACAAAAGAGAGATGTCGTGATTGCGAGTTGCGGTGGTTTTCCCCACGATATCAATATGATTCAGGCTCATAAAGCGCTTGAAATGGCTTCATACGCGTGTAACGAAGGAGGAGTGATTGTCTTACTGGCTGAATGTCGAGATGGTTTAGGGCGTGCGGATTTCTTAAAATGGTTTGAAGAGGACAACTCGACTGCGTTGGAACGACGGCTCAAGACGCAGTACGAAGTGAATGGTCAAACCGCCTGGTCTCTTCTAACAAAAGCGGAACGCTATCGAGTGTATTTGGTTTCGGGTTTACCCGCTGATGACGTCAAGTTGATGAGAATGATTCCCGCAGATAGTTTAGACTGTGCTCTTAAAAGCGCTGGACCTTATCTGAACGGTTTTGTAATGCCTCTAGGAGCGGGCGTCTTGCCACGCTTGATTCCAAACTAGTTTTACTCATTCGGCGATGGAGCTTGTTCTAGCATCGTGTCTCGTTCGAAGTTGGAGCTGGCGAGATTGTGACTCGATAGTGCGTCACGCAAACAATCGCAAGGTTTGGATAAATCTTCGCGATCGTTTTCCTTATCCGTACACGCGCAAAGACTCGCAAACGTGGCTCGACTGCGTTGTTGGAATGAAACCAGAAACTAACTTTGCGATCGCGGTTGGCGATGAAGCAGTCGGAGGTATCGGTTTTTCAATTCAACCGGATGTGGGAATTCGCTCTGCTGAGATCGGTTATTGGTTAGGTGAAGAGTACTGGGGTCGAGGCATCGCAACCGAGGCTTTGATAGCTGTTAGCAATCATGCTTTTGAGAACTTTGAATTATGCCGGCTCTACGCGCACGTGTTTGCGTGGAACGAAGCATCGGCTCGAGTACTCGAAAAGGCCGGTTACTCTTTGGAGGGCCGACTGAGAAAAAGTGTTACCAAAGATCATCAAACAATCGATCAGCTGATCTACGCCAAGGTCATCGATTAAAAATACAATTACCGTATTTAACCCGAAGGAGAAAACCAATGAAGATGTTGTCACTCATACTCCTGTTATGTGTCGCTCCTCTCGTAGTTGCGCAACAAACACCTCCAGGAGTCGCACAACAAACACCCGTGCCAGTCGAAAAGCGCGTATCTCTAAGTGAGGCGGCTCAAGCTCTCGATGCCAGCGGCGCAGTCGCTTTAGAAGCTACGCTAACAACAACTGGACTAAATGGGACGCCAGAAGCTCCGGTGACGAACATCAGAATGGTTGTTCGAAATGCCGGGTCGACTGCCTATGTTTACATTTCGGGCTTCGTTACTTTTTACGACAACGGCGGTGTTCGTTGTGGCGAAGGTGCTTTTAAGGCAGATGTCTTGGCTGGTGGTGAATCCTTTGAAACAGACGCACCAGGACTCCGCATTCGCTGCACCCCGACCAGCTGGAGAATCGTGGTTACTAACCTCGTGCCGCGAGTACCGCCATTCACAGCACCCACGAGCAGCGCAAGATTAGTAATTACTGTTGATGGTGAAGAGCATCCAATTCAGCTCTCAAAACCCCTGACTCTAAACGTCGGAGACAAAAAGCGCACGATCGTAGTTCGAGAAGTACCATGATCGTGGCGACGCGCTCCTTGACCATCGTACATCTCCGTTCTAAATTGAACCTGTAAGTTTCGATCGAGGGAGGGTTGGTTAGATGGCCGATAATGACCGCAAATGCGCGCATTCAGTTTGTGATTGTCTAGTTGATAGAGACGAGAAATACTGCAGCGAATACTGTGAGAATGCTGAAAAGTCGAAACTCTCAGAGATTGGCTGCGGCTGCGAGCATGGATCTTGTAGATAAGATTTATCCCGCGCTTTTCTGAACGTAGCCCTCACATCCCCTGAGAGTATTTGTCTGAATTTGCGCGGTTGCTTTTCTTGATTACCTACCTATAAGAGCATCTTCATACAGCTAACCGCTGATCAAAGAAACTTTCACGGACATGTTAAAGTACAAGTCTTGATGTCTGAGATGCTCCGCACATTAGTTGAATTACAACGGCTAAAGCGACTCGATCGGACCGGTTGGACTCTGCGTGGTCTATCAAATGGAACCGAGTCCGTCGGCTCACACTCTTTCGGCGTGGCCGTAACTGCGATGTTATTGATCGACGAACTCGCTGGAAAAGGTGTGGCAATCGATAAGGAAAAAGTTTTGCGAATGGCGTTGCTTCATGATTGGGCCGAAGCTCGCGTAGGGGACATGCCACGAACAGCAACTTTGTATTTCGGTGCCGATGCTCGTCGACAAGCTGAGAGTGCGGCATTTGCGGATATCGTCGGCCCGCTGAACTCCTCGGCGCTTTACAAGAGACTTTACGACGACTACGAACACCGTGACAGTCTTGAAGCGAAGCTGGTAAAGGCTGCAGACATTCTCGACTTGTTGGTACAAGTTTTAGCGCTTGAACGTGCCGGCGCTCGTGGCTTAGATGAGTTTTGGACTGTCGCCAAGAACCCCGATTTTCAACTTGAAGATATTGCGAAGGAAACTGTAGACGAGCTCGTTCAGTCGCTTCTCAAAGCACGAACCGAAGTCGCTTAGCTCTGAATAGACAATGATCGATTTGTTATCAGAGTTTGCGAATTCGCTTACGTGGCGTCATGCACTAATTGGAGTGGCGATATTCGTCGTTACTTTTGTAGTCAACCTTGCCATCGTTTCTTTTATCCTCGTTAAGATCCCAGCTGATTACTTCACGCAAAGTCACAAAACAAAATTTTGGTCAGGACCGCACCCGGCGTTTCACGCAGCATCAGTCATCGGTAAGAACATTTTGGGAGCCTTGTTGGTGGCGCTAGGAATTGTCCTATCGATTCCAGGTGTTCCCGGTCAGGGACTGCTCACAATCTTGTTGGGCATTATGCTGTTGGATTTTCCTGGAAAGCGTCGTTTGGAACGAAAATTGTTAAAAAGGCAGGAGATCGTTAAAACGATCAACCGACTGCGTAAGCGCTTTGATAAACCGGCCCTTGAAGTGGATTAAGTCAAGATAGAGAAAACGAGGTAGATGATCGTAGTGGCTCCTCGATGTTATTAGGAGCGACGGCAATTTTCGCCAATGTCGTCGAGTGGACAATCTGATTTCCTGCAAAAGTGCTTCGTTGACAATAAAAAGAAGAGTTTGTTAGGTTGACGCCCAACTTCGCATTCACTGGCGTCTGACGTATCATTTGCGCCCTAAGGCTTCTTTAATGCTCAAGTATCTCAACGCCAGAGTTGCTCTCTCTCGACTGCTGCTAATAACTGGCGCTTTTTGCATCGTCCTTCTTACAACAAGCTGCAACCTCTTTGGAACACATAAGAAAGTTCAGATACCGCCGCTTCTGCCACTCAATAACGCGTCGAAAGATCAATTAATGAGAGAAGTGAATCGACTTTCCGCTGTGAAGTCGATCCACGGCAAAGTTGATATTCAATTCGAGGACACTTCTTTTGCATCCTTTGGTATTGCTGAAAAATATCGGCAGGTAGATGGGAATCTTACGGTGCAACGGCCGGGAATGATCTATCTGGCGCTGCAATTTACAATCGTTGACATCGCTCAGATGGCTTCAGATGGTGAGCACTTTGCGGTCGCTGTTTTACAAGGCGATGAGAGATACCGAAGATTTGTGAAAGGGACGAACAACGCCGATTACGCGCGTCTCGATCCCAAGGCCGACTCGGGTAATAAGAACACTAGCAATAAACAAAAAGGCGAGAAAGAGACAGTTAGCGCGCTATCAAACCTCCGTCCTCAACATCTGACTGACGCTTTCCTAATTAGAGGCATTGACACGACCGACGGCTTTATTTATTCGCAAAGTGAATTCTTTCAGGAAGAACCAGACACGCGGCTGAATGCAAAATCAGGGGCTCGCGTCATGCGTGGTTACTACTTTTTGGAGGAACTTTCACAGCCTAAGGAAGGAGTAGTTCAAGTCCTTAGACGGTTTTGGTTTGACCGGGTCGACAAGGTTCGGTTAGCCCGCTTGCAGACATTTGATCCAAAGGGCGAGATAGTTACAGACGTTTCCTACTTCGGTGAAAAGCCCGTCGGGAATGGCGACGCGGTTGATATGCCGAGCCGGATTGAACTTACTCGGCCTAAGGATCAGTACAAACTCAGTCTGACTTACCAGGATCCAGCCACGGTGGAGTTAAATAAAGACTACCCGCCTCAGGCATTTGTTTTGCAGAACAAGTGGCAGTTACCAGAGGTCGATCTTGACGCAGAGAAGAACAAGAAGGTAACTGCAAATCAATAGTACGTCGGTGGATGGTAGATAACGACGGCACAGATGTATTAACATCTGGCGTTTGATTCTGGCATCCAATTTTTTTGTAAGTTCTCTTTAATATAGACTCGTCCGCTTCGTTGGAAGCGGCGAACGGGATAATGCGGACGGCGCAATCGTTTAGATGCGAACAATTTTAAAAGCTGAAAATCTCGAAAAAACCTATCGAATAGGAAAGGTCGACGTGCCCGCTCTACGAGGAGTTTCCCTCGAAGTGCAGGAAGGGGAGTTCCTGGCGATCATGGGACCTTCCGGTTGTGGTAAGTCGACCATGCTTCACTTATTGGGCGGATTATTAACTCCAACGAGTGGGCGAATCGTTATTGATGATGAAGACATTACGGCGGCTTCAGACGCCAAACGTACAGCCATTCGACGAAAGAAGATTGGGTTTGTATTTCAGAGATTCAATCTTTTCCCGACCTTAACCGCTGAAGGAAATCTCCGACTAGCGGAGCGTATACATGGCAATGGCGGTGGCGATCCAGCCTTGCGCCGCGACGTTTTGAAGCTTCTCGGTCTGGAAGACAAGCTTCATCATAAACCTCTCGAATTGTCGGGCGGTGAGCAACAGCGTGTAGCACTGGCCAGAGCAGTTGTCACACGTCCTGCAATTGTTTTGGCCGATGAACCTACGGGAAACCTGGATTCGGAGAACTCGGCACTGGTACTTAACATGTTCCAGGAGTTGAACTACCGCTTCAATCAAACCATTATCATGATTACTCACAACCCCGAAGCGGCTGCCATGTGCCGTCGTATTATCCAGATGCGTGACGGTCACATTGTTGAACATCAGCCTACCGTCCGGTTGTAAATCTCGTTTACAGACCCATCCAACGACAGCTAGAATCAACTGACCCGCCAGCCGCAATCAGCGCGGCTGATTAATTGCAAGCTTGAGGGATGTGCGAGGCCTGCTAACCACGCTAAAAAAGATCTTCTTCTGGAACTACGCACGAAACACCTGGCAATGGGACGTCCTTTGTGTCGTTTGTCTAATTTTCATTTTTTTGACACCAAAAAGCTGGCTTTCAAGTGGCGAACGACGGCAAGCAACAGCGCATCAAAGCCCAATTGCGACGGTCTTTTTACTCCCGGAAGTTGTTAGTAATGAAACAGATAGAGGTCAGATTGAACAGCAGGTCCGAACGATGACGGGGCGGTCCGACGCGGAGGTGGTGGCGGTTCGGAAAGTGGTCGGCGCCGATGGTCGAACAATTAGCTTCGAGGTTGACATAAGGTGACCTTTCCCTATAATTGCACGGTTTTTGCCGAGCAATGGGGCGAAGACAAGAATTAAGGAGTGATTATGAAGAGATTTAGTCCCCTGGGTCTAACAGCAATTTTCATCTTGAGCGCATTTATTGCCGTTTCCCCGATTACAGCGAGAGCCCAGAGTGCTGGATTAGTCAGCTCTGTTTTGAGCAGACTCGAAAAGAATCGCGCAAATCTAAAATCCCTCCGTGCTGGTCTCAGCATGGAGAAATACAATTCCCAGCTTCGAACGAATGATCGTTCGAATGGCATCGTGGCTTATATGCCCGGCGCCGGACGCAATGCTTCAGTCAAGATTGAGTGGACCAGTCCGCAGCACGAAATCATTGCCGTTCAGAACGGTAAGTATGTGTTGTTTCGTCCACGATTGAAGACCGCATACACTGGTTCATCGAATAAAGGACCAAGGCCGGCGAATGGCATCCTCGACATGATGTATATGTCGCGCCAACAATTGGAAGCCAAGTTTCAGCCGTTGCAGGATGTGCGTGAAGAAACTCTTTGGGGTGGAGTCAGTACAATTCATTTGACACTCGTTCCCAAGGGAAACGCCAGTTACAAATACGCTGAAGTTTGGATCGACTCTGGCGGTATGCCAGTTCAAAGCAAGATCGTAGAGAAGAACGATGACGCAACAACGATGCGCCTTTCCGATCTGCAAAAGAACATCAAGATCAATTCTGATGAGTTCGAAATAAAGCTGACTTCAGACGTAAAAGTCATCAAGAGTTAGCCATTGGTAATAACTAAAAGCCTCGAAGGGCTCTGTCGCAAAACAGAGCCCTTCTTATTTTTATAGACTTCTGTTGTCTTGCGTTCCTGCATCGTCGTCGCTATTCTTCGCTTCAACATTGCAAGGACCATTACGGAAATAACTGTCTCGAGTGATGAGAAAGACCAAGTTTCTAAAACTGAAGGTGCGCGAAGCCAGCTTTATCACTCGCGCTCTGGTATCCAGTCGCCACCCTGTTCTGGCCCATCTAATTCCGATGCGTCGTTGCAATCTAGCATGTGGCTATTGCAACGAGTATGACCATACTTCCAAGCCGATAGATTTAGAGATTATTAAGGCCAGGCTAGACAAGCTCGCGGATCTTGGAACGTCTATCGTAACTATTTCAGGTGGCGAGCCGATGATGCATCCGGAGTTGGACGAGATCATTCATCACATTCGAATGCGTGGCATGATCGCCGGTCTCATTTCGAATGGCTATTACTTCACACCTGAGCGAATTAAGCGCCTTAACAAATCGGGTCTTGAGTATCTTCAAATCAGCATCGACAACGTTGAACCTGATGAGGTTTCGCGAAAGAGTTTGCGTGTGCTTGATAAGAAACTGCGTTACTTGTCCGAATACGCTGATTTTCATGTCAACATCAACTCAGTCATCGGAGGCGGTATTAAGAATCCTGAGGATGCGTTGACTGTTGCCAAGCGTGCAGTTGAATTGGATTTCTCAACGACAGTAGGCGTGATTCATGATGGAGATGGGACGCTGAAACCCTTAACTGGGAAAGAGAAAGAGATCTTCCAGGAGGTTAAGAAACTCGGAAACAAGGACCACGCGCGATTAAATTGGTTTCAGGACAGTATCGCTGAAGGCAAGCCCTACAACTGGCGCTGTCGCGCGGGAGCGCGCTATCTGTACATTTGTGAAGAAGGTCTCGTGCACTGGTGCTCGCAACAACGTGGCTATCCGGGCATTCCACTTTTGGAATACACGATGGATGATTTCGATCGTGAATACAACACTGAGAAGTGGTGCGCGCCGACTTGCACGCTTCAATGTGTGCACCAGGTTGGGATTCTCGACAACTGGCGCGATCCTCAAAAAACTCCAGAACAGGTGGCCAAGGAACTCGAGAAGCAGAAAGCCGTTGACGGGATGTTGCAACCCGATTGAGTTCTGAGTGCTACTGGAGATCGCTCAGCGTCTTCAATTCTTTGCCGCGCTGCCTCGCAACGCTCATCAACCTGCAGACAAGTTTTACTAAAAGCAAACTGCCGGAATTCGAGAATCGCCTCACCCGGGTGATTGATTCGTCCCAATAAGACTGCCAATCGGAAGTGAATCAAGTCGTCTGGTTCACCCGCCAGTTCTGCCGTTCGAAACTCAGTAATAGCTTCCATTACAAACCCCGCATCGTCGAGCGTCTCAGCTAAAAGTTTGTGCGTGTGGGCACTGTCTTCGAGCTTTAGTGCTTCCTGATACTCGTGAATGGCAGTGATGCGGTCCGAGCTTGCTTTGGCGAAGGACGCGCGCGCCAGGTGAGCATCGATTGAGCGATCGTCGACATAGGTGTAAACAAAGAAAATAAGAAGAATCGTTGCCAGGTAGGCGAGTGGAATCGTGAACCAGTGTTTGACGAGTCTTAGGGGAACTGGCCGCCAGATAAGTAGAAAGACTAGATAGAGTGGCAGTACAACAAACGGTAAGAAGAATGTGGCTATTGCTATAAGGAATGCGTTAAAGAATCTGAATCGTTTGCGAGCGGAAATGAGAACCCAGGTCGAGATAATCGCTGACGCAACCACGACTGCCGGCCGCATGAGGTCAAACAGCTCACCCGCCGACATGTTAATTTGGAAGTTCACTCAGATGCGGGCCTAGATCTCCAGCGACCGTTAATACTGTAACTGAACTCGACAAACCTAATCCTGATAACCGGCCCGCCATGACTACTATCGTCTCACCCGTCTGCACTATTCCAGCTTCCAGCAAGGTCTCCTCACCGGCTCTCAAAAGCTCTTCGGTCGACGATCCGTTTCTTGTTAGCAGCGGCTCGACTCCCCAGATTAACGACAACTCAGAGAGCACTTCAGGCCTATGGGTTAACGCAATAATTCTTTGTTGAGGACGTAATGCTGATAATCGCCGGGCCATCAACCCTGACGCTGTGAAGACTGCAGTAACTGTTGTTCCCATTTCCTCGGCCGCGAATGCTGCCGCTTCACATAAGGCACGACTGACGCGTCCTGATTGTCTTCCGGACGCTCTCGAAAACTTTTCTAACGTTCGCTCTCCACCGTTTTCAGCCGATTCAATAATCCGAGACATGGTGGCCACGGCGTCAACGGGATAGTCACCGGTGGCAGTCTCGTTTGAGAGCATCACACAATCGGTTCCATCCCAAACTGCATTTGCGACGTCGGATGCTTCTGCACGAGTAGGTCGCGGATTACTAACCATTGATTGCAACATCTGGGTCGCAGTTATCACCATCTTCCCGGCTCTGACAGATTTGTCGATGATTGATTTTTGATAAACCGGCACTAACTCTACGCTGGTCTCAACCCCAAGGTCGCCCCGCGCCACCATAATCCCGTCGGCGGCTGCGACGATCTCCTCAAGATGATCGATAGCTTCTGACTTCTCGACCTTCGCGATCAATGGCGCGCGCCCGCCGGCTTCACGAATTAAACGCTTTGCCCTTTCACAATCGCTGCCACGACGTACGAACGACAGTGCGATATAGTCGGCGTCCTGCTGAACGGCCCATTTCAGATCGATGATGTCCTTTTCAGTTAACGAGTCGATAGGCAAAGCAACGCCCGGTAGATTGATTCCTTTGCGCTCACCGAGTAGACCAGCATCGACCACTCTGCAAACAACTTCCGTAGCAGTCGTGCTTTGCACCACAAGTGCGATGGCACCATCGTCAAGCAGCAGCCTGGTCCCGGCCGCAACAACCTTCGGTAAGTCCGGGTAGTTTGTAGATACTCTTTGCGCATCACCCTCGATTTTTTGGGTGGTTATTGTAAACAACGCATCCCGTTCAAGTTTGACTGGTTCGTGATTCTTCAATTCACTGGTCCGGATTTTAGGACCCGAAAGATCCACGAGAACAGCGAGTGATTTACCCATTTTTTTTGCAGCCGCGCGGGCGCGCTCGATGTCGGCAGTCTTCTCGAGATGACTACCGTGAGACATATTTATTCGTACACCATTCGCGCCTGCAGCAAGGAGTTGCTCGATAACTTGCGGATCGCGTGAAGCTGGTCCCAACGTGATTAATATCTTTGCTTTTCTCAAAATGATTCCTAACAGTTCGAAGTAGTTATTAATAAATTCCCGGAACGATTGCTGAGACGCGACGGGCGTAGTCGTCAAACTCGGCGCCAAAATTCTCGTGCAACAGACCTTCTTCAACTCGCATTCTGATTACGGTGCCTATAAAGAAAATCACGATCGCGATTAGCAACGCGGGCCAGTAGCTGGTTGCCAATCCAGTAGCCACTAGCATCCCTAGCATTCCTGTATAAATCGGATGACGCACCCAGGCATAAGGTCCGTGTGTTGCCAAGGTGTGTCCCTCCAGAACCCGCGCCGTCAAACTCCATTCTTTTCCTAATGCCCGAACCGCAGACATTGTGAAAGCTACCGAGCTTATGGAAATAAGCATTGTAAGCATACTGATAGCGATCTCAACTCTGCGTGGTGCGGAAACAATAGGCGTGAAGTAAGGACGATGTGCACCCCAGGCGATTCCGAATGCAAGTCCCTGCACGACAATGCCTTTGATCGAGCGCGGATCGCGCTTCTTGTCCGGCGATTCAGGAGGTTTAGTTTTGTTTACAAAAGCTGTCGCGAAAGCTATCCAGGATAGAAGCACTACGGTGAAGGTGATCGCAGGAAGGGCATTGAGATGAATGATCATGCTTATCTTTAACTTTGTAATTCCGTTTCATACGCTGGCCGAGATATTTGAGAAACGAACTGCTGTTCGACGCGTCGCCTTCGTGCTCCCATTACGAACCCGTGAAATGCCATCACGATGCCGGTGAGCATATATGCGAGTCCCGCAAAGCCGGAATATCGAGCTCCTCCAATCCAAATAATCGACATCGAAACGAGGGCGATCCCACAGTTTAAGGCGCTCTCCTGGATGCTGCTGATCGTGTCGAATCGTTCCAGGGAGTTAAGCGCCAGTTGTTCACGCTTGCGATAGGCATGTATGTGCAAAAGTACGAACACCAGGAAAATTGCCAGGTATCCGGCACCGAAGATCAGCATGAGACTGCCCATCTGATTATCATTCTCGAGCATCGATTGGACGTTGCCGTTAGCCAGTCGAATTTCACCATGACCGCCGAGGAATTTGTTCACCAAAAATGAAAACAAGAATTTGAGTGGGTAAACATAGAACAGAACAACGAAGAGCAAAACTGCAGTCAGAACAATTGTGACCGTATCCTGCAGACCGTAACGTCTGAAGAACTTGTGCTGGTTGTACCAAATGAGGAAAAGGAGAGCGAAACTTATTGCGAAGGCGCCAAAGCCACTCATCGCTTGGGCCAGCTCG
>Ga0070671_100002415_pt1 | contig 14437 bp, 10 predicted proteins | sample KBSS73metaG_FD_65341 | JGI IMG/M metagenome (GOLD analysis project Ga0070671, IMG submission 65341) | Switchgrass rhizosphere microbial communities from Kellogg Biological Station, Michigan, USA - KBS S7-3 metaG | ecosystem: Host-associated > Plants > Roots > Rhizosphere > Soil ...
GGCGGCGCGCTTTCCGCCGAGCCGCTGATCGCGAGCACGCCGACCGTGCACGTCGATTCGGGGGTCAGCCTGGGAGCCGAGATCGGCTCATCCGGTCCGGGAGTCGGCGCGTCCCTCGATCTCGGCGCGAGCAGTTCGCTCGGCGCTAGCCTCAACGTCGGCGCCGTCGGCAGCCCTAGCGTCTCGCTCGGCACGAGCGCGTCGGTGAACGTCGGCAGCACGGGTGCCTCGCTCGGTACGAATCTCAATGTCGGCGCCGGCAGTCCGAGCGCGACGGTCGGTGCGAATGCGACTCTCGGTGGGGCGAACCTCGGAGCAACGGTGAGCGTTGGCGGCGCGTCGCCGGGGCTCCTCGGCACCGGCGTGAACGTCGGTCTCGACCTCGGCAACACGGGGTCCGCGACTCCGTCCGCGGCGACGCCTCCGGCCACCGCTTCACCCGCGGCGCCCGCGCCGGCGACGCCTGCGGTTAGCCTACCGGCGCTCGGCGCGGTCACCTTGCCAGTGCTCCCGGTAGTCACCGTCCCTGTCGCGCCTGCACCGACTACGCCCGCGCCCGCGCAGCCCACTCCGCCCGTGCTCGGCGTGATCGGCAAGCTGCTCGGCAAGCCCTAGTCGGTGAACACGCGGCGGCTGACCTGGCCGGCCATCGCACTCGCGATCGTCGGCGGAACGCTATTGCTGCAGCGCGGCGGCCACCTCGCACGCCTCGAGAATGCGGTCAGCGAGACGCGCGCAACGCTGCTGCGCCACAAGGTCGATAGCGACATCGTCATCGTCGGCATCGACGCCCAGAGCCTCAAGGCGCTCAACGAATGGCCGTGGCCGCGGCGCCATCACGCCCGCCTGTTGCAGATGCTGCGCGCGGCGGAGCCGAAGAGCGTCTTCGTCGACGTCGATTTCAGCTCGCGCTCCGACGAGGAAGACGACGCGCTGCTCGAGCACGCGCTCGCCGAAATCGAGCCGACGCCGGTGTTTCTCGCGACTCACTTCCAGCCGCTCAGCGGCGCCGACCAGTCGCTGACGGTCACGGAACCGTTGCCGCGCTTCGCTGCTCACGCACGGTCAGCGTCCGTGGTGCTCGAGCCCGACGTCGACGGCCTCGTGCGCGCGATGCGCACCACTTGGCGGATCGACGAGCGCGAGCTGCCGTCCGTATTCGCGTACTCGAGCTCGCTGCCGCCCGACACGCTCGTGCCGATTGACTACTCGATCGATCCGGCGTCGTTCGCCTATGTCTCGTACGTCGACGTGCTGGGCGGGCACATCGAGCCGGGTGCGCTCCGCGGCAAGTCGGTCTACGTGGGTCCAACCGCGAACGAGCTGCGCGACGTGCTCCCCGTCCCGGTCTACCGCGCCCTACCGGGCGTCGTCGTGCAAGCATTCGCCACGGCCTCGGCGCGCGCCGGCCTGCTTCGCGAGCCCGGTTCGTGGTTGTCCGCGGCAGCGCTGGCGGGCTGGGCGGCCCTCTGCGCGGCGGTCCTCGCCCGCCGCGGCTGGCGCGTTGGCCTCCTGTTCACCGCCGGCGCACTCGTCGCGCTCGCCGCGGCGACGCTTCTGCTCGACGCGTTCGGTCACTTCACGCTAGAGATCGTGCCGTACACCGTCGTGGTCGGCGCGACCTTCATCGCCGCGACCGTGCGGTCCCTCGATCGCGAGACGTGGCGCGCGCTCGCCTACGCGCTGCGCTTGAAGCGCCGCGACGCGCTGCTCACGAGCGTCGTCGAGTCGTCGTCGGACTGCATCGTCTGCATCCAGAGAGACGGCGTCATCCGCAGCGCAAACTCCGCTACGTCGCGTCTGCTCGGCTACCCGAGCGGCGCGCTGCACGGCTCGCCACTCTGCGAGTACATCGCGGGCTTCGGCGACAACGACGCTGGGCCCGAGGCACTAGCGGGCTCGATCCTCGAGCGCACGGCGTGCACGGGCGACGGCCGCAAAATCCCGATCGAGGTTTCGGTGAGCAAGGTCGCGAGCGAGGACGACCTGTTCGTGGTCGTCATCCGCGACGTTACCGAACGGCAGGCGCAACGCCGCGCGCTCGAGCACCAGGCAACGCACGATCCGCTTACGGGATTGCCGAACCGCACGGCGTTCATGCGCCACATGGGCTCGTTGCTCGCGAAAGAGCACGGCCAGCGCATCGCACTGCTGATGCTCGACCTGAGCCGCTTCAAAGAGGTGAACGACACGCTCGGGCACGACGTCGGCGACGAGGTGCTGCGCGAAGTCGCGCGACGGTTCACGTCGCAGCTGCAAGGCTCGGCGCTGATCAGCCGAATCGGCGGCGACGAGTTCACCGTCGTGCTCGCCGACGTCGAACGCCGCGAAGTCATCGAGTCGTTGTGCGCGCGGCTCCTGGACAGCCTGCGCTCGCCCATCACGGCGCGCGGAGTCGCGATCGAAGTGGGCGTCAGCGTCGGCATCGCGTTCTCGCCCGATCATTCGCGAGATGCGAAGGAGCTGCTGCGTCTCGCGGACGTCGCGATGTACGTCGCGAAGCGCAAAGGCAGCGCGTTCGAGATCTACGATCGCGACGACGACAAGCACACGGTCCGCCGGCTCGGCATGCTGAGCGAGCTCCGCACCGCGATCGAACAGGGCGGCATGACCCTCCACTACCAGCCGCAAGTGAACCTCAAGACGGGCAAGACCGAAAGCGTCGAGGCGCTCGTGCGCTGGCGTCACGACATGCATGGCAACGTCGATCCGGGCGAATTCGTGGCGCTCGCCGAGGCGACGGACCTGATCCGGCCGTTGACGGACTGGACGTTACGCCAAGCGCTCGCCGATCTCGCTAGCTGGAACAAGCGCCAAGTCGAGCTGCGCGTCGGCATCAACATCTCGGCGCGCGTGATCCAAGACGTCGATTTTCCGCGCCGGCTCGAAACACTGATCCGCGAGACCGGTACACGGCCGGCACAGATCGAGCTCGAGATCACCGAAAGCGCGATGCTCGTCGACCCGGAGCGCGCGCGCCACATCGTCAGATCCCTGCACTCGCTCGGCGTGCTGATCGCGATCGACGACTATGGCACCGGCTTTTCGTCTCTCGGCTACTTGCGCGACTTGCGCGTGCACGCGCTGAAGCTCGACAAGTCCTTCGTGGTGGACCTCGAGGCGCGCGCGCAGAACCGCGTGATCGTCGAGTCGACCGTGCAGATGGCGCATGCGCTCGGGTTGCGCGTCGTAGCGGAAGGCGTAGAGACGGAGTGGGCGAAGCGCTACCTCGAGTCCGTCGGCTACGACTTCGGGCAGGGCTACTGGTTCGCCCGCGCGATGTCCGCGGCCGACTGCTCTGCCTGGGTCCAACGCTTCAACGACGCCTATCCGGAGCGGCTCGCGGTCTGATCATTGACCGGTCATCGCATCGCGGCGCTCGGGCGCGAGCAAAATCCCGAGCAATGTCAAATCGACCCGGATCGGGGGTCTCCGAGCAGCGTCGCGTAACACCGCACCTCGCGCGTTACAGGCGATTTCGTCGTTAAGTGCACTCCCGGTCGTACCTTTTCCACGCGACGCGTCTACAGAGCCTCCGACGCCACGAGCGCGAAGATCTCCGTATAATTCCCCGACCCGCAGGCCCTCGAGGAGACGAGTTGCGAGGACTGATCGCCATCGTAATGGGCGCAATGCTCGCGACGTGCTCGTCGCCGCCGTCCCTGCTCGACCGCATCACGCGGACCGGCGAGATTGCGATCGTGACCCGCAACACACCGGCGTCCTTCTACTATGGCGCCGATGAGCCTCGGGGCATCGAGTACGAGCTCGCACGCGGCTTCGCACAACGACTCGGGGTTCGGCTCCGGATCTTCACCTCGGACCAGGTCTACGACACCGTTGCGGCCCGCAAAGCGCAGATCGCGGCGGCCAGCCTCACCGTGGCGGACGCGCGCAAGGACGTCGTCACGTTCGGGCCGGGCTATCAGACGATTCAACCGCAGGTGATCTATCGCCTCGGCGGCAAGAGACCGCGCGACCTCGACGATTTGCTCGGTAGCCGGCTCGAGGTCGTCGCGCAATCGTCCCACGCCGCGTTGCTCGAGCAGCTGCGTGCCGAGGTCCCGACGTTGAGCTGGGTCGAAGACTCCACGGCGAGCTCCGAGGAGCTGGTCCGGCGGGTCGCGGCGGGAGATATCGACTATACGATCGCCGACTCGCATCTGTTCGCGGTGCTCCGGCACTTCTATCCGGACCTGCGCGTCGCGTTCAGCCTCGGACGCGAGAGCCAAGTCGCGTGGGCGCTGCCGCGCGGCGAGGACTCACTGCGTGAAAGCATCGCGGCCTACTTCGCGGAGATCGAAGCCACCGGCGAGCTCGACAAGATTCTCGATCGCTACTATTTCGCGTCGCGCGAGTTCGACTACGTCGGCTCGCGCGCGTTCATCACGCACGTGAACACACGCCTGCCCCGCTACCGCGACTACTTCATCGAGGCCGAGCACTCGACGGGCATCGACTGGCGCCTGCTCGCCGCTATCGCCTATCAGGAGTCGCATTGGAATCCCGGAGCCGTGTCTCCGACCGGTGTCCGCGGAATCATGATGCTGACCGAGCACACCGCGGAAATGATGGAAGTCGTCGATCGCGACGATGCGCGGGGGAGCATCATCGGCGGCGCGCATTACTTCTCGCGCGTGCTCCGGAAGATTCCCGACCGCATCGGCATGCCGGATCGTTATTGGCTCGGCGTCGCAGCGTATAACCTGGGCTTCGGCCATCTCGAGGACGCGCGCATCCTCACGCAGTCGGTCGGCGCGAACCCAGATAAGTGGGACCAGGTACGCGACCGCTTGCCGCTGCTCAACGACGAGCAGTGGTATCGCCGCGTGCAGCGCGGCTATGCGCCGGGGCAAACCGCAGTCACGTACGTCGACAACATCCGCCGTTACTACGAGATCCTGATGTGGATCGACGGCCACGAGACGTTCACGAACCAGCGAGACGTCGCGCTCGTCGATCCGCTGCCGATCGGCTGACGGCTTCCTATCGGCTGACGGCCTCGCGCCGACTCAGCGCCGCTCGGCAAAAAAGCGCCTGAGCAACGCGGCGCTCTCTTCCTGCAGCACGCCGCGACTGAGCTCGAAACGGTGATTGAAGGCGCCGCTCGCGGTCAGGTCGAGCGCGGAGCCGCACGCCCCGCTCTTCGGATCCGGCGCCGCAAACACGAGCCTCGCAACCCTCGCGTGCACGATCGCGCCCACGCACATCGCGCAGGGCTCGAGCGTGACGTAAAGCGTGCTGCCCGTCAGTCGGTAGTTGCCGAGCGCCTGCCCCGCCGCGCGCAGCGTGAGAATCTCCGCGTGCGCCGTCGGGTCGCACGTCGCGATCGGCGCGTTCGCGGCGCGCGCGACGATCGCGCCGCGCGGATCGGCCAGCACGGCGCCAACCGGCACCTCGCCGCGGGAATAGGCGTCGCGGGCGCACTCGAGCGCGGCGCGCATCGCCATGGAGTCGGCTTCTTCCGCTCTGCTCAATCGCTTCTCGCGCGCCGCAACATCGACGCGCGGCGGCACGCCATTTCAAACGATCGCCGGCGAGGGAGCAATTAGCCCGAAACGCAGCGGTTGCGGCCCTGTTCTTTCGCCTTGTAGAGCGCCTCGTCGGCGCGCGCGTAGACCGCGACCGGAGTGTCTCCGGGCCGAAACTCCGTCAGGCCGCACGAGATCGTGATGCGCTCGGGTTGACCCCTGTGGCGGAACGCCGTCTCTTCGATCTCGACCCGCAGCTTGTTCGCGACGACCAGGCCGGCGTCGAGCGTCGTCATCGGCAAGAGCAGCACGAATTCTTCGCCGCCGATGCGCGCCAGGAAGTCTTCGGTGCGCTTGTGGCGATTCAAGATTTCGGCGACCGCGCGCAGCAGGCGATCGCCCGCTTCGTGGCCGTACTGATCGTTGATCCGTTTGAAGCGGTCGATGTCCCAGATCGTGTAGGTCAGCGGTTGAGAGTGCCGTTGCCAACGCTGATGCTCCTCGGTGATCCGCTCTTCATATGCATAGCGGCTGTGCACGCCGGTCAAGGAGTCGATCATCAGCCGGCTCTCTTGCGCGGCGCAGATCTCGGCGAGCTCGCTGGTTCGAGTTTTCAGCTGCGCGACCTCGCGCTGTAGATCGGCCGCGTGACGCTCGCTCTGCGCATTACGCCGCTCCTCGCTTTCGCGGAAACTCCGGAGCCCGTCCGCCACCGCGTCTAGACGAGTTTGAACCTTGTCCTTGATCGCGGCGACGTCGCGGAGCTCCTCGACGTCGCGCTTGAGCCCGCTCATCTCGTGCTCGAACGTGCGCTCGAGACCGAGATTGTCGTCGCGCCGGCTCTGCGCCGCGTCGAGCTGCCAACCCGTCCACCGCTCGAGGAACGCGAGCTGCCGGGTGACCTGCTCGAGGAAGCTCTCGAGATCCGCGCGTTGGGATTGCAAGCGCGCGACGACGTCGCCCACCGCGCTCGCGACGTGCTCGAGCAATGCGGCCGCCTCCGCGAGAGTCGTACGCGGGCCAAGCTCGCGCTGCAGCGTGCTCGCGGCAACCGCCAGCGCGGGCACGCGGCCGATCGCAGCGACGAAGCCCGCGAGCGCTTTCGCGAGATCGGGCGAAGGTTCGCGCGCCTCGACGACCGGGGCCCGACCAGACGCCGCGGGCATGGCGTTGCTCGCGGGCGCCGAACCGGCGCGATCGGTCTCGTCGATCTGGAGCGCGCGAACGAGCTGGCTCACGCTCGCGTCGAGCTGCGGCGGCGAGATGTCGGACCGTAGTGCCGCGACTACCTTCTCGAGTGCGGCGTCGAGCGCCTTGCCTTGACCCATCGCGGCGAGCGCGAGCTTGCCGGCGGCTGCGCGCAGAGCAGCCTCGAGCGACGTCCAGTGCCGCTCTTTGTCTTCTAGGTCGCGAACGAGATCGCGATATCGGTCCTTCCACTTCGCGTCGACGGCGGCTTCGGCCATGAGAGGTCTTCGAGGTACTGCCATGGTGCTTGTCGGCCGGCGCGGCAGGAAATTGAGACGGTCGACACGAAAACGAGCATGAGTTCTCACCCCGATCCCGCCTGAGAACGAGGCGCCGAGGTGTTCGCCACGACGAAGCGCCGGCGCCGGACCGCGAAAATTTCGTGACGCAATTCTCACTGCAAAAACCGGTACTTATGTGCAGTCGCCGACCGATCATCGTCGGACGGCAACCGCTGGTCGGCCGCCCACGAATTGCCTAACTGGTCAGGGTATTTTCGCCCCCGGTTCCACAGAGGTCGTGGCCCCAAATGGTTCTCGACATTGACGACATGAGCTCAACGAGCGGACGCGATCGGCGGTCAGGCGCACGACCAATGTCACGGCGTGCCCGCGTCGCGGTGCGGGACGTCGCCGAAGTTCTGTTAAGGCAGTCACCAAGAGACCGCCACGCATTGTGTGTGCCGTCACGGCGCGACGCGGTGTTAGTGGCCATGATTCCGACGTTTCGCCGAGTCCGCGAGTCGAGACAACAGGCGATGCTATGAAATACGTGAACTCTTTCTCTCGAACCGAGCGGAACGAGCGGCGGAAAGTATCCGGCGTCTCGCTCCTGGAGTTGCTCATCGTCATCACGATCGGCTCGATCTTGTTTTCGGTCGGCATCCCCTCGTATCGCAGTGTCACCAACAGCAATCGCATCGCTGCCGAGGTCAATGGCTTGCTCGGCGATATGCAATATGCGCGCGCGGAAGCAATCAGGCGAGGACAAACCGTTACCGTCTGCGCGTCCACCGACGGGGCGAGCTGCAGCAACGCAACGGCCTGGCAGAACGGCTGGCTCGTGTTTTCGAATCCGAACGGCGATACCACCGTGGATCCCGGCGATACCGTGCTGCGCGTCCAAGTGGCTTTTAGCGGCACCGACACGTTCGACGCGAGCAACGGCGTAGGCGTCGTCACGTTCAATCGCGAGGGCTTTGCGGTAGGTGTCGCCAACGGCGCGTTGATCACGCTTCACGATGCAACCAGCACGTCGGCGTGGACGCGTTGCCTTGCGATCACGCGGATCGGAGTGATGGCGACGCAGATCTACAACAACACCACGAACGGGTTCACCTGCCTATGAGCCGGCGCGAAGTTTCCAGGCTCGGCGAAATGGGTGACCGGACTCGCGGCTTCAGCCTCCTCGAGGTCATGGTCGCTCTGGTCATTATCTCGATCGGCTTGCTAGGCGTCGCCAAGATGCAGGCACTGGCCTACGCAAGCACGAGCACCGCGAGCTCGCGCTCCCTCGCCGCGATCGAGGCGGCAAGCTTAGGTTCAGCGATGCGCGCGAATCGCGCCTATTGGGCCGTCGGCGCAGCACCGGTCACGATCACGATCACGGGCACGGTCATCTCCGACGCGACGCTCGCGGCCACTGCGACGGCCGCGAACTTCTGCACGCCGGCAGGCAGTGCGCCCTGCACCCCGGCCCAGCTGGCTGCTTTCGATCTTCATCGCTGGGCTACGGCCTTGAACGCGCTGCTGCCGAATCCGACCGCGACCATAAGCTGTCCGACGGTCGTCACGCCGATCAATTGCACGATTCAAGTGAACTGGGCCGAGAAGATGGTCGCCATCAATGACCAGGGCGCCGGTGGCCCGGCGATGCAAGCGCCGACGTACCTCTTGTACGTGGAGCCGTAGCCCATGCGAGTCATTCCAGAGACAACTCGCCGCGCGCCGCGCACCCAACGCGGCTATACGCTCATCGAGGTCATGATCGCGGTGCTCGTCGCGCTGTTCCTGCTGGAGGGGATCCTGACGATCGTCCAGAACAACCGGAAAGTCTTCGGCACTCAGAACCAATTGGCGCAGCTGCAGGACGGACAGCGCCTCGTCATGACGATGATCGCCGACGTCATCCAGACGGCCGGCTATTTCCCCGATCCCACGGCGAACACTTCAGCCGTACTGACCGCGACTGCTCCGTTCGTGGCCGGACAGGCTATCGCTGGCACCTACAACGCTGCCGCCCCTGGCGACACGATCCGAGCGCGCTATGTGACGGCGTCCGGGGACGGAATTCTCAATTGCAGTGGCGCGTCGAACACCAGCGGCGCGAACCAGATCTACGTGAATGTCTTTTCGATCATCGGTGGACAGCTCGTGTGCACGATGAACGGCACGCAATACACGCTAATGGGCGGCGTGCAGAACCTCAGCGTGCTGTACGGCGTGAAGACGAATTTCGCCGTCGACGACAACACCGTCGATACGTATCTGAACGCAAGTCAGATGGTCGCTGCGAACTGGAACAACGTCATCACGGTCGCGGTGACGTTGACATTCACGAATCCCATCTACGTAGCCGGCGGCGGCCAACCCCAGACAATCACCTTTCAACGAGTCGTCGGCGTGATGGGCAAGGCGGGTATAAAAATATGACGCGATTCCAAGGATTACGCTCGAAACAGACCGGCATGCTGTTGGTGTCGAGTCTATTGCTGCTGGTTGTCGTGACGATTCTTTCCCTGAGCATGTTCCGGAGCGTCGGCATTCAGGAAAAGATCGCCGGCAACATCCGCGAGAAACAACGTGCTCTTCACGCCGCCGTGGGCGCGCAGCAATACGCGGAGTGGTGGCTCGCGAACGGCACGAACGCGGCCTCGGCGACCATCGTGTGCGCGAACCTGCTCAACGCGAATCTCGGCCAAGGACAGATTTGCTCAAACAAGCTCGCAGCGGCCGCCGGTAGCGTCACCGCCGTGCCATGGAAAAGCGCGGGCGTGAATATCGGCGTGACCTATACGCCGGCCAACATGACGGTCTCCGCCGCGGGCAACGCGGGCACGTACGCCGCCCGGCCGCGCTTCTACATCTCCGATCTCGGCGCGGCTGCGAGCGGTCAGGGTGAGGTCTATCAGATCGATGCCGTCGGTTATGGCGGCGACGCGACTGCGGTTGCCGTCGTGGAGAGCACGTTCTCCGTCTACGTGAGCTCGTGGTCCATCGGTTAATCAGGGAGTGATTCTGATGAACGCAAGGCTTCGCAGGGATGCGGCGGCAATTTTGCTCGCGACGTTACTGTCGCCGGTAAGCCGGGCGCAAACCGTCTACACCGAGGATTTCACGGGAACTACGACCTCGAATCCGTGGTACTTCTTCAACGGCGCGTGCTTGACGGCGAGCAGCACCAGTGCGGGCTCGAGCCCGGGGCAGATCCCGGGGTGCATGGGCATCCGGGGCAGCTATTACAACGAGAACCTCGTCGGCGGCTTCGCCGGCGTTAGCGGCTCGACTCAAACGTTGCCCGACCCCTCCGGCAACGGAGCACTGCGATTTACGAACGGTTACCCGGGCGGCTACGCGCAGGCCGGCGCGATCGTCTCCTCGAACACATTTGATACAGGCTCGGGTGTGCAGATCACGTTCAAGACCGTCACCTACCGCGGCGACTCCGGCGGCGGCGGGCGCGACGGCGCGGACGGCATCGGTTTCTATTTGATGGACGGCGCTCAGCCCGCCGGCATCGGTGCCTGGGGCGGAAGCTTGGGCTACACGTGCTCGAATGCGAACCCGCCCTACGACGGCTTGGTCGGCGGGTATCTCGGCCTCGGCATCGACGAGTACGGAAACTTCTTGAACCAGGGCGACAACACCGCGACGGGCTACGGCTATGTCCCGGGACGAATCGGACTGCGCGGAGCGGGAAACGTCGCTTGGTCGTGGCTCAACTCGAACTACCCGGGGCTCTACCAGTCGGGCTGGACGGCCGCCCAGCGTCAGCAGTCCGTGATGTACACCTGCAGGAACGGCTACCTGACGAGATACGACAACAATCCGCTAAAGATCAACGGCAACAAGGTGTCGGTCGCGGACTACGCCGTAATACCGAACGCTTACAAGGTGCTGAGCGGCGTGCAGATCGCGAACGAGGCCGCGATGAAGCGCGGCGATGCGACTCCGATCTTCTATAACTTGAAGATCACCCAAGACGGTCTGCTGAGCTTCGCGTACAGCATCAACGGCGGCGCTTATCAGACGGTCATCAACAAGCAGGACATCAGCGCCTCGAACGGCCCGTTGCCCGGCAGTTTCCGGTTCGGCTTCGCGGGTTCGACCGGCGGTAGCACCAACATTCACGAGATCATGTGCTTCAAGGCCGCGCCGGCCGACCAATCGGGAAGCTCCACGAGCGTCAACGAAAAGCAGGCGGCGAAGGTCGAGACCGGAACGCAAGCGTACTTCGCGTTCTACAACCCGAACGATTGGACCGGTAGACTCACCGCCAACAGCCTGATCGACACGGCCGGCATCGTGACGGTGAATACGACGGCAAATTGGGACGCGTCGTGCAAGCTCACCGGTGTCGTGGCCGGCGACCAGTGTCCGACGACGAATGTCCTCGGCCCCACCGCCGCCCAGTCTCCGGCAAGTCGCGTGATGCTGACTTGGAACGGCAGCCAAGGCATTCCGTTCGAATGGGCGAACCTGAGTAGCGCCCAGCAGACCACGCTCACCGCGGGCGACGCCGTGGTCAACGCCAATCGGCTCAACTATCTGCGCGGCGTCCGCACCAACGAGGTCAACAGCGCCGGCGTCGGACTGTATCGCGCGAGAGAGGGAGTGCTCGGTGACATCGTCGATTCGAGCCCGACCTTTGTGGGACCGCCGTCCTCGCCTTACACGGCAACGTGGAAGGACCGTCTCTACCCGGCCGCAGCGGCGCCGGAAACCAGCTACCTGGCGTTCGTCGCTGCCAATCAGACCCGGCTCAACGTCGTCTATGGCGGCGCTAATGACGGTTGGCTCCACGGCTTCAGGACTGGATCGTTCGATACGCTCGGCAAGTTCGTCGATAACGCGACGACGCCCAACGATGGTGTCGAAGTGCTCGCGTACATGCCGGCGGCAGTGCTGAACAGCATTCACAACACGAGCGACAGCACACTCGACTATTCGAACACGCAATACGCGCACAACTTCTACGTCGACGCAACGCCGGGCACCGGCGACCTGTTCTACAACGGCGCCTGGCACACGTGGCTCGCCGGCGGGCTTGGGCCCGGCGGCGCCGCGATCTACGCGCTCGACATCACGAACCCGGCCGCGAGCAACTTCACCGAGGCGAACGCCTCTTCGGTCGTCGTCGGCGAGTGGAACGCGGCGACGATCACCTGTGTGAACGTCGCGAGCTGTGGCACCAATCTCGGCAATACGTACGGGACGCCGCAGATTCGACGATTCCACAACGGAATGTGGGGCGTCGTGTTCGGGAACGGCTTCGGAAGCTCCACCGGCGACGCCGGCATCTACGTGATGACCGTCGATCCCGCGAGCTCTGCCACGCGGTTTTACTATCTGAGCACGGGCGCGGTCGGCAGCAACGGTATCGCGTCCGTTGCGTCGGCGGATCTCGATGGCGATCAGGTAGCCGATTACATCTATGCCGGGGACCTGCAAGGCAACGTGTGGCGTTTCGACGTGACGAGCAACGACCCGACCAACTGGGCTGCAGCCGCTTCGCCGATGTTCAAGGCGCCGGCCGGACAGCTGATCACGAGTAAGCTCCTCGTCGTAGCGACCGCCGTGACCGGAGGGCCGCCGCGGCTCTTGGTGGAGTTCGGCACCGGACGGAAAGTACCCCTGAGCGTCTCGGCCCCGGCGAGCTACGCCAGCGGTAGCCACGACCTCTACGGTGTCTGGGACTGGGATATGACCGGCTGGAACGCGAAATCCGCGGCCCAGTACCAGGTCCTCACGTCAGCCGCGACCGGACTGTCTTCGCCGTATACGCTCGGTAAGTCGAATCTCCGTCAACAGACTCTGACGATCGCGGCCAGCGGCGTCCGCAACGGCACGAACAATCCAGTTTGCTGGCAGGGGAGCACGGACTGTTCGCTCACTGCCAACGACAGGTTTGGGTGGTATGTGGATCTGCCAGGCAGCAATGAGCAGATCGTCTTCAATCCGATCTTCTTCCAGGGCGCGTTCATCGTCGATTCGAGCGTTCCCGCGAACAATATTCCGACCTCTTGCACGACGAACTCGGACACCGGCTTTACCTACGTGCTTGCGGTCGGGAATGGCGGCACGTTCACGTCCACCTTCAATAATCGTCGCGACGCGATGGTGAATACGGTGGGCGTGGAGACCGACGCGACCGGCAGTCCCTACGTGGTGACCACCGCGGAGCAGACCACCAACCTGATTTTCCAGACGGTCACCGGTATCCCCGGCTCGGAGCAGATCAATCTGCCGTCGAACGCGAAGGCTACGCGTCTCACGTGGGTCGAGCTGCGGTAGGCGAGAAGGAAGGGCGCAGATGAAAACGCAGACACGTTCGCGAAACGCTAAATTGGCGGGCTTCACTCTCATCGAGCTCTTAACGGCACTCGTTGTCGGAGCCATCCTGTTCTCGATCGGGATCCCGTCCTACCTGAGCCAGGTCCGCAAATCGCGCCGCGTGGACGCGAGGACCGCAATGCTCGATCTCGCCGGGCGACAGGAGCGGCTGTATGCCACGACGAACGCCTACAGCGCCACGCCCTCCGTGCTCGGGTATACCGCCCCCGGGGACGTGTTTCCGATGACGGTCGGCAGCGGGTACTACCAAATCGCGGTCGCCGCGAACGCAGGCCCCCCGGCGACGTTCACGCTCACTGGAACCCCCGTGGCAGGAATGGGGCAGGAGAACGACACGGATTGCGCGTCGTTTACGGTCGATCAGGCCGGCAGACAAACTGCCCTGAACGGGTCCGCCGTCGACAATAGCGCGGAGTGCTGGCGCTGAGCCGACGCAAAACGCGTCTGGCCGGAGACCCTCGACCATCGCATCTGGTAACGCAGCGCTAGCGCGGCATCAAATCGAAGCGGTCGAGGTTCATCACCTTGCTCCAGGCCGCGACGAAGTCGCGCACGAACTTGCCTTGCGCGTCGGCGGCGCCATAGACCTCCGCAAGAGCGCGCAGCTCCGAGTTCGAGCCGAACACGAGGTCGACGCGCGTGGCCGACCAGATGGCCTTGCCGGTCGAGCGATCACGTCCCTCGAACACGTCGCTCGAGACGGCCTTCCACTCCGTGCCTGTGTCCAGCAGCTTCACGAAGAAATCGTTGCTGAGCGTCCCTGGGCGCTGCGTGAGCACACCGTGTCGTGACCCGTCCCAGTTGACGTTCAGAACACGCAGGCCGCCGACGAGCACCGTCATCTCGGGCGCGGCGAGCGTGAGCAGCTGAGCGCGATCGATCAGCAACTCCTCGGCGGGCAGCGCGAGCCTCGGCTTCGAATAGTTGCGGAAGCCGTCGGCAGCCGGCTCGAGCGGCGCGAACGACGCGGCACCAGGCTGGGCATCGTTGAACGCGCGGCGGACACCCTCGAGAGTCTCGAGCACGTTCGCGAGCTCGGCCGGGCCGTTGACTTCCCAATCCTTTTGCGGCGCCAGGCGAATTCGAGCTCCGTTCGCGCCGCCACGCTTGTCGGAACCGCGGAACGTCGACGCCGACGCCCACGTG
>Ga0070671_100002419_pt1 | contig 14422 bp, 14 predicted proteins | sample KBSS73metaG_FD_65341 | JGI IMG/M metagenome (GOLD analysis project Ga0070671, IMG submission 65341) | Switchgrass rhizosphere microbial communities from Kellogg Biological Station, Michigan, USA - KBS S7-3 metaG | ecosystem: Host-associated > Plants > Roots > Rhizosphere > Soil ...
GCACGGTCGCTCGGGCAGCCGCAAAATCTCGCAGACCAGGCGATCGAGACCTTCTTCGTGCAAAACGATGGGGATCTCGTAGAGGCTCTCTGCATCGGCCGCGTTGACCACACCTTCGATCGGCACGTCGCACAAATTGGAGATCTTGCGCTTCAACGAATCGGAGATCGGTTGCTCGCTGCGGCACACGATGGCGTCGGGTTGGATGCCGCGGCTGCGCAGCTCGGTGACCGAGTGCTGCGTCGGCTTGGTCTTCTGCTCGCCGCTCGGACCGATGAAGGGCACGAGCGTCACGTGGACGTAGGCGACGTTGGCGCGCCCGACATCGTTGCGGAACTGCCGGATCGCCTCGAGGAACGGCAGGATCTCGATGTCGCCCACCGTGCCCCCGACCTCGGTGATCACGACGTCGACCTCTTCGGTGGCGAGCACGCTGATGCGGCGCTTGATCTCGTCGGTGATGTGCGGGATCACCTGCACGGTCTTGCCGAGGTAGTCGCCACGACGCTCGGCGGCGAGCACCGTCTGGTAGATCGAGCCGGTGGTGGCGTTGGAGCCGCGGCTCAGGTTCTCGTCGATGAACCGCTCGTAGTGGCCGAGGTCGAGGTCGGTCTCACCGCCGTCATCGGTGACGAACACCTCGCCGTGCTCGAACGGGTTCATCGTCCCGGGGTCGACGTTGATGTACGGGTCGAGCTTCTGCATCGTGACCCGCAGGCCCCGCATCTTGAGGAGCCGGCCCAGCGAAGATGCGGTGAGGCCCTTCCCGAGAGAGCTGGCCACACCTCCCGTCACGAAGATGTGCTTGCAGCCCTGTCGCGTCACGGGACCTCAGGGTACCCCGGCGGCCTTCCGGCGCGGTCGACCCACCGCAGCGGTCCGACCCGCTCGATCACCGAGCTGAACGACACGACCTCGCTCAGCGCGTTCAGGAACAGCAGGCCGACGAGCACGACCATGCGGATGCGGAACGTCGCGGTGAGCACCACGGCGAGACCCAGCACGCCACCGAGGGCGTTGGCGCCCGTGTCGCCGAGCATGATCGTCTCGTTGAGGTCGGCCGGCAGCAGGGCGAGGAACGCGCCGACGGCGATGGCCGGACCGGTGAGCAGGAGGCGCCGCGACGCGAGCACGAGGACCGCCAGCGCGGCCACGCTGCCGACCTTCAACGTGCGGCCGGGCGCCCGGTCGAAGAGGTTGCCGACGTTGGCGGCGAGGGCGATGAGGACGGCGTCGAGGAGGAGCCGGCCGTGCTGGTCGCCGTCGATCGGCACGGCGGCGAGCACGCCGACGACGGCGCCGCCCAGCAGCTTCAGACCGCCGGTGGTGAGGCGACCGTGCGCGAGGGCGCGCAGATGTCCGGTGAAGCCACGGTCGGCACCGGCGGCGAGCACGTCGTCGACGAAGCCGAGCAGCCCGAAGCCGAGCACGGTGGTGAGCGCTACGTGGACGGCGCCGTAGGGCTGCACGAACCACCAGGCGGCCGTGCCGCACGCGGCGGCGACCACGGCGACGATGCCACCAGCGGTGGGGACGTGCCGACCGCGGTGGTTGATGCGCACGAGCAGCGGCGAGGCGAGGACCGGGCGCAGGAGCTGCAGGAAGGCCGCCCCGAGCACGAGGCCGAGGACGAAGGCGCCGGCGATCCTCATCACTGCATGATGTCCCGGTAGACGGCCTCGACCGCGTTGGTCATCGCTTCCGGGCCGTACGGTCGGGCGACGCGCGGACGCGGCGTAGAGAACGCGCGGGTGATGGCGCCGGCGAGGGCGTCGGCGTCGCCGACGGGAACCACCTCGTCGAGCACGTCGGGCGCCGCACCCACCGCCGTGCTCACCACCGGCCGCTCCAGCTGCAGCGCCTCGAAGAGCACGAGCGGTCCCGACTCCCACATCGAGGAGATGACGACGACGTCGGCGGCCGCCAGCTCGTCGGCCGCGTTCGGTCGTTGCCCGGCGAACACGACGTTGGCCGGCGCGAGCGAACGCAGCCTCGCCTCGTCGGGCCCCTCCCCCACGACGAGCAGGCGCGTGTGGTCGAGGCGGCGCACGGCTTCGAAGAGCGTCGGCAGGTCCTTCTGCGGATGGAGTCGGGCGACGGTGACGAGCAGCCGCTCATCGGGCGCGATGCCATAGGCGGCGCGCACTTCGCTCGTCGTCCGCGTCGGGCGCGGCGGTGCGGCGGCCGGCGGGATGACGGTCACCGGCCGACCGGTGAAGCGGGCGGCGACCTCGCTCGACGTCGCGATCAGACGGTCGCCGGGCACGCGCCGTTCGAGGAACCGCAGCACCGGGTTGCTCGTCAGCACGACGTTGTGCACGGTCGTGACCAGCGGGTGCACGCCGACCGCCCGCCACGCCACCTTCAGGCCGTGGGCGTGCACGACGTCGACCTCCTTGGCCAGGCGGCGCATGTCGCGCAGGGTGGCGTCCTGGTGCACCAAGCCGGCGAGCACGCCCGGCGGGCCGGCGGTGACGACGTCCCACCCCCGTCCTTCGAGCTCGGACGTGAGCGCGGCGACGACCTGGCGGATGCCTCCCGTGGAGGGTCCCAGCAGCTGCAGCACGCGGCCTTCAGCCATCGTGACCCCGGAGCAGGGCGGGCACCTGGCGCGGGCGCGGTCCACCGAGCGCGGCGGCCGCCGCCGCGTAAACGGCGACGCCCACGAGGCCGGCAGCGGCGAGCTCGACCAGCGAGTGGATGCGACCTGGTCCGGCGAGCGGCCGACCGACGAGCCACATGACGACACCGGCGACGGCGGCGGCCGCGACCGACGCGCCGAGGGCGCGCGCCACCGCGCCGGCGCGCGCGCCCGTGAGCACGAAGAGGACGGCGGCGCCGACGAGGTAGGCGGCGGAGTGGCTGCCGGCGAGGGCGGCGATGCGCGCGTCGCCGTGCACCAGCGCGAACGACGCGACCATCGCGACCCCGGCGCCACCGACGACGCCGAGGTTCACGAGCGCGGGCGTGCGCGTGTCGCCGCGCGCGTACAGGGCCCGCACGAGGAAGAGGTAGGTGCCGTAGCCGACGAGTCCCGGCCCGAACGCGGCGACGGCGGCCGCCACCGCGGTGACGCCGTGGCGGTGGTAGTGGCCGAGCTGGAGGACCCGGGCCATGCCGAGCGACAGCGCGAGCATGGCGGCGGCGGCCGGCAGCACGAGGTACGCGATGGCGCGCAACCCCGACGTCACCGTGCGCCGGTACGACTCGTCGTCGCGGGTCGAGGCGTGGCGCGCCATGGTCGGGAACAGCGCGGTCAGCACCGGCAGCGCGATGAGCGAGTGCGGCAGCAGGAAGATGGTGAAGCCGAGGTTCCACGCGACGACGCCGCCTTCGACGTGGTTGGCGAGGACGAGCACCACGAGCAGCAACGCGTTGGTGGCGGCGAGGAACACCGCGGCCCACCCGCCCAGTCGAGCGATGCGCCGCACCCCGGGGTGGTGCCAGTCGAAGCGGGGCTTCAACGACGTGCCGCTGCGCACGGCGACCACGACCGGCGCGAGGCAGAACGTCACGACGCCCAAGGTCGTGCCGAGGCCGAGCACCACCGTCTGGCCGCCGGTGAGGTCGAGGCTCGGCGCCGCGCCATGGCGCATCCACGCGAACACGAGGTACGACGCGGTGACGACGACGTTGTTGAGCAGCGGCGCGACGACGGGCACCGCGAAGTGGCCGCGCGCGTTGAGCACGCCGGTGGCCACCATGTTCGACGCGTACAGCACGACCTGGGGCAGGAAGAACCAGAGCAGGATCGTGCCGAGGTGGATCTCCTGCGACCGGATGTGGGCGTCGGGGGCGCCGCTCACGAGCAGGTGCATCACCAACGGGGCGGCGAGGAACCCGAGGCCGGCGAGGACCGCGAGGGCACCGCCGGCGAGGCCGAGCACCGAGCGGGCCACGTGCTCGGCCTCGTCGTCGTCGCCGTTGGCGATCAGGTCGACGAGCGTCGGGATCAGCACCGCTTGCAGGACCCCGGCGGCGATCAGCTCGAACAGCAGGTTCGGCACCGTGTTGGCCGACTCGTAGGTGTTGCCGAGGAACGTCACCCCGAGCACCGCCACCACGACGACGTTGCGCACCATCCCCGTGACGCGCGACACCAACGTCAGCGCCGTCATCGTCGCCGTCGACCGAGCCAGGTCGACCGATTCGCTCGAGGTCACGAGGCGGGCGCGGGCAGGAGGCGTTGAGCGCCCTGCCCGCGGCCGAAGTCGCCGAAGCGGCCCTCGCCGAGATCGGCGAGGGCGAGCACGGCGGCGAGACGGCCGGCGAAGTCGTCGATGTCGTCGACCGTCGAGAGCCGACCGGTGAGCGAACGGTCCTGGCGCAGCGGGCCGATGAACGTGTCGTCCTTGTTGTCGACCGGCGGCTGCCCGCTGGCGGCGAGCACGGCGATCGGATCGCGGTCGGTGCGCGAGGCCACGAGCATGTGGACGAGCGGCACCATCAACAGCCGGTCGGGCACCACCGCCTTCACCCCGGACACGACGATGATGCGCGTGTGCGGGTCGAGCGCCGGGAACTGATCGGCTTTGCCGCCCTGCGCCGGCGAGTAGTCGAGGAAGCCGGCACTGCGCAACGAGATCACGGTGTTGTCGATCTCGACGGGACCGGCCGTCGCGCTGACGGGGCGCAGCGCGAGCGCCAGCCGGTTCATCGCGGTCGTCCGCAACGTGGCCGCCGACGTGGTCGACGGCACGTTCAGCGCCTCGGCGAGGTCGCGCACCTCGTTGTCCTTGTCGAGCACGAAGCGGTTGGTCAGCCACAACGTGCCCCGGTAATCGGCGTTGGCGCGGCCGATGAGCGTGACCAGGTCGTTGAGCCCGTCGGCTTCCGCACCCCGCGCGCCCACGATCAGCACAGGCGTGCCGGCGAGCACGCCGTTCAGCAGCCGCTGGCTGCCTTCGTCGGCGAGCTTGTTCGCCGCGCTCTGCTCGTCCTTCAGCTCCTGCTCGAGCTTGCTGTTGGTCGAACGCACGTTGTCGATCGAGTGGCGCAGGCTCGACTGCTGGCGCTCGAGGCGATCGACGACGGCGCGGTCGATCACGGCGGTGCCCATGATGATGCCGATCCCCAGCGCCAGGAACACGGCGATGAGGCTGATGATGTGGAACCGGAAGTTGATCACCGGTGCAGCTCGAACGCGTTCCAGAGGTTGTCGAGGAACAGCCGCGCCGGTTGGCTCACGGCTGTCACCACCAGGAGGGCGAACAGCGCCGAACCCACGAGCAGGACCATGTCGAGCTTGCGCACGTGCGGTTGGTAGAGCCGGCTCACGCCCTTGGCGTCGACGAGGATGCCGCCGACCTTCATGCGCACCAGGAACGTCGATGCCATGCCGGCGCGGCCCTTGTCGAGGAACTCGGCCATCGAGCTGTGGGTGCCGACGGCGACGATGAGCTCGGCGCCGCGCTCCCACGCCAGCAGCATGGCGATGTCCTCGCTCGTGCCGGGGGCCTCGAAGATGATGTGGTCGAGCCCCAGCGCCTCGAGCCGCTTCGACCCCGGCGCGTGACCGTCGGTGTAGGCGTGCACGACGAGCACGGCACCGGACTGCAGCGCCTGCTCGGACACGGAGTCCATGTCGCCGATGATCACGTCGGGCTTGCGGCCCATCTCCAGCAACGTGTCGGCCGCACCGTCGACGGCGATGAGCACCGGACGTTGGTCCTTGAGGTAGCCCGACTGCCGCAACGCCTGCAGGTCGTCGCGGTAGTCGGGCCCCCGGACCGCGATCAGCACGTGCCGGCCCTTCATGGGCACGGGGACGTCGGGCACCTCCGGCTCGTCGAGCACCAGGTGCCGCTCGCGACGCAAGTACTCGAGGGTGTTCTCGGCGAAGCGCTGGAGCTCCTCGCCCATCGTCGCCCGTGCCGTGGCGATGGCCGACTCGAGCGAGTCGAGCGTCTGGCGGTCGCCGCGCCCTTCCCAGGCGCCGACCATCACGTGCTCGCCGTCGATGACCACGATCTCGCCGTCGTCGACGGCGTCCATGATGTGGCTGCCCACGCCGTCGACGAGCGGGATGCCCGCGGCCGCCAGCAGCAGCGGGCCGACGTTCGGGTAACGCCCCGAGATCGAGGCCGACGCGTTCACGACCGCCGCCGGCTCGGCCAGCACCAGCCCCTCGGCGGCGACGCGGTCGAGATCGAGGTGGTCGATGATCGCCACGTCGCCCGGGCGCAGGTGACCGATGAGCTCCTTCGTGCGCCGACCGACGCGGGCGGGGCCGCGCACGATCATCGCCGTGTCGGGAACGCGCCTGCTCATCGCCCTCGCTCGCGCGCCACGGCCAGCAGCTCCTCGGCGTGGCCCCGGGCCGTTCGGCTCTCGGGCTGGCCCGACAACATGCGCGACAGCTCGACCACCCGACCAGCATCGTCGAGGACCCGGGCGTCGGCGATGGTCCGGCCCTCGACCTCGGCCTTGGCCACCGCGATCTGGCGATCGGCGAACGCCGCCACCTGGGGCAGGTGGGTGACCACCAGGACCTGCGAGACCTGGCCCAGATCGGCCAGGGCGCGGCCCACGGCGAGCGCCGCCTCCCCGCCGATGCCGGCATCGACCTCGTCGAACACGAGCGTGCGCCCGTCGTGGATGGCCGTGAGCGCCAGCCGGAGGGCGAGCATCGCCCGGGCCAGCTCACCGCCCGAGGCCACCTTCGCCAACGGCAGCAACGCCTCGCCGGCGTTGGCCGCCAGCAGGAACCGGACGTCGTCCGCCGGCCCGTCGCCGGCCACCGACACCTCGACGCGCGCTCGCGGCATCGCGAGCGTCTGCAGGCGGCTCTCCACGTCGCGAGCGAGCCGGGGCGCCGCCTTCCGCCGGCCCCCGGCCACCGTCGTCGCGGCCGCCTCGACGGCTTCGACCGCGGTCGCCCGCTCGGCGTCGAGCGCGGCGGCGCGGGCGTCGTGGCTCGCCAGCTCGTCCAGCCGGGCGTGGGCGTCGGCCGAGTACGCGAGCACGTCGGCGAGCGTCTCGCCGTACTTGCGGCGCAGGTCGCGCAGCACGGCGCGCCGCGCCTGCAGCGCCGCCAGGCGTTCGGGGTCGTCGTCGATGCGGTCGCCGATCGCTCGCGCCTCGGCGCCCACGTCGGCCAGCTCGGCGGCCAGCGACCGCATCCGCTCCTCGAGCTCGGTGAACGCCGGCCGGCCGTGGACGGCAGCGAGCGCGCTCGCCAACCCGTCGGCCGCGCCACCCTCTTCGAGCAGCGCGTCGTGGGCGGCTCCGCCCGCCTGGCGCGCCGCCTCGGCGTCGGCGAGCAGCGTCTCCTCACGGAGCAGCGAGGCCTCCTCGTCGGGGTCGTCGAGGGCGGCGGCATCGAGCTCCTCGACCTGGAACCGGAGCAGGTCGATCTCCCGGGCGCGCGCCCGCGGGTCGCCACCCAGCGCGGCGAGGGCGCCATCGAGGCGTGCCACGTCGGCGCGCGCCGCGTGGAGCGGGCCGAGATCGATGTTCCCGAAGGCGTCGAGCGCGGCGCGCTGGGTCGCCGGGCTCAGCAGCGACTGGTGGGCGTGCTGGCCGTGCAGGTCGACCAGCTCGGCGCCGAGCTCGGTGAGCGTCGACACGGGCACCGGCCGACCATCGACGTAGGCGCGCGAACGGCCGTCGGCGGGGACCACGCGGCTGAGCACGACCTCGGTGCCGTCGGCCGCGAGGAAGCGGCCGTCGACGCGGGCTTCCACCGCACCGGGGCGCACCACGGTCGCGTCGGCGCGACCGCCGACGAGCAGCTCGATGGCCGTGACGAGCAAGGTCTTCCCGGCACCCGTCTCGCCCGTGAGCGCGGTCATGCCCGGACCGAGCACCAGGGAGATCTCGGCGATCACGCCGAGGTCGGTGACCACGAGCTCGCTCAGCATCAGCGCTCGGCCAGCCCGAACTTGGCCTTCAGGATGTCGAGGAAGCTGTGGGTGCCGAAGGTGACGAAGCGCGCCGGGTTCGGCGCCGCCGTGCACACGATCGCGTCGCCCTGCTGCAGGATGCCCAGGCTGCGACCGTCGACGGACAGGTCGGCCGGCCGGTCGTCGACGACCTCGACGCGGATGCACGCGGTGGGCGACAGCACGAGCGAGCGGTCGAACAGCATGTGGGCGGCCACCGGCGTGAGCAGCAACGCCTCGTGCGACGGTGCCACCAGCGGACCGCCCGCCGACCAGGCGTACGCCGTCGATCCGGTCGGGGTGGCGACGATCAAGCCATCGGCCGAGTAGGTGGTGAAGCGCTCACCGTCGACCGTCACGAGCATGCGGGCGATCTGACCGGTGGGCGTCTTCGACAGCACGGCCTCGTTGAGCGCCGGGCGCACCCCCGAGTCGATCTCCCGGGACTCGACGGCGACCGCCATCCGCATCCGCCGCTCGACGCCGAAGCGACCGGTGAAGAAGCGGTCGAGCGCGTCGTGGAGGTGGGTCGGCTCGACCTCGGTGAGGTAGCCGAGGTGGCCGAGGTTGACGCCGAGGACGGGGATGTCGTCGTCGGCGACGAGGTCGACCGTGCGCAGCATCGTGCCGTCGCCGCCGAGGCTCACGGCCAGGTCGAGCCCCTTCGTCAGCAACGCCGTCGGGCACGCGTGCTCGTCGAGCCCGGTGACGGCGGCGTCCTTCTCGGGCAGGCGCACCTCGTGCCCGCGCTCGAGCAGCCACGCCGACGCGTCCCGCGCCAGGCGGGCGGCGTCCTCGTGGGCGTGGTGGACGAGCAGGCCGACGACCGCCACCTCAGCCCCCGTGGGTGGCGACGGCTTCGGCCACGACCTCGTCGAGGTCGACGGCACCGGAGGCGCCGAGGCGGCCGTGCACCAGGAACTCCACGTTGCCTTCGGCGCCGGTGATGGGGCTCGGCATGGCCCCCATCATGGCCGCTCCCTGTGACAGCGAGGCGGAGCGCACCTCCTCGAGCACCCGACGCCACACGTCGGGGTCCTTGATGACCCCCCGGCCCCGGGCCGCTTCCTCTCGGCCCGCCTCGAACTGCGGCTTCACGAGGAGCACCAGGTCGGAGGTGGTGAGCGCCACCAGCGCGGGCAGGACCGTGCGCAGGGAGATGAACGAGAGATCGGCGACGACGACGTCGGCGGGACCGCCCACGTCGTCGGCCGTCAGCGCCCGGATGTTGGTGCGCTCCAGGTTGGTCACCCGCTCGTCGGTCCGGAGCCGCTCGTGGAGCTGGCCGTAGCCGACGTCGACGGCGACCACGTGCGCGGCGCCCCGCTGCAACAGGCAGTCCGTGAACCCGCCGGTCGAGGCCCCGGCGTCGAGCGCCCGCCGGCCGGCGACCTCGATGCCGAAGCGGTCGAGGGCGGCGTCGAGCTTCTCGCCCCCGCGCCCCACGAACCGGGGCGGCGGGCCGACCAGCTCCACCGGCTCGGCGGGGTCGACCATGCGCGCCGCCTTCGTGGCCACCGAGCCGGCGACGAGGACCCGCCCGGCCGCGATGTCGGACTGGGCGCGCTCGCGCGACGGCGCCAGGCCGCGGCGAACGAGCTCGGCGTCGAGGCGGCGGCGCGTGCTACTCGGCGGCCGGTGCCTCGGGCGCCGGAGCCGGCGCCGCGGCGGGCGGCGGGGGCGTGGGAGCCGGTGCCGGGGGCGGCGGCGTGGGGGTCGGCGCCGGCGTGGGAGCCGGCGCCGAGGTGGGGGCCGGGACGGCCGCCTTCTTGGCGGGCGGCGCCTTCTTGACCACCTTCTTGGCCGTCGGCGACTTCTTGGCGGCCGGCGCCTTGGCGGGCTCCGGCGCCTTCTTCACGGTCTTGGGCTGCCTCGCCTTCAGCTGGGCCAGCTCGCGCTTGACGGCCTCGAGGTCGGACTTGGGGACGAGGCCGAGCTTGCCGATCTGCGTGCGGACCTCGGACTCGACGAGGGCGCGCAGCCCGTCCGTCGACTGCCGGCTGCGTTCGAGCAGCTCCTCCACCCGCTTCTGCGATTGGCCCTTCTTCACGTCGCCCGCCTTGACGAGCTCACGCACGATCTCCTCGGCGCGCTGCTGGGTCATGTGCGTGAACGCGACGCCGGTGTCGAGGTACTTCTTCAGCCGGTCGGTCTGTGCCATGACCGACATGCTAACTCTCGCGAGCACCCGGCCGCGTACCCTGCCCCGATGCTCCCGCTGCGGGACGACAACCCGACCCGGCGCCGCGCCTACCTGACGATCCTGCTGATCGCCGTCAACGTCGCCGTCTACTTCCTGTGGCAGCCGCCGGCGAACGACCCGACGTCGGCCGCGTTCGAGTACCGCCATGCCGCGATCCCGTGCGAGATCACGACCCTGCACCCCGTCGTCGTCACTGTCGACGGCCGGCCCTCGTGCGCCCGTGGTCAGGGACTGCCGACCGCGTTCCCGGGCAAGCAGGTGCTGCTGGCCATCGTCGTGTCGATGTTCCTGCACGGCAGCCTCGTGCACCTCGGCGGGAACATGCTCTTCCTGTGGGTCTTCGGCAACAACATCGAAGACCGGTTGGGGCCGCTGCGGTACCTCGTCTTCTACCTCGCGGCGGGCGTCGTCGCGACGCTCGCCCACGTCGCGCTCCAACCGCACAGCACGGTGCCGGTGATCGGCGCCTCTGGCGCCATCGCCGGCGTGATGGGCGCCTACCTGATCTGGTACCCGAACGCGCCCGTGCTCACCTGGATCTTCTTCTTCGTGGCCCGCATCCGCGCCAAGTGGCTGCTGATCTTCTGGTTCCTCAGCCAGTTCTTCGTCAACCCGAACGAAGGCGTGGCGTGGGGCGCCCACGTCGGCGGCTTCGTGTTCGGCGCGCTCCTGGCGCTACTCGGGTAGGAGGCGCTCGACGGCGGTGGCCAGGTCGGCGAACTCGCTCGTCTTGCTCACGCCCGTGCCGACGAGCGCGAAGCGGGCACCGAGTCGCTCGGCGAACGCGCCGTCGGTCTCCGGCCGGTCGCCGACCATCACGTGCGGGCCGTCGCCGACGCGCGCTCGGACGGTGTCGGCCATCGGCTGGTACGGCTTGCCCGCCACCACCGGCGTCGCGCCCGACGCGAACGCGACGGCGGCGAGGATGGCGCCACCGCCGGGGATCTGGCCATCGGGCGTGGGGAACGTGGCGTCGTCGTTGGTGCCGATGAGGCGGGCACCGGCGCGCGCCAGGTTCGACGCGACCCGCAACCCCTCGTAGTCGAAGCTGCGGTGGAGCCCGACGAGCACGGCGTCGACGCGGTCGGCCTCGGGGTTCACGGTGACGTGGCGGGCGGCGAGCGCCTCGACGATGCCCGGCCCGCCGGCGACGTACGCCGTCGCACCGGGGGCCACGAGGTCGGCGGCCGCCATGGCCGAGGTGACCACGTCGCCGCCGGCCGGGATGCCGATGGCCTCGAGCGCCTCCTCCTGCTCGGCGAGGCGGGGACCGGAGTTGTTGGTGACGAACAGCACCCGCTCGCCGGCCGCCCGCAGGCGCGCCACGGCATCGACCGAGCGCGGGATCGCGTGCCCGGAGAGCCAGACGACGCCGTCGAGGTCGAGGAGCCAGGCCATGGCGGGAAGCATGGCAGGCTGATGGCGATGCCCCGATTCGAGCCCTTCGCCGGCCTGCGCTACGCCCCTGGCACCGACGTCGACGCCGTGACCGCGCCACCGTACGACGTGATCGACGCCGCCCAGCGCGCCGAGCTGGCGAGTCGCAGCGACGCCAACGCGGTGCGCTTCGACCTGCCCGACGAGGCCGACGGCCCCGGTCGCTACGACGCGGCGGCCGAGCTGCTGCAGTCGCTGCAGGACCGCGGCACCCTCGTCACCGACGACGCCCCGTCGTTCTACGTGTACCGCATGGTCTACGACGACGAGCGCGGGCGCGAACGGCACACCACGGGCATCCTCGGCGCGCTCGAGCTGAGCCGCCCGGGCGAGGCCGGGATCCTCCCCCACGAGCACACGACCCCCAAGGCCAAGAGCGACCGGCTCGACCTCCTGCGCTCGACGCGGCACAACCTCTCGCCGATCTGGGGGCTGTCGCTGGCGAAGGGGCTGACGGCGCTGTGCACGACGACGGGCGAGCCCGAGATGCAGTCGACCGACGAGGACGGCGTGCGCCACCAGCTCTGGCGCATCACCGACCCGTCACGGTTGGCCGCCATCCGCGAGCTGGTGGCCGGGCAACCGATCGTCATCGCCGACGGCCACCACCGCTACGAGACCTCGCTCGCGTACCGCGACGAGCGCCGGGCGGTCGACGGTGAGGGCGGTGCGTGGGACGCGACGCTCGCCTACGTCGTCGAGCTCACCGAGGACGAGCTGGCGGTGCGTCCGATCCATCGCCTGTTGCACGGCACGCCGCGGTCGACCGACCTGGTCGAGGCGCTGACGGCGACGTTCTTCGACGCGACACCGACCGAAGCCGACATCGACCTGCCCGAGCGCATGGCCGCCTTCGGCGCCCTCGGGATCGTGCTGCCGGGCGACGATGCCTACCTGTTGAAGCCCCGCCCGGGCGCGTTCCCCGACGACCTCCCCGATCTCGATTCGAGCCGCCTCGACCTCGCGGTGTCGACGCTGCCGAGCATCGACCTCGAGTACCAGCACGGCATCGACGTCGTGCTCCGCCGCGTCGGCGCCGGCGAGGCCACCGCCGGCGTGCTGCTGCGGCCGGCCACGGTCCCGCAGATCGAGGCGACCGCCCACACCGGCGAGCGCATGCCCCCCAAGACCACGTTCTTCTGGCCCAAGCCCCGCACCGGCTTCGTCTTCCGCACCCTCACCTGAGCGGTTCTGGCGACGAATTCGACACAGAAGTGTGTCGAATCCGTCGCCAGAAGCGCAGGGTCAGCGGGCGTGGAGGCGGGCGCCGCGGCCGTTGGGGGAGGCGTCGGAGGCGTCGGGGGTGCAGATGCGGCAGGGGGCGAGGCGTCGCTCGCGGGCCTCCTCGGGCGCGAGCACGTCGAGGTCGTCGCGACCTTCGACGAGACGGCAGGACGGGCGGTGGTACGACGACGCGCCGGCCACGACCGCACCGTCGGGCGTCAACAGCAGCGGCCGGGCGGCGACGGTGGCGACGTTGCCCCCGACGTTCTCGAGCGCCGCCTTCACCTCGAGCAGGGTGGCCTGCAGCTCCGTCCGCTCGGTGCGCACGGCCTCGATGACGAGCAGCGCGGCACCGACGACGACGAGGGCGAGACCCGCCACGCCACCGGAGACGAGGTAGGGGAACTGCTTGCGGATGTCGTTGTGGCTCGCCGCCCCGTTCCACCCCAGGTAGAGGATGACGGCCCCGAGGAGGCACACGACGATGCCGAGCTTGCCTCCCAGCCGTGACACGAAGCGAGTGATGCGATCCATCCCGTCTCCTCTCACGCCGCGCCGAGGTACCGGCCGCGCAGGTCGGCGTCGCGGATCTCGTCGCCGACCCCCGAGTACACGATCGTCCCCTTCTCGAGGATCAACGCGCGGTCGGCGTAGGGCAGCACGCCGACGTTCTGCTCGACGATCACCACCGTCACGCCGTCGTCGTTGATCCGGGACACGACCTCGAACACCGTCTTCGCCAGCGCCGGGCTGAGCCCGAGCGACGCCTCGTCGATCAGCAGCAGCTTCGGATGGCTCATCATCGCCCGCCCGATGGCAAGCATCTGCTGCTCACCGCCCGACAAGGTGCCCGCCGCTTGATCGGCCCGCTCGGCGAGACGCGGGAAGTAGTCGAACACCAACCGGCGCTGCTTCTCGATGGCGCCCGCGTCGTGGCGACGCGTCCAGCCGCCGAGCTTGAGGTTGTCGGCGACCGTGAGGCTCGGGAACACCCGCCGGCCCTCCGGCACCATGGCCACACCACGCGCCACGAGCGACGGTGCCGAGCGCCCGGCGATCTCCTCGCCAGCGAAGCGGATCGACCCCCGCGTGGGCGTGAGCTGACCGGCGACGGTGGCGACCGTCGTCGTCTTGCCCGCACCGTTCAAGCCGAACAGCACGGCGGTCTCACCTTCCTCGACGTCGAAGCTGATCCCCATCAGCACCGGGAAGCCGTATCCGACCTCGAGGTCGCGCACCTCCAACAGCGCCATCAGACCGCCGCCTCTTCGTCGACGTCCTCGCCGAGGTACGCCCGCACCACCTCGGGGTGGTTGCGCACGTGCTCGGGCCGCCCCTCGGCGAGCAGCTCGCCGAAGTTCAAGCAGTACACGTAGTCGCAGACCCGCACGACGAGCGGCACGTGGTGCTCGATCATGGCGATCGTCAGGCCGAACTCGCGGCGCAGCTCCAGCAGCACGTCGCCCAGGCGCTCCGACTCCTCGGGCCCCATGCCCGAAGACGGCTCGTCGAGCAGCAGCACCTCGGGATCGGTGGCGAGCACGGTGGCGATCTCGACCCGCTTGAGGTCGCCGTAGGGCAGACCGGCCACGCGCGTGTCGGCGAGGCGGCCGAGCTGCAGCACCTCCAGCAGCGCGTCGGCCCGGCGACGCATCACGCGCTCCTCGTCGACGGC
>Ga0070671_100002421_pt1 | contig 14422 bp, 14 predicted proteins | sample KBSS73metaG_FD_65341 | JGI IMG/M metagenome (GOLD analysis project Ga0070671, IMG submission 65341) | Switchgrass rhizosphere microbial communities from Kellogg Biological Station, Michigan, USA - KBS S7-3 metaG | ecosystem: Host-associated > Plants > Roots > Rhizosphere > Soil ...
GCGACCGGGCCCGAGGCGCGGTCGATGCTGGATCAGATTCCCGTGCCGATCTACACGACCGACGAGACCGGAGCTGTGATCCATTGGAACCGCGCTTGCGTCGAGTTCGCTGGCCGCGAGCCGCAGGCCGGCCAGGACCGCTGGTGCGTCACCTGGAAGCTATACACTACAACGGGTGAACCCCTATCTCACGATCAGTGCCCAATGGCGCAGACCATCAAGGAGCGCCGCCCAATCCGCGAGGTCATCGCGATTGCCGAGCGCCCGGACGGCAGTCGCTTAGCCTTCAGGCCCTATCCCACTCCGATCTTCGATCCGCAGGGCAATTTCACCGGGGCCGTGAACATGCTGATCGACGTCACGGATGAGCAGAGGTCCGCTCTCCACGAGCAGGCCGACCATTGCCGTCGGCTCGCTCAAGCAACGTATGACCGCCGCACCAGCAAGATCCTCGGTGACATGGCCGAAGGCTTCGACCGGACCGCGACCGAGCTGGAGCAGAGGCGGCCGCTTTAGGCCGGATGCACCGACTTGAGCCTGGTCGGCGGCACATCCACGATCGCATTGGTCCCTGACGCGATTTCGAACTCCACCGCCCTTCGCGTTTTGAGCGGTGCTCACGAGGTCGGTCAGGCCCTGTTGCGCGGCGCTCAACCGGAGCTGCGACGCCAGGTTCCCCTACAGCAGTTCGAGGGCGGCCGTGACCTGCTCGCCAGCGGCGATGCCGGCCTTCCGGCAAACGCCGATTTTCACCGGAAGGAAGTAGCCGCCGCTCTTCCGAGGGAACAGGGACGTCCGCCACGTGACGTCATGGAGAGTGACTTCGACCCGGACCGATCCAAACCCGCGTCGCACTAGCGCGGCTTGCGCCTTCACCTCATCCGCTTTCTCGTCAGGAAGAACGAGAAAGTGCGAGCTGCCTTCTTCGTTTCTCCAGATTTGCAGCGGCGCGGTGACGGTGATCACGTCATCTCGTCAGCTTGCGGTAGGTCGTTCGGTGCGGCCTGGTGGCTTCCTCACCGAGGCGGCGAATTTTGTCTTCCTCATATGCCTGGAAGTTGCCCTCGAACCATTCGACACGGCTATCCCCCTCGAAAGCGAGGATATGCGTCGCAAGGCGGTCGAGAAAGAAGCGGTCGTGGCTGATCACCACGGCGCAGCCCGCGAAATTCTCGATCGCCTCTTCGAGCGCGCCCAAGGTCTCGACGTCGAGGTCGTTGGTCGGTTCGTCGAGCAGCAGGACGTTGCCGCCGCGCTTGAGCATCTTCGCGATGTTCACACGGTTGCGCTCACCACCGGACAGCTTACCGACGTTTTTCTGCTGGTCCTGCCCCTTGAAGTTGAACGCGCCCACATATGCCCGCGTCGACTGGTCGTGGCCGTTGACCTTCATATAGTCGAGCCCGTCCGAAATCTCCTCCCAGACGTTCTTCGAACCATCGAGATGGTCGCGGCTCTGGTCGACGTAGCCGAGGTGGACGGTCGGACCGATGTCGATCTCGCCCGAGTCCGGCGTTTCCTGCCCGGTAATCAGCTTGAAGAGCGTCGACTTTCCGGCGCCGTTGGGGCCGATGACTCCGACGATTCCTCCGGGCGGGAGGGTGAATGACAGGTCCTCGAAAAGCAGCTTGTCGCCATAAGCCTTCGAGACGCCCTTAATCTCGATGACCTTGCCGCCAAGACGCTCGGGCACCTGGATCAGGATTTCGGCCTTGCCGGGAACCCGCTTCTCCTGCGACGCAACAAGCTGGTCGAACTTCGCGATACGCGCCTTCGACTTGGTCTGGCGAGCCTTCGCGCCCTGCCGGATCCACTCGAGCTCATCCTTGATCGCCTTTTGGCGGCCGGTCTCCTCGCGCTCCTCCTGTTCCATCCGCTTGGATTTTTTCTCGAGGTAGGTCGAGTAATTGCCCTCGTAGGGAAAGTACTTTCCGCGATCGAGCTCGAGGATCCAGCTCACGACATTGTCGAGGAAATAACGGTCGTGGGTGATCATCAGCACCGCGCCAGGATATTCCTTGAGGTGGCTCTCCAGCCATTGCACGCTCTCGGCATCGAGGTGGTTGGTCGGCTCATCGAGGAGCAGGATCGATGGTTTCTGGATGAGCAGACGAGTGAGGGCGATCCGCCGCTTTTCACCGCCTGACAGGTTTTCGACCGGCAAGTCCGACGGCGGGCAGCGCAATGCCTCCATCGCCACTTCGAGCTGGTTGTCGAGCGTCCACCCGTCGACCGCGTCGATTTTGCCCTGGAGCTCACCCATCTCCTCCATCAGCGCGTCGAAGTCGGTGTCCTCCTTCGGATCGCCCATCTCGGCCGAGATCGCATTGAAACGATCGACCATGTCCGCGACTTCACGCGCGCCGTCCTTGACGTTCTCCAGCACGTTCTTGCTCGGGTCGAGCTGCGGCTCCTGCGGCAAATAGCCGACGGTGATGTTCTCGCCCGGCCAGGCCTCCCCCTGATAATCCTTGTCGATGCCGGCCATGATCTTCATCAACGTCGACTTGCCGGCGCCGTTGGGGCCGACGATTCCGATCTTCGCGCCGTGGTAGAATTGCAGGTTGATGTGGTTGAGCACCGGCTTCTGGGCGCCGGGGAAGGACTTGGTCATGTCCTTCATGACATATGCGTATTGGGCGGCCATGGGGTCGCGGAGTTCCTTCAGTCTTGGGGATTTCCGCGCCAGTTAGGCGAGGCAGCGAGCTTTTTCTAGTCGCGTCCCACCATCGCTTCGGCATTGGCGAAGCGATAGTCGTGAAACTGATCGCGAAGATCTCTCTTCGACAGCTTGCCGCTAGCCGTATGCGGGAGAGTTTCGACAAACTCGATTGCGTCGGGAAGCCACCATTTGGCCACCCGGCTCGCAAGATAATCACGAACTTCTTCGGATTTGAGGTCGCTCCCGGGGTCGCGCACGACCAACAACAGCGGCCGCTCGTCCCATTTGGGATGAGGAACGCCGATCGCCGCGGCCTCCGCCACGCCGGGACAACCAACAGCTGCATTTTCGAGCTCAATCGAGCTGATCCATTCGCCGCCCGACTTGATGACGTCCTTGGCGCGGTCGGTGATCTGGATCGTGCCGTCCGGATGGATAATGGCCATATCACCGGTGTCGAACCATTGCTCGGCGTCTACGCAGTCGTTGTCCTGCTTGAAGTAGCGTTTGACCACTGCTGCTCCGCGCGTCTGCAGCTTCCCGGAGCTCTTACCGTCACGCGGAAGGACTCTCCCCTGATTGTCCAGGACACGAAGCTCTACGCCGAACATCGAACGGCCGGGGCGTGACATGTACGAAACCTGCTCTTCTTCACTCATCTCGTCCCAGTTGGACGGCGGGGCCCCAACTGTGCCGACCGGCGACATTTCGGTCATGCCCCATAGGTGATTCACGTGAACGCCGCGATCGCGGAACCAGCGGATGGTCGCGGGCGGTGCCGAGGATCCACCGATAATGACCAGCCGCAGCTTCCCTAGCGACGCGCCCGTCTGCTCAACGTGATCGATCATCGACAGCCAGACGGTAGGGACACCGGCGGAATGCGTGACCCCTTCGGAATTGAAGAGGCTGCATAAGCGATCGGGCTGATTGTCGGCACAAATCACCAGCTTGAAACCGGCAATTGCCGCGGCGTAGGGAATGCACCAGCTGCCGGCATGGAACATGGGCACTACCGGCAGCATCACCGATCGCGCCGATACGTCGAAGATATCCGGAGCGATGACGCTCATGGCGTGGAGGACCGTCGAGCGATGCTCATAGAGCACTCCCTTCGGATTCCCGGTCGTCCCGCTCGTATAACAGAGGCCGCAGGGATCCCGCTCGTCGCCTTCGTGCCAGCGACAGTCTCCATTCTCAGCGTCGAGCAGAGCATCGAAGTCGTCGTCGAAGCAGATGTACTGCTCGATCGTCGTCCACTTCGACTTCATTCGCTCGACCAGGGGCGCGAAGGCGCGATCATAAAGGAGGACGCGGTCCTCCGCGTGATTGACGATATACTCGAGCTGGTCGTCGAACAGCCGTGGATTGAGCGTGTGGAGAACGCCGCCCATGCCGACGACCCCGAACCAAGCGACGAAATGGCGGTCATGGTTCATCGCCATGGTCGCCACTCGGTCACCTGGTTTCAAGCCAAGCCGTTCGAGCGCCTGCGCCAAACGCCGGGAATCATGTGCGACGCGCTTCCAGTTCGTGCGGTGGGTTGATCCGTCGGCGCGTGCGCAAACGATCTCGCTCGATCCGTGCTCACGTTCGGCATGGTCCATCAGCCGCATGATCCGCAGCGGAAAATCCTGCATTGCGCCGAGCAAACCCACCAGCGCGTCTCCCCTCAGGCAGCCAACAACAGTTTGGCCGCGGCAAGTGGCGCACGCAAGCCGTTCCGATTTTGGTCGGAACGACAGTTAATTGCGGAATGGCGACAGCTAGAAGGGCAGTTTGAATCCCGGCGGCAGCGGCAGGCTGGTCTGCATCTTCTGCATTTCCTCGGCCGCTGCGGAATCCGCCTTTGCGCGAGCGTCATTTATCGCCGCCGCGATCAAGTCTTCGACCATCGTTTTCTCCGACGGCGCGAGCAGGCTCTCGGCGATGTCGACGCCAAGAATTCGACCCTTGGCGGTCGCACGGATCTTCACCATGCCCCCGCCGGCGACGCCTTCGACCTCAATCTTATCGAGACTGTCCTGTGCCTTCTGCAGCTCGTTTTGAGCATTTTGCGCCATTTTCATGATTTCGTCGAAGTCGGGCATTTCCGGCATTTCAGGCGCCTCTGTTAAAGGATTCGAGCTCGGCGTCCGGGAACGCCTCCATTATCGCTCGGACATTGGGATCGGCCAGCACATCGGCACGAACGCGCTCCTCGCCCATTTTCTCCTGGTCGAGAAGTGAAGGCTCCCCGGACTCGTCGGACAAGGAGACCTGCCAACTCGCGCCGGTGGCGGCTTTCAATGCCACCGCCACGTCGCGTGGCCAATCCTGACCAAGGGGCCGCAGCGGCTTCACGGCCAGCTCGGGCGGCGCGTAGCGGACCAGCCCGACTTGATCGTGCAGCTGGACAGCCAGCTGATGCTTTCCGTTACGTTCCAGCGCTGCGATCAGCGACGGCAAATCGGCTGGGATCTCTGGGGTGGTTACGCGGCCCTTGGTACTGGGCGCCGCCGCCGGGCTTGCGACGGCACCCTCGCTGCTGAGACGCTGGAGCAGGCTGGCCGGATCCGGCATTTCCGCGGCGTGAATCAAACGCAGAAGCGCCATCTCCGCCGCTTCGCGCGGATCCGGCGCCACGTCGACATCCTGAAGGGCCTTGAGCAGCATCTGCCAGAGGCGGTGGATCGTGCCCCATGAAAGCTGCTGCGCCATCTCAGCTGCCGATTCTCGCTCCTCGGCAGATCGCAGAGCATCGACAGTTACACCGGCCTTCGCGCGAGTGGCGGAATGCAGGCTCTCCATCAGCCCCCGAAGGAGCTGCGTCGGATCGATCCCCAGCTCGTGGGACTCATCCAACTCAGCCAAGGCCGAGGCGGAGTCTCCGGAGAGGACCAGCTGCAAGAGCCGGCGAATTCGTCCGCGGTCTGCAAGGCCCAGCATGTCCCGGACTTGCTCGGCGGTTACGGCTCCTGCCCCATGGGCGATGGCCTGGTCGAGGATCGACAGACCGTCGCGGACCGAGCCTTCAGCGGCGCGGGCGATCATCCCCAGCGCCTCAGTCTCGACGTCGACGCCTTCCGCCTTCGAGACCTCGACGAAATGTTCGGCAAGCTTCTCCGCCGGGATGCGCCTGAGGTCGAAACGCTGGCAGCGCGACAGGACGGTGACGGGCACCTTGTTCACTTCCGTGGTCGCCAGGAAGAACTTCACATGCTCAGGTGGTTCCTCAAGAGTCTTGAGTAAGCCATTGAAGGCGGGCTTGGAAAGCATGTGGACTTCGTCGATGATGTAGATTTTGTAGCGCGCGCTGACCGATGCGTAGCGAACTGCATCAATGATCTCACGCACATCATCGATGCCGGTGTGCGAGGCGGCGTCCATCTCGATGACGTCGATGTGGCGGCCTTCGGAAATGGCGCGGCAAGGCTCGCACACGTTGCACGGGCTGATCGTTGGGCCGCCCTGCCCGTCCGGGCCAATGCAATTGAGCGCCTTGGCGATCAGCCGGGCCGTGGATGTCTTGCCCACACCGCGTACGCCGGTCAGCAGGAAGGCATGGGCAATCCGCCCCCGAGCGATCGCGTTGGCAAGCGTCTTCACCATCGCGTCCTGGCCGATCAGCTCTGCAAATGTCTGCGGCCGGTACTTGCGCGCGAGAACGCGGTAAGGCGACGCGTCGGCCGGCCGCTGGGGCTGCTCAGGAAGATCGAGCCCAAGGCCCGGCGATTCGTTGTCGTCCATCAACAATGGTTTAGGAGGTGAGGCTCGTCATTGCGAGCGGTGGAAGCCGACGACCCGGCACGAAATCGTTGTGGCTGCTTCCTTCCGGATCTGACCAGGTTGGCGACAGTGCCGTCCGCCGACTTCCGCGCGGGCATATGGGTGAAGACCGTGCTAGGCGCAAGCTTGTGCGCGACCTCCTTCATCACCCGTTCACGCGACCAGCCTGACTTCTCGACTGCTCATGCCGGTCCCCGCGCTCCTTCTGCTCGCTGCTCTCGCTGCCCCGCAAGACGGGCCCATCGTCGTAACGGCGCGTGGCGGCGTCCCCTTCATCAGCCCGATGGGCGAACCGATCCGCGCACGTACCCCGAATGAAGATACGCTCGCCCGCTGGTTCTATCAGGTCGACCGCAACCGGGACGGTTACCTGACCCCTGACGAGCTCGTGGCAGATGCAGTACAATATTTTGGGGTGCTCGACATCAATCGGGACGGGCAGATCGATCCGGACGAGATCGTCCGTTACGAGTGGCAGGTCGCTCCGGAAATCCAGGTCAACTCCCGCATGAGGCGTGCCCGAGCGCCGGGCGAGGCTCCTCCCAAGGCCGACGATGAATCAAAGCGCGATGACAGCGATCGCCCGCGTGGAAAGCGCGACCGAAATGCGAACATCGACAGCGGCCCCGAGGGCGCGGCCAGATATGCGCTCCTGAATATGCCCGAGCCGGTCGCCGCCGCGGACACGGACTTCAACCGCGCGATTTCGCTGGCAGAGTTTAAGCAAGCGGCGCTCGACCGGTTTCAGATCCTGGACAAGAAACACGAGGGCAGGATCACGCTTCAGGAGCTGGAAGCGATGAAGCCGGTGTTCACCGGCAAGCCTACAAAGCGTCGGTCGGACGAGACTGACTCGCGCATCGGCCAGCCACTTCCACCGCGCGACTAACGGCCCATCCAGTTCCGTGCTTCGCCAGGAACACGCACGCTCAGCGTGTCCATGTCCTCAGTCAGAATGATCTGGCATGCAAGGCGCGAAGTCCGCGTCGCGTGAGCCGCGAGGTCGAGCAGGTCCTCTTCTTCTTCAGTCGCTTGCGGGAGCTTCGCGAAATCTTCGGCATCGACGATCACGTGACAGGTCGAGCATGCCATGACGCCCTCGCATGCACCCTCGAGCGGCTCACGGGCCGCCCAGGCGACATCGAGGAGCCGTTGCCCCGGCTTCGCTTCCACTTCCTTGTCGAGAGTTCCGTCCGCACGGAGAAACCGCACCAATGTCACGCGACGAGATGCTCCTGCGAGCGTGCGGCCGCCGCGATCTGGTGACAGGCATCGTCGAGCTCGTGCTGGGTCGTATACCGGCCGAATCCCAGCCTGATCGACGTTCTCGCCTCAGGATAATCGAGACCCAGTGCGCGAAGCACGTGACTCGGGCGACCGGATCCGCTGGCGCAGGCTGAACCGACCGAGAATGCCACGCCCCTCAGATCGGCAAGCAGTCGCGCCGCGTCGACACGGTCCCGGCGGATATTCAGATTGCCGTGATAACGATGAGCGATGCTTCCGTTGATCGTCCAACCCGGACCCAGGGCATGAACAGCTGCGGCCCACAACCGCTGGACATGGTCGTAATCGCGGTCGCAGCGCTCGGCAGCGAGCTTTGCGGCAGCACCGAAGCCCACGCACAGCTGCGGCGATAGCGTCCCCGACCGCAGCCCCCGCTCCTGCCCACCGCCATGGATGAACGGCGCCGGCTCGCAGTCCTCACGCATCCACAATGCCCCGATCCCCTTTGGCCCGTGGATTTTGTGCGCGGAGACCGCGACGAGGTCGGGTCCTTCGGGAATCGTCAAGCGCCCCAGCCCCTGCACGGCATCGCACAGCATCAAAGCGCCAACCTTGTGCGCCATGTCGGCGATCTCGGCTATAGGCTGAAGCACGCCAATCTCGTTGTTCACGAGCATAACCGCGACCATCAACACTCGATCGTCGAGTTCTCGTTCGAGCAGCTCGAGGTCGAGAAGACCGTCGGGCTTGACCGGAAGAATGGTCAGATCGATGCCGCAACCGGCCAGCCACTCGCACGTATCGAGAACCGCGGCATGTTCAGTCGCGACGGTGATGATTCGATTGCGTTTGATCGGAGCGATCTCGACCGTGCCTTTCAGCGCCCAGTTGATCGCCTCCGTCGCACTGCCGGTGAACGCGACGCTGCCGCCACGCAACCCAATCGCCCGATCGACGTGCTTTCGCGCGACCTCGATAGCAGCCGCGGCTTCGTGCCCCCACTTTGAGGGTGAGTGCGGATTGGCGAATTTCTCGGCAACCCAGTGTTCCATGGCCTGGGCCACTTCGGGTGCGACTGGCGTTGTCGCCTGATAGTCGAGGTAGATCATGCCGCCTCTGACTTGCTGCGGCTTCGGAGTCGCCGCCACTCGTCAAGGAACCTGTCGACGTCCGCCTTGCTCGTGTGAGGACCGAAACTCACTCGAAGGAAGCCGCTAGCGACATCGGCCGGCACGCCCATTGCTTCGAGCACCGCGCTCGCCTTCATCTTGCCGGAGGAGCAGGCACTCCCCGCCGAGACCGCAATTCCGGCCAGGTCCATTTGGATGAGCAGTGACGCATTGTTCGTGCCCGGCACCGAAACAGAGCCTATCGTCGCGATTCGAGGCGCGTTCTCCGCGATGATGATGCCGCCTTCGGCACGGACGGCATCCTCGAACTGATGGCGGAGCTCGCCGAGACACTCCATGTCATACGGCCTCGCAGCAAGGGCTGCAGCGAAGGCCAGCGCCGCCGGAACATCCTGCGTGCCCCGGCGGTAGCCCATCTCCTGTCCGCCGATAGCCTCAAGCGAGGCCAAGTCCTTCACCAGCAGCACGCCGATGCCCGGCGGTCCGCCGAGCTTGTGCGCGCATGCGGCGACGAAATCGGCATCGGGCAAGGGCATCTTGCCCGCGCTTTGCGCGCAGTCTGCCAGAAGCAGCGATCCCGCGGCTCGCACCTTCTGCGTGATCCGCTCAAGCGGTTGAATCACGCCCGTCTCGTTATTCACCTGCTGAATCGCAACAAGCGCTGGGCCGCCTGCCAGGATTTCGTCGAGAGCATCTTGGTCGATCAGCCCGTCAGGAGTGACGGGAATCACCTTCGATCCGCTTCCCATCGCGTAGGGCACGATCGCATGTTCGGTCGCGCCGTGAGCCCGCCCAGGAACGCGCACCCGCTTCGCTGCGATCTCGATGGCCTCGCTCGCGCCGCTCGTGAAGATGACGTCATGCCGCCAGCCCAATACTTCAGCGATAGTCGACCGCGCCTCTTCGAGCAGAGCGCGCGCGGCACGGCCGTCGGCGTGCGGCGAGCTCGGGTTGGCCCAATGGGCAAATGCGCGTGTAACCGCTGCCTGGGCCTCGGGAAGCACCGGGGTCGTCGCCGCATGATCGAGATAGATACGTTCGGACGCGCTCAAAAGCCGTGGATTCCTGCCAATTGCCACATCTCGGGCGGCCCCTATATAGAACCGAACGCCGCAACGCACCCGCGCTCAGGCGGGTTTAATATTACACGAGCTCACATCCATGCCCGAAGTCATTTTTCCCGGCCCCGAGGGACGCCTCGAAGGACGCTTTCACCCCGGTACCCGGCCCCGCGCGCCCGTCGCACTGATCCTCCACTCGCACCCGCAAGCCGGGGGCACGATGAACAACAAGATCGTGCAATTGCTCTACCAAACGTTCGTGAAACGCGGCTTTGCGACGCTGCGCTTCAACTTCCGCGGTGTCGGCAAAAGCCAGGGCGTGTTCGACAACGGTATCGGCGAGCTGAGCGACGCGGCCTCCGCGCTCGATTGGGTGCAGAGCATCCATCCCGAAGCAGAGACTACGTGGGTTGCCGGAGTGAGCTTCGGCGCGTGGATCGGCATGCAGCTGCTGATGCGCCGCCCGGAGATCCGCGGCTTCATCTCCATCGCGCCACCGGCGAACATGTACGACTTCAGCTTCCTCGCCCCCTGCCCCTCCTCCGGAATCATTATCCAGGGCGAAGCGGATGAAGTGGTGACGCCCAGCGCGGTCCAGAAGCTGGTCGACAAGCTCCGGACCCAACGCCACATCACGATCCATCACGACCTGATCCCAGGTGCGAACCACTTTTTTGCGAATGAGCTCGACCTGATGATGAATTCGGTCGACGACTATCTCGACATGCGGCTCGCGACGGATCCCATCAAGCCGCTCACACCGTCCAGATCATCACGTTCATAACCATGACGAGGGCCGCGAGGATCATCAGAATTCCGCGGCCTCTCGTCTGACGCGTCAAAACAAGCTTCACCCCCCCTATCCCAAGCAGAATCGCGGCGACCATCGCAAGCGCCATCGCGATCGAGGAAAAATTCTGCATTCAGCCGTTCCGTTTCATCAACATTTAACCAAGATCGCGCCAAAATCGCGGTCATGTCGAATTCCGACCAGCAGGCCCGGCTCGAAGAGGCCTTCGAGCGCATCGAAGAAACGATCCTGCCCTGCATTGCAATGATGCTGGAGACCCTGATAGACGCGTCGGAGTCAGTCGCCGAGAATGAGCGGCGCTTCCTCGCCGCCGAACTCAAGACGCTGGCCGCAGAACTCGAAGAGCTGACCCAAGCGGTCGAGCGCTCGAGCCCCGTTCATCTTGATCCCGGCGAGTTCAAGACACGCAACGTCGCCTAGGCTGCTTGCGCGGTGATCCGCGCATGAAGCTCCGGATCGACATTCCCTCCGGACAGGACGACGACTGTATCTTCGAGCGGCGCAATCTTACTGGAAAGCAATGCGGCCAGCGCCGCCGCTCCTCCTGGCTCCGCCGTCAGGCCATGTCGCTCGTAGGCGAAGCGCATCGCGTCGGCAGCTTCGGCGTCGCTGACCCACACGACATTCGCGTGCCTTTCCCGCAAGATGCCGAAGGTGATCGGCGACACCCGCGGCGTCTGAAGCGCATCCATTATCGTCGACGGCGCATCCGCAGCCACTGGAACGATTTCGCCGATCTCCAGCGAGCGCTTCATGTCGTCCCAACCCTCCGGCTCGACCACGACAATCTCCGCATCAGGAACTGCCAGCGCGATTCCCGAAGCAAGGCCGCCACCGCCGCACGGGACCACGATGCGCGGAGGAGAACCGCCGAACTGCTCGATAATCTCAAGGCCGGTAGTGCCCTGCCCGGCGACGATCGCCGGATCGTCGAAGCTGGGCACCACCGTCGCGCCCGTGTTGTCTGCGATCCGCGCCGCGATCGCCTCACGGCTCTCTGTTCGCCGATCGTAGAAGATGATCTCAGCTCCCTCGGCGCGAGTGCCTTCGACCTTCACCTGCGGCGCATCTGCCGGCATGACGATGACCGCCCGAACACCGAGCCGCTTCGCCGCAATCGCAACGCCACGAGCGTGATTGCCGGACGAAAAGGCGACGACGCCCTTCTGCCGCTCTTCGGGCGAAAGTTGCAGGAGCCGGTTCGTGGCGCCGCGCAGCTTGAACGAGCCACCAGTCTGCAAACATTCACATTTCAGCCAGATGCGTGTGCCGCCGACTGCACTCTCGATCAGTGGGGTCTCTTCGATGAGCCCGCCGATCCGCTCGCGGGCTGCGAGCACGTCATCGCGCGTCACCATCGTATGATCTGCCAAGTCATTGATATCGCTCACGTTAAGTTCAACCGTTGCAGTTTGATGACAAAAGTCCGGAGAAATGCCGGAGCGGGTCCAAAAAATCTTTACACGCCGGACCCCCCTCCATATATCGCGCCTCCGCTGCCCCATGGGACTTCCAACCGCAAGGCAGCTCTTTTGGAAACGTACCTGTTGGAGGTCCCTTGAGTTGCACAAGCATCATCGCGCGCTGGGGCTAGCGTCTCCCCCGAACGGCACCCGCACGGGTGCCGACATCGCCAAGCTGCGGCCGGTTCAGCCGGTCACGTTGCTGCGTCCGCACGCGGCACGCCGGGCTGCGACCTTCTTCGTCGACAGATTCCCGGGCCGGTCGCTCTACGCGGTCAAGGCTAACCCGTCGCCGGACCTCCTGCACATCCTTTGGGATAGCGGTGTCACGCACTACGATGTGGCATCTATCGCGGAGGTCAGGCTGGTGCACCAGACGCTGCCCGAGGCCGTGATCTGCTTCATGCATCCGGTAAAGGCCGAGGAGGCCATCGCCGAAGCCTATTTCGACCATGGCGTGAAGACCTACAGCCTCGATACGCTCGACGAGCTGGACAAGATCGTCCGCGCAACCTCGAGGGACGGCGTCGTAGCGACCGATCTCAACCTGCTGGTGCGCATCCGCGTCAGCTCGGACCATGCGAAGCTGAGCCTCGCGTCCAAGTTCGGCGCCGATCCTCGGGATGTCGCTAGCCTGCTCATGGCAACCCGCCAGGCTGCTGACGCGCTTGGCATCTGCTTCCACGTCGGCAGCCAGGCCATGACGCCAGCGGCCTACGCCGAGGCGATGGAGCGCGTGCGCCAGGCGATCGTCGAGGCGGCCGTCACGGTCGACATCGTCGACGTTGGCGGGGGCTTCCCTTCGTCCTACCCGGGCATGGAGCCGCCGCCGCTGGAGACTTACTTCTCGGTGATTCACGCCGGCTTCGAAGCGCTGCCGATTAGCTACTCGGCCGAACTGTGGTGCGAGCCCGGTCGTGCCCTGTGCGCGGAATATGCCAGCATCCTCGTTCGCGTCGAGAAGCGCCGCGGCGACGAGCTGTACATCAACGACGGTGCCTACGGGGCACTGTTCGACGCCGCTCACATCGGATGGCGCTATCCCGTCCGGCTTCTGCGCGAACCCGAATCGCACGTGCGCCCGATGAAGTTCAGCTTCTACGGCCCGACGTGCGACGACCTCGACCGCATGGCCGGACCATTCGAGCTACCCGGTGATGTCGGTCCCGGCGACTATATCGAGATCGGCATGCTCGGAGCCTACGGCTGCGCGATGCGCACTCAGTTTAACGGCTTCGGCGCGGTTGACACGGAAATCGTCGATGACGAGCCGATGGCGAGCCTCTACGGCGCAACCGTGCCGGGCCGCGCCAACGTGGTGAAGCTCTAGGGCCTTTCTCCCCTTCCGCTTCGGTGGGAGGGGAGCTAATCGCACCTGCGATTTTCGGGGTGAGGCTGTCCCCCGCAAGTAAACGACATGCCCTTTTCCCGCGCCGCTCGTGAAGCGGTACAATGGAGCATGAAATGGAAGCCGATACGCTGAACAAGGTTCAGGACGCCGAACGGATCAACGATACTCGCAAGGCCGAGCTGCTCTCAAACCCCATCGAGCATATCGACATCACCAAGTTCGACGCCCGCCCGATCATCGATTCGATGGGCAAGATGAGCTTCACGAGCCGCGACCTCGCTCGAGCGACCGGCATCTACAACACGATGCTAGAAGACCCCGATTGCTCGATCATCCTGGTGATCGCGGGCTCGACCTCAGCTGGCGGCTGCATGGATCTCTATGCCGAGCTGGTGAAGTCCAACATGGTCGACGCGATCGTCGCCACCGGCGCCTCCATCGTCGACATGGATTTCTTCGAAGCGCTTGGGCACAAACACTACCAAGCCAATGAAATTCCTGACGATGATACGCTTCGCTCGCTGTATATCGATCGCATCTACGACACATACATCGACGAGCAGCAGCTGCAGGATTGCGACTTCACGATCGGCAAGATCGCCGACAGCCTTGAGCCACGCGCCTACTCCTCACGCGCATTCATCCGCGAGATGGGCAAGTGGCTGAGCGAGGGTAACGCCAAGAAGCAGGGCAGCCTCGTGCAGCTCGCTTACGAACATGACGTGCCGATCTTCTGCCCGGCCTTCGTCGATTCGTCGGCCGGCTTCGGTCTGGTCAAGCATCAGGTCGACGCGATGAAGCGCGGCGGGCATTATATGGTGCTCGACGCGATCGCCGATTTCCGTGAACTCACCGACATCAAGATCAAGGCCGGTACCACCGGCCTGCTGATGATCGGCGGCGGCGTTCCGAAGAACTTCACGCAGGACACCGTCGTTTGCGCCGAGAT
>Ga0070671_100002423_pt1 | contig 14419 bp, 9 predicted proteins | sample KBSS73metaG_FD_65341 | JGI IMG/M metagenome (GOLD analysis project Ga0070671, IMG submission 65341) | Switchgrass rhizosphere microbial communities from Kellogg Biological Station, Michigan, USA - KBS S7-3 metaG | ecosystem: Host-associated > Plants > Roots > Rhizosphere > Soil ...
TACACGAGATCGTTCCAGTCGGGAATGATGTTGTTGACCGGGCAGCCGCTCTGGCAGAACGGGATCCCGCAGTCCATGCAGCGCGCGCCCTGCGTCGAGGCGGCCGCGTCGTCGAGCGTATGGATGAACTCCCGATAGTGACGAACGCGCGCCTTGACGGGATCGGCGACCTCCGCGATCCGCTGCAATTCCATGAAGCCGGTGATCTTGCCCATCAGTGGTCGGTCCCGGACTGCGTCGCGGGCCTCATGCTGCGCGCACCTCGGCTTTCGTGAGTCCCGCGGGGCGGGACTGCTGCGCCTTGACGTGCAACTCGGAGAGCGCACGCACGTATTCGTTCGGGAACACCTTGACGAACTTGCAGCGCGCCGTGTCCCAATGATCGAGCATCGACAATGCGACCGTCGAACCCGTGAAGCGCAGGTGACGCTCGATCAACTCGCGCAGCATGATCTCGTCCGCGCGCCCACCGTGCATCACACGTCCCTTGCCCGCGGCGGCGAGTTCCTTCTCGACCCTGTGCTGCTCGCTCTCCGCCAGCACCGGCGCGAGCGAGACCATCGCCTGATTGCAGCGCGCGGCGAACGTGCCGTCGGCATCGTAGACGTAGGCCACGCCACCGCTCATTCCCGCTGCGAAGTTGCGCCCCGTGCGCCCGAGCACCACGACCGTACCGCCGGTCATGTATTCGCAGCCGTGGTCGCCGGTGCCCTCGACGACGGCGCTTGCCCCCGAGTTGCGCACGCAGAATCGCTCGCCGGCCACACCCCGGAAATACGCTTCACCGGCGATCGCACCGTACATCACCGTGTTGCCGATGACGATGTTCTCCTCCGGTTTCGCCGGACACGACGGATCCGGATAGACGACGATGCGGCCGCCCGACAAGCCCTTGCCGACGTAGTCGTTCGTCGCCCCCTGCAGCTCGAACGTCACGCCATGCGCGAGGAATGCGCCGAAGCTCTGACCTGCGATCCCCTCGAACGCCACGTGGAGCGTGTCTTCCGGCAGTCCTTCGTGACCATGCGTGCGCGCGACGACACCGGACAGCATTGCGCCCACCGAGCGATGCGCGTTGCGTATCTTGTACGTCAAACGCACCGGCTGCTGCTTCTCGAGCGCCGGTGCAGCCGCCGCGATCAGTTGATGGTCGAGCGCACGCGCGAGCCCGTGATCCTGCGTTTCACACCGGTGACGCGCGACTTCGGGCGGCATCGAGGGCTGATAGAAGACGCGAGAGAAGTCGAGTCCTTTCGCCTTCCAGTGGTCGATGCCCTTCTTCATGTCGAGAAGGTCGCTGCGGCCGATCATTTCACTCAGTGTGCGAAATCCGAGCTGCGCCATGATCTCGCGCACCTCTTCGGCGACGAAGAAGAAGTAATTGACGACGTGCTCGGGCTGACCGGTGAACCGTCTGCGCAGCACCGGATCCTGCGTGGCGACGCCGACCGGGCACGTGTTCAGGTGGCACTTGCGCATCATGATGCAGCCCTCGGCGACGAGGGGCGCGGTCGCGAATCCGAACTCGTCGGCGCCGAGCAGCGCTCCGATGGCGACGTCGCGTCCGGTCTTCATCTGCCCGTCGACCTGCACGGCGATGCGCCCGCGCAGGCGGTTCAGCACGAGCGTCTGCTGCGTTTCCGCAAGGCCGAGCTCCCACGGCGTGCCGGCATGCTTGATCGACGATTCCGGCGACGCGCCGGTACCGCCATCGTGGCCGGCGATCGTCACGTGGTCCGCCTTCGCCTTGGCGACGCCGGCGGCGACCGTTCCGACGCCGACTTCCGACACGAGCTTCACCGAAATGGACGCGCGCGGATTCGCATTCTTGAGATCGTGGATCAGCTGCGCGAGGTCCTCGATCGAATAGATGTCGTGATGCGGCGGCGGTGAAATGAGGCCGACGCCCGGCACCGAATAGCGAAGCTGCGCGATGTATTCGGACACCTTGTGGCCGGGCAACTGTCCACCTTCACCCGGCTTCGCACCCTGCGCCATCTTGATCTGCAACTGATCGGCCGATGCGAGGTATTCGGCGGTCACGCCGAATCGGGCGGAGGCCACCTGCTTGATGCGGGAGCGCAGGCTGTCTCCGGGCTTGAGCGGAATGTCGCGTTCGACGGCCGCCTTCCCGATGATCGAAGCGAGCGTGTCCCCTTCCTTGACGATGCTGTGCCCGGCGCTCATCTCGCCGCGATAGCGCAGCGGGTCTTCGCCGCCTTCGCCGGTATTCGATTTGCCGCCGATGCGATTCATCGCAATCGCAAGCGTCGTATGCGCCTCGGTGGAAATCGAGCCGAGACTCATCGCACCGGTCGCGAAACGCTTGACGATTTCCTTCGCGGGCTCGACTTCGTCCGTCGGAATCGGCGTGCGCTCGGCGCTCCTGAACTCGAAGAGGCCGCGGAGCGTCTTGAGCTTGCGCCCCTGCTCGTTGATCAACGCCGCGTATTCGCGGTACGTCGAATGCGAATTGGCGCGTGTCGCGTGCTGCAGCTTGGCGATCGTGTCCGGCGTCCACATGTGCTCTTCGCCGTGCACGCGGTACATGTACTCGCCGCCGACGTCGAGCAGGCGCGCGAGCAGTGGATCGTCGCCGAACGCAAGCGCATGCAGGCGCTGCGCCTCGGCCGCGACTTCGAAGAGACCGATGCCTTCGATCGTGCTCGCGGTGCCGGTGAAATACTTGTCGACGAACGACTTCTGCAGGCCCACGGCCTCGAAGATCTGCGCTCCGCAGTACGACTGGTACGTCGAGATGCCCATCTTGGACATCACCTTGTAGAGTCCCTTGCAGATCGCCTTGACGTAGCGCTTTCCCGATTCCTTCGGGTCGATCTCGGGAATCGCGCGGGACAGATCCGCGAGCGTTTCGAGCGCCAGATACGGATGGATCGCTTCGGCGCCGTAGCCTGCGAGCAGCGCGAAGTGATGCACCTCGCGCGCCGACCCCGTCTCCACGACGAGGCCCGTCGACGTGCGCAAGCCCTTCTTGACCAGATGCTCGTGCACCGCGCCGGTGGCAAGCAATGCGGGTATCGGCAGCATGTCGGCGGCAACGGCGCGATCGGACAGGATCAGTATGTTGTAGCCCTGGTGGATCGCGTCCTCGGCGTGCGCCGCGAGGCTCGCGAGCGCCGCTTCCATGCCGTCGCCGCCCCACGCGGACGGATAGCAGATGTCGAGCTCGATCGAGCGGAACGCGCCGCCGGAGAAGAGCTCGACGTGACGGAGCTTCTCCATGTTCTCCGGCGTGAGGATCGGCTGCTGCACTTCGAGGCGCATCGGCGGTTGGCCTGCGTTCGCCTCTGCGTGACGACGCGCGGGAGAATCGGTCGAGCGACGCAAGCGGTCTTGCGCCTGCGGTTCGGTGGGATCGAGCGCGAGAAGATTCGGTCGCGGACCGATGAATGACACGAGCGACATCACCAGTTCCTCGCGAATCGGATCGATCGGAGGATTGGTCACCTGCGCGAAGAGCTGCTTGAAATAGTTGTAGAAGACTTTCGGCCGGTCGGACAGCACGGGCAGCGCAGCGTCGTTGCCCATCGACCCGACAGGTTCCTCGCCGTTCTTGGCCATCGGCGTCAGGATGATCTTCACGTCTTCCTGCGTGTAACCGAACGCCTGCTGCCGATCGATCAGCGGGACCGGTGACGGCGTCGGCGGCGCGGGCTCGGGCATTTCCTCGAGACGCAAACGGCAACGGCCGATCCATTCGCGGTACGGCTTCGCGGTCGAGAGCGTGCGCTTCAACTCGTCGTCGTCGACGATCCGTCCGGCATCGAGATCGACGAGCAGCATCTTCCCCGGCTGCAGCCGCCACTTCTTGATGATCCTGGATTCCGGGATGTCGAGAACACCGACCTCGGACGCCATGACGATGTAGTCGTCGTCGGTGACGATGAAGCGAGCGGGCCGAAGACCGTTGCGGTCGAGTGTCGCGCCGATCTGGCGGCCATTCGTGAACGCCATCGCAGCAGGACCGTCCCACGGTTCCATCAACGCGGCGTGATACTCGTAGAACGCGCGACGATCCTCGTCCATGAGCGGATTCCCTGCCCATGCTTCGGGGATCATCAGCATCATCGCGTGCGCGAGCGAATACCCGCCCATCAGCAGCAGTTCGAGCGCGTTGTCGAAGGACGCAGAATCGGATTGGCCGTCGTAGATCAGCGGCCACAGCTTGGAAAGATCGTCGCCGAGGACGCGCGACGCCGTCGCGCCTTCGCGCGCGCGAATCCAGTTGAAGTTCCCGCGCAGCGTATTGATCTCGCCGTTGTGACACACGAAGCGGAACGGGTGCGCGAGATCCCACGTCGGGAACGTATTGGTGGAAAAGCGCTGGTGCACCATCGCAAGCGCCGACACCATCGAGGAGTCGTGGAGGTCGAGGTAGTACTCGCCGACCTGATGCGCGAGCAGCATTCCCTTGTAGACGATCGTGCGCGTCGAGAACGAAGGGACGTAGAACTCCTTGCCGTGACGCAGATTCAGCGCCTGGATCGCGTGGCCGGCGCCCTTGCGGATCACGTAGAGCTTGCGTTCGAGCGCGTCCTGATCCATGTCGCGCGAACCGCGCGCGACGAACACTTGCCGGATGACGGGCTCCACTTCCTTGGTCCTCTGCGACAGGCCCGCGTTGTTGGTCGGCACGTCGCGCCAGCCGAGCAACACCTGGCCCTCCGCGGAAATCGCGCGCTCGATTTCCTGCTCGCATGCAATGCGGGAAGCCGGTTCCTGAGGCAGGAAGACCATGCCAACGCCGTATTGGCCGATCGCGGGAAGCGTGATGCCGAGCTTTCCGCACGCGCGGCGGAAGAACGCGTCGGGAAGCTGAACGAGAATGCCCGCGCCGTCGCCCTGGAGCGGATCGGCGCCCGTCGCGCCCCGATGGGTCAGGTTTTTGAGAATCGACAGGCCCTGCGCGATGATTTCGTGAGTCTTGCGGCCCTTGATATGCGCGACGAACCCCAGGCCACAGGCGTCGTGCTCGTGCGCCGGGTCGTACAGCCCCTGGGCGCGCGGCGGGTAGGCGGAAGGCGGAGTTTGCGAGCACTCACTCATGCTTTATCTCATTCTGGGTCAAGCGATTTTGCCTGGTCCGTGCCACACGAGATAGCGTCCAAGGCACGTGCATAATGGCCGGCGCGATGCATCGAAAGATGGGCCGAAACCTTTCGATTTTACGCGGCATGTTGCATCGCGGCAACAAACCCACGTTTTCGGTTCGCACGAGGCGGGGCCGATATGACGTTGCCCCCGCTGCTTGGCTATAGTCCGCCCGACCGCCCGCAGACGCTTTTTCCGCGCGCCGGCTGAGGACTGCCGCGGGGCGAACTTATGCCGGCGCAAGGGCAACGTAAGCGAAACCGCTTTCCTGTTTCCGACACTCTCCGGGGCAAGCGTCGGTGCGGCGCTGTTTTCCGCGTATGCGACCGTGGCGGCCGTCACCCCATCATTCGACGCAACAAACCGCGAACCGATCCATAGTTTCCGCTGGAAATGCTTGCGTCATGAGGGACGTTCCGCTTTAATCGAACAACGTTTGCGACACCTTTTTCGCGCCGCCCGATTCCTTCCTCCCAAACCGCACCTTTAGAACAACGTCATCAGGATCCCATCATGCCCGGACACCGTATTTCCGCGTGGCTGCGCCCACTACTGACCCTGGCCGCCATCCTAGGCGTGCTCTCGCTCGCCGCGTGCGGCGGGGGTGGGGGAGCGCCGAACAATCCGTATAAGGGCGGCGTGGGCCCGCTGACGATCACCCCATCGCAGGCGAATCTCTATTCCGGTAACCCGTTCGTATTCAGCGTAACCGGCGGCAACGGGCCCTACACGATCATCTCCAACGATCAGGCAGTCCTGCCGGTCGTCGGGACGCTGAATGGCAACACGCTCGTCGTCACGCCAGGCAATGTTGGTACGGACACGCCCGTCACGCTCAGCATTCGCGATGCTTCCGGTGCCGCGACCTCCGCGGCCCTTACGGTGAAGCCTGCGTTGCTCCTGCCCGCATCGATCACGATCACGGGCAATCCGAACTGCGGAGCATCGGGCGCCGATCTTTGCTCGGGTCAGGATGGGACGGCGACGGTCCAGATGACGGGCCCCGCGGGCGCGCCGCTCGCAGGGCGGGACGTGCGCTTCGACGTCGTGCAGGGCAACTTCTCGCTGTCGAGCACGGCCGCGGGGCAGCCGTTGGTTCAGTCGTTGACCGTGACCACCGACCAGAACGGCACCGCAACCGCCCGCATCGTGGTGCCCGTCAATGCCGCGACGCAGATCGCAACGATTCGTGCGACCGACGTAACGGGCGGCAGCAGCGTCGTAGGGCAGTTCACGATTGCCCAGTTCGTGAACGGCGCGGGCGTTTTAACCGTCATACCTACCGGGACTACGACCTTCACGGGGCCAGACACAGCGCACTGCGCAAATGGCGCGAGCGCGACTTTTTACGTGTTCGGGGGCACGCCGCCGTACATAATTGCGACGAACTTTCCGCAAGCGCTCGTTATCGGGGGCTCGCCCGTTCAGCGTAGCGGCGGCGGATTCACGGTTACAACGAACGGCACGTGCGTCGTCAATGGCACGTTTACCATTACGGATGCCACTGGGCGGACAGTCACTACTCCGCCGACCGTGACGAATGCGCTCGGGACGGCAGCACCGCCGCCGGAAACGCTAACGATTACACCACCATCGCAACCGTGCAAGGCGGGCGTTGAAAACAATTTCGACTTCCTGCTGACGGGCGGTACCGGAACATTCAACGCGATCTCGTCGCCAATTCTCAATACCCCGCCAAGTGTAGACGGCACCGTATTGCACGTTAAGATACAAACGGCGGAAGCTACAGTAGGCGCCAAGTTCACCATTACAGTGAACTCCGGAAGTCAGTTTAAGAGCGCGACGATCACCTGCCAATAGACTAGGTTCATCACTGACAACGGCGCCCGCGGGCGCCGTTGTCTTTGACGCAGACGAACACGCGTCTGTCCCGTAGACATTACTGCGGACTCCGGATCTTTCGCTTACGTTCCTACAGCTCGCTCGATATCCGATTCGGTGACGTCACGCCGCATCACCGCTTGTCCTAGCGCGTCGAGCAGGACGAACCTCAGGCCACCGCGCTCCACTTTCTTGTCGCGTCCCATGAGCGCGAGCCAACGTTCCACCGGCATCTTGGGTGGTGCAACAGGTAGTCCGGCCGCCCCGATCAGTGCCACGAGCCTCGACGCTTCGTCACGATCCAATCCCGAGGCGCGCTCGGAGAGTTTCGCGGCACATACCATTCCCGCAGCGACCGCTTCCCCGTGCAGCCACGCGCCGTAGCCCTGCGCGGCCTCTATCGCGTGTCCGAACGTGTGACCGAAATTGAGCAGCGCACGCTCGCCGCTTTCGCGCTCGTCCGCGACTACGATTGCCGCCTTGATCGCACAGCTCCGGTGGATCGCATGCGCGAGCGCGGTCGGGTCCTTCGCGAGAAGCGCGGGCATTTCGCGCTCGAGCCATGCGAAGAAATCCGCGTCTCGTATCGCACCGTACTTGACGACTTCGGCGATGCCTGCGCGAAGCTCGCGCTCCGGCAGCGTCGAAAGACAGTTCGTGTCGATAAGCACGGCACGCGGTTGCCAGAAGGCGCCGATCATGTTCTTGCCGAGCGCGTGATTCACACCGGTCTTCCCGCCGACGGACGAATCGACCTGCGCGAGCAGCGTCGTCGGAACCTGCACGAACGGAATGCCGCGCTGGCAGATCGCGGCGGCGAACCCGGTGATGTCCCCGATCACGCCGCCGCCCAGTGCAATCAGCAGCGTCGAGCGTTCCACGCGAAGCTGGAGGAGTCGAGTCAGCAGGTCGTCGAGCGTCGACCAGGTCTTGTGCGCTTCGCCGTCGGGCAAAAGCACGACATCGACCTGCGCTCCACGTTGTTGGAGGCTCGTTTTCAGCGGGGCAAGGTAATGCGCCGCAACGACGGCGTTCGTCACGATGACGGTTCGAACGCCTGCGTCGAGGGAAACGAGATCCGCCGCGCGCTCGAGCAATCCGCCTCCGATATGGATCGGATACGCGCGCTCGGCCAGACCGACACTCAAAGTCTTCATCGCTGTACTCGGCGGCTTGCTCTCATCCCGCGGCTTCGGCGAGTCGTTCACTGCGCAGCAGCAGGGTCGGCATCGAGCCAGCGGACGAAACGGATGACCGCGTCGCGATCCGACTCTATGACGTGGCTCGCGACCTCGCGATAAAGCGGATCGCGAAGCTGGTAGAGCTCGACCAGCCGATTGCGCGGATCGGCCGCATGCAGCATCGGGCGGTGCCGGCTGTTGCGCAATCGCTGCCACAGCGTCTCCGGCTCCGCGTGCAGATACAGCACCGTGCCGTTCTCTTTGAGCCGTGCGCGACTCGCCGGCCGCAGCACCGCTCCGCCGCCCGTCGCAAGGACGACACCCACCATCTGCGTCAGCTCGCCGATCAACGCCTCTTCGCGATCGCGAAAGCCGGCTTCGCCCTCGATCTCGAAAATCGTCGGGATGCTGACGCCGAGTCTCGCCTCGAGCTCGTGATCGGCGTCGACGAAGCGCTTGTCGAGGCGACGCGCGAGCTGGCGTCCGAGCGTGGTCTTGCCCGCGCCCATCAGGCCGACGAGAAAAAGATTGCCCCGGTGCAACGACACCGGGGCATTGTAGTGGAACGCTTCGAGTGCTTCGGCGACGCGCCGCTTACCGGACCGACGTCACCGTATCGCGGACGACGCGGGGCGTGAGGAAGATCAGCAGTTCCGTCTTCTGGCTCGAGCGTCCGGTGGTCTTGAACAGGTAGCCCATCACCGGAACGTCGCCCAGGAAGGGCACCTTGGTCGTGTCGTTGCGAATGACCTCTTCGTAGATGCCGCCGATCACGGCGGTGTCACCATTGTTGACGGCGATCTGCGTCAGGACGTTCTTCGTATCGATCGCCGGCACCTGGCCGCCGCCCTGCACGTTGACGAGCTCGCCAACGGAATCCTTGCGGATCTCCACTTGCATGATGACGCGACCGTCGGGCGTGATCTGCGGCGTCACGTCGAGCGCGAGCACGGCCTTCTTGAAGGACACCGTCGCGGGCGAGTTCGCGCTGCCCGGCGTCACGTACGGAACCTCCGTGCCTTGCTCGATGTGCGCCTTCTGATTGTCGCCGGTGATCACACGCGGGCTCGACACGACCTTGCCGCGGTTGTCCGCTTCGAGCGCCGACAGCTCGAGATTGATCAGGTTGCCGCTGCCGAGGTTGATCAGCGTCAGCGCGAGTTGTCCCGCTGCATTCGCGACGGGCAGGTTCACGTTGAGCTGCGGCGAGTCCGAATAACCGGCGCTTGCGATGCCCGACGCCAGCTCGAACGGCGTCTGCGTGCGCGTCTCGCGCGTTACCGTTCCACCGGAACCGCCCGACAGCGACACGACCGGCGTCGTCGACAGCGAGCCGCCGCTGCCGTACGCATAGCGACGCCCGAAGAGCGTTGCGCCCGTCTGCTGTCCGAAACGTATGCCGAGCTGGCGGCTGAACTTGTCGTCGGCGATCACGATCCGCGCCTCGATCAGCACCTGGCGCACCGACGTGTCGATCTGGCGGATCACGCGACGCACTTCCTCGAGACGGCTCGCGATATCGGTGACGAACAGGATATTCGTGCGCGGATCGACGAACGCCGTGCCGCGCTTGGAAAGGAAGCGCGCGCCGGCATCACCACCCTTGCCGACCGCCACGATGTTCAGGATGTCCGCAGCCTTCGCATAATTCAGCTGGAACATCTCGGTCTGCAGCGGCTCCAGGTCGTTGATCTGCGCCTGCGATTCGAGCTGCTGCTTTTCCTTCAGCGCCAGTTCCTCGCGCGGCGCAATGAGAACGATGTTGCCGTTCTTGCGCATATCGAGGCCCTTCGTTTGCAGGATGATGTCCAGTGCCTGGTCCCACGGAACATCCTTCAACCGCAGCGTCAGGCTGCCCTGCACCGTGTCGCTCGTCACGATGTTGAGGCCGGTGAAATCGGCGATCACCTGAAGCACCGCACGGACTTCGATATTCTGGAAGTTGAGCGAAAGCTTCTCACCCTTGTAGCCCGCGCGCGTGCCCTGGACGAGCTTGTTCGGATCGTCCTGCACCGGCTTCACCTCGATGATGAAGCGGTTGTCCGCCTGATACGCCGAGTGCTCCCAGATGCCCTTCGGCTCGATCACCATTCGCGCATTGCCGTTCTGATCGAATGTGTCGACCGTCACGACCGGCGTGTTGAAGTCGGCCACATCCATCCGACGCACGAGATTGGCCGGCACGGTGGTCTTCTGGAAATCGACGATCAGCTGGCGCCCCTGCTGCCGGATGTCGATCCCTGCATTATTGTCGGAGAGATCGACGACGATGCGACCCTCGCCGTTGCGGCCGCGCCGGAAGTCCACGTCGCGCAGCGCATGCTGCTGGTCGGTCCCGCGTGCCTCCGCGAATCGCTGCACGGGTGCAACCGCTGCCGACTGCATGGCTGCTGAGCTGCTGTCCGCCAGCGTGACCAGCACATCGTTGCCCTCGATCTTCGTATCGAAGGTCTGCGGCTTGTTCAGATTGAAGACGACGCGCGTCCGGCTGCCGGCCTGTACGAACTGCAGGCTGCGCAGCGCGGGATCGTCGACGGCGCGCTGGTTGCTGGACAGGCCGCTCGACGTATCGATGAAGTCGAGCGCGATGCGCGGCGGACTCGCGACGACGAAGCCCGCAGGTGGATTTGCAGGCGGCGTCTTCAACGTGAAGCGCACCACGGTGAAGCCCGATGCGCCGCGGCTTACCGAGACCTGCTCGATGCTGTTCGGCGATTGGGCGAGCGACGCGCTTGCCGTTGCCAACAGGGCAACGCCGACAAGCCGAGCCATGCACGCTTTCCAAGTGGCGAGGCCTCCCAAGCCTAACCGGTGAGCGACGCGATTCGCGTTCATTTCTTCTGCTCCTGTCTCTGATCTCCCTGCAGCAGGTTGAGCGTGCTCGACCGCTCGGACCAATCGCCCGAGCCGTCCTGCATCAGTTCCTTGAGCTTGATATCGGTGTCGGAAATGCCGACGATGACGCCGAAGTTCTGGCCCAGGTGATTGCCCTGTCGAACCTGATAAATGTCGCGCTCGGGCGTCTTGACGAGCGCGTAGAGCGTCTTGCCCTTCTCGAGCGTGCCAACCATCGAAAGTGACTCGAGCGGATACGCTTCGAGGGGCTCGCGTCGCCGATTGAGGTCGGGCGCGAGCTTGCTGTTGCTCTCGCCCTTGACCGGCTCGATCTTGCGTGGCTTGAACGGATCCGGCAGGTCGTAGTCGTTATAGGCGAACGGCTCGTACGGCTTGATCTGGGGCAACGGATCGAGCTGGCCGCGCACCCCCTTGCCCTGCTCGGCCATCCAGTTGCGAAGGTCCTGATGGCTCTGCCCGCCGCAACCGACGAGCACCGCAAGGGAGGCGATGGAGAGGAAAGCGGCGCGCCTCATTTCTTCGCCTTGTCCTTGGCCGCCTTCGCCGCTGCACGCTGCTTGGCGATTTCCTCTTCGTCCAGGTAGCGGAACGTCTTCGCCACCGCGTCCATGCTGAGCGTCCCCTTGTCGTTCGCAATCGCGACGTCGTTCAGCGTCACGATGCGCGGCAACGCGGCGACATCGCTCGCGAATGCGCCGATATCGTGGTAGTTGCCGGTGATCCTGATGCTGATTGGCAGCTCGGCGTAGAAGTCCGCCATCTTCTCTTGCGGTGCGGGACGGAAGAGGTCGAACTGCAGCCCGCGGCCGAGGCCGGCCTGGTTCACATCGGTCAGCAGCGCGTCGATTTCGGAGCGGTTCGGCAGCTGCTTCACGAGCGCCCCGAACGACTGCTCGACCTCGGCGAGTTGCTGCACGTAGAGGTCGTAGTTGATCGCCTTCGCCTTCTTCTGCGTGTATTGAACCTTCAGCGTGGCCTCTTCCTGCTCGACGGTGCCCAGTGTCTCCCACTGATCCTTCCAGTCGAAGAACGCGCCGAGGCCCACGATGAAGAGGACGACGATGAAGAGGACGACGATCTTCGGCGCCCACGGCCACTTGCCGACCTCGCGGAAATTGAGCCTGCGGAAGTCATCCATCGTCATGACTTGCCCCCCTTCGCCGTCGGTGCAGCAGGTATCGGTCCACCTGCCGCAGGCGTACGGCGAATCTCGAAATTCAGCGTGAACTCATTGAGGCGCGGCGGGTCCGTCCTGCCTGCGGCCGGCATGTTCACGAGCTTGATCTCGACGAGCTCGGGCTTTTCGAGCCAGGGCGAGCCCTCGATGTTGCGCATCAGCGTCGAGACGCGCGCGTTCGACTGGGCATAGCCGACGATCTGCACCTTCTTGTCCGTCTGCTTGACGGAGCGCAGATAGATGCCTTCAGGCAACTGGCGCACGAGCTGGTCGAGCAGATGCACCGCTTCGTTGCGGTTTGCCTGCAGCGTCTCGACGACGGCCTTCCGCGCGAGCACCTGCTGGATCTGGTCGCGCAGCTTGTCGATCTCCTTGATCTGCGCGTCGAGCTTGGCGATCTCGGTCTTGAGGAGCGTATTGCGCGAGACCTGGTTGTCGATGCGCGCGGCGAGGACCGCGTGTACGAGTGCGACGATCGCGACGCCGAGCACCGCGAGGGCGATGACGAGCGTGACGAACTGGCGCTGCCGGGCCAGCCGCTTCTGCTCGCGATGAGGCAGCAGGTTGATGCGCATGGCGTTTGTCCCTGGGAGGCCTATTCGAAGCCGCGCATGGCGAGGCCGGTCGCGATCATCAGCATCGGAGCCTCCTGCGCGAGCTGCCTCGGACGGATGCGGTCGGACGTCTGCATCGTAGCGAAGGGATTCGCGACGATAGTCGCAACGCCGGCCCGCTTCGCGACGAGCTCGTCGAGGCCCGGCAGGAGCGCGCATCCGCCCGCAAGCACGATCTGGTCGACCTGGTTGTACGACGTCGACGTGAAGAAGAACTGCAACGCGCGCGTGACCTCCAGCGCGAGCGATTCCATGAACGGTTGGAGGACGTCATGGTCGTAGTTCTCGGGCAATCCCTGGTTCTTGCGCGCCGACTCCGCTTCCTCCGCCGACAGATTGAAAGCGCGCTGGATGTCCTGCGTCAGCTGATTGCCGCCGAACGCCTGGTCGCGCGAGAATAGGATCTGATTGTTGCGAAGGACATAGAAGTGCGTGACGTGCGCCCCGATGTCGACGAGCGCGATGTTCTGGTCGCGGCCATTTGCGGGCAGCGACGGCGCGATGAGCCGGAACGCCTCCTGCGTCGCGTAGGACTCGACGTCCATGACGCGCGCCTTCAACCCGGCCGCTTCCGCGACGGCGACGCGATCCTCGACCTTCTCCTTGCGCGAGGCGGCGATCAGGACCTCGACCTCGTCGGGGTTGTTCGGCGCAACGCCGATCGTCTGGAAATCGAGGTTGACCTCGTCGAGGGCGAACGGTATGTACTGGTTGGCCTCGGCTTCGACGGTGAGCTCCAGATCCTCCTCCCGCTGGCCGGCCGCGACGATGATTTTCTTGGTGATGACCATGGCGGCCGGCAGCGCCAGCGCCACGTTCCGATTGCGCGTGCCGAGCCGCTTCCAGGCGCGCTTCAGCACGTCGCTCGCGAGCTCGATGTTCAGGACGTTGCCGTCCGTCACGACGTCCTTGGGAATCGGCTCGACCACGTAGCGTTCGAGCCGATACATGCCCTTCCCGGCGTCGGAGAGCTCGACGAGCTTGAGCGACGTCGAGGCGATGTCCACCCCGATGAGGCTCGGCGCCCGCGTTTTGAACAGGTCCAGTACGGACGAGAGATTTTCGGCAATCATGGCTTCAGGTGCCCCGTTGCTGACAATCTACATTAAACTCCGGGAACTAGCGCAACCGTTCCCAAATTGTTTGATTTTTGGCGGGCGGGTGTTGCAAGCACGCCTATAACCGGGACTAATCCCGAACTCAAACCTGCCTTTTATTCCATTGTGCTAAAGCGCTGGCTACTCTATATCGCGTCCGTCGCCGTCGGCCTCGCCGTCGTCGGTGCGCTCCTCGGCGCCTTCGTGCTGGCGCTGCTCTGGCCGACGCTTCCCCCTCTCGACGCCCTGACGGACTACCAGCCGAAGATCCCCCTGCGGGTGGTCTCGGCGGACGGCGATCTCCTCGGTGAATTCGGCGAGGAGCGCCGCGCGATCATCCGGATCGGGGAAGTCCCGGATGTCATGAAACACGCCATTTTGGCCGCAGAAGACGAGCGGTTCTATCAACACGGCGGCGTTGACTATTTGAGCGTCCTTCGAGCAGCCTTCGCCAACGTGACGTCGGGCACGCAGCAGGGAGCGGGAACGATCACGATGCAGGTCGCCCGCAACTTCTTTCTGACCCGCGAGAAGACCGTC
>Ga0070671_100002424_pt1 | contig 14415 bp, 14 predicted proteins | sample KBSS73metaG_FD_65341 | JGI IMG/M metagenome (GOLD analysis project Ga0070671, IMG submission 65341) | Switchgrass rhizosphere microbial communities from Kellogg Biological Station, Michigan, USA - KBS S7-3 metaG | ecosystem: Host-associated > Plants > Roots > Rhizosphere > Soil ...
GGTGCCCTCCAGGTCATCGAAATCGGAACCTTCCGGGTGTTCTCGATTTCAGTCAGAAGCTCTTGCGGCACGGCGTAGTTCAACATGCGCTGGGCGGCGCCGGGGCCGCTGGGGCTGGAAAGATATTGTGCACCTGCTGCCGCGATGGCCGGACTGTAAAACCGGAACAGGGGCTGTCCCTTGTGCACCTCGCTTCCGCTGGTGACGTCTTCAACCGAGTCGATGAACGATTCCGCCCGCAACGAGATCACGGCAATGCGGCGTTCATCGAGCTGGATCGTTCCCGGCGCTCGCACCGGTTCGGCGATCACGCGCCGCGCCGCCGGCTCGGTCTTGACGCCTATACGCTGCAGCTTTCCGGGTGAAAGCTTGACGGTCGCCCCGCTCTCATCGTCGCCCTCATAGACGGGAATGTAATCCATCCCCATCGGGTCCTTCTTCGGCACCCTGGAGATGTCGGGAAGGCCCATTGGATTGCGGTAGTAGAGAATCTTACGGTCGCCGGCTGCGCTCGCCGCTCCTGGCTCCGCGTCGCTCGTCTCGTCGAAACTGATGTCTTCGCTGGCGCGAACCGCGCGATAAACGCGCCCGTCAGGTGTCGACTTTGCTTCGGCGGAATAAAATGGCTTGCCGTCCGGGTCCTGGTAGTAAATCACCGGTCCGCTCGCACTCGCATGCTGAGCGGCCGTCGCCGGCGTCGATGGAACAGGACGACCCTGCCGACCGATGCGATATCCGCCAACCCCCGCCGCAACGACGGCGGCGAGGATTAGGAGCGACCAAGCAAGGCGCCTCACGGTACGACCTTGAGCACCAGCCTGCTCTCCACGGTCCCAACCTCGCCTTGCACTTTGGCGGCGAGCGAGAGCTGCCAGCGCCCCTCCATCGACAGGTTTGTCTTGAAGCGGTAGACGCCGGGCTCGGTCGACGGCACTTGCTCGATCTTGCCGGCCATTTCGGCCATGCCGTCCGGTGCCATGTCGATGCGCTTTGCGGAAATCACCGCGTCGGGCACCGCCTTGCCGTTCCGTTTGTCGACCAGGCGAACGGAAACGACAGTGCCGTTGCCCTTCTTGGCTTCGCTCTGAACGAGCTGGAATTCATAGTCCTGCACACCAGCGTGCAGCGGGGATGCGAGGGCAGACCAAAGCAGCGCGATGGCCGCCGTTGCCCGTACAAAACGAGTCATCGTTGGATTCTCCGAGGTTCGACTCTACGGCCGGTGTCCACCACAGCGGGAACCGCCAGGTGCTTCGGCCGAGCAAAAATCAGGTGGAGTGACCGCCAGATGGAACTGACGGAGTCGAACCTAGACTTTGGGAGGTCTTCGCGGCGGAGCGTCGGAGACGCTCGCAAGTTCCGGGAACGCGCCCGGCAACATGATGCTCGCAACGGCGAGTGGAACAGGCAAGCTGATTTGTGATGCAAAATGGAGAGGCGCAGTGACGCACAGCGCCATCAAGGGACAATCCTTGCTGCAGTCAGGCAGCGATGCCTTGCCTGGACAGCAGGGCATTTGGTCCATCGCATCCGCAGTGGCGGAATCGCTCGCCGGCGGGACAGCTTCCATCGCGATCGGTGTGTCGGTCGCCATCGCCGGTCGCGCCATCGGAGCCAGCAGGAGCCCCGCCACAGCGACCCATGCCAAGAACCGACTGATGGTGGCTCGCATTCTCACGCCGTCCTACTATCACGGCTGGCGGGTTGCCCATAGTGGGGTCTGTTTTCGGGGTTGCGCGCTATGTCCCGGTTGCCAGAGGCTCCGCGTGTTCGCGCCCTTGCGTTCGGGGGTGGGCGAGGCAGGGCCGGCGCGTGGCCTGCTCTGATTTGCCGTGTGCATAACGGGTCGCGGCGCTCCAGCGGCCGCCCGTGACCCGAGCAGTTCGGCGCGACATCGCCGCTATTTCGCCGCCGTTTCAGGTTAGGGAGACTTAGCGCAGCCGAAGGAAAAGGGCCGTTTCCTGCGTTTTCGGCGCGGGCTGCGTGGGCCGCACAAGCGGAATTCCGGGTTACCGGTGCGCGCGGGAGCGGCATATCGACGTTGCATTCTTGCGGGGGTTCGGCAAAAAGTCCATTCTCGCGCCGAACGGCCTTCGGCCGCCAATTCCCAAACGCCTAAGGGAGATCGCGTGACTCATCCGCTGTTGTCTCGACACATCGCCATTGTTGGCGCTGTCGTCGCTTTCGGGCTGCCATCGGCGCTCGCCGCGCAGCCGCCGACACCGCAGGAACTCATGCACGCGACCATCGCGGGGAGCTATCTGGCCGCGCGGCATGCGGGCACCGAGCGCGACTCGGCGACAGCGGCCGCCTATTACCTCAATGTGCTCAAGGCCGATCCGCGCAATGCCGACCTCCTTGGCCGCACTTTTCTCTCGGTCGTCACCGACGGCGATATCGACGAAGCCGGCAAGCTTGCCGACCGGCTGATCCAGGTCGACCGCAATGACCGCATCGCGCGGCTGGTCGTTGGCGTGCGGGCGCTCAAGCAGAAGCAGTATGCGATCGCCAAGCAGAATTTTTCGCAGTCGGTACGCGGTCCGGTGACCGACCTGACGGCGACACTGCTTTCCGCATGGGCGCTCTCCGGCGCGGGCGACTCGCGCGGCGCGATCGATGCCCTCGACCACCTCAGTGGTCCGGATTGGTATGCGATCTTCAAGGATCTGCATGGCGGCCTCATCCTCGATCTCGCCAACAACAAGAAGGACGCCGCCAAGCGCTACGAGCGCGCCTACAAGGCTGACCCGACCGCGCTGCGCACCGTGCAGGCTTACGGGCGCTTCCTGTCGCGCAACGGCGGCAAGAATGACGCGCTGAAAATCTATCAGGACTTCAACAAGGCGGTCCCCGATCATCCGCTCATCATCGCCGAGATGAAGGAGCTGAATGCGGGCGACAAGCTGCCGCCGCTCGTCGATTCGTCGCAGGCCGGCGCCGCGGAAGCCCTTTACGGGCTCGGCGCGTCGATCGGGCGCCGCGGCGGCGAGGATCTGGCGCTGATTTATCTGCAGCTCGCGCTCTATCTTGAGCCGACGCACGCAATGGCGCTGCTGTCGCTGGCCGACCTCTACGAATCGCTGAAGAAGCCCGACCTCGCGATCAAAGTCTACGACCGCATTCCGCCGTCGCCATTGCGACGCAATGCCGACATCCAGGTCGCCTCCGACCTCGATCAGCTCGAGCGCACCGACGAGGCGAAGAAGCGGCTTGAACACCTGATCAGCGAGCATCCGAAGGACACCGAAGCGATCCTTGCCTTCGGCAACATCCTGCGCGGGCGCAAGGAATTCGCCGAATGCGCCGATGCCTACGGCAAGGCGATCGCCAATGTGCCGAAGCCGGAGAAGTCCAACTGGGTGATGTTCTACTTCCGCGGCATTTGTTACGAGCGCTCGAAGCAATGGCCGAACGCGGAAGCCGACCTGAAGAAGGCGCTTGAGCTTTATCCCGACCAGCCTCTGGTGCTCAATTATCTCGGCTATTCCTGGGTCGACCAGGGCGTCCACATGGACGAGGGCATGAACATGATCCGCCGCGCGGTCGAGCAGCGGCCGGACGACGGCTACATCGTCGATTCGCTTGGCTGGGCCTATTACCGCACGGCCAACTACGCGGAGGCGGTCAAGAACCTCGAGCGCGCGGTCGAATTGAAGCCCGAGGACCCGACCATCAACGACCATTTGGGCGATGCCTATTGGCGCGTCGGCCGCGTCTTGGAAGCGCGTTTCCAATGGTCGCATGCCAAGGACCTCAACCCCGACAAGGACGACCTGCCGAAGATTGAGGAAAAGCTCAAATCCGGGTTGCCCGACGACACGTCTTCGGCGGCCGATGCCGCCAAGGCCAAGAAGGTCGGCAACGGCGGGTAATCTTCCTTGCCCGCCCTGCTGGTCGATAGCGCGCCGGCCAAGGTCAATTTGACGCTGCGGGTGCTGGGCCGGCGCCCCGACGGCTACCACGATCTCGAGAGCCTGGTGGCATTCGCCGACTTCGGCGACCGGCTGAGCTTCGTCGGCGGCGGCGAGCTTTCACTGACAGTGCGCGGGCCGAACGCCGCGCAGGCCGGCGAGGGTGCCGACAATCTCGTGCTCAAGGCGGCAAAGACGCTGGCCGCGCGCGAGCCCAGCGTCGGGTTGGGCGCATTTCACCTCGACAAGACCCTACCGGTTGCCGCCGGAATCGGCGGCGGCTCGGCCGATGCCGCGGCGGCGCTCCGCCTGCTCGCCAAGGCCAACGGACTTCCCGCCGACCATCCGGCGCTCTTCTCGGCTGCGCGCGCCACGGGCGCCGATGTCCCCGTTTGCCTCGATCCGCGTCCGCGCATCATGCGCGGCATCGGCGAGGTCCTGTCGGAGCCGCTTTCGCTGCCAGCGCTGCCGGCGGTGCTGGTCAATCCCGGCGTCGCGCTGACCACCAAGGCGGTGTTTGCGCACTGGACCGCGCCGGCCAGTCCTCCTGCCGCCCTCGACGCCGAGGCGGTCGTCCAGCTCAAGGACTGCGACGCGCTTCTGCGGCTCCTCGCCACGCAAGCGAATGATCTTGAAGCTCCCGCCATCACGCTGGCGCCGGTGATCGCTGACGTGCTCGCCGCGCTACGCGCGCTTCCCGGCTGCAGCCTTGCGCGCATGTCGGGCTCGGGAGCGACCTGCTTCGCGCTTTTTGCCTCGGCAGCGGGGACGCAAGACGCAGCCAAAGTGCTGCACGCCAAATACCCACAATGGTGGGTGCAGGCGTGCATACTCGGCTAGGGCGCCGATCCTAACATCAGCATTCTAGCGATTGCCGTCCTTTTGCGCTGGCGCTGCAGCATCCGGGCTCTTGCCGGTATAGGCGATGCGCCAGATCGTGCCGCCGGTATCGTCGGCGATGAGCAGCGATCCGTCCTTGGCGATGGCAAGCGCAGCCGGGCGTCCCCAGACTTCAGCGCGCTGCTCGCCTGATATCCAGAAGCCGGTGACGAAGTTCTCGTAGTAGTTCTCCGGCCGGCCATCCTTGAACGGCACGCGCACCACCTTGTAGCCGGTGGGCTGCGAGCGATTCCAGGACCCCTTGAGCGCAACGAAGGCGCTGCCCCTGTATTCCGGCGGGAATTGTTCGCCCTCGTAGAACACCAGATCCATCGCCGACGAATGCGCCTCGAACAACAGATCGGGAGTGATCGTCGCGTTCACTTTCTCAGGTGCAAGGCTGGCGAAACCGGCCTGCGGGTGCTTGCCGATATAGGCATAGGGCCAGCCGTAGAAGCCTCCATCCTGTACGTGCGTGAAATAGTCGGACGGCAAGTGGTCGCCGAGCCCGTCGCGTTCCTGCACCAGTGCGTAGAGTCCGCCGCTATGGGGCTCGAATGCGAGTGCGGTCGGATTGCGCGTGCCGGAAGCGAACGTCATCTGGTTGGACCCGTCCGCATCGAAGCGCTGGATCGTGGCCTTGGGCTCGGGCTCGACCCCGAGGTTGCCGGACGAGCCGACGCCCACGAACAAAGCGCCGTTCGCCGGATCGATCGCCAGCGGGCGGTTCTGATGCCCCTGGGCGATGCCGAACACACCCTTTTTGGTGATCATGGTGGCGCCGTATGCGCCGGGAACCGGCTTGCGTTCGTTCGGCGGCACCTGATCGACGCGCTTGACCTCGGAGCGTCCCGCCCGGAGCGCCCCGAGTATGTGCGGCACGCTCCAGATGCCGTCCTGGTCGGCGACTAGGACGGAGCCGTCTCGCCAAACGAGGCCGTAGGGCCTGTTGAGGTCCTCGACATGGCGCTCGATCCATCCGGCACGACCGCTGCCGTCGTCGCGCAACAGTGTCAGGTAGCCGGCGCTTTGCTCGGCAACGAGCACGTCGCCGTTGGGCAGAACGAGCAGGCGCCTCGGATTGACCAGACCCGTGACAAACGCAGTTGCGGTGAAGCCAGGGGGCACCTGTGGGACCTGTCCGGCGTACGGCACTTTCAGCGACCGATTGGTGACGATCGGCCCGATCTTCGGCGCCGGCAGATCGGCAGGGTCGATGTGGAAACGGCGGCCGATCTCTTGCTGCATCATGAAGTTCTGCGCCGGGTCATCGCTTTGCTGTGCGCGTGCGGGCGCCCCAGCGAGATTTCCGGCGATCAGAACGCCAAGGGCGGCCAGGACGCGCAAGCGCCTCGTGACGACGGGTAGGTTCAATTGCATCGCTTTGTCCGAGGTTGAAATGGTCATCAAATGATCGGCTCACGGCGCGGGGATTATAACCCGCGCTCGTGGGGCGCGCCCCCGAAGTCTCGATTCCGAAAATCACATGATCGTGCGGCACGCTCGTTTGCAAAGGGCCGGACATAGGGTCAGCCGCGGCCGCGCATCAACGAAAGGCAGGCGAGGTTTAGTGCGTGCGGGCGACACAGAAATCGACGCTCTCGGCCAGCGCCGACTTCATCGGCGAGTCGGGAAAGAGCGCAAGCGCGTCGCGGGCGATGGCGCCGTAATGGTGGGCGCGCCCAATCGTGTCCTCAAGCGCACGATGCTTGGTCATGAGGCCGATGGCGTGCTCAAGGTCGGCGTCGGTCGCCTCGCCGCGCTCGAGCGTGCGGCGCCAGAACTCGCGCTCCGCATGGCTGCCGCGGCGGAACGCGAGCACCACCGGCAGTGTGATCTTTCCTTCGCGGAAATCGTCGCCGATGTTCTTGCCGAGCTTCTGCGCGGTGCCGCCGTAGTCGAGCGCGTCGTCGACGAGCTGGAAGGTGATGCCGAGGTTCATGCCGAACGACCGGCAGGCGGCCTGCTCGTCCCGCGACCGCACGCAAATCGCCGGGCCGACCTCGCAGGCGGCGGCGAACAGCTCGGCAGTCTTGGAGCGGATCACCGCGATGTACTCGTCCTCGGTCGTCGCCGTGTTCTTGGCGGCGGCGAGCTGCATGACCTCGCCTTCGGCGATGACAGCGGCGGCGGCGGAGAGGATTTCGAGCGCTTTGAGGTTGCCGACCTCGACCATCATCTTGAAGGCCTGGCCGAGCAGGAAATCGCCGACCAGGACGCTCGCCTCGTTGCCCCACAGCATGCGCGCCGCGAGCCGCCCGCGCCGGAGCTCGCTTTCGTCGACCACGTCGTCATGGAGCAGCGTGGCGGTGTGCATGAACTCGACCGCCGCCGCGAGCTTGATGTGACCGTCGCCGGAATAGCCGGTGAGCCGCGCCAGCGCCAGGGTGAGCATCGGCCGCAAGCGCTTGCCGCCGGAATTGATCAGATGGTTGGCGACCTCCGGAATCATCGCCACTTCGGAGCCGGTGCGCGCCAAAATGACGCTGTTGACGCGCTCCATGTCGGCCGCGACCAGATCGAGCAGCGGATCGATCGAGGGTCCACCGGGGCTCGCAAAGGGGACGACGACAGCCACTTGAATTTCTCCGCAGCGGACGCGGGAGGATAGAAACGCTATGCTAGACCACCAGGCACGCCTGCCCCGACGTGGCGGTGGAGAGGGGGAATGTCAAGCAACGAGCCGCATGCCGGGAGCATGGCTGCAAGCCAATTTCAGACGGCGATCCTGGTGCCGTGCTACAACGAGGAACGCGCCGTCGCCAAAGTCGTTGCCGATTTCCGCGCGGCGCTGCCGGACGCCGCGATCTACGTCTACGACAACAATTCCACCGACCGCACGGTCGAAGCGGCGCGGCAGGCCGGCGCCGTGGTCCGCCGCGAGGCCTATCAAGGCAAAGGCCACGTGGTCCGGCGGATGTTCAACGACGTCGAGGCGGACGTCTACGTGCTGGTCGATGGCGATGCGACTTACGATGCGTCGAGTGCGCCGGGCATGGTCGCCAAGCTGATCGACGAACGCCTCGACATGGTGGTGGCCACCCGCATCGACCAGGACCAGGCGGCCTATCGCCCGGGTCATCGGGCCGGCAACTGGCTTCTGACCGGCTTTGTGACCCACATGTTCGGCCGCGCCTTCACCGATATCCTTTCCGGCTATCGGGTGTTCTCGCGGCGCTTCGTGAAATCCTTCCCTGTCCTCTCCGGTGGCTTCGAAATCGAGACCGAGCTCACCGTCCACGCGCTCGAGCTCGAATTGCCGGTGGGCGAGATGGCGACGCCCTACTACTCGCGGCCGAGCGGCTCGGCTTCGAAGCTGTCGACCTGGAACGACGGCTTCCGCATTCTTTGGACGGTGTTCAAGCTCTACCGCGCGGCGCGGCCGCTGTCGCTGTTCGGGGCATTCGGACTGGCGCTCGCCATCGTATCGGTCGGCCTCGCCATCCCGATCTTCATCACCTACGTGCAGGAAGGGCTGGTGCCGCGGCTGCCGACGGCGGTGCTGTCGACCGGCCTGATGGTGCTGGCCTTTCTCTCGATCGCCTGCGGCCTGATCCTCGATACCGTCACGCGCGGCCGCCGGGAATTCAAGCTGATCGCCTATCTGGCGCTGCGCGCGCCGGGCGAGGAACGGCGGGGGCGCTGACCGTGCGCGAGCTCATTCGCACCAACGATGCCGTGCTGATCTCTGCGATCGAGGCGCTGCTCGGCGCCGCGCACATCGCGCATGTCGTGGTCGATCAGAACATGAGCGTGCTGGAAGGTTCGATCGGCATCATCCCGCGCCGTATTCTGGTCGGGGAAGATCAGCTCGGTGCTGCGCGACGGCTGCTCACCGACGCCGGCCTCGCCCATGAGCTCAATGGCGATGGCCACTGAGCGGGCCGGGGTCAGCGAAGATGCGGTCCTCGGCGGAACGCTGAAACTCACTCAGCCATTGCGCGGCCATCGCGTCGGGCACGACGCCATCCTGCTTGCGGCGGCAACCGGCGCCCGCGCCGGCGAGCACGCGGTCGATCTCGGTGCCGGCGTGGGTGCCGCAGGTCTCGCGCTCGCGCGCCGGGTCGCCGGTGTCACCGTGACGCTGGTCGAGATCGAGCCGGCGCTCGCGGCGCTTGCGCGCGAGAATGCCGCGCGCAACGACCTCGCCGAGCGGGTGCGAGCGCTCTGCCTCGACGTTGCCGCTCCGGCCGCCGCTTTCGCTGCGGCGGGGCTCCGGTCGGGCACGGCGCACCGGGTGCTGATGAACCCGCCGTTCAATGCGGCGCCGGCGCAAAAGCCTTCGCCCGACCGCGGCCGCCGCCTGGCGCACGTGGCTTCGCCGGAAATGCTCGGCCAGTGGGTGCGCACCGCGGTGCGGCTCCTGCGCCCTTCAGGCGTCGTGACGCTCATTTGGCGCGCCGACGGCCTCGACATGCTGCTCGGGGCATTGGCGGCTGGCTTCGGCGCGGTCACGTTTCTGCCGGTGCACCCGAAGCCCGGCGCGGCCGCGATCCGCGTGTTGGCACGCGCGGTCAAGGGAAGCCGTGCGCCGCTCGCGCTGCTGCCGGGCCTAGTGCTCACGGATGCGGGCGGCAAGCCGAGCGTCGAAGCGGAAGCCATCCTGCGCGAAGGCGCCGCGCTGCCCCTGGCCCGGGAGTGAGGCGCACTCGCGCGCTTCATCAAGCCGCGGGGCCATCAATTCTGTTCAAGGAGAAGGCTGCGTCGACGCGCGGAAAATCCGAGTCGGTGCGGGAGCAGGCCGCGGCGCGCTACCGACACGATCAGGCGGTCGCCGAATCAGGCGGCACCGTTGTTGTCTGCTTCGCTTGCCGTGGGATTGGAATGTAGGAAATGCCGACGATGGCGCCGACCAGCATCAACAGCATGTAGATTTTCATCGCCTAAGCATTCCCGTCCATGGCCCAGGCGGTTACTGTACGCGCGCGAAGCTTTCCGCCAGGTTAACAAACGGTTACTTGAGGGCCCGCCGGCGACTGCCTATGTGCATTTCATGAGCGAGCCCTGGACCGGCGAAAAAGTCAGAGAGGCCGGTATCCGCGCGCTTGCGGTGGTTCGCGGTTTCATTCCCGAGCGCTTCCGCGGCGATCGTGGCGTGGTGCCGGTGGCCAAGCTCTCCGGCATCATCGGCCTGTCGACGCCGCTGCGGCCCGGTCTCACCATCGGCAGTGTCGCGCGCACCCTCGACCGCCTGTTCGCCGTGCGCAATGCGGCCGCGGTGGCGCTCGTCATCAACTCCCCGGGCGGATCGCCGGTGCAGTCGCATTTGATCTTCCATCGCATCCGCGAACTGGCGGAGGAGAAGCAGCGCCGGGTCATCGCGTTCGTGGAGGACGTTGCCGCCTCGGGCGGCTACATGATCGCCTGCGCGGCCGACGAGATCATTGCCGATCAGCATTCGATCGTCGGGTCGATCGGCGTGGTCGGCGGCTCCTTCGGCTTCGACAAGTTGATCGCCAAGCTCGGCATCGAGCGCCGGCTCTACACTTCGGGCGAGAACAAGGCGATGCTCGACCCTTTCCTGCCGGAGAAGGCGGACGAGGTCGAGCGGCTGAAGAAGCTGCAGGGGGAAATCCACGAGGACTTCATCGCGCTGGTGAAATCGCGCCGCGGCGACAAGCTTGCCGGCCCGGAAAATGACTTGTTCTCCGGCGCATACTGGACCGGGCGGCGCGGGCTCGAACTCGGCTTGGTCGACTCGATCGGCGAGGTGCGAAGCACGCTCCGCGCGCGTTTCGGCGACAAGGTGGTCACGCCGCTGATCGCTCCCGAGCGCCGGTTGTTCGGACGGCGTGTCGGCGGCATCGAGCACCGCGACTTCATTGGCGCCGGTCTTGCCGAGGACGTGATCTCGGCGCTCGAGGCGCGCGCGTTGTGGGCGCGTTACGGGCTCTGACGGAGGGAGAAATGCCGCCGGTACTGGCCTTGGCGTTCGGACTGATCGGAGGCGCAGTGCTGCTGCGCTGGGCCGTCAAGGAAGTGCAGCGCGTGAACGCCGAGCTCGACACTGTCCGCGGCAACCCCGCCGACCCGATCGACCGCGGGGCGCTGCCGACCCTCAAGCGCGATCCGCAGTCGGGCGAATACCGGCCGAGCTAGTGCCGACCGTGCCAAAGCGGACTTGACCGCACGCAGGCGTTCCACCAACAACATCCCATGAGCGAGGACTTGCCGCCGCACATGCGCCCCGAGCGCTCGTTTCAGGGGCTCATTCTGGCGTTGCAGCGCTACTGGGCGGATTTCGGCTGCGTCATCCTGCAGCCCTATGACATGGAAGTCGGCGCTGGTACCTTCCATCCGGCGACGACGCTGCGCGCGCTCGGCCCGAAACCCTGGAACGCAGCCTATGTGCAGCCCTCGCGCCGGCCCAAGGACGGCCGCTACGGCGAGAATCCCAACCGTCTGCAGCACTATTACCAGCTCCAAGTGATCCTCAAACCGTCGCCCGACGACCTGCAGGCGCTTTATCTGCAATCGCTCTATGCCATCGGCATCGATCCCAAGATCCACGATATCCGCTTTATCGAGGACGATTGGGAAAGCCCAACGCTTGGCGCCTGGGGGCTCGGCTGGGAGTGCTGGTGCGACGGCATGGAAGTCTCTCAGTTCACCTATTTCCAGCAGGTCGCCGGCTTCGAATGCGCCCCGGTTTCGGGCGAGCTCACCTACGGCCTCGAGCGGCTTGCCATGTACGTGCAAGGCGTCGAGAACGTCTACGAGCTCAATTTCAACGGCCGTGACGGAGCCGAGAAAGTCGCCTATGGCGACGTGTTTCTGCAGGCCGAGCAGGAATATTCGCGGCACAACTTCGAGTATGCCGACACCGACATGCTGTTCGAACAGTTCCGCATGGCCGAGGCGGCCTGCAAGAAATACCTGGAAGCGGGTTGGCAGGCCTTTCCCTCTGCGCAGGCGGGGGACGGAAAAGAGGCAGCCAGCAATCGCGGCCGTCATCTCATGGCGCTGCCGGCCTACGATCAGTGCATCAAGGCAAGCCACGTGTTTAATCTGCTCGATGCGCGCGGGGTGATTTCGGTGACCGAGCGGCAGAGTTACATCCTGCGGGTGCGCGAACTCGCCAAGGCGTGCGGCGAGGCGTGGCTCGCAACTGAAGGCGGAGGGAGAAGCTTATGAGTGAGATGCCGGAAGTCGGCGGCCATCGGCCGATCGTGATCGATGTCGAGGCCGGCAAGAGCTACTGGTGGTGCGCCTGCGGACGCTCGCAGAAGCAGCCGTTCTGCGACGGCTCGCACAAGGTCACGGCGTTCACGCCGGTCGAATTCAAGGCGGCCAACACCGAGAAGGTCTGGTTCTGCGCCTGCAAGCGCTCCGGCAAGAAGCCGATGTGCGACGGCACCCACAAGACGCTGGGCGCGTAAGGACGCGCGTTTCCCCTCCCCCTTGTGGGGAGGGGAAGGGGTGGGGGTCGGGAGGCTCGCATGACGCCGACGAAGCAATCCCCAAATAGCGGGCGCATCTGTGCGCTGCGCGAACGTGCCATCACGCCGCCAAACAGGAGCCGTGCTCGCGCCATGCGCCTCGCTCCGACGGAAGCCGAGCGAAAGCTGTGGTGGCATCTTCGTCACCGCCTGAAAGTGCCCGGAAGCCATTTTCGCAGGCAGGTGCGGCTCGGTCCCTATATTGTGGACTTCGTCTGCCATGGGTCGCGAATTGCGATTGAAGTCGACGGCGGGCAGCACGCAGATCAGATTGAACGAGACGCAAGGCGTACGAGATTTCTGGAAACGCAGGGCTATCGCGTGTTGCGGTTCTGGAATAGCGAGGTGCTTGCGAACATCGATGGCGTGCTGGAGGTGATACACGGAGCGATCCTCGCGACCCCCACCCCTACCCCTCACCACAAGGGGGAGGGGAAAGAAGAACGGCCCTAGCCGGCCATGCCCGATCTTCTGCTTGAGCTTTTCTCCGAGGAAATTCCGGCGCGCATGCAGGCGCAGGCGGCGGCGGATTTGCGCAAGCTGGTGACCGACCGGCTGGTCGACGCCGGCCTCGTTTACGACGGCGCCAAGGCCTTCGTGACGCCGCGGCGCCTTGCGCTCTCCGTTCATGGCATACCGGCGCGCCAGGCCGATCTGCGCGAGGAGAAGAAGGGCCCCCGCGTCGGTGCGCCGGAGAACGCCGTCGCCGGCTTTGTGAAAGCGGCAGGACTGAAGTCGATCGCCGACGCCAAGGTGCAGGCGGACAAGAAGGGCGACTTCTATGTCGCCGTGATCGAAAGGCCGGGCCGCGCGGCGCTCGACGTGCTCGGCGAAATCCTTCCCGACGTCGTCAAGCGCTTCCCGTGGCCGAAATCCATGCGCTGGGGCGCGCCATCGAAGGAACCGGGCGCGCTCGAATGGGTGCGGCCGCTGCATTCGATCGTGGCGACGTTCGGGCCGGAGACCGAGGACCCCGAGATCGTGCCGTTTGCGGTCGACGGCATCGCCGCCGGCAATGCGACGCGCGGCCACCGTTTTCTCGCGCCGGCGCCGTTCACGGTGCGCCGGCTCGACGATTACATGGACAAGCTCGACAAGGCCAAGGTCGTGCTCGATGCCGAGCGGCGGCGCGACATCATCATGGCGGAAGCCAAGCAGCTTGCCTTTGCGCAGGGGCTCGAACTCGTCGCCGACGACGGCCTCCTGGCTGAGGTCGCCGGCCTCGTCGAATGGCCGGTGGTGCTGATGGGTTCGTTCGATGCCGGCTTCCTGCACATCCCCGAGGAGGTGATCCGGGCAACCATCCGCAACAACCAGAAATGCTTTGTGCTGCGCGACGCCGCGCACGCCAAGCTGGTCAACAAGTTCATCCTCGTTTCCAACATGGAAGCTACGGACGGCGGCAAGGCCATCGTCGCCGGCAACGAGCGCGTCATCCGCGCCCGGCTCGCGGACGCAAAGTTCTTTTACGAGACCGATCTGAAGACGCGCCTCGAGGACCGGCTGGAGAAATTCAAGGACATCGTCTTTCACGAAAAGCTCGGTAACCAATCGGAGCGCATCGAGCGTATCGAACGGCTCGCGGCCGAACTGGCGCCGTTGGTCGGCGCCGACGTGGAGAAGGCCAAACAGGCGGCGCGGCTGTGCAAGGCGGACCTGCTCACTGAAGTGGTCGGCGAATTCCCCGAGCTGCAGGGCGTCATGGGGAAATACTACGCCGAAGCCCAAGGCGAGGACGAAGCCGTCGCCCACGCCAGCGAAGATCACTACAGGCCGAAGGGGCCGGACGATTTGGTGCCGAGCGATCCGGTGTCTGTCGCCGTCGCGCTTGCCGACAAGATCGATACGCTTGTGGGATTCTGGAAGATCGACGAGAAGCCGACGGGCTCGAAAGACCCCTATGCGTTGCGACGCGCGGCGCTCGGTGCGATCCGCCTCATCCTTCAGAACGGATTGCGCCTGCGCTTGACCCCTCAATTCGCAAATCATCGCGGCGTCATTGCCGGGCTTGACCCGGCAATCCATGCGGGCGCGGCGTCCGCTCGAACAACAAAGATGGATCACCGGCTCAAGCCCGGCGATGACGGTAAAGAGGTCGGCGATCTTCTCTTCTTTTTCGCCGACCGCCTGAAAGTCCAACTTCGCGAGCAGGGCGCGCGGCACGATCTCGTCGATGCCGTGTTCGC
>Ga0070671_100002428_pt1 | contig 14404 bp, 15 predicted proteins | sample KBSS73metaG_FD_65341 | JGI IMG/M metagenome (GOLD analysis project Ga0070671, IMG submission 65341) | Switchgrass rhizosphere microbial communities from Kellogg Biological Station, Michigan, USA - KBS S7-3 metaG | ecosystem: Host-associated > Plants > Roots > Rhizosphere > Soil ...
AGCGTGCCGAAGCTCTCGGACCGCGGCACCCCGTCGCGCGTGCCGGTGGACGACCACGGCAGATTGTCGGGCCGCGCCGCGTCGGGCAGGAACTCGGGATAGAACAGGCGCTGGGTCGCCCGCGCCAGCTCCAACATGAACCACGACGGCGGGAACGTGATGATCTCGTCGGTGGCTTCGTCGTTTTCGAAATAGTCGTGGTCGTCCTGCAGGAAGAACACCGGCGTCGAGCGGAAATCGGTGCCGTAGAGCGGCAGGATCTGCGGGCCGGCCGCGCGCTTCAGCACCTGCTCGTTGCGCTCGCCGATCACGCCGGCCGACCGCGTGAAGGCGCCGGACAGCCGGTCCACCTCGCTTGCCGGCCCCAGCGTCTTGCCGCCGCGGGGCGACAGCAGATCCCAGTAGACGTGATCGCCGTTGGCCACCGCCACCTGGGGCGCGAACGAGAGCGCCCGGCGCAGCAGGCGGTTGCGCGTCGCGACGGGGACGAACCCGAGCGCGTCGTGCCCGCCGGCGCAGGTGAAGAACAGTACGCGGCAGCGAGCGGGGCGGGCGTCCGGACCCGGGAGCGTCGAGAGTTCCCACGGCTGACAGAGCGATCCGTCGGATGCGCGCAGCGAGAGCGTATAAGGGCGCCCCGGCTGCAAGCCGCCGACAGCGAACTGCCAGAACTCGCCCGCGGTGTCGTTCATCCGCCCCGTGACCGAGCGGCCGCCGACACGCAGGGTAGGCGCGGACGCGAGCGGTCGGGTGAACGACGCTTTGATCAGGAACCGCGTGTCGCTGGCCGCCGGCAGCAGATGCCGCGCGCGCCCGGCATCCCAATTCCCCGAGGACGGCGCCTTCGCCGATTGCGCGAGCAGATCGGCCGGGACCGCCGTCAGGAGGGCGGCCCCGAGGCTGTCGGCGAGGAACTGGCGTCGGTCCATGACGACGCGCGATCTTACCCGAGCGGACCGCGCCTCAACGCTGGCCGAATCTGGCCGTCACGTATTCCTGGAATCCGTGTTCGAACGGGACGATGCCGACATCAAAGGCCACGGGCACGGCCCGCAGCAGCGTGCCCTGCGCGCGCAGCGCGAACACGAGCCGCCGAACGCCCTGGGCGCCGTACTCCGCGGCCACGTAGTCGAACAGCGCGTGCGCCCAGTGCCGGCCACCGTCGTCGAGCTCAGCGAGCGGCGGGATGGCGCCGGTGACAGCCACCGCTTGAGTCCGCAGCAGGTCGTCCTTTCTCCAGGCGCCGCGCAGATACTCCGCCAATCCCTCGATCAACCAGGGAGCCGCGCGGCTCGCCGCCGGCATGATCTCGAAGGCGAATCGATGCGCGAGCTCATGCACCACCAGGTCCGACTGCTCGTCGAGCGAGTCCAGGGCGAGCACGATCCGTTGCCGAAATGGCGCGCCGCTCGCCGACGCCAGATTTTCCGCTTCGACGAGGTCGGTGGGCAGATCGCGCTCGTGGTCCACGAGGATGATCTGCACCGGGCCCCTGGTTTCGTACCGCAAGGCCGCGCTCACGCGCTGATAGGCCGCTTCAGCGTCGCGCACCGCACCACGCACGCGCTCGGGCGGCAGACTCGCATGCAGGACCTCGAAGTGCTCCGAGGTGATGACCGGCCACCGCGGCCGGCCGTCGGCCTCCGCCGGGCGCTGCGCGGCCACCGGCACCGCGGCGCCACATGCCACGATCAGCACCGCACAAGCGCCCGCCACGGCGAGCCGCCGCCCGCGCGACACTGCCGGCTGCGGCCGCTCCAACATCTGCAGCCGCGCTCGCAGCCCGGATCCGGACATGGCCATGGCAGTCGGCATCAGGCGGCCGCCGGAGGCGGTGGCGCGCCGCGCGAATCGCAGCAGGCATGACGCATAGCGATCCCGGTCGTGCCCACGCGCGAGCACCGTGGCGTCGCACGCCTGCTCCGAGAGGCGTGAGAGCTCGCGCGGCAGCCACCAGGCCAGCGGATGGAACCAGAAGACCGCACGATTGAGGAGCGCCACGAGGATGACCAGCGGGTCGCGCCGTCGCGCGTGCTCCGCTTCGTGAGCGAGCACCGCCGCGACGTCGGCATCGTCCCAGTCCGTCCAGTCGGGCGGCAGGATGATCGACGGCGCGAAGACGCCGACGGTCATCGGGGTGAGGCACGACGTGTGCGTCAGATGGCCGCGCACTTCGACCGCGTCCCGCCGTATGGCGCGAAGGCGCCACGCGCCCGTGGCGAGTCGAACCAGCAGCAACATCACGCCCGCGGCATAGACCGCGAGCAGGACGGCCATCCACGGGATCGGGCGTGACGCAGCGCCGGCAACCGAACCGGCGAAGAGCGCTGCGGCGCCACCCGCGGGCGCGGCGCCATCGGCCGCCGACGCGAACAGGTGCCCGACCGGCGGCGCGGAGGGGAAGAGCGCTACCTTGAACCTCGGGCCCCACTGCACGATGACGGGAAGCGCCAGCATCGCCGCGACGACCGCGGTCCACGCGGCATGGGCCACGCGGGGCGAGTGGATACGCACGCCGCGGAGCACGACGGCCACGCCAAGCGCGAGCACGGTGACTCGAACCGCCGATTCGGCAAGGATGTCCATCGTCATCGCCTCTTACGCCCCTTGATGCTGGTCTCGAGCGCCCGCAGCTCCGCCTCGCTCAGGACGTCCGCCTCGACCAGGCCGCTGACGAGCTCTTCGACCGACCCGTTGCAGAAGCGGTCCAGGATGTGACGGACGGCGCGCGCGGCGAGGCTGCGCGGCGCCTCCACCGCGCTGTAGATGTAGGCACGCCCCGCGGCTTCGTGCTGCAGGTGGCCCTTCTGCTCGAGACGGCGCAGCACGGTACGCACCGTGACCTCTTTGAGGTCGCGCTCGCGCGAGACCGCCTTGTGCACCGTTTCCACCGTGCAGGATCCGGAAGCCCACACCGCCTGCATGACCTGGTGTTCCAGATCGCTCAACACCGGTCGCGAGCGGGCTTTCGTCTTGGGCCGTTTCATGTGTGACACTTTGTAACAGTACATCTCGTAACATGTCAAGCACGAGAGAGGGCGGTCGGAAGACCGCCCTCTACACTGCGGTTGGAAGGAAGTGGCTCAGTCGACCGGCGCGACGTTGCGCGACTTGATCAGCCACTGGCCGTTCACGCGTTCGAGCTCGTCGATGCTGCGGCCGGTGCCGGCGACGCGCGGTGGATTTTCGCGTCCCGACCCCGCCGCCATCGTGATGTGGTAGGCGTCGATACGCGCGTGGTCCTTGTCGATGAACACGATCTGATGATTCGCGGTGGTGTGATACAGCTGCGGCCGCGGCGCGGCCGGCTGGCCGTTGGCCGGCGCCTGCCGGGGACCGCCAATCATCTTCTCCAGCGCCTCGCGCCCCTTGGTCGCGTTGGCGCCCGAACCGAACTGCCCGTCCACCGTGTAGAGCGCGGCGTACGCCTTGGCATCGCCCGTGTCGAGCGCGCGCGCGTAGCGCCACATCACCTCGTCGATAGCCTGGCGATCGCGCACTTCGCGCAGGACGTCGTCGTTCGACTTCGTCGCCGTGAACACCGCGCCCGCCGTGAACATCACCGCCCCGAGCACTACGCCAGCTACCAGATTCCTCATCTCGCCTCCTTGCCTCGCCCGCACGGAGTGCGGGCAATCAAACTCCGGGGCTGGATTCTACCCTCGTGTCATAGAATCGGCCCCATGAGACTGCCTGCCTTCGCCGTCCGCTCGGCCGTCGCCGTGCTCACGCTGCTGTTCGGCGCCCTGCCGGCCAGGGCGGAAGACATCAAAGTGTTTTCGTCCGTGGCCATGCGGGCCGTGGTCGAAGACATCGCGCAGCGCTTCGAGAAAGAGACGAAGCACCACGTGGTGACCACCTTCGGTCTGGCCGCCGCCATGAAGAGCCGCATCGAAGGCGGCGAGGCGTTCGACCTGGTGATCATCACGCCGGCGCAGATCGACGACCTGATCAAGCAGGGCAAGGCCGTCGCGGGCTCGCGGGCGGTGATCGCGCGGACGGGATTGGGGCTGATGGTGAAGGCCGGGGCGCCGAAGCTCGAGGTCGGCACCGTGGACGCCTTCAAGCGCACACTGCTCGCGACGAAGTCCTTGACCTACGTGCCAGCTGGCGCGAGCGGCGTGGCCTTCGTGGCCACTGCCAAGCAGCTCGGCATCGCGCCGGCGCTGGAAGCCAAGACCAAGGCCGCTGCCTCCGGCGAGGACGTCAACGCCAACATCACCGGCGGGGCGGCGGAGATCGCCGTGCTGCCGGTGAGCGAGATTCTGCCGGTGAAGGGAGCGGCCCTTGGCGGCGTGTTCCCCGCCGAGGTGCAGACCTACATCGTGATGGCGGGCGCGACGTCGAACACCGCGTCCGCGGCCGCACGCAGCTTCCTCGCCCGTCTCACCTCTTCAGCCAGCGACCCGGTGATCACCGCCAAGGGCATGGAGCGCGTCAAGCCCTGACCGTGCGGCGCGCAGGCGCCGCAGCGTCTCCAGATTCCGCACGTCGAGCGGATCGCGGACGATCGCTCCGGCTCGCAACGGCGCCGGCGACTTCTCGGTTTCGATCAACAGCGGCAGCCCGCGGAAGCGGGGATCGTGCAGGAGCCAGCGGAACGGCGCCTCGCCCAGACAGCCGCGGCCGATGTGCTCGTGCCGGTCGACACGGCTGGCGCACGGCTTCTTGGAATCGTTGGCGTGAAACGCCTTGAGCCGGCCGATGCCCACCAGGCGATCGAAGGCCTCGAACGTGTCGCGATACCCGGATTCAGTGGTGATGTCGTAGCCGGACGCGAGCAGGTGGCACGTATCGAGACACACACCCACGCGCGCGGAGCCGTCCAGCTGCTCGATGATCGCGGCCAGATGCTCGAAGCGATAGCCGAGCGTCCGCCCCTGCCCCGCCGTGTGCTCGAGCAGCACCATCGTCGCGCTGTTGGCGCGAGCGGCGAACGCCTCGCCGATCGCGGCCGCGATGAGGCGCAGCCCTTCGTCCTCGCTGCCTGCCGTGCAGGTGCCGGGATGGAGCACGACGCCGAGCAGCCCGAGCGCCTCGGCGCGATCTAGCTCGTCGATGAACGCCTCGATCGACTGCCGCCTCAGCGCGTCGAACGTGGTCGCCAGATTGATCAGATAGCTCGCGTGCGAGACCGCCGGTCGGATGGCGGCCTCCTCGAGGCGGGCGCGAAAGCGCTTCACGTCGCCGGGATCGAGCGGCTTCCCCTGCCATCGGTTGCCGTTCTTGGTGAAGATCTGCAGCGCCTCGCAGCCGTGCATCTCGGCGCGATCGACCGCCTTGGAAATTCCACCGGCCACCGACATGTGCGCGCCGATCCGAAGCATCCGATGTGAGCGTTGCAGATCGCCAGCGGGACGTCCAGTGATCTCATCCGCCAACGAAACGGCATGAATGGTGCGTGGAGATCCAGCGGAGGCGTTTTTATGCTGCGTCGTATCGTTCTTGCCGCTCTGCTTGCTGCCGTCCCATCCGTCACTTGGGCTCAGCAGCCATGTACCCCCGACGCTCGCCGCGTCGTCGATGAACTCTATCGCCACATGCTCGAACGCGCCGCCGATCCAGGCAGCGCCGCATGGGTGAACAGACTCCAGTCCGGCACGACCGTTCGGGAGATCGTGCGCGAGATCGCCAAATCGTCCGAACACGGGCAACGCTTTTACAACCCCGGCGACGGCGCCCAGGCGCATGAGCGCGCCGTGGCGACCTTGTACCGCCACATCCTCGGACGGCAGCCCGATCCGGATGGGCTCAGGACCTACACGCAGACCGCGATGAACCAGGGGCTCGGCGCGGTGGTCGACTCGATCATCAACTCGCGCGAGTACAACCAGAACCTTGGCGACTGGGGCGTGCCGGGATCCGGCGGCATCCGCTACTGCGGCACCAGCGGCGGGAATGGCGCCAACACGTCGTCGAACCGCGAGATGCGATTCCCGCAGTACGACACCAATCGCGACGGCAGGGTGTCCCGATCGGAGTGGCGTGGCAGCGCCGGCGCGTTCCGCGTGCGCGACTGGAACCGCGACGGCGTGCTGTCGGGCGAGGAAGTGCGGATGGGCGCCTATCCGCCCGAGGACAGCCTGGAAGCGCAGGACTACCGCATGGTCCCCAACGATCGCTTCGACTACCTGGACGCCAACAACGACGGCAGGATCACGGAGAACGAGTGGGACGGCAGCCTGGCCACGTTCGACCGTCTCGACAACAACCGGGACGGGCGGCTGTCCCGTGCGGAGCTCGGCTCGGTCCGGACGCCGACGCCGTTTGCGTCGATCGATGCGAACCGGGATGGCCGTCTGACGCTCGGCGAGTGGCCGTGGTCCCGCCGCACCTTCATTCAGCAGGATGCGAACTCGGACGGCTCGATCACGCGCAGCGAGTATCGCGGCGGTCCCGAGGAACGCTAGGGACTCTCTGCTGGCCAGGGCAGAACAAAGTCCCGAGCCAGCCGAACTTGTCAGGCGTGCGTGCGGGGATGAGAGAACCGCACGTGCGCACCTGTCAATCGTTTACAGCCAGGGGACCTGACGGGCGACCGCTTTGCAGTCCGAGCGCGCATGACGTCCAGACGGTTCAGCGCGCTCGCGGCGGTTCTCATCCTTGCACTGGGTATGCGGGGGCAGGCATCGACCACTCCTTCGACACACAAAACGCCGGCGCCTGAACGGTCGTATCCATCGATCCTGCCGCTCACTCTGGAAGTGAGCGGCGACCAGGCGAACGAGCTCAGAACGTTGAGAGACTTCACGATCACGGCGCAGCGCGAGGGCGACATCGCCCCCGTGGTCGTCATCGGCCCTGTCGATCCGTTCACGAGCGAGAACACGTGCCGGCGTCCGATGCCGGAAGGGATCACTGGCTGCGTGGTCAACGACGGTGCCACCATCGGCACGCTGCGCGTGAACTGGCAGGTGCCAGAGGCAGGCACCTATCGCTTCGTCCTCTCCGGAAAGCGCGGGCTCAGCGATCGCGTCGTGACGATCGGCGCGTTCGATCTCGAAGCCCGCGACTAGCGCCCTCGAGCCGGGCGCTCCTCGGCGCGCGCGGCGCGCAGGATGTTCTCGAGGCCGCGATTCCCCTCGTGGCAGCCGAACTCGAAGATCGCCTGCGTGTCGTCGCGTTTGAGCGGCATCCGGATCGCCCACGGCCGCTCCCACGTCGTGGGGTCTTCCATGCGTGCCGTCCAGCTGATCACGGTCGAACTGACCGGGGTGAAACGCTCGGTCACGGTCAGGTTCGACGACGCGCCCCGATAGAGCATCGCGTCGTGGATGTTGGTGGTGACCACGACGAGCGTGTCGCCCTCCCAATGCCCGCGCGAGTCGCCCATGTACATCCCGATCTTCGGCGACAGCCGCGGACGGGCGTCGAGCGGGATCACCCGGGCGTCGTGAATCATTTCGTTGCGGACGACCACATAGCCGGGCGCCTGCGTGATGTCGTACGACGCGCCGTAGATGATCGGCCGCATCACGTCGGGCACGCCGCGCGAGATGCAGCGGTCGTACAGACTGCGGTCGGTGTAGGAATCGGCTGGACCACGCCCCTTGCGCGCCGCCTGCCGCGCGGCCGCGCGATCGCGCGCCGCCTGCGTCAGCGGCGGCACCATCCCGTCGTCCGGCTCGATCACCAGCCACGGCTGCGCGTTGACGGCGTCGAAGTGTTCGTACCAGTGCGGCGGCCCGGCACCGGTATCGTTCTCCGCCGTCCCACCGATGCTCGCGGCCTGCGTGGCCGCCAGCTCCTGCCGCTGCCTGACCAGCTGCTGCATTTCTCTCGGGCCAAAGTCGGACAGGCGTTTGCCCGCCAGCTCGGCGGGCCGCTCGAACGGCGTGTTGTTCTCGTCCTTGTTGGTATAGATCCCCTGGAGATCCGGATCGCCCCACGGGGTCCGGGGTGGCGTCCAGGCACCGGCTGCCTTCTGAGCCGCCGGCCCCTCTCCCCACGGCAAGCCCACGGCGACGGCCAGCAACAGAACGAATCGAATTCGCATGCAGGCGCGCATCTTACGTCCGCGCTTCTCCGGCGGGCATTCCCCGTCCGGGTTAGCGACAGAGATACACTCTCTGGGCCCCATCAGACCGTAGGGGCCGCCTTCAGGCGGCCCGTTCAAAGGAGAGGCACCCAGATGATCAACAGAAAGACCGTCGCGGCGACCATCGCCGTCGTTGGAATGAGCGCCTATGCGGTGACCGCGCAGAGTCCGGCCGCGAACATGAGTTTCTTCGTGACCAGCGCGAACCCCAAGGGCGGCAATCTCGGCGGACTCGCCGGAGCGGATCAGGTCTGCCAGGGTCTGGCGAAGGCCGCCGGCGCCGGCAGCAAGACGTGGCACGCGTACCTGAGCACGAGCACGGTCGACGCGAAGACCCGCATCGGCAGCGGCCCCTGGTACAACTTCAAGGGCGAGCTGATCGCGCAGAACATCGCCGACCTCCACACCCCGGACAAGAACAAGATGTCGGGCGCGACGTCGCTCACCGAGAAGGGCACGAAGCCGAACTATCTGGCGATGGTGGACGGCAAGCCGGCACCCACCGCGCAGCCGCTGCAGCACGACATCCTCACCGGCACGAAGGAGGACGGCACCAAGGACGCGGACACTTGCAACAACTGGACGGTGGGCGACGGCAGCGCCAAGGCGATGCTCGGCCACGCCGATCGGCTCGGGCGCAACCCCGGCGTGAACCCGTGGAACGCGAGTCACCCGTCGCAGGGCTGCGGCCTCGAGCAGCTGGCGCCAACCGGCGGCGCCGGACTGTTGTACTGCTTCGCCACCAACTGACCGTTGGCCTGGTTGTGCTGTCTGGTTGTGGCCCTGTCCGCCGCGGCGGCGCAGTGGCCACAACGCCTTCCCCCAAACGTCCCGAAGACGGCGGACGGACGGCCCAACCCTGACGCGCCCGCGCCGCGCACGGCGGACGGCAAGCCGGACTTCTCCGGCGTGTGGCGCGGCATCACCGCGCCGCCGGGCCGCCGCCTGGCGCCGCGGCCTCCTGCTCCGCCGATCGCCGTCTACAGGGAGATCGGCCAGAACCTGCCGGACGGCCTGCCGGTGACGCCGTTCGGCCTCGAGCTGCTGAAGCAGCGGATCGCCGGCTCCAGCACCCAGAACCCCGAGGCGCACTGCCTGCCGATGGGGCTGATGCAGCTCCACACGCAGGGCGCTCCCCGCAAGTTCGTGCAGACGCCGGCGGTGCTCGCGATCCTCTACGAAGCCGGCGGCGAGACCCGTCAGATCTTCACCGACGGCCGACCCATGCCCTCCGGCGATCCGCAGCCGTGGTGGAACGGCTACTCGGTGGGGCACTGGGAGCGCGACGATCTCGTCGTCACCACCACCCACTTCCGCGACGGCGGCTGGCTCGATCTGATCGGAAGCCCGCTCACCGAGGCCGCGATCATCACCGAGCGTTTCCGCCGGCCCACCTTTGCGCGCATGGACATCGACGTGACGATCGACGACCGCAAGGCGTACACGCGGCCGTTCACGGTCCGGCTCTATCAGGAGCTGATGCCCGGTGCCGAGCTGATCGAATACGTCTGCCTGGAGAATCAGCGCTTCAAGGGGTAGCGCATCGCTTCGGTGACGTAGAATCGGGTCGCCGCCGCACCTGATGAGACGACTGGCGTCGCACCTCTATTTCTGGGTTCTCCTCGCGATCGTGGCTGGAGCGATGCTCGGCTACGCGGCGCCCGCCACGGCCGTGCGCCTCAAGCCGCTCGGCGACGGCTTCATCGCGCTCGTCCGGATGCTGATCTCGCCGATCGTGTTCTGCACGGTCGTCCTCGGGATCGCCGGCGCCGGCGACATGAAGAAGGTCGGCCGCGTCGGCGCCAAGGCGCTGATCTACTTCGAAGTCGTCTCCACCATCGCGCTCGCCATCGGCCTGGCCGTGGCCCACACGCTCCGGCCCGGATCGGGGTTCAACATCGATCCGGCGAGCCTCGACGCCAACGCCGTCGCCGACTACGCCAAGCGCGCCGCCGTGCAGACGACGACCGACTTCATCCTCGGCATCATCCCGACGACGTTCTTCGCCGCGTTCGAGGGATCGGGCAACCTCCTGCAGGTGCTGTTCGTCGCCGTCCTCTTCGGCTACGCCATGACCAAGATGGGCCGGCGGGCCGAGGTCGTCCACCAGTTCATCGAGGCGAGCTCGCACGTCTTCTTCGCGATGATGAACACGCTGATGAAGGTCGCCCCGCTCGGAGCCGGCGGCGCCATGGCCTTCACGATCGGTCGCTACGGCGTGGACGCGCTGCGGCCGCTGGCGCTGCTCATGGGCAGCTTCTACCTGACCTGCCTGCTCTTCGTGCTCCTGGCGCTCGGCGCCATCGCGGCGGCCACCGGCTTCAACATCCTGCGGTTTCTCGCCTACATCCGCGAGGAGCTGCTGACCGTCCTGGGCACGTCATCGTCGGAATCGGCACTCGTACCGCTGATGCAGAAGCTCGAACGCCTGGGCTGCCCGCGCTCGGTGGTGGGCTTGGTCGTGCCGTCGGGCTATTCCTTCAATCTCGACGGCACCAACATCTACCTCACGATGGCGGCGCTGTTCGTCGCGCAGGCGCTCAACATCAATCTGACGCTCCGCGACGAGTTGACGCTGCTGGGCGTGGCGATGCTGACGTCGAAGGGCGCCTCCGGGGTGACCGGCGCCGGCTTCATCACGCTGGCGGCCACGCTGGCGGTGGTCCCTTCGATTCCCGTCGCGGGGTTGGCGCTCATCCTCGGCGTCGATCGGTTCATGTCGGAAGCGCGATCGCTGACCAACTTCGTGGGCAACGGCGTCGCCACGATCGTCGTCGCGCGCTGGGAAGGAGAGCTCGATCGCGCGGCTTTGACGCGCGAGCTCGCCGGCGCCCCTGCCGACCAGCGGGTGCAGGTGTAGGAGTTCCAGATTCGAGGTCGCGGGGTTCTCAGCTCTACATCGCGTTAGGTCCTGGAGGCATGTGCGCTTCCGGTACCAGAACCGTTAAAGGGAGCACAGGAGAACCCCATGAAACGCGCATTGTTCGCGAGTGTCACGCTGGTGTGTCTGGGCGTGATGATGGCATCTGCCCAAAGCAACGGCGCCCCGCCCGGACACGCGCTGGCGGGCAAGCGTCTTTTCGAGAACGCCACCTTCGGCGGCAACGGCCGCACCTGCCAGACCTGCCATGACCCGGCGACCGGGACGCTTTCCCCCGAGGACGCCCGGAAGCGCTTCAAGAAAGACCCGAACGACCCGCTGTTCCGCCACGACGGCAGCGACGACTTCCACGGGCACGGCGTGACGCGCATCACCGCCGACGCCACGGTCCTGGTGAACGTGCCGCTGGCGCCCAACGTGTCGCTCGCCGACGACCCGGACGCGCGCTTCGTGACGCTGCGGCGCGGCGTGGCCAGCACGCTGAACACGCCGGCACTCGACCCCGTGCTGATGCTCGACGGCCGTCAGCCGTCGCTCGAATCGCAGGCGGCGGGCGCCATCGACGATCACGCCGAGGGCGTCGTGCCGGCCCCCGACGATCTGCGCGCCATCGCCGAGTTCCAGAAGACCAACGGCTTCTTCAGCTCGCCGGAGATCCGCAAGTACGCGCTTGGCGGACCCGCGCCAGGGCTGCCGTCGGGCCGCTCGGACTCGGAGAAGCGCGGCCGCCGCTTCTTCGAGGACGTGCCGCCGGATCTCGCGCAGGGGCTCAAGCCCGGTCTGTGCGCGCACTGCCACAGCGGGGCCCTGCTCAACACCACGAATCAGTTCGCGAAGTTCTTCATCCCGTCGCCGGCGCCGATCCCCGAGGGGCAGCGGTTCCTCAGCGTCGGCGTGTCGGAGTTCAACGCCGCCGGCAATCCGGTGCGCGAGTTCGTGTTCAACCAGGGCACGCCGCAGGAAGTGCATCTCGTCAGCCCCGACCTGGGCCGCTCGCTCACGACGGGCGTCATCGACGATCCGACGTTCGAACACGTCAACGCCTTCAAGATCTCGCCACTGCGCGGGATCCGGAAGACGGCGCCCTACTTCCACGACAACTCGGCGAAGACCCTCGAGGACGTGGCGGCGCACTACGCCAAGTTCTTCTTCGTCGCGAGCAACGGGCTGATCCAGCTCACGCCGCAGGACGAGGCGGACATCGTCGCCTACATGAAGCTGCTCGACTGATTACATGAACATGCCGCCGTTGACCCCGATCGTCTGGCCGGTGATGTAGCCATTACCGGCCAGGAGCACGGCGACGTCGGCGCACTCGTCGACGTCGCCGAACCGTCCGACCGGAATCATGTCGGGCTTGATGTTCGGATTCGCCGTCACCATCGGCCTTGGCGGCGGCGTAGTGCACGCCCATCGTGCTGCCCAGCTGCGCGGCCACCGAGGTCAGGTTGATGATCCGGCCCCACCGCCGCGCGCGCATGCCCGGCAGCACGGCGTGCGTCATCAGAAACACCGAGGAGAGATTCACCTGGATCATCTCGTTCCAGCTCTCCTCCGACATCTGCTCGAGGCTTTCGATGCGCAGCCGTCCGGCGTTGTTGACCAGGACGTCCACCGGCCCCAGCTCGCCTTCCACCGCCGACAGCATGCTCCGAATGTCGCCGCTGCTCGAGACGTCCCCCCGCACCGCCATCGCGCGCCGCCCGAGGCCTCTGACATCAGGGCAGTTTCAGCGCTGCCCGCAGCTCGCGGGCCGTCATCGCTTTCAGGAAGATCGGCTGGCTCGAGTCGAACGACTTGCCGGCGGCCAGCGGCCCGACGACGACCGGTTCGAATCCGGCGTCGGTCACGAGACGCGACACCACGGCCAGCGCCTCCTTGTCGTCGCTGGCGAGCGGGACGGCCACCCGCTCGCCGGCGCGATGCGCCTCGCTCAGGAACACCTTGAAGTTCAGCTGATTGAACCCGCGGACGATTCTGGCGCCCGGCAGATGCTCGGCGGTCGCGAGCCCCGCGCCCTTGGCCACGGCCGCTTCGGCAATCGGCCCGTCGCGCCGGACGTTCGGGTTGCCGGCGTCGAGCACGATCTTCCCCTTCAGGGCGCCAGCGTAGTCCTGGCCGATCTGCGGCATCGAGGAATACGGCACGCCCAGGAAGACCACGTCGCCGAAGGCGATCGCCTCCCTGGGCGTGCCGGCTCGCGCCCGCGATCCGACGCGGGCCACGAGCGGCTTCAGGTTGTCGGGGTTGCGCGAGGAGAAGAACACCTCGTGCCCCGCCTTGGCGAGCAGCTCGCCGATCGCACCGCCGATGTTGCCGGAGCCGATGAAGCCGATCTTCATCGGCCGCGACGTCTGGGGTGTCGTCTGGGCTGCGGCGGCGAGCGGCATCAGAGCCGATGCCGCAGCCACCGCGAGTGCCAGACCGAGATTGCGCGCGCCCATGTTCGCCATAGGCGGCGATTCTAGTGCTTTTGCCAGCGGGCGTGCGCCCGGCTCAGTAGGGATCGCAGTACGACCCGACGCACGCCGGCGGCTGCTGCCCCGATCCGCCAGAGACGGCGCCGACCATGCCGGGATGGAGCGAACAGTGATAGTTGGTGCCGGCGGCCGGCATCAGCACGGCGCGACTGGTGGCGCCAGGCGCGATGTCGCCGGTATCCACCGAACCGTCGTTGAGTACGACGCGGTGGGTGATCGAATCGTTGTTCTTGAAGCTGACCATCTGCCCGCCGAACGAGGCGGGGTTCGGCGCGAACGCCTGCGTGCCGTTCTGCCCGTTGATGGCAATGGTCGTCGTGCTGGTCGTGTTACCGCCGCCTGAAGGCGAGGTCGGTGGCGAACCACCGTTTCCTCCCCCGCCACAACTCAGACACGCGAGTCCCGCCAGGGACGCAAGTGCCCATACATGGAGTCGCATCGTTTCATCCTCACACCCCGCCCGTGAAGGCAAAGTGCAAGGCGAGGGCCAGCTGACGTCACAGCGAACCGCGCGATTTCGAACCACCGCCGCTGCGCGGCTTACGCGGCCGGAAATCTATTTACGTCCTGGCGAAGCGCTTGAAGAAGCTGGTGTCGTTCCATCGCGGCCGCGCCTTGCCGTTGGCCACCCGCACGCCGAGGTCCAGCATGATGCGGTTGTATTTCGCGGCCGCGGCCTTGTCGACCGGCTGCGCGATATCGTCCGACGGCGCATGATACCGGTCGCGGAGCCAGTCCTTGCTGGCCCTGTCTTCCGGCGATCCGGGCTGCGAGCCGAACTTGAAGAAGATGGCCGGAATGCCTTCCTTGATGAAGCTGTACTGATCGCTGCGAATGAACAGACGCCGCTGCGGCTCGCGGTCCGGCACGATCGACACGCCGTACTGCCGGGCCACCTCCCGGATGTCGCCGCCGAGGCTCGACTCCTCCAACCCGTAGACCTCGAGAATCTTCAACGGAAAGAGCGGCAGGTACATGTCCATGTTGATCTCGGCCACCATCGCC
>Ga0070671_100002429_pt1 | contig 14402 bp, 13 predicted proteins | sample KBSS73metaG_FD_65341 | JGI IMG/M metagenome (GOLD analysis project Ga0070671, IMG submission 65341) | Switchgrass rhizosphere microbial communities from Kellogg Biological Station, Michigan, USA - KBS S7-3 metaG | ecosystem: Host-associated > Plants > Roots > Rhizosphere > Soil ...
AACAACCCCTACGGTGCCTGCCCTCGTTGCCAGGGCTTCGGCAACACCATCGACTTCGACCCAAACCTCATCATCCCCGATAAGTCGAAGACATTGGCGCAAGGTGCTGTCGCCCCGTGGACGACAACCAAGTACCGCCCGCACCATGGCGAGATGCTCCGCGCCGCCAAGGCCGCCGGAGTCCCAACCGACGTCCCCTGGTACGATCTCACTCTCGAGCAGCAGAACTTCATTCAGGAGGGGGGCCAAGGTTTCCCCGGCATCCGTGGCTTCTTCGCCGCGCTCGAGCACAAGAAGTACAAGCTGCATGTCCGCGTCTTCCTCTCCAAGTACCGCGGCTACGCCACATGTCCGGACTGCCGCGGCCAGCGCCTCCGCGCCGAGGCTCGCGCCGTCCTCATCAACGACAAAAACATCTGCGAGGTCTCGTCCCTCACCGTCACCGCTGCGCGAGATTTCTTCGATTCGCTCAACCTCACGCCCTCACAGGCCGAGATCGCCGGAAAGATCTTCGAAGAGGTCCGTCAGCGCATCCACTTCCTCGATCAGGTCGGCCTCGACTACCTCACACTCGACCGCCTCTCCTCCACGCTCTCCGGCGGCGAATCCCAGCGCATCCAGCTCGCCACCTCGCTCGGGTCACGACTCGTCGGCGCACTCTACGTGTTAGATGAGCCTTCCATCGGTCTCCACACTCGCGACACCGCGCGACTCATCCACATCATGGAAGAGCTCCGCGACCTCGGCAACACCATCCTCGTCGTCGAGCACGATCCCGACGTCATCCGCTCCGCCGACCACCTGCTCGATCTCGGCCCTGGCGCAGGCGAGCTCGGTGGTCAGCTCCTCGCCTCTGGGACAGTCACCGAAGTCACGGCCAACCCAAACTCCATCACCGGCAGGTACCTCTCCGGCCGCGCATCGATCGCCGTGCCCAAGCACCGCCGCGAGCTTGGTCGCGAGCACATCAAGTTGACCGGCGCGCGCATCCACAACCTCCGCGGTGTCGACGTCGACATCCCGCTCAACATGCTCGTCTGCGTCACCGGAGTCTCCGGCTCGGGCAAATCGACGCTCGTCCATCAGGTCCTCTATCGCGCTCTCCTTCAAGCTCTCGGACAGGAAAGCGCCGCAGACGGCGTCGATGTCATCGGTCTCTACCGCGAGCTCTCAGGCACTCAACACCTCAATGAGGTCATCCTCGTCGATCAGTCCCCTATCGGCCGCACGCCGCGCTCCAATCCCGTAACCTACATCAAAGCGTTCGATGACATCCGCTCTCTCTTCGCCGCGCAGCCTGACGCGAAGCGCCGCGGCCTCACCCCCGGACACTTCTCCTTCAACGTCCCCGGAGGCCGCTGCGATGTCTGCGAAGGCGACGGAACGGTCACAGTCGAGATGCAGTTCCTCGCCGACGTGGAGCTGCCTTGCGAAGAATGCAACGGCACTCGCTACAAGCCCTCCATCCTCGAGATCCGTTACAAGGGCAAGAACATCTACGATGTCCTCAACATGACCGTCAAAGAGGCGCTGGTTTACTTCGCCGGCCATCCGAAGATCGTCGACAAGCTCTACGTACTCGACGAGGTCGGCCTCGGCTACGTCCGGCTCGGCCAGTCCGCCACCACGCTCTCCGGCGGCGAGGCGCAACGCGTCAAGCTCGCCTCACACCTCGCCACCGCACGCTCCAACTCCTCGCGCAGTTCCAACGACGCCGCAGCGAAGGTCCGCTCGCGCACTCTCTACATCCTCGACGAGCCCACAACCGGCCTCCACTTCGACGACGTAGCCAAGCTCCTCGCCGCATTTCGCAAACTCATCGAAGGCGGAGGCTCACTCCTCGTTATCGAGCACAACCTCGACGTCATCAAGTCTGCCGACTGGATCATCGACATGGGCCCCGAAGGCGGCTCGCGCGGCGGTCAGGTCGTAGCCACTGGCACCCCCGAAGAGATCGCCGCAAGCCCTGCCTCCCATACCGGCCACTGGCTCGCACCTATCCTCAAAATCATGACACCAAAGCACGAACCTGAGCTCCAGGCCACGGTCTAGGGCGCAAGCCTCAAATAACCCTATCCCCAGGGTAGATTCGCTCGGGAAAATTCCTGACAAATTTTTCACTCCCCTTCCGTGTTATGTCTTGCAGCAGCGTCATTTGCTCTAATCTGGCTATCAAGGGAAGAGAGATGAACTACTCCAGGCCAAAGCTCAGCTCTGTGCAGATCCTCTGTTGCGTCCTGCTTAGCTTTGCGGTCTTCTTCGGCCTGCAACTTGTCTTCGTCCCACTTTTCTCCATTCCCCATCGCTCGTGGGTTCAGATCGTCAGCGCGGCTATGACCACTCTGGTCTCTCCCTACATCTATTCCTCTCTTCTCCGTGCCTCCGCAGCCTACGACCCCGACAACAAAGAGCTGGACTTTCGCGGCGCCGCTGAAAACAGCATCGACGATATGTATCTCTTCTCCGGCATTCCGGACTCTTCCGGAAACATCGTTGATTTCCGCTTTGCTTACATCAATCCTATGGCCGAGCGTCGCCTGGGTTCCCCCCGCGAAACCCTTCTCGGCCGCTCGCTCTCCGAAGTACGCCCCTTCGCCGTCTCCTCGGGTCTCATCCGCCGCTATCAGGAGGTCGTCCGCACCGGCGTTCCCTATACTGGAGAGGTCTTCCTCGACGACGACCGCATCCGCGCCACCTGGCTGCATGTCCACGCGGTCAAACTCGGCAGCGGGCTCGCCATCACCAGCCGCGATGTTACCGAACGCCGGCGCGTCACCGATCAAGCCAGTTTCCTGGCCAATCACGATCAACTCACCGGACTCGCCAACCGCAAGCTTCTTCAGATGCGACTCGAGGCCGCCATTCGCCACGCCGAGCAGGAAAAGAACAAGGTCGCCGTCTTCATGGTGGATGTCGACAACTTTAAGCAGATCAATGACTCTCTTGGTCACGCCATAGGTGACACCGTTCTGAAGATCATCGCCAAACGCCTTACCGGCTCAGTGCGCGACACCGACACAGTAGCCCGGGTCGGCGGAGACGAGTTCGTCATTGTTCTCCCAAAGTTCAAAGATCTCAGTGATATCGAGCGATGCGGCGAAAAGATCGTCAAGGCCGTCGACAAGCCCATCATTCTGGAGGAGCAGACGGTCAACATCACCATCAGCGCGGGCTTCTGTCTCTATCCCGACTCAGGCCTCAAAGCGTCTGACCTGCTTAGGAACGCCGACACCGCCATGTATTCCGTCAAAAGCACAGGCCGCAACGGTCTTCGTATCTTCGACGACGCGATCCACGCCAGTCCAAAGAATTGAACCTTCCTTCTCTCTTTGCCACCAATCACTCCTCGACGTCGTCAAGTCCACCTGGCGTGCCCTGCAAGCGGCTACGCGGCAGTGAGGTCATCGTTCGCTGCCTCTCGAAGAGAATGCCTCCTAAACAGGCCATCGACTCGCTACCGTACTCAAGCCAGTCCTAGTAAACCCAGTGCAGAACTTGAACTAATCGCATAAGTATCCTCACTCGCCGATTATGTGAGAATATTCATCGCTGAAATTAGGTTTTGTAGCAAGTCCACCTAACCCGGAGCACGGCATGGACCTGAAGTTCCATAGACTACTCTTCGGCTGTTCGATTCTCTTTCTTTCATCGTGTGTTTCGTTCGCAGCGCCAAAAGATCCCTGCCGAGTATTGACTCCAGCACAGATTCGCTCCGCAACTGGAATGGATGTTGCCCCGGGTGAACACTTCTATAATTGGCAGACCTGCAAATGGCAGGTGGCAGGCTCCGAACGAAGCTTAGTGATTGTCTCCTTCATGTTCGTTCATCAGTTTTACAACTTCAAAACAAGCATGAACCGTGTCGTGCCAATCAAATACCTGGGCGTCGACGCGTTTTACATCTACCTCCAGCCATCACCTGCCGTCTCGAAGAAGGACACGTACTTTCATTGGCCTCCGCCCCGCCTCTTTTTCCTCGCCACAAGGGACATGGGAATCGAAGTTAGTGTCTCCGGAATACCGGACGACCAAAGGGCAGCCGACATGGAAAGGAAGCTTGCTAACCTGGTTGCGTACACGCCTTAATCGCCACATCTCAAGTCTTACCTAATCATCCCAATAGTCGCCTGCGTCACCGAATCGAACGCCGTAATCGTCTTCGAATTCGCCTCGAACGACCTCTGCGCCACGATCAGGTCCGAAAACTCCGTCGAGATATCCACGTTCGACTGCTCTAGCGCCGAATCCTCAATCGTCGCCCTGCCGCCCGTTCCCGCTACGCCAATGCTGGCCACGCCCGAAGCTGCCGTCGTCGCGAAGTTGTTGTGTCCCGTCATCACCAAGCCCTGCATGTTGGTTACACGAGCCACTGCCACCTGCCCCACCACCGACTTGTGTCCGTTGCTGAACGCTGCCGTGATCACTCCGTCCGAATCTACCGTGAAGCTCTGATAGGTTCCGCTCGCAAAGCCGTCCTGAAACAGCGGGCCGTTCGACGAGGCCGCCGTCGCCTGCGTAATCGTCGGATTGCCCCCGTTGTACAGGTCCCAGTTGAAGCTCAGATCGCTCGCGCCGTCGGTCAGCCCGGGAAAGGTAATGCCCGAAACGTTTCCGGCCGGGGTCACCAGCCTGCCCGCCGAATCAAAAGTTAGCGTACCAGTGTTGTTCGACGACGTACCTGTCGCATCGCCCGCCGGAAGGTCCACACTGTAGTCCCACGTGTTCGCACCCGACTTCGTATACGTCACCGTCATCGCATGGCTCTGTCCCAGTGAGTCATACACTTTCACCGGCGTCGTGAACTGCGTCCCTACAGTCGCAGCCGCGTTCAGGTTAGCCGTAATCGAGAAATTCTGCGTCGCCTGCGCCGCCTCTGTCGTGCCCACCGGAACCACCAGCGGAGCCAGCCCTGCGTTTACGTTCACCGCGCCGTTCTGCACCGGATAGCCCATCACCTGTGCGCCATCCACCGTTGTCAGGTTGCCGACCTGGCTCAGCTGAAAGTTTCCGGCCCTGGTCAGCGCCTGCACGCCGCTCTGCTGCACCACAAAGAATCCATCACCACTCAGCGCCATCTCCGTCGAGTTCCCCGTCGGCAACAACGTTCCTTGCAGAAAATTCGTTGTCGTCCCGGAAACCCTCGTACCTACGCCAACCTGCAGCGGATTGTTGGAACCTGACGTCCCAATCTGCTGATAGAACAAATCTTCAAACGTCGTCCCCTGCTTCTTGAAGGCCGTCGTGTTCAAGTTCGCCAGGTTGTTGCCGATCGTATTCAGTGCTACCGAATCAGCCTGCAGACCGCTCAATGCAATCGAAAATGATGCCATCTCTCTCTCCTTGTTCTCGTATCCATTCTTCGCGACGACCGTGTTCAGCAGTTGTCAGCCATTCTGTTAGCCCGTGATCGCACTCTCAAACGATGTCAACCCCTGGTTGATCTGAATCAGCTGTTGCAAACTGTTGACGCCCACCAATTGCGAGATGTAAGCATTCGGATCCGTCGGCTGCGTCGGGTCTTGGTTTTTCAACTCGTTTACGAGCAGGGTCAAAAAGTCGTTCGACGTAATCGTCGAATTGTCTGTTGTCGAGTTCGTCGTTCCATCTCCATTCGTTGTCGCGTCCTTTGCAGTTGTCTTTGCCCGCGCCTCCGGAGCCAAGGCCGATGCGACCCTCGCAGCCGCCGGACTCGTTCCCGCTATAGATTCCAACCGTGATAAATCCATCCTTCTCCCTTCCGTCTAATCCAGCTTCACTACGCCCGCACACTCAACCAGCCGCCGCCCTCACTCATCATTTGCGGCAGCCATGCCACGATTCCATCCCCTTCCACGCCGTCGGCACACGGTCTCTCATTCCATTCCCCATGCGGGCTCTGCTGGTTTAGGCCCTGTTGCGCATCTGCATGCTGTTGTCCCCCGGCGCCAAACCCGAAACCGTTCGACATGCCGAGGGGATCTTGCGTTCCAACACTTGCGTGAACGACTAGCGAACCCAATGCCACTTGCTCCTGATGCAGGTACGTCGTCAATAACGGAATCTCTCGCCGCAGCATCTCTGCGCCCGCCATCGAACTCGACGACACCGAAGCGTTCACGGCACCATCGTCTGTCAATTCGGCCCGAATCTTCAGCCATCCGTGCGATCCGCCAGGTACCCCCACTTCAAGCATCGTCGGAGACGCAGCCAGCGTCCGATGTTCACCGGCTGGAGCTACCGGTTGCTCGAACATACCGGACTCTCCGCGCATGCCTGCACGAGAGTTTCCGCTAACGAAAACCTCCGTGCTCGCCGATGATCCAATCAGCATATGAGCTTGATCCTTCATCAACGGAGCTGGAGCGATCACCTGAAGTTCGCCGGTAGGAGATTGATGCTGCTTGAAGATTCCCTGGTTCGGCGACGCGCTCGTCTCATGCATGGAGAACCCGGATGAATCATCGGCATTAAAACCTCTATTGCGGCTTCCGTCATTCACCAGAGTTGTTTTACCGGAACGCTCTTCCACTCTTGCCACTGCATGCTTTTCATTCGGCAATGCAGCAGCCTTCAAACTGTCGAATCTCTTTTTCGCTCCGCCAGCAGTACCCTTCATTCCTGAAGCGTTCTGAATCTCAACCTTGTCCTTCGAGTCCCTGACTGGTTGCACAAGGCTCGACGAAACCTCCACGCCGACTACGGACTCAACAGGTTGCCCCGCAAGACAGGGAGCGAATGGATCTAGTAGCGAGTTGATGCTCGCACTCTCACCAGACACCGCAGGCGAATCGGGTGAAACCTCATCCCTTCCGTTAGCCGTTTTTGTTTTCGCCCCGGTTTCCGTCTTCAGGTCGCGAGCTCGAGATCCTGCGGATACATCGGAACGTCGCTCTTGGCCCGAAGTTATCGAGTTCGCTGCATCCGGTCTCTGTGCAGGAAGAATCTTGGGATTCGAAGGCACATTTTCCGCAGCGACCGCGGGGCCCAAATGGATCAAATTCTCTGAGCCTGCAGCAACAATTTCCTCCTCAGACGTTTCATGGTCTTCGCTAAGACCCAGCTGCATATCGTGGTGTCGATCTTTCGCCTCGGCAGGCATCGTTCCTCCAGCCGGTGCACTACCCTCGACCTTAATCATGCCAATCCGCAAGGCGGAACTGTGCGTTCCAACCACACCTGCTGACACAGCCTCGGGCATCGCCGTCTTGCCTAACTTTGTGTCGATGCTTCCCTCTAAGCTCTTGAAAAAGGAGACCGGGGTCACGCCTGCTGCGGAAGCCGCAGTGAGATGCGGAATTACGTTCTGGTCCGCTGCTGTGGCCATCAACATCGCGATGTTCACCATCTCCGGCTCTCCTTAACCCGGAGATATGCATTCAACAAGCCAAACAGAATGAGCCGAGAATTAGGAGACCTTCATCTATCGCAATCCCGATCCCACCGCACTCTCTGCCTCCAGGCACGTCGCGCAAGAAAACCATCATCGGCAATCGCCTGCCCGCGCCGCTCATCCTCTATCGCGACTCGCGTACTCACATCCTCCAGAAAGCTTCTCATTCGCTCGCTCCACAGCCTGCTTTCAAAGTGTCGCGCGCGTATCTTTTCTCTTCTCTCCTCGCGTTCCTCCAGAATCGGCTCAAACAGCTTCTTTCGCTGGCCCGCGATCTCTTCACGCACGACGGCAAGCGACCAGCCCACACGGTCGTCCGTCAGCAGGGCCTCGCGCTCACCCAGGCGCGCCTCATAGACGCGGGCATCCTCCGCGTGAATTGCACTCTCCACCTCCGCCACGGCTGCGGCAGCTCTTTGAGCCTCTATCAAATGCATCTCTTCCACCATCTCGTACACGGCATTCAGCCGTCTCAGCACTGTTAGCCGCCCGCGCATGGCTACAGCTCCATTGCGGACAACTGATCCACAGCATCGCCAAGACTCACGCGTTCTGAAGAATCCTGTTCAAGATAACTTCGCAATGCCGGCATCGCGCGCATAGCACGATCAAGCTCTTCATCCGCTCCGGCCTTGTATGCTCCAATACGAATCAAATCTTCGGACCGAGCATGTGCCGCCAGCAGCCTGCGTACCGTGACAGCCTGCGATCGATGCTCCTTCGTTGTCACCGCGGGCATTAACCTGCTCAGGGAATCAAGCACGTTCACCGGAGGATACCAGCCTGCCGCTGCCATCGAACGCGACAACACTACATGCCCATCCACAAACGACCGCACCGAATCCACTATCGGATCCTGCTGGTCATCTCCTTCCATCAACACGGTGTAAAAGGCCGTAATGCTCCCGCGCTCAAAGTTCCCGGCGCGTTCCACCAGCTTCGCCAGCCTGGTAAATGCGCTCGGCGTATATCCCTTCGTAGTCGGGGGCTCGCCTGCAGCCAGCCCGATCTCGCGCGCCGCCATCGCATACCGAGTAAGCGAGTCAAGCACCAGTAGCACATGCTTCCCCCGCGATGCGTAAAACTCGGCCACAGCCGTAGCAGCAAGCGCAGCGCGCATCCTCAGCAGAGGGCTCTGATCTGAAGTCGACGCCAGTACCACCGAGCGCTTCATTCCCTCCTCGCCCAACGAGTCCTCCACAAACTCCCGCACCTCGCGTCCCCGCTCACCGATAAGTCCCACTACCGTCAGATCGGCCGCAGTGTTCCGGGTCATCATTCCAATAAGGGTGCTCTTACCCACGCCAGACCCACCGAAGATCCCGATGCGTTGTCCTCGCCCAACCGTCAGCAGCCCATCCAGTACACGCAGCCCCGTACCCAGCGGCTCACGAATCGGCCTGCGCTCCATCGGGTGCGGAATGGTTCCATCCAGCGGCCATAGATCGCTCGCACGCGGCGCCGGCATCCCGTTCAGCGGAGCACCCAAAGCATCCAGGATGTGCCCTTCCATCCCAACGCCAACGTTGATCGACGGCATCACGCCCATCGCCGTCATAGCGTCGCCGTAGCGAATGCCCTGGGTCGCCCTCAGCGGCATCGCCATAACATTTCTTCCTCGAAACCCGATGATCTCCGCAGGATGTCTATGCCCGCTGCAATCCACAACCTCCGCGCACTCTCCAACAGAGCACGGCGGCCCCTCAGACTCCACCGTCTGCCCATTCGCTTCCACCACACGCCCACTCCATCGCCACGTCGGCCTTTCCGCAAGGCGCGCGAAGTACGGCGAAAGCCACGTCCCCCACTCTGTCTCCAGCCGCCCCTCCATCACACCGGCCTCTGCCCGAGCAGATCGAAGAATCCTCGTTCGATCTCCTCCAGCTGCGCCTTCACTCCCAACTCCACCCTTCCCACACTGGTCTCAAGAACACACTCACTCGTCGCAAGCCTCTGGTCCCCCACTACCGTCACCACAACCTGCCCGCCTTGAGTAAGCCTTTTCCAGTCCTCCGTCTGCTCCTCCGAAACACGCAACGTCACGCTACTCTCCTCCCGCACTTTATCGAGCGCCACTTTCACCGCTCCACGAAGCAGCAGCGGATCGAAGTCCGCCTCCCTGTTCAAAACGCGCGCAGCAATCGACAGCGCCAACCTCACAATTTCCGCCTCTACATCGGCAAAGTACTTTAGACGCTCCCTTGCAAACTCCTCACACGTCTTAATCACCACGTCCCGCTCCGAAGCCAACCTTTCTTCGAAATAGCGGGCCATAGTCTCGCGCACTTCACCCTCCTTCTCGCGTCGCGCGGCCTCGATGCGCTCTTCCATCTCCACGCTCTGTTTCGTAATTCGTTGCCTCAGCTCTGCGACTTCATCAGCATCGCGACTCTGATTCTCAATAGACGTCACCTCCGCAACCGTATCCGCCGCCCTGTCGGCAACAAGCTCGTCCAGTGCATGAAACTCCAGTGGAAGTACCGTCCGCGTTGCGAGCGACTCTCCTCCCAGCAATGCCTCAGACGGCGAGATCATCATCCGCCCCCATCTTCAGCATCATCCTTCCCTCGCTCTCCAATTGACGCGCCAGCGTCAGCAGTTCCTGCTGCGCCAATCCGACCTCCTTCATCCGCACCGGCCCCATCACCTCCATGTCCTCTTTCAGCATCTCAACTGCGCGCGAACTCATCGCCTTAAATAGGTGGGCCTTCAGATTTTCCCGGCCACCCTTCAACGCCACCGCCAGGACCTTCTTGTCGCAGGTGGAAACCAGCTCGCGAATACTCTCTGTCGGCACTGTCAACAAATCCTCAAAAGTGAACATCAGGTTGCGAATCCCAATCGCAAGTTGCGGCGTCTCCTGCTCAATCTCTTCCAGAATCCCCTTGCTTGCGTTCTCGTCCACACGGTTCAGCAACTCCGCCACTGCCTTGAATCCGGAGTACGACTTGCGCCCGCCGTTGCCCATGCCCTCCATCCTGCGATGCAACACCAGCGCAACCTTCTGCGCCATCTCCGGCGAAAACTGCCTCATCTCCGCTAGTCGCTTCACCACATCCACGCGCATCGCACTCGGCAACTGCATCAATATGGTCGATCCTCGCTTTGCATCCAGGTGCGCCAGCACCAGAGCCACTGTCTGCGGATGCTCGTTCTCCAGAAACTTGCTCAGCTGCTGCGGATCCATCTTCTGCAGCGCCGCCATATCTCCATTCGCACGTTCTCGGATGCGCTTCACCTGCGCTAGCAGCGTCTCGGCCTTCATCGGACCAAACGCCTCCGTCAGCACGCGCATCGCGTACTCCGGGCCGCCGCGAACCATGTACTGCTGCGTCTCCAGCAGCCCGTAAAATTCCGTCAGCACCTGCGTCAGTTGCTGCGCCGGAATCTCGCCAAGTCGCGTGATCTCCTCCGTCACGCGTTGTACGTCGCTGTCCGACAAACTTTGAAACAGCGTCTTCGCCAGCTCATCCCCCAACGCCACCATCAGGATCGCCGCCTTGCGCAGCCCCGGAATGTCCGTCGGCGCAAATCCCGCTTCCTCCGGCAGCATCAGCGGGCCCCGCTTCGACTGCCCTCCCATCACCTGTGCCGCTGCCGCCATCAGTCCATCTCCTCCTGCGATCCGATCCACGCCTCTAGCAGCCGCGTACTCTGCACCGGCTCCCTGCGAATATGCTCCGCTACCTGATCAAAGATTCCCTGCTGCTGCAGCTGTTCCTTCGTGCGTGTCCGCACTGGCAACGTAATCGGAGTCGCCATCGCACCCGCAAGCGGATCGACTGGCATGACGCGTTCGTCTTCAGTCCCCGCTAGCGCACCCGCAGATGCTCCCGACGGGAGCATAATCGGCTCCTTCAACGTCTCGACCACTTGCCGCGTCATTGGCCTCAGCACAAACAGCACCAGCAAAATCCCGCACAATCCAATCATCGCTGTCCGCGCAAAGTTCGGCTGCGTCCTCGCGAGCGTGCGAGCCTCATCCATCACCTGCTCCATCACGGCAGCCTTTACCTCCGGCGCATTCGTGCTGAAGCTCACGTTCTCCACCACAACCTGGTCGCCGCGTCGCGTGTCGAACCCCACCGCTGCCTGCGCCAGTTGCTCCAGCCTCCGCATCTCATCTGCGCCGCGCGGCTTCCACACCAAGTGCTCCTGCTTACCCGCGCCTTCCGCCAGACTGCGGTCATTCACTACAACCGCCGCAGTCACGCGCTTCAGTCGCCCCGGCCCCTGCTCCGTGTGAACAAGATGCTTCGTCACACCATACGTCCCCCGCTCTTCATGTATGCTTTGTCCTGCGCCCAATCCCTGCTGCGGATACACCGGCAACGCCTCCTTCTGCAGCAGCGGAGGAATCCCCGGCGCAGCAGCCGCCTGCGATCCCTGCACCGCACCCACCGGCGCCCCGGCCGGCGAGTTGCTCGCCGTACCTGGAACTCCCGTCGCTCTCTGTGTCTGCGTTGAAACCTGCTCGCTCTTCTCCAGGCTCAGCGTCACCGAATGCTCCGGGTCATACACTTCATCCGTGCGCTCCTCGCTGCCCTCGTCATAACTCACATTCACCGTCGCGCGAACATTGTCGCGCCCGGCAAGCGGCTCCAGCATCGCCACCAGCTTCGCCTCCATCGCTTGCTCTACATCTGCAGCCGCAACGTTCTTCGACTTAGGCTTCAGATTCGCCCGACCATCCGCATCCACCAGCGTCACGTTGTCGAGACTCAGATTCTCCACCGCACCAGCGACCAGACTGCGAATCGCCTCCGCCTGTTCCTCACCCAGCGACGACCGCTTCAGCTTCAGCACCACCGAAGCCTTCGCCGCTCGCTCCTCACTCACAAACAACGACTGCTGCGGCAGCACCAGGTGAACTCTCGCCGAGCGCACAACACCCAGCGTCCCAATCGTGTGCTCCAGTTCGCCTTCGAGAGCGCGTTGATAGTTCACCTTTTCGTCGAACTCGCTCCCCACCCAGTTCGGTTTATCGAATAGCTCAAACCCCAAACGCCCCGTCTGCGGCATGCCTTTCGTCGCGACCTCCATGCGCGCCTTATCCAGCATCTCTGCCGGAACCTGCACACCCCCGCCATCCGCAGTCATCTGGTACGGAATCCCCGCCGCAGCCAACTCCTGCGAGACCTGCGCCACATCCTTGCCATCCAGCCCGGTAAACAAGCTCTTCCAATCCGTACGCCCCGCAAACCATGCCATCGCGGCACACATCGCCGCAACAAACGCCACCGAGGCCATCAGCCACGTCCGCTTGCCCGCGGGCAGCGCCATCATCCTCTCGCGCAGCGACGTCAATATCGCCATAGCCTTTCCGGCAGGCCCACCCGCGGCAGCACTCATTCCGCTCCCCGCAGTTTTCTGTAATGCCCTGCTCTCCACCTGACCCGTCTCCGCCATCTGCTCAACTCGCTCCCAGGGCAACTAACAACCGACCTAGAACTGCATGCCCATCATCTGCTGATACGCCGCCACAGCCTTGTTCCTCACCTGCAGCGCAAGCTCAAACGCCATGTCCGCCTTTTGCGTCGCAATCATCGCCTCGTGAATATCCACGCCCTGCCCGCTCAGCAACCCCGTCACCGTCTCTGAAGCCTTCTGGTCCAGCGCGCTCGTCTGCTCCACCATCGACCGAAACATCCCGGCAAATGGAGTCGTCGATTTGTTCGTCGCTGCAGAAGAACCCGCTTCGGCGCCCACTGATCCCACAAAGTTCGAAACACCAGTCAATCCACTCATGTCGTTCTACTCCCTAATCCCTGCGTCACTTCAAAATCTCCAGCGACGACGACACCATGCTCTTCTCCGCCTGGATCGCCGATGCGTTCATCCCATACGACCTCGTCGCTCCCATCAGGTCCACCATCTCGGTCAGCGGATTGATGTCCGGATAAGCAACATAACCATCCGGCCCCGCATCCGGATGCTGCGGGTCATAACGACGCAGCGGCGCGCTCTCATCTCTGATCACTCCCGTCACTGCAACACCGCCTGCAACATCCTTGGCATCCGTCACTGCGCTACCGATACCCGGACCATAGCCAAGGCCACCCAGGTGACTTGCCAACGAATGCTGAAACCTGGCGCCTTCGCCTTGCGCTTCAAACACCACATGCTGCCGTTGATACGGGCCTCCATCGGCAGTCCTCGTCGTCTCGGCGTTCGCCATGTTCGACGCCACTACTTCCGCCCTTACCCTCTCGGCCTTCAACGCCGACGCGCTCACACTCATCACCCCAAACAGATTCATCGCTTACTTTGCCTCCGCGTGGATCGCGCTCATCACGCTCGAGAACTCATGCTTCAACAGCTCCACACCCATGCGGAACTGCAACTGCGACTTCGCCAACTGCATCCCCTCGCGATCCATCGACACGTTATTGCCATCCGGCCTCGACACCAACCCATCCACATCCTGCACCCGAGCACCGTCCGCACCTGGCGCGCCGTTCAGCTGCCGCGCAAACTCCTGCTCGAAATCAAAACCCTGCGTCTTGTACCCCGGCGTGTCGACGTTGGCCATGTTCCCAGCCGTCAGCTTCATTTGCTCACTCGCCAGGTCCAGGTATCGCGCCAGCGCATCGCCCATTGCAGTCGTCACCTGCATCGCAGACCTCCGCCATCACTCATGCACCTCAAGCACCAAAAAAAAGCGCCCTCGAATGAGAGCGCTCTAAGCGAATGAACCTTCCGAAGCTGCTAACCACTATCCACTAACCGCTAACCACTGCCTTATCGAGTAGCCCGCCGATACCGTATCTCGTCAGACCCAATCTCCGCACTATCTCCCGCCAGGATCGCCGCCCTCTCCAGCACATGCATCAACTCCCGCACATTCCCCGGCCAGTGATGTTCACGCAACCTCTCAAGCGCCGCTCCGCTTAACCGCTTCCGAGGCATTTTCTGCCCCATCTGCGCCAGAAAATGCTCCGCCAGTTCACCGAGATCCTCCATCCGCGCCCGCAGTGTCGGAACCTCGACCGGAAACACCGCCAGCCGGTGATACAAATCCAACCGGAACGCT
>Ga0070671_100002430_pt1 | contig 14400 bp, 13 predicted proteins | sample KBSS73metaG_FD_65341 | JGI IMG/M metagenome (GOLD analysis project Ga0070671, IMG submission 65341) | Switchgrass rhizosphere microbial communities from Kellogg Biological Station, Michigan, USA - KBS S7-3 metaG | ecosystem: Host-associated > Plants > Roots > Rhizosphere > Soil ...
TTGGACGGTGGCGCGATCTTTCTGTTGCTGGTCGAGGGTGTGCTGGCTTTGATTGGATTAACCCTGTCAGTCACAATACGTGATCGCATCCAGCAGGTTGGCTTTGTAATGGTGCTATTGCTGATGGTTTTTGTGCTAACTAACGACGTACTAAAAACATTTCGCGGTAACAGTTCGGAACCTGAAAAACCTGCAACGTCGGCGCCCTCAAAATGAAGATTGATTCGCCGTTGAAATTTTTGGGATCAACCTCAAATAACTCCTAATGCGTCAGACTAAACCTGTTCAAGTTAAGCATCTGCAAATTGGTGGCGGAGCGCCCGTAGTCATTCAGTCGATGACTAAGACTGACACTTCGGATGTCGGGGCTACTGTTGCTCAGATTGAAGAGATGGTCCGAGCAGGCTGCGAGATTGTGCGTTTGGCAGTTCCTGATAACGATGCTGCGGTTGCCTTAAAAGAGATCCGAAAAAGAGTCCCGGATGTTCCTTTGGTGGCCGATATTCATTTCCACTACAAGCTTGCCTTAATGGCTCTTGAAGCAGGAATCGATAAGCTTCGATTGAATCCGGGCAACATTGGCGCGCATGAGCGCATTCGCGAAGTTGTTCGTGCCGCGCAGTCGCAACGCGTCCCGATTCGGATAGGTGTAAACGGCGGGTCACTAGAAAAAGATTTATTGAAGAAGTATGGAACGGCGACGCCTGAGGCTATGGTTGAATCGGCTTTGCGTCACATTCAGATTCTTGAAGATTTGGATTTCACCGACATCATAATTTCGCTAAAAGCGTCGGACGTTCATCGCACGGTTGCTGCTTATCGTTTGCTGGCAGAGAAGGTGAACTATCCTTTTCACCTGGGCGTAACCGAAGCAGGCACCTCATTCAGCGGAACGGTAAAGTCCTCAATCGGACTCGGTATTCTGTTGTATGAAGGAATTGGTGACACGATACGCGTTTCACTCGCCGCTGAACCACAAGAGGAAGTTCGAGTGGCGTGGGAGATCGTCAAATCGTTGGGTCTTAGAACTCGCGGCGTCACGGTGGTCGCTTGTCCGACATGCGGTCGACTTGATGTTGACGACTTCGTCGGAATTGTCACTGAGATTGAGCGTCGCCTCGCCCACATCGAAGAACCGCTACATCTTTCAATCATGGGTTGTGCAGTCAATGGACCAGGCGAAGCTCACGATTCGCAACTTGGCATCACGTTTGGACGCGGCGTGGGAATGATTTTTAAGGACGGCGTGCCGATGCGAAAAGTTGCGGGTGAGAACATAGTCGAAGCGTTTGTAATGGAGACTGAGAAGTTATTGGCGGAAGGAGCGTCTGCCAAAGAAAACAATGAACCTGAATTAGTGAGTATTACGAGGTAAGGTTCAGTTCCAGTTAGAAACATTAAGGCTGCCGAGTGGCAGCCTTTAATTTTTGCGACTTACCGAGTCTCAATTTCGTCATTTCACACTAAACCGTTTTTGCGGAATCTCACCTGACGCCATCGTTAAGAATAGTGAGTCAGTGGCCACTTTACGATTGATGTTTACGAGCAGTTGTTCGCGCATGTCTTCGACTTCCAAAATCCACGCGGCAGCCTTTGTCGGATCCATTCGTTTGCTGATTTTCTCTAACTCACCGGCCAGATCTTCGTTCACAAGTTGTTCGCGTTTTACACCTAGCGACAACATCCATGCGTCGCGGATCAATGTCTCCAACACGTCTAGTCGCTCTTCAAACTCTTCTTTGTATTGAGCCTCATTCAGTTGTTCTGCTAGCCGTAAGAGTTGAGCGCGATTTTCTGTTACGACTAAAGCCTCAACAACAGCGAGCATATCCCTTCGTTGCGCTGTGAATGCTTCCAGGTCCCCGGATAAAGCGCGAGCAATACTTCCGGCTGCAGCCCGAGCGCGTATCTTTGCCGATTTGGCATCAGCGATCTTGTTGCTAGTCAAATACCTTTCTATTTCATCAGGCGACAACGGTGAGAATCGAATCATCTGGCAACGAGAAAGTACGGTAGGCAACAACATTGCGGGGCGTGAAGTAATGAGAATTATGTGTGCGGTGCTGGGTGGTTCCTCGAGAACTTTTAATAGCGCATTCGCAGATGAGTCATTCAACTTCTCAGCTTCGTCCACCAGGAAAACTCGAGCGTTTCCTTCGAATGGTCGGAAGTTTGCTTCACGTTCGATCGCACGCATCTGCTCGACTCGTAACACGCGCTTGGGTGCCACCACCATTCCGACGTCACGATGATCTGACCAGATCATTTGCTTCCAATCGTCAGAATCGATACTCATGGGAAAGTTAAACTTTAGAATGCGAGTGCATGCGCCGCATGTGCCGCAGGCTTCGTTGTCCTTCGGGGAACGACAATTGAGTGTCCGCGCAACTTCGAGAGCAAACAGCTTTTTGCCGATACCCTCTTCACCGACGAATAGAAGTGCGCCCGGCAAACGACCTGCCGCAATCATGAGCTTTAGCACTTCCTTGACCCGATTATTTCCTGTCAGTGAATCAAACATCGTTTTTTCTGTTAGTTCGTTAAGTGTCCGCGCGCATTGAGAAAAGGTATCAGGATCGATCTCACTTGGCCTTGGGTCGCTTCCACTGGCCCGCTGGTGTCGATGATTTTCACTCGACCAGGTTCTGAGGCTGCGATTTTGTGGTAGGCGTCTCGCACTCGTTCGTGAAAATCAGATTTCTCAATGTCGAGCCGATCGAGTTTGTTTCTGGCATTCGAACGGCGTGTGGTTCGTGTTGTCGACTCGACAACTGATACATCGAAAAGCAAGGTTAGATCCGGCTTCAATCCTTCCGTGGCCAGTCGAACAATCTCTTCGATCAGCTTAGGTTCAAAGCCACGTCCAGCTCCCTGGTACGCGATCGTTGCATCTGCATATCGATCGGAGATTACAACGCGTCCTTCTGCGAGGGCTGGCTTCAGAACGGCCCTGACGTGTTGAGCACGATCGGCGGCGAAAACGAGGAGCTCTGTTAACGGATCGACCTCTTCATCAGCGTCCAGCAATGCGGCACGGAGTCGTAAACCGATTGCGGTGCCACCAGGTTCACGCGTGGTGAGCACCTCGCAACCATGTTCCTTCAGATGACTTGCGAGTAGACGTAACTGAGTAGACTTACCACTGCCGTCAATACCTTCAAAGGTAATAAAAGTTCCAGCCACTGATCCTCGTGTTGTCCTGATGAAATTTTGTTCGCGAGAGTGTAAACGAACAGTTAGGCTTCAGGCGAGTTGGCTTCGTCGTGACGAGCGTGGGTTTCGGTGGCTGATGATGGGTGGAGTTCACCCGAGCCGCGTCGAGACTGTGAGATTGTAGAGATCGCGTGCTTAAAAATTAGCTGTTCCTGTGCACCTGATTCCAACAAGACGGAGAACTTGTCAAAACTCCGGATTCTGCCGGTCAATTTGGCTCCATTCAGGAGATAGATAATCACGGAAGTCTTTTCTCGCCGGACTGTGTTGAGAAAAGCATCCTGAATATTTTGCGGAGCCTGTTTGCCGTCAGACATTGTTAAAAGCCTTGGAAAGCTTGAAATTGGTGGTTGCAATCAGATTACAACACGAATTTACGAGGTGACAAGGGATCGGTCGAGATGTGATAGAAAGATGATTATTTGGACCCGCGTCCTGTCTTCAAGGCATGCAGAACTGATCTCAAAACCGCCGGTTCCTCACCGAATCCGTCGAACCATTCGACGCCCTCTTCATGGCGAAACCATGTCAGCTGACGCTTCGCATAATGCCGAACGTCCAGTTTTGTCTGTTCGATAGCGCTTTCAAGGGTCCGTTGTTGTGTGAGGAATTCCACGACCCGACGATATCCATGAGCCCCAAGCGCGTTTGATCCCGCAGGAATTCCGCGGGCCAACAATGACCGCACTTCCTCCACCAGGCCCAACTCAAAATGCATCTCGGCTCGCTGGTTAATGCGTTCGTACAGTTTGTCTCGGGGCGGATTCAAAGCCAGAATGCGCAACCGTCTCGCAGCTTCGTGAGCCTCGGGTCGATTATCAAGCTGCTCAACGATTGACTGACCCGTTTGCAATTGAACTTCAAGCGCGCGTTGGACTCGCGGCCAGTCCTTTGGAAAAAAACGAGCCGCGGCTTCGGGATCTAGACGTTTTAATAAGCGGTGAAGATGTTCCGGACCACGTCGTTCCCGGATTGCGTTGATACGGTTTCGGAGAGTCTCATCTGTTTGCGGACTCTTAAAGAAAGGCTGACGCAAAGCGCGTAAATAGAAACCCGTGCCACCGACCAGGAGGGGGACTCTACCACGCTGCTCGATCTCATCAATTCTTGCAGCGGCCTCTCGTGCCCACTCACCTGCGGTGTAGTTGATCTGAGGCGGAACGAAATCGATTAGATGATGCGGAATACCCTTGCGTTCTTGAACCGGAACTTTCGCGGTAGCTATTTGGATCTCTTTGTAAACCTGGACGGAGTCGCAATTAATTATTTCCCCATTCAGTGCAAGCGCGACCCCAATTCCAAGAGTGCTCTTGCCGGATGCGGTTGGGCCAACGATTACAATGACTGGGTTATGAGAAGAACTCACGAGCGACAGAATATCATGCGGAAAATAATGACCGCCCATACCGCTGTGAGAAACAGCAAGGCCCCGATGATTTGGTTACGAGTAAAGCGCACGTGAGGAGTAGCTCGTATTGTCGTGAGCTGGCCCAGTCTATGCAGCCAGCCATTCAGTAAACGGTTTAGCGGCTCAAGACTGTGAACCGGGCAATAAGGCCCAGAACCCAAAGAACGATATCGACGATACCCAGCACCTTTGCGACGGTTGCGATTCCACGTTTCTCCGGAGCGACTTGATAGTTGTCCATTATTTCGAGTGCGCTGCTCGCTTTCCGGAACGCGATGAAACCGAGAATGAAACCAAAGCAGAAGATTCCAATGATGCTCATTATCAATGCCTGCTTTGCATCCTCGGCAGCCTCTTTTGCTTTCGCGTCGAGAACGTTAGGTGGGTACATCGCATTGCCGGTAGACGGTGGTGGCGGTGGAATGAAGGGTTGGCCTGACAAATGTTTGCTTCCTCTCGAGTGAGTTTTGAAAGAAAAAAGCGCGGTGATATTAACTTTAGATCAGTACATTTTGGTAAGGTCAATTCCAGTGTAGTAGGCCTTCAAGATTTGTTCGAAACTCCAACCCTGTTTTGCCAGACCATAGGCGCCCACCTGGCACATTCCAACTCCATGTCCCCAACCACGACCTGTGAACACAAATTCGATAACGCGACCGTTGTCGTCACGTTCGCGATCGATCACGAAGAGTTGTTCTTTCAACCCGAGTGCAGAACGAATACGACCGCCACGAACATGAGCAGTACCATTTGTGCCGATTACTTCCAGATCCGTTACGCGATTTGATGAGCCACGTGCGGCGACGTGAAGATCGACGAGTTGACCGATACCACGAGCGGAACGTGCCAGCTTTGCTTGCACCTGACCAGGCGACATTCCGCGGGTCCAGTTGCTAAATGGTGAGAACCGATCGGCGGCGGCGCCGTTTGGAGCTGGCTTCACCTCAAGGTAATCAACGAGACCATCGGCGCCAAGATGAAATGTCACCGGTTCGCCGCCCACAAGTGCGACGGAACGAACGGCATATGCAGCGTCGCCGATTTGGCGAAACAAGAATGCTTCGGGGTTCACTTTGATTGGCTGATCTTTACCTTTCGTTGAGCGAAGGATTAGTTGTCCGTCGGCAGTTGAACGCGCATTTCCTTTTTGCAACTGCAAAAGATTGCGCGTCTCGAGAAGTTTGACGATAGCGTGAATCACACGGCCGCGTGACAAAGGCTCGCGCGGACGAAGAGTCGCGTCAGGATAGATCGAGAGATAACCGTCGCGAACAAGCATCGCTAGGTCGGCTCTATTTTGAATCGGTACCTCAGCCGTGTCGCGTACTGCCAGCAGGTAATCCGCATCAGCTGCATTTAGAAGTGTGCTGGTTCGACTTTCACCAAGCACTGCACTCAGCAAAGCCGTTGCGAAACCGGCCGGTCGATTTACGTCGTCAGTGACTGCTGGTGCTACCTGGTGTGCAACTCGAGAAGCATTCGCAAGCCAGTTACGAACTTCTGAGATACTTGCGTCACCACTTAACCAGGAGTCAGAAACTCGCGGTGGCAGCGTGTTTACGTTTTGAATGGAGAACAGGCTAACGTCGCGCGCAAGTGGGACGTTGCTGTCAGAATGTAATTCAGCAGGTTCTCGATTGGTCTTGATCGTGAACGAAGTAAACGCCGCCGTACCTTCAGCCGCGCATTCACGTCCGCGCAGATATGGAACCGCATCATTGAAGATATTCTCGGAATCTTCAGTATGCCCACCGCACGTCGATGTATAGAGTGCATTGATTGGTTCACCAGCATAAGTGGCAATCAATCCGCGTGTCTCATCTACCGCCCGAGTCGATAAAGGATTTTCAGATGTTAAGCCGCGGTAGACTTGAGATCGCGTCGTGGGCAACACGTCAAATCCTTGAGACATAAATTGGCCACGATTTCTTAAAGCGTAAGTTCTCGCTGCGACCGCCTGAGCTTTCAGCGCCTCAATCGCCGGATAACCTCCGGGCGAAAGTTCGTTCGCCACAACTCCTCGAACGTAATCTTCCAGTCCCAATTCATTGACGACAGTTAACGAGCCGCGCAAGTTTGTAAAAACTTCAATGCGTCCTCGATACGGTCGATCGTTATAACGAACAGGAGCATTCTTTTCGTCATCGGAGGCAAATGAAACGGGAGCACTCGAGCTAAACAGATGCGGGTTCGTTGCTGACGAGGCAAGAACTTCTCTGGATGGCGCGCTGACTCGCGAAGCTAAGCGAACACCCGACTGTGATGTTGGTGATGATGATGGTGGAAGAGTATTGGCGTTATTTGTTACAGGCGGTGGTGTGTTGGCAGGTGGTCCAATCAGAGTGGCATCCATTCCAGCATCCTCGAGTCGAGCTCGAAGTTCATCTGCCTCTTGTCTTGGCTGTTTGGAGCCGACCATGACGCTCCAGGTTTTTGTCTCGGTATCGAATGCGACCTGCGTGTCCTCGTTCGCGATCTTCTTAATGTCTTTTGCGTTCTCTTCAGCTTCTTCACGGGAAGCACTTCCAGCCACCATTACTCGGAAAGAGTCGAGGTCATTGGTCTGCTGAAGAGGCGACAACAAATGGGGCTGGACTCGAACGCGCGAGATGTCGAGTGCGAGTAAGGTGCTTCCGTTACCACTCGCATTCATCAGGTGACTCGTAGTTGAAATAACTGCTGAACGTGCCTCAGTGTTGAGCGCGACGCGAATCTTGGGTTCTGGACCAGCAATCGAAGTGAGGACTGGAGTGGGTACTGGCAGAGTGACGGATGATGTAGGCGTTTGAGGCCACTCGGCTCCGACTCTGCGTGGGCGACTTTCCTGTTTTGATTGCTGCTGAGTGAAGACGGTGCAACAAAGCAGCGATTGCGCGAGTAGAAAAACGAGGGCTCTCCGGGCGAGGGAACTGCGCATACTTTCCGATCCTTGACGGCGTCAGTTATCAGGGAGGGCATTGCCGCACAGGGATATTACTACAAACTCAACACCTCTCGAAGCTTTGCCTCACAAGTAACGACTTGCGCTTGGACACACCAAGGAAAAAACAACCTGCAATCTCAAATTCATAATTGGCAAGGACCGTTTCTCTATGGTATAGACGGATCACACCCCCGCAGTAAGCATTCGACTGAAGCGAACAGTAGGGCGACGTAAATAGGACCCGAACCTTGAGGATTACTGTCTCCTATCGGCTGAGGTGTTGTGGAGTCGTCGCTTTGGCGCTGTCCTTAGTGGCTTCTAGCTGTCTGCCTAAACCTCCGAGCGAAAATAGTGATGTTTCGATAACGCTCTACGGATTCTCAATCATGAAGGAGTCGTTGGAGAAGGCCATCTTTCCTGCGTTCCAAGACAAATGGAAACGTGAACACGGACAAGACGTTCGCTTCACCTCTTCTTTTGCTGGCTCAGAAACTGTTACCAATCAGATTCTGCAGGGTGTTCAGGCTGAGATCGCGATTTTATCGATCGAGCGCGACGCTCAAAGGTTGCAGAAGAGCGGTTTCATTACGAGCGACTGGCACTCGTTGCCTGCGAAGGGGATCGTGAATAAGACACCGTTTGTCATCCTCGTTCGAAAGGGGAATCCCAAAGGAATTCAGGACTTTCCGGATTTGGCTAAACCAGGTGTGCGACTGATCCATCCGGATCCGGTAAGTTCTGGGGGAGCGCAATGGTCCATCCTGGCGATATACGGTTCAGAGTTAGTCAAATCCGAAAAGGAGAGCGGCGAAAAAGATCCGGTCAAGGCACAACGAACGTTGCAAGCAATCTGGCGGAATGTGATTTCAACCCCAGGCTCAGCACGTGAAGCACGCACACAGTTTGAAACCGGTTTCGGCGACGCGCTGATTACTTACGAGCTCGAAGGGTTGTTGATGAAAGCAGCAGGAACAGCGGACGTTGAAGTGATCATCCCGAAAGCTACAATCTTTAGCGAACATCCTGCCGTGATAATCGACAAGAACGTGAGCGATGCGAAGCGCCCAATCGTTGAGGCGTTTCTTCAATACCTTTGGAGCGAGCCGGCCCAACAAGCGTTCGTGAAGTATCACTTTCGCTCCGCTACTAACGACCAAATGAATGAAACAAACCAGGAACTAAGTCACATCGAGATGCCGTTCACGATCGACTATTTTGGCGGTTGGGATAACGCTTACCCGGAAGTGATTGAAAAGATATTCAGGGATCAGGTTCAGCGGAGGAAGTGAAGAGATTGGCGTTGCCAATTGCCAGTTGCCGATTTCAAATTTCAATCGGCGTGGCGCTGTTTGGCAACCTACAATCTGCAACTCGATATCTGCAATCAGCTGTCGGCCATTGACAACGATATGAGTTCCGTCGCTCCAACACTTCGTCACGTCCGCGGGTTTGATGTAGCCAGACCCCTCAGCATCGGAATGCTTGTTTTCATGATGCTACCGTTGGTGTTCCTTCCGCTCGTTTCAATTTTTGTTTTTGGAATGCGGAATGGCCTGGACAAGTTCTGGGGAGCACTGACTGCGCAGGAAGCAGTTTTTGCTCTCAAGCTGTCAATGGCTACAAGTTTTTGGGCAACAGTTTTCAATGTGCTCTTTGGATTGTTCGCAGCCTATGTCATGTCGCGTTACAACTTCTGGGGACGCAACGCGCTAATCGTAACTATCTCCTTGCCGACTGCTATTCCTACTGCCGTTGCCGGGTTCGCGCTGCTACTCTTGTGGGGACCATACGGAACACTTGGCCGCTTCCTGGCTCCGCATGGAATTCAAGTGATGTTTACCGCTGGTGCGATCATCCTGGCAAATATTTTTGTCACATTCCCGCTTGCTTTTGGTGTTATCAAACCAGTCTTCGACACGATGAATCGTTCACTCGAAGAAGCGTCAGCGACGATAGGGGCAACTCGTTGGCAAACTTTCTGGTACGTAACGCTACCTTCGCTTCGCGGCGCGATCGTGTCAGGCGCTTTGCTGACCTTTGCGCGAGCTGTAGGCGAGTTTGGTTCGACGATTCTAGTCTCAGGGAATTTGGCAGGTAGGACACAGACAGCACCGCTATATATTTTTGCGAAATTCAACGAAGGCCAGATCGAAGCTGCCAATGCCATTGCCATTGTTTTGGCACTCTTTTCGTTTTTGATTTTTAGCGTTCTTTTCTTCGCGCGTGATTGGTTAGATGTCGACTGAGGAAAACGTTTTGAAGGCGAAACAAAAACTCATCGAAGATCACGATCCATCCACAGCCAGTACAACTGCTTCCGCACAAAAGGCTACAAGTGTCGTCGGAGTGAGTAAGCGCTTTGGGAAGACGAGTGTTCTCGAGAACATCTCGTTTGACGTTGCCGAAGGTGAGGCCTTGGTTCTGCTCGGCGCTTCCGGCAGTGGGAAGACAACTATTCTTCGCATCATTGCCGGTCTCGAACAGCCCTACACTGGGCACGTGATTCTGCACGGCCGAGACGTTACTGAACTTCCTGCTCGCGAACGCGGCGTCGGGGTAATCTTTCAGTCGTACGCTTTGTTTCCGAAGATGACGGTTGAGAAGAACATCGGATATGGACTGAAAATTCGGAAACGCAGGCGCAAAGAGATTCGTGAAACAGTCAATGAATTACTTTCGCTAGTTCAACTCGAAGAACATCGCAAAAAATTTCCCTCGCAGCTCTCGGGTGGCCAGCAACAGCGTGTCGCAATTGCCAGGACGCTGGCCTACAAACCAGAAGTACTTCTGTTTGACGAACCATTCGGTGCGCTTGACACGCAGACGCGCGTACACCTGCGAAGGGAAATTCGCGCCCTACTGCGAAAAGTAAACGTCCCCGCAATTTTTATTACTCACGATCAGGAAGAAGCGCTCGAACTCGGCGATCGAGTAGCAGTGATATACAAGGGCCATATCGAACAAATCGGCACTCCTTTTGAGATTTATAACCAGCCTGCGACCGAGTACGTTGCTACATTCCTTGGCGCTGCAAATATTCTGGAAGGCGTGGTACGCAACAACAGTGTTGAAGTTGGACCAGCACGACTGTCTGTTCAGCTGGATAAACAAAAATTTAAAGACGGCGAGTGTGTGAAAATAATCTTTCGTCCCGAAGACGTGTCGTTGAGTAAAACTGATTTTGTGCGACCTGGCCATCACAAACTCTCCACAGCCGTGATCGAGGAGGTCAGTTTCGTTGGTGCTTACGAACGTTTACGTTTGCAACTGGACAAAGGTGCTGCTGACACGTGTACCACGGATGATTCAGCGTTCTTTCTTACGACCGAAACACCCGAAGCGCGCTCCACCCAATCAATTATCGCGACACGCCCCAAACCCGAAGCGACTATGACCAAACTCAATGCCGGAGAGCGCGTAGTCGTGGCGATCACGTCCTTCACTGTTCTACCCCTAAATCAAAAACAGCCAAATCAAAAGTAGAACTTTCGAGACTGCGACCAGTTTAAAGTTGATTCTCGAAGGTGTGGGGGCACCCAACTAACAATGAGACACACTTCACTAGTTTTATTTTCCTCGCTATTGATCGGATTGTGGGCAGCAAATGTTTGTGCCCAGATCACATTGCCGCCGCAATCGGACACGCAACAGTGGAATGATGTATCGCTCGCAGTACCGATTAGCAAGACCGTTGACTTCGTTTTAGGGGGAACGGTGCGTAATGGTCGAGATATCACTCGACCCGTCGATGAGCGAGTCGGAGTAGGGTTCTCTTTCAAGGTCGGAAAATACTTAACAGTGGTTCCTAACTACTTACACATCGAGATGCAGCCGTTTGCTGGTAGAAAAGTTCTTGAGGAACGATTATCGGTTGCTACGACTGTAAAGATACCAGTCAGGCGCTTCAACGTTAGTGATCGCAATCTGTTCGAACGGCGATTTCGCCCGTTAGTTGATGCCACCCGCTATAGGAATAGACTCCAGGTTGATCATCCAATTGGACCAACCAAACATCACATTTCACTTTTCATTGCAGATGAGGTCTTCTACGACTGGTTCTTCAACGCCTGGGTTAGAAATCGATTTACTGTGGGTGCGACCAAGGTTGTGAACAAGCATCTCACGTTTGACTTGTATTACCTGCGACAAAATGATTCGCATAGTTTTCCCGGAGATCTTCACGTGATCGGTAGCGCCTGGCGGTTCCATCTTTGAGGATGAAATTGTGACTAGGCAAGGTCGAGGTCGAGTGCTTGTACAGCGAAACTGTGAAACTGCCGGCGCACACTGTTGATGTTCGCAAAGGGAAGTTTGCGAACGTGGGTGCGGTTGGTGAGCAGAATGAAAACACGATCGTGTTCCGGGTCTATCCAACAACTTGTACCCGTAAATCCGTTATGACCAAAAGCGTCAGAGGGTAAGTCCGTTCCTGCAGTTGAATCTTTCGTCGCAGCGAGTTGCCATCCGAGCGAGCGCGCTTCTTCCAAACCACGAGTCATATTCGTGCGAAAGTAAGAACAAGTCTCAGATTTAAAAGAGCTGGTGTGTTCGGATTGAAACTGCTGGGCCAACACGAGCACGTCGGAGGCAGTTGAAAACAACCCCGCATGTCCTGCAGCACCGCCGAGAAAATATGCATTCCCGTCGTGAACTTCTCCCCAGATCATTCGTTGGCGGGAGTTCGCATAGACATCGGCCTCGGTTTGTTCACACATTTCGCGTTCGTAGTTGTTTCCGTTCTCTGAGGCGGCAATCCCCGTTTGCAATGCTAGCTCCGGATTGAAAAACGTGTGTTCAAGTTTGAGAGCGTCGATAATTTCTTTCCGAGCGAGTTCAACGAGTGAATGGCCGGTAATTCGTTCCAGAAGAATACCCAGGGTGATAAAACCAAGGTCCGTATACACAACTCGGGTGCCGGGTTTGTATTCCAAATCCAGGCTGGCAATCGCACCAGCAGCTCGCTCAGGCTCACCCGCGGTGAGTAAATAAAGCGGCCGCCAAGCTGGTAAGCCTGCAGTGTGCGTCAGTAGTTCGCGCACTGTTATCATCTGCTTATCAGTGCGATCAAATTCTGGAACGTAGTGAGAGACGGAACTATCGAGTGTCAATTCCCCAGATTCGATCCGCCGGGCACACAGAAATCCAGTTACTAGTGGCTTAGTCAGTGAGGCGAGATCGTAGATCGTCTCAAACTTGTTCGCGACGCTATAAGGTTCAACAACCGAATGACCAAGAGCGTCGGCGAACACCACTTCGCCGCGCTGGGCTACGACGTACACTGCGGATGGAAAATCTCCTGCCGAAATCTGTTCGGAAAGGAGAGCGGTAATTTGTGGGTTAGTAGCTGGCACGTTAAGCCATTTAGATTCGACCGTTGAAAATCTAGAGGATATTGGACACACCTGGATGTTCGGCGTGCTCGCGTATTCGTTCGAGTGTTCTCAGGGCCAGGCTCAACGCGTTACGGCCATCCAGACCTGACACTGGAGGTGGTCCACCGTTCTGGACGGCTTCTAAAAACGAAACTATCTCCGCGCGCAATGGTTCCACATCAACAACGTCAAGATGTTTTATGTGAACACCGGGCCAAATTCCGCCTGCTGCGGGTGGCGATAGACTACTCACCGACGCACGTTTAGTCGTGTAGTCGATTGCGACGTAGTCGCGCGGCTGAAAGAAACGCATCTTGCGGATCTTTTCAGTGCCCACTCGTGATGCCGTGATGTTTGCAACTGCGCCGGAGGAGAATTCAAGACGCGCATTTGCTGCATCGACCTTGTTGGTAAGAATCGCAATACCGACGGCATGAATTCCCGTTACTTCTACGTCTTCACCAACCAACCACTGGACGATGTCTAAATCGTGGATCATCAGGTCGAGCACAACATCGATATCAAGCGAACGAGCGGTGAATTCTCCCACCCGATGAATTTCAAAGTAGACCGGCTTTTTTACATACGGTTTGAGTGCAACCATGGCCGGGTTGAAGCGTTCGAGATGTCCGACTTGCAGTAGCGCATTGCCTTTTGTTGCTGCGTCGATCATTCGATCTGCCTCGTCAAGCGTTCTCGAAATCGGTTTCTCAACCAGCACGTGAATGCCTGCCTCTAATAGAGCGCAGCCGATCTCACAGTGCGCCTCTGTAGGAACAGCGAGGCTTACCGCGTGCACTTTACCGATGAGGTCGCGCCAGTTGTTGGTCCAATCGACTCCTCGTTCTTCCGCGACAGTTCGCGCGGTCTGTTCGTTCAGGTCGACAACCGAAACAAATTCCGACATGCCTTCGGCTGCGAGTGCGGCATGGAGACGGGCATGTTGTCGGCCTAAACTGCCAACACCGATCACTGCTGTTTTTAAAGCCATTTTGAATGTCTGTGGGTGTTTGAACTTAGTGCTTTTGAGCTTTGTGCTTTGTGTGGCGTAGACTAACGCGACAATTCAAGGTCCACTCAGTTTACAAACAAGAACGAAGAACAAAGCTCAGTTTAACGACCTAAAGTTACTGACTGTTTACTCAGGAATATACTTGCATCCTTCAACGCTTGCCAAGCGAGTCCACTTTTTACTCCTGTTACTGCTCCTCGCGTTTTACTTCTACGGTCTAGGCCAGCTTCCTTTACTTGGTCCGGATGAACCACGCTATGCGCAAGTCGCGCGCGAGATGTTTCTCCGCGGGGATTGGATTACGCCAACTCTCGGTGGATACACCTGGTTTGAAAAGCCGGCGTTGCTTTATTGGATGCAAATCGCGGCGTTTCGAATGTTCGGTGTACATGAATACAGCGCACGTCTTGGTCCTGCTATTTGCGGGTTGTTGACTATTGGTGCGATTTGGCAGTTAACGAGAAAAGTTGAA
>Ga0070671_100002431_pt1 | contig 14398 bp, 13 predicted proteins | sample KBSS73metaG_FD_65341 | JGI IMG/M metagenome (GOLD analysis project Ga0070671, IMG submission 65341) | Switchgrass rhizosphere microbial communities from Kellogg Biological Station, Michigan, USA - KBS S7-3 metaG | ecosystem: Host-associated > Plants > Roots > Rhizosphere > Soil ...
GGTTACCGATCCAGACAAAATCAAAGAGATCCTTTTCGGTGATGTTGCGTTTCGCCGGGGCGGCGGGAACGGAAGGCGGAATCGTTAGGCAGACAAGAATAAAGAGAACGGTGCGCAAGATTCGGTTCGACATTCGCCTATACTGGCATTGCCTGCGGACGGCGCAATTGCCGCCGCGCTCTTACCTTGGTTGGGCGGACTCTGTTAACCTGGGGGAAACCTCGTTCGCGTGTCGCCGCGCGCCGTCCTCGGCTCGAAAGAGTCTCGCCCCAGGAACAAAGCCGGGGTCGGGGACGCCAATCTTTTTGTTGCGCCGCGCTTCACTCGCCCGTTACTCTTCCCGCGCATGTTTCGTTTTCGGTTTTCTCCGCTCGCGGCGCTCGCCGGTTTGCTCATCGTTTTCACTTCTTGCGAGCGCCATCGCCTGGGCGAAATGCCCGAGCTGCAAAAGGAACATCTCCACCCGCTTGCCCCGAAGGGGGAAGAAGTCGATCCGGGGGTGCCGACGCCGCCCGTTTCGTCCTCGCCGGCGGACTTTTTCCCGAAGCAGCAGCCCTAACGAGGAGCGAACCGAGCCCTAACGAGACACAGCGCCATGGCCAAATACAAATACGCCCGTACGCCACCGAACATCAGCACGATGCCGCCCGGCGTGCCCTACATCATCGGGAACGAGGCGGCCGAGCGCTTCTCCTTCTACGGGATGCGCTCCATCCTGATCATTTTCATGACCCATTATCTGGTCACGAGCAGCGGTGGGGCCGATCACATGGGCGACGCGGAGGCGCGGCAATATTTCGCGCTCTTCGTCTCGGCGGTTTATTTCCTTCCGATTCTTGGAGCCATTCTCGCCGAAGGTTTTATTGGCAAGTATCAGACCATTTTTTGGCTCTCCATCGTTTACTGCTTCGGCCATTTCGCTCTTGCCCTGAATGACACCCGGCTGGGTCTGGTCATCGGTCTCGGGCTCATCGCGTTCGGTTCCGGCGGCATCAAACCGTGCGTTTCAGCCAATGTTGGCGACCAGTTTGGCGAATCGAACAAACACCTTCTTTCCAAGGTTTTCGGCTGGTTCTATTTTTCGATTAACGCCGGTTCGTTTATTTCCACCATTGCTTGTCCGTTCCTTCTTCACGATCCGCGCTTCGGTCCGCGCTGGGCTTTCGGCCTCCCGGGTGTCGCGATGGTGATTGCGACGATTTTCTTCTGGCTCGGCCGCAAGAAATTCGTCCATATCCCGCCTGCTGGTCTCGGATTTCTGAAGCAAACTTTCAGCCGAGAAGGCCTCGGAGCCCTTGGCCGGTTGGCTATCGTTTACGTTTTCGTGGCAGTTTTCTGGTCGCTTTGGGATCAGAGTAGCGGCGGCTCTTGGACGCTGCAGGCGCAGCACATGGATTTACACTGGTTCGGCATGACGCTGCTCCCTTCGCAGGTGCAGACGGCGAATCCGATTCTGATTCTGCTCTTTATTCCGCTCGTGAATTATCTCATCTATCCGCTGATAGATCGATTTTTCACTCTCACGCCGCTGCGCAAGATTGGAATCGGTCTTTTCCTCACCGCCGGCAGTTATGTTGTCATCTGGTATATCCAGAAAATGATCGACGCCGGAGGCCGGCCGGGCGTGAACTGGCAGTTTCTGGCCTACATCATCTTGACGTTGGGCGAAACGATGGTCTCGATCACGGGGCTCGAGTTTTCCTACACCCAGGCGCCTAACAAGATGAAGAGCGCGGTCATGGCGCTCTGGCTCTTTACCGTGTCGATGGGCAACCTCTTCACCGCGGCGGTCAATTTCTTCATTCGCAACGCCGACGGTACGGTGAAGATGAGCGACCAGCAATACTACCTCTTTTTCGCCGCGCTCATGTTCGTCGCGGCGTCGACCTTCGTCGTCTTCGCAATGTTCTATCGTGGGAAAACTTACCTGCAATCGCAGGAACTGACTCCCGACGAACTGGCCACCGAGCCACTGCTCTCCAGCGGCGCGCCCACTTAACCTTCTTGGTTTCGCTAATCGCTGCTCTGGAGCGAAGTAGCGTTCCGGTCGCAATCCGATGGCGCTCACGGCAAGACCGGGAGTTTGCCGCTTTTCCGCCTTTCCTTTTCGTTTCCCTTCCGCCATCCTCGGTTTTGCAGATGTCACCCCCGAACGAAGAATACCTCCTCGATCTCCTGCGGGATGCAGGACTAGTCACGAGTCCACAAATCGAGGAGGCCAGGGCCAATCTCGACGGTTCGACCAGAATCGTTGAGCTGCTCGTTAGGCAAGGCATCGTCGCGGACGATGATGTATCCCGCAGCCTCGCTGCCCAGACGCAAATGCAGTGGATCGATCTCGCCAACATGGTCGTACCACAGGAGGTGATCGATGAGATCAAGCCGGAGGACGCACGCCGCTTCAAAATGATCCCGATCGCGCGCAATGAGAACAGCCTGGTCGTCGCGACAGGCGATCCGCTCGATTTTGACAGCATCGACGGCCTCAGCTTTTTGTTAAAACGGGAGATCGACCTGGTCTGCACCACGCCCGAAAAAATCCGGCAGGCGCTGGTCAAATATTACGGCAGTGCGGAGGAAGCGGTCGATATCCTGCGCGAAAAAATCGGCGATACCGCTGCCGAGGAACTCGACAGCGCCGAGGGCGCCGACCTGCCGCAAGGCGAGGGCGGGGATGCGCCGATCGTGCGGATGGTCTCGATGCTCCTGCTCGACGCGCACAAACTCGGGGCGAGCGATATCCATCTCGAGCCGCTCGAGAAAAGTTTTCGCGTCCGCTTTCGAATTGACGGGGTGCTCCAGGAAATGCAATCGCCCCCGAAAAAATTGCAATCGGCCATTATTAGCAGGCTCAAAATCATGACCGGCTCGATGAGCATCGCAGAAAAGCGTCTCCCGCAGGACGGTCGCATCCAAGTGAAGATGGGAAAGAAATCGATCGACCTGCGGGTCTCAGCACTGCCGACCAACCACGGTGAGAGCATGGTCATGCGGCTGCTCGATAAATCGAACCTGCTTCTCGGTCTGCCTGAACTCGGTTTCCTGAGCGACGATCAGGAAATTTTCGAGCGACTCTTGCGGGCGCCAGACGGCATTTTGCTCGTCACCGGCCCGACCGGCTCTGGAAAGACCAGTACGCTCTACGCCTGTCTCAACTACATCAACAAACCCGATCGTAAGATCATCACAATCGAGGAGCCGGTCGAGTATCAGATGAACGGGATCAACCAGGTACAGGTAAATGCCGAGATCGGGATGACCTTTCCCGTCGCTCTACGCTCCATCCTGCGCCAGGCGCCGAATATCATCATGATCGGTGAAATTCGCGATCGCGAGACGGCGGCGATCGCGACTAACGCCGGTCTCACGGGTCATCTGGTCTTCAGCACTCTGCACACGAACGATGCGCCCTCCGCGATCGCGCGCTTGATCGATATTGGTGTCCAGCCCTTTCTCGTCGCGACCTCGATCCGCGCGATCATGGCGCAGCGACTCGTCAGGCGACTATGCGTGAAGTGCAAGGAACTGGGCCACCTTGCGAAATCAGACCTGCGCGCGCTGCGCCTCGAAGCCTCGCAACTGGGCGAGGCGAGCGTGATGCACCCGGTTGGCTGCGAGCACTGCCGGCAGACCGGCTATAAAGGCCGGATAGGCATTTTCGAAATCTTCGAGATCGACGACGAAGTGCGTCACATGGTGAACAATCACGCCTCTACGATGGTGTTACGTCAGCGGGCGCGCACCCTCGGGATGCGCACTCTGCGCGCAGACGGCGTGCGCAAGGTGCTCGCGGGACTGACCTCGGCCGAGGAGGTCATTTCGATGACGTTAGACGATGTCAATTAACGATGAAGGCGTCGTGATTCCGAGCGAAGTCGAGGATTCCCGGAGCGATACGCGAACCCGCGTTTTCCTCCTCCCGCTGCGAACGGTGTCGGATCATCCGACTGACTGCGCTCAGGATAAGGCAAACCTTAGCGAATGAATAACGAACGCCTCGCCGACTTTTTCATTGACCAAGGCGTGATGGATCGCGCCCAGGCCGACGACGTTCTTCTCGAGACGACGCAAAATGGGAAAGCGATCGACCAGGCGATGATCGATCATGAGATTGTGGACGAAGCGCAGTTCTACCGGATCATCGCGGACGCGCTCGGGACGGAAGTAGTCGATCTCGATACCGTCGAATTCACCCCCCAAATTTTGCGTGCGATTCCCGCAGGGCTGGCCCGCTTGCACCGCGCCCTTCCGATGGGCGTGGAGGAGAACACCATCCGGGTCGCGCTGATCGATCCGCTCGATACACAGACGATTGACGACCTGCGCTTCGCGTTGGGCCGCGACATCCAGGTGGTGGTTGCCCCTCGCCAGCAAATTCGGGAACGCCTGAAAAAGCATTATGGCGACGAGACCTCCAGCATGGAGGAGATCCTCAAGCAGCTTGGCGAGTTGATGACACTCGACGGCGACGAAGCGACGGTCACGAATGTCGAAGCCGAAGCGAACGCCACCCCGATCATCCGCTTCGTTGATCTGATCTTGTATCAGGCGATCCGAGACGGGGCGAGCGACATTCATTTCGAGCCGTTCGAGGCTGAGTTCAAAGTCCGCTACCGGGTCGACGGCGCGCTTTACGAAATGGCACCGCCGCCGCGCCAACTGGCGCTCCCGGTTATCTCGCGGGTTAAGGTGATGGCAAACATGAACATTGCCGAGCGCCGCCTGCCGCAAGACGGTCGCCTCCAGAAGAATATCGCGGGCCGCGCGGTCGATTTGCGCGTTTCGACGTTGCCGACGCAGTTTGGCGAAAGCGTCGTTCTGCGCGTGCTCGATCGCTCCACTGTGAATCTTGATCTCGAGAGTCTCGGATTGCCTGATGACATCCTCGATTACCTCCTCGAGGTGATGGATCGGCCTAACGGAATCTTTATTGTCACCGGGCCGACCGGTTCCGGCAAGACGACGACGCTTTACTCCTGCCTGCGCAAGATCAACACGATCGATTCCAAATTGCTGACCGCAGAAGAACCGGTCGAGTACGATCTAGAAGGCGTCATGCAGGTGCCGGTGAATGAAGCGATCGGCCTCTCTTTTGCTCGCGTCCTTCGCGCGTTCCTCCGTCAAGACCCCGATCGCATCATGATTGGTGAGACGCGCGATCTCGAGACCGCGCAAATCGCCATCCAGGCCTCGCTTACCGGGCATCTTGTCTTTACCACCCTGCACACCAACGACGCGCCGGGCGCGATTGCGCGCTTGATCGACATGGGAGTGGAGCCATTCCTCATCTCGTCCACGCTCGACGCCGTCCTCGGCCAGCGCTTGCTCCGCAGCATCTGCCCCGATTGCCGAACGGCCTACCAGCCAAATGAAACGTTGCTCGCCGAACTCGACCTTTCGCGCGATGAAATCGGCGACCGCCGGTTTTACTACGGGAAAGGTTGCGAGAACTGCAACCGTACCGGTTACAGAGGACGCAAAGGAATCTACGAGTTGATGAAGATGACGGATCCCATTCGTGCTCTGATCAACGAGCGAACGCCCTCTGTCATTTTGAAACAAAAGGCGATCGAGCACGGGATGGTAACGCTACGGCAGGACGGCATCCGCAGCATTTTCGAGGGCAACACGACGATCGAGGAAGTGCTGAAGTTTACGTGAAGCACTGAGTGATTGAGTGAGTGATTGATTGAACGAAATCGGATGGACTTTGCCGCCAAACTCGCTCACTCTCCTCACTCCCCAAAATACCCCCATGCCCCAGTTCGCTTATGTGGCGCTCGACTCGCGCGGTCAGGAATCGACCGGCTTCGTCGAAGCCGTTTCGACCAGTGACGCCATCGTCCAGCTTCGGCAGGCCGGCTATTTCCCAACCGGCGTCTACGAAGAAGGACAAGGCGTCGCGCCGGAGAAAAAGTCGCGCCGAAGGACGAAGACGGTCCGGATAGCCCCGCGAACGGAACGTAAAAGGACCATCCTTTTCCAAAAGAGGACGGTCAAAGCGAAGACATTGATGGTCTTTACGCGCCAGCTCGCGACCCTGATTGATGCGGGTCTGCCCTTGCTCCGCGGGCTTAATGTCCTCGCGAAACAGGAACGTGACGTTTTCCTCAAGAACACGATCAATCAGGTCGCCGATTCCGTCCAGGGCGGTAGCACGTTCTCCGAGAGTCTCGCGCTGCATCCGAAGATTTTTAACAAGCTCTTCATCAACATGGTGAAGGCGGGCGAACTAGGCGGTGTGCTCGAGCTCGTGCTCGGCCGGCTCGCGGAGTTCCAGGAAAAGGCGCAAAAGGTCAAAAACAAGGTCAAGTCCGCGATGATTTATCCGGTCATCGTCCTCTCCCTCGCGATGATCATCATGGCCTTCCTCTTCGTTTTCATCGTGCCTAGGTTCGAGTCGATCTTCCACGATATGCTGGGCGACAAGCCGCTCCCCGCGATCACCCAGTCCGTCATTGGGATCAGCGGCTTCATGCAACATCATTGGCTGATTCTGATCGGCGCGATCGTTGTGTTGATCGCGGGCTACAAGGTTGTTGCTCGCACGCCCACGGGGCGCATGGTCATCGACCGGGTCGCGTTGCGCGCACCCCTCTTCGGCGATCTAACCCGCAAGAACTCGATCTCACGCTTCGCGCGTACCCTTGGCACGCTCGTGACCAGCGGCGTTCCAATTTTGCAGGCTCTTAACATCACGCGCGAGACTGCCGGCAACACCGTTATTGCCAACGCCATTTCGCGAGTTCACGACTCGGTCAAGGAAGGTGAATCAATCGTGCAGCCTTTGGACGCAAGCGGTGCATTTCCGCCCATGGTGATCAGCATGGTGGATGTTGGCGAAGAGACCGGGCAGTTGCCCGAAATGCTGCTCAAGATTGCCGAAGTCTACGACGACGAAGTCGACAACTCGGTCGCAGGCCTCACCTCAATGCTCGAGCCGATTATGATCGTCATGCTGGCCGTTATCGTGGGAACGATCGTTATCGCGTTGTTCATGCCGCTGATCAGCATCATCGGGGGCCTACAGGCGCAGAACTGAAGAAATGTGCTCAGGATCTAGAGACGGGCGCGAATTGGGCTTGCGATGTCGGGTCGGTCGTGTCGGCCGCACAAGGGGCTTCACGATCGTGGAGGTCCTGGTTGCGATAGCGATTATTCTCGTGCTCGCGGGACTGATTCTCGCGACGAGCAGCTACGTCTCCAACAAGGGGGCTCGTTCCCGCGCCGAAGTGGAGATCATGGCGATGTCCGCCGCGCTGGAAAATTACAAAATGGATAACGGGATTTATCCGTCGGACATTACGATTGACGCGCGGACAATAGGCAATCCAGCGCAATATCAGACCGCCAGCGCGACACTGTTAAAGAGTCTCTCCGGAGATCTCAACGGCGATGGACAATCTGACCTGGGAGTGACCTCGTTCATGGCGTTTAAGCCAAACCAGACCGGGGGCACGACGGCGCCGTTTTTTGTCAAAGACCCCTTTGGAAACAGCTACGGTTACTCGACGATTTTCCAGACCGATTCAACGAAAGGCTACAATCCTGACTTCGACCTTTGGAGCACTGCTGGAACCAGCACGACGGGAACGCCGAATCCAGTGCCCTGGGTCAAGAACTGGTGAGTCTCGCTTAGTTGTCGTCCCGAGGCGGCGAAGCGCGGCCAGGGACCTCACGGCAGTAGCGAGGGCGTTCAATGGATCTGACAACGCAAATTGCACTTGGGTGGTTCCTCGTCGTCTCTGCAACTTGGAACGACAATCATCGGCGTCCAACGATCCTACTAGTGCACGACAACGACGACGCGCCGATTTACTTCCTGCTCTTCGATCGACGCGTCCGGCGAAGTAAGTAAATTTGCCTTCCCGTACCCGCGCGTCTCGATCTGCGTCGAATTAATCCCGAGCACCCCAACCAGATACGATTTGACGCTTTCCGCTCGGCGCCGGCTCAAGTCGAGATTGTATCCCTCCGACCCAAAGGAGTCGGTATAGCCCTCAAGCGTGAAAGTCGCGTTTGGGTTCCGCTTGATCAGCGTCGCCACCTTTTGCAATTGCTCGACTGCATTCCCCTGCAACTCCGCACTGTCATACTCGAAGAGCTGATTGTTAGGCATCTTGAATTTCGTTCCCGATCCGAGCGGTCCCTTTTGCGAAAGAAGCGATTCAAGATCGCTGAAACCCGGGGCGCGATCGGTCCGCGGTCCGGCACTGTCGCCCGGGATGCCGTTGAAATTGTTCGGTCGTTTGATGGTTGTGCTTGTCGCCAGTTCCGTCCCCGTCATTGCTGGTTGCGGCCGGCCGGAATCAGCCACGTTGTTGAGCAGCGACTCTTCGCGTTTCGCGTTCGGCGTTTTCTCGAGAGATTGCGCCGTTGTCCGCTCGATCTCGTTGATCACCGAATTCAAATTCGTTTGTTCGACCTTCGGTTTGTCTGGCAAGACATCGCGGGTGTCGTCTGGCATGGCGGCGGTCGAATGGACTTCCTGCAACAGCTTATCGAAAGACTTCTGGTCATCGGGCAGCTGTACGTCCGTCTGGTCAGGATTCGGTTTGGCGGCTTCCGTGGCCGAGCTCGCTGCCGCCTGGTCGAGCGGTTTTGGGGCGGTCTCTACGCTCTTCACTTTGAACGTCGGGGGCGGTCGTTTCTCCAACCCGAGCGGCGCGGTTGGTTGAAAGCCAGTCCGATAGAAGAAGAAGCAAAGCACCGCATGCAGGGCGAGGGAAATGACGAGCCCGACAAACAGCCAGTTGCGCTGCTTGCTCCGGCCCGACCAGACGGGCAACGGTGCGGAAGTTCGTGCAGTCACGGAATTCATGCTGAGTCAGACAAACGGCGCGCGAAAATGTTTGTCAAACGTGCGCCGGATTGAGACGGACTCCCCTTAGGGCGAGACTCTGTCGAGCTGGAGGCGAACCCCTGTCCTGCAGCCGCGCCTGTTCTCGCCTCCACGGGATCTCGCCTACCAGGAAGACGAGTGTCTCTAACAAACCGATCCGCGAGTCCGGTCGATGAAAATGCGCGCAGCGCGCCGGATTTCTTCGGCCACGTGCACTTCCGGCGAGACGAACTTGGGCGTGAACCAGGGGTACAAACCAATCAGGTCGTGCGTGACGAGAATCTGCCCATCGCAATGCTCGCCCGAGCCGATTCCGATCGTTGGAATCCCGATCGCGTCGGTGATTCGCCGGGCTGTGTCCGCCGCGACAATTTCCAGCACGACAGAAAAGGCGCCCGCTACTTCAACCGCGCGCGCATCCTGCAACAGGCGCTCCGCCTCCACCGCGTCGCGGCCTTTCACCTTATAACCGCCCTCCTCGCGGACACTCTGGGGCAGCATGCCGATATGCGCCATAAGTGGAATCCCTGCCCCGACGATTGCCGCGATCTGCGCCGTATGGCTAGCGCCGCCTTCGAGCTTCACCGCTTGGGCGCCCGCGTCGACCAGACGCCGCGCATTCGCGATCGCGGCCTCCGGCGTTTCGTAAGTGCCGACGGAAAGATCGGCCACGAGCAGCGCCCGCTTCACCCCGCGCGCAGCCGCTCGCGTGTGGTGCAGCATTTCGTCCAATGTGACCTGAGTCGTGTCGCTGTAACCGAGGGCGACCATCCCTAACGAGTCTCCGACAAGGATGATGTCGATCCCGCTTTCGTCGAGCAGTCGGGCCGTCGGATAATCATAGGCCGTCAGCGCGGTGATGCGTTCTCCGCGACGTTTACGTGCGCGAAAATCCTCCATGGCAACCGACACTACCACTGCCACGGGGCCCGCACCACCGAAGGTGAGTGCGATAGTCCTTCGGTCAGTTCACGGACGGTTTTGGTCTGCCGGGGCAGGACGAGATTCGGCCGAATTTCCGTCAGTGGACGGAGAACGAAGCCGCGCAATGGCAGACGCGGATGCGGCAATTGAAGGTCCGGCTCATCGAGCGTCCGAGTGCCATGATAAAGCAGGTCGAGATCGATCGTGCGCGAGCGATTGCGGGGATGCTCTGGCGGCCGCCCGAGAGCGGTCTCGATTTTCTTCAACTCCTCTAGCAGTTGCCGGGAAGTACCGGCATAGCCGATCTCAACCACAGCGTTGAGAAACTTCTCCGCGCCCGCTTCGCATTCGATTGGCTCGGTTTCGTAAAGGCCCGAGGAAAGAAACGGCTGCGACGCCGCTGGCAGCGCGAATATGTCGTTGCGCGCAGTCGTTAGGCAAAGAAGACGGTCACCAAGATTTGCGCCCAGCGCGATTCCCGCTCTCATCTGCAGCGGCGGGCTCGTTGCTCGCAATTCCCCGCGCGACGGCCGACGTCGCCGCCTCTAGAAACCAAGCACATTTTCCATGCTGTAGAGCCCGGCCGGTTGGTCGACGATCCAGCGTGCGGCGCGCAACGCCCCGGCCGCAAAGGTTTCCCGGGTGGTGGCGCGATGAATCAATTCCAGCCGCTCTCCCGGTCCGGTAAAGATGACCATGTGGTCGCCCACTATGTCGCCGGCCCGAATCGAATGCGTTGCAACCGGGCGGTGCGCTTCACCCACGCTTAGAATTTCGACGAGCCGCTTCGCCGTCCCGCTGGGTGCATCCTTTTTTGTCCGATGATGCATCTCGATCACGTCGACGTCGAACTCGGAGCCTAACAATTCCGCTGCCCGCCGGGTGAGGGCGAAGAGCGCGTTAACCCCAACACTGAAATTCGCGGCGAAAACGATCGGAATCAGATGCGCGGCCGCGGCGATCGAGGTTTTTTGCGTCGCGTTGTGCCCGGTGGTTCCGAGGACGAGCGCCTTGCGGTGCTCGGCGCACGCACGGCATACGGCTTCCGTCGCGTGGGCGCTACTGAAATCGATTACCACGTCGCAACCATTGATTCCCGGAGTGATCGGATCTTCCCGTCCCAGCTCCGCCTTGATCGTTAGGCCCGGCTCTTTCGCCGCCGCCGCCGCGACCGCCCGGCCCATCCGGCCATGGGCCCCGACGAGCAGCGCGCGCGGGACATTGTTCATCGAAGCACGCGTTCCAGCTCTCCCAAGGTCTTGCGTAGTCGCGTTTCGTTCGCCGCGGTCATGCCGACGAGCGGCAGCCGGCACTCGGCCGTCATCGCGCCGCGCCAGGCCAGCACCGTCTTGACCGGAACCGGATTCGGTTCAATGAAAAGATCCTTGAAAAGCGCGAAGAATTTTTCGTGGATCTGGCGCGCTTCCGCCGCACTCCCCTCGAGGAAAAGGCTGACGAGCTGAGCGACTTCAGCAGGAAAGAGATTGGTCGCGACGCTAACCACACCCACCGCACCAACCGAGAGAAAGGGCAGGGTCAGCGAATCATCGCCGCTCAAGACCGTGAAACCATCCGGCGCGCGGTGGACCAGTTCGCTCACCCGGTCGACGCTTCCGCTCGCTTCCTTGATCGAGACAATATTCGGGTAATCTTCCGCCAGCCTAACGACCGTATCGGCGGTGATGTCAACGGCACAGCGCCCTGGGATGTTGTAGAGCACGAGCTTGAGCGAAGTTGCCTCGGCAATGGCGGCGAAATGCCGGAAAAGCCCTTCCTGGCTCGGCTTGTTGTAATAGGGCGCGACAAGGAGGGCGCCATCCGCACCGATTTCCTCCGCTTCCCGAGTGTGTGCGATCGCGTCGCGGGTTGAGTTGGAGCCGGTGCCGGCGATCACCTGGCAGCGCCCACGCGCCGCCTGCACCGCGAGTTCAATTAAGTGGTGACGTTCCCCGCAGCTCAGCGTTGGCGACTCTCCGGTCGTCCCAACCGGCACGATGCCGCTGATTCCGCCGGCGATCTGCGTTTCGATCAGGCTCTCGAGAGCGTCGACGTCAATTTCGTCATTTTTGAACGGGGTGACGAGCGCTGTGAAGGTGCCGCGGAACATATTCTTTCGGGGAAACCTGCTTTGATTATCAGAGATCAATCGTGCCGTCGAAGACAAAATCAGCCGGACCGGAAAGGGTCACGTTCTGGAACCTGTCGCCCTCGCGGCTGAAATCGACCCGGAGGGTGTCGCCGCCGCGGACCAGGATTTCGATCGGTCCGGGAACATTCTTGCTTGCCGCGAAAACAATTGCGCTAGCGACGACGCCGGTGCCGCAGGCGAGGGTTTCATCTTCCACCCCACGCTCGTAGGTGCGAATGGCGATGCTCCGCGCTCCTCGCTCCTCGCTGAAGTTGGCGTTGGCCCCGCGCGGCGCGAACATCGGGTGCCGCCGGATGGTTGCGCCTAGCGAGCGGACATCGATCTCGTCAATTTTCGCCACCGGCACCACGACATGGGGGACGCCGCTATCCACGTAGCTGGCGTGGATCTTTTTTTCATCGTCGAGCGGGACTTCGAGACCGAGCCGCAGATCGTTAGGCTCGCTCATTTGCAGTGTCACCAGTTCGCCGCTTAACACCGCTCCGATCACGCCAGCGGGAGTTTCAAAGGAAAGTTTCTCGAGCGGCCCGGCCGTGCGATTTGCAAACCGCGCGAAGCAGCGTGCGCCGTTGCCGCACATCTCGGCTTCGCCGCCGTCAGCGTTATAATAGCGCATCCGGAAATCGGCTCCGTTTGTCGGACTCTCCAGCACGAGCACGCCATCCGCGCCCACGCCGCGATGCCGATCGCAAAGGCGGGCAATTTGACTGCGCGTCAGCGTGCGGTCGCCTGCGCGATTATCGAGCAGGACGAAATCGTTCCCCGCGCCATTCATTTTTGTGAAACGCAGCATGTGATCTGGTCGTTAGCATACTCTCGCCGCAAAGCCAAGCAGCCTTGCCGTGGCATGCATTCTTCTTATTGGTCTCTCGTGCGCATCCTCTGTCTCACGATCCTGTTTGCCTTCGCCACGCCTAACGACTCGCTGGCACAACTCGCCCCAAGTCCATTAAATGATCTGATCCTGCAACAGATCAGGGAGATGCCCGTCGGCGGAAAATATTCGGCCTCGCGCACGGCCACGATCCGTCTGCAATCGGCAGCCCATTTCGAGGCGGGCAAGTTTTTTATCCTGCCCGACGCCGCTTCCCCGAGCTATTGCTCGGGCGCGACCTATTTGGTTTTTATGAAGACGATCGAGGCGTTGCGCGACCGGGGCGATCTCCCGCTCAAGTACGAAACGCTCGATCAGCTGATGATCCGCGGCCAACCCGATGGCGCCGGCATTTGGGGGCGTTGGAACGCGAATGGGCCGGGCACGGCTCGGCTTTTCTATGAGCTCGGTCTCGGCCGCAACTTCGACGATTTCGAAGAAGCCCGGCCGGGCGATTTCATGAAAATTTTCTGGTCGCCCGAGGTTGGGAGCAAGGAGCACGGTCATTCGGTGATTTATCTCGGCACGGAAAAAAAGGCCGGGCTGGATTACGTGCGTTTCTGGTCGAGCAACATCCCGTTTGGTTACGGCGAGCGCAGTGTGCCGCGGACGAAAATCGTCCACGCCATTTTTTCCCGGCTCTATGCGCCCTCCAATCTGGCCCGGATTGGGGAGACGCCCGCGGTCGATCGCTATCTGGCGAGCCTGGAAAGGGTGCGGTCCAACTACGCCGAGGCGAAAGCCAAATGCGGGATGTGAATCGGGATTGACCGTGCACGGAGTGACCGGCGCAACGATCGTGAATGGCTTGATCCTCGGGTGGTCGGTTGCCTGGCCGCCGGGCCCGATCAACGCGGAAATGATCCGGCGGGCCTTGCTCCCTCAGTCGCTGGGCGGCGGATTTTGGGTGGCTTGGCAACTGGGCCTCGGCGCCTGCACCGGTGATTTCGTCTGGGCTTTGAGCGTGGCGGCCGGTGCCGGCGCGCTTCTCGCTTCGCCACGGCTCCATCTTGCACTGGGTGTGATTAGCTTTTTGCTCCTCCTTTTTTTGGCCTTCAATTTCGCGCGGGGCGCATGGCGGACGGCTCAGGCTAACGTCGACGGGGCCTCCGTTCGGGGCTCAGCCCGGCAATCGTCAATTTCACGCGGCTACTTCCTCGGTCTGATCCTTGCCCTAACGAGTCCGTGGAACATCGGCTTTTGGTTCGCGGTTGTCGGCGGTCAAGGCGTCGCACAAGGGCACACCACTTTTCTCAACTCGCTCACCCTGGCGGCGGCGGTGGTCTCGGGTGCGGTCGCATGGACGATTGTCCTCTGTACGGCGCTCAAGCTTGGTGCGCGCATCTTTGCCCGGCCGGCCTGGCAGGTGGGAACGCAGGCCGTCAGCGCGCTCGTCATGCTCTTTTTCGCCGCGCGACTGGTCTGGCTTTGGCGGTGAGCGTCCAGACTTTCTCCGGGGAGTGCGGGCATGGCATGGCCTGCCTTCGCTGGTCATAGACCGCCGTTACAGGGCGGATACATTCCTCAGCGCATGTCCGAACGGGAAAAGAAACTCACGATCAACGAGATCTATTTTTCGGTCCAAGGCGAGAGCACTTGGGCCGGGTTG
>Ga0070671_100002434_pt1 | contig 14391 bp, 12 predicted proteins | sample KBSS73metaG_FD_65341 | JGI IMG/M metagenome (GOLD analysis project Ga0070671, IMG submission 65341) | Switchgrass rhizosphere microbial communities from Kellogg Biological Station, Michigan, USA - KBS S7-3 metaG | ecosystem: Host-associated > Plants > Roots > Rhizosphere > Soil ...
CCGCGCCGAATCTCCGATGTAATGGAGGTGCCTCATGGCGCGTCTCCTCGCCGGTGCTGCGGCGTGCTTTCTTCTTCTGACTGGTGCATTTCATTCTGCAGTCGCGTGCTGTCGAGAATCCGACTTTTTCCAGCGGCGAAGGCGATCAACACGTTCCAAGGCGCGGACGCGGATCGCAACGGATGGCTGACGGCCGCCGAATACGCGACGACCGCCCCTCCGCCGCCGAAGCATCAACGTTGCAGTTGTTAATAAAAAAGAGCGTGTCCGGATGATTGCAGCCGGGCGAAAAAGCCGTCCTGACGTTAAAAATGTCTTCAAGCCGACGTTACGGTCTTGTGACGATCCATTTTAGCTCTATCGGCCGCTCATGGATCTGACTTCTCTAACGTACACCAGCCTAGCCCGTCTCGACCTCCAGACTTCCGACCTAGAAGAGATCCACCGTTCGGCTCGCGAGCTCAACGCGCTCGACGGGATCACCGGGCTGCTGATCTTCAACGGTACGCATTTCCTCCAGATCGTCGAAGGCACGCACGAGGCCATCGATGATCTGTTGGGACGGCTGCGGCGCGACCCGCGACACAGCGGTCTCGAGGTCCGGGACGAGCGGAAGATCAAGACGCGCAGCTTCCCGAATTGGTCGATGGAACTAGTGCGCGTGAAGGCCGGCTATTTCGAAGCCAAGGAGACAATCTCGAATAGCCTGCCCGACACCGTACCCGAGGAAATCCAGCTCCGCTTGTTCCGGATGACGGAGCTGATCTCGACGCTGGAGTTCGACTAAGCGAGTTCGCGAACCCCAGCGTGCTCGAGCCAATCGGTCAAGGCGGCGCGGGCGCGGTCGGTATAGGCCTTCTTCCGATCGGCGCGCTTCGAACGACCCGCGATCGGCGGCATCAGACCAAAATTGACGTTCATCGGTTGAAACGTCTCGGCATGGGCACCGCCGGTGATGTGGCCGAGCAAGGCGCCGAGCGCGGTCTCCGGCGGTGGAGAGGTTAGCTCGTCGCCGCCGAGCTCGGCCGCAGCGAACCGCGCTGCCAGAAGTCCGATTGCCGCACTTTCCACATATCCTTCGCAGCCCGTGATCTGGCCGGCGAAACGAATATTGGGTTTGGTTTTGAGGCGAAGGTTGCGGTCGAGTAGCCTGGGGGAGTTGATGAAGCTGTTGCGGTGGATGCCGCCGAGCCGCGCGAACTCCGCATTTTCCAGACCGGGAATGGTGCGGAAGATGCGGATCTGCTCGCCGTGCTTCAGCTTGGTCTGGAAGCCGACCATGTTCCACAACGTGCCGAGCGCATTGTCCTGACGAAGCTGGACAACGGCATAAGGCCAGCGACCGGTCCGCGGATCGTCGAGACCGACGCCCTTCATCGGCCCGTAGCGCAAGGTTTCGACACCGCGGTCGGCCATCACCTCGATCGGCATGCAACCCTCGAAATAAGGGGTGTCCTTCTCCCAATCCTTGAATTCGGTTTTCTCGCCGTCGCGGAGAGCCTGGACGAACGCCTCGTACTGCTCCTTGTCGAGGGGGCAATTGATGTAGTCCTTCCCGCCTTTGTCCCATCGTGCGGCCATCCACGCGATGCCCATGTCGATGCTCTCGCAGTGGATGATGGGGGCGATGGCGTCAAAAAAGGCGAGGGCGCCCTGGCCCGTCTCCGACGCGATCGCTTCGGCGAGAGCGGAACCGGTAAGGGGGCCGGTTGCAACGATCGTCGGATGATCGGGGAGGGTGTCGACGCGCTCGCGGACGATGGAGATGTTGGGGTGCCGCTCGATCGCGCGGCTGACTTCTGCAGCGAACGTGTCGCGATCCACTGCCAGAGCGGAGCCTGCCGGAACGCGATGCTGATTCGCCGCGCGCATCACGAGTGAGCTTAGCCGTCGCATCTCCTGGTGCAGCAAGCCTACGGCATTGTGATCCGCGTCATCGGAACGGAAGCTGTTGGAGCAGACCATCTCGGCGAGACGATCGGTTTGGTGGGCCGGAGTCATATCTCCGCCGCCGCGCATCTCGCTAAGCCGCACGCGCAAGCCCGCCTCGGCGAGCTGCCAGGCGGCTTCGGAACCGGCGAGGCCGCCGCCAATGATCTGGACGTCGAAGGACATGCGGGGCTGTTAGTCCGGCTCGACCGCGCTATCCAGCGCACATGCGCATCTTCACCATCGGTTACGAGGGCACGACGGTGCCGGAGTTCTTGGCGGCGGTACAGAACGCCGGCGTCGAGCGCGTGATCGACGTTCGGGCGATTCCGAACTCCAGAAGGCCCGGCTTCTCCAAGACTCCCCTGCGCAATGCTTTGGCAGAAGCAGGAATCGATTATGTTCACTTGCGCGCGCTCGGAACCCCCGCGGAGGGTCGCGCTGCGGCGAGGGCGGGGCGCGATGCAGACCTGAAGCGCATTTACGGCGGTCAGCTCGAACTTCCCGAGGCGATCGCGCAAGCAGTGCAAATGCTCGACCTTGCGGCCGAAAAGCCGAGTGCGCTCCTGTGTTTCGAACGAGACCCGGCGCATTGCCATCGCACATTGCTGATCGACGCCGTCGCCAAGGATGCCGAGATCGTGGACCTGTTCGCGTAAATCCATTCGATGGGCATTAGGAACTGTAGAGGAGCTGGCCAGTTTCTCTCGCGGAATAATCTCAAAATGGGAGAGACCACGATGAGGAAACTGGGAATCCTTATCAGCGGCGCGCTCGCGCTTGCCGCTTGTGAGACGACGCCGCCTCCGCCGCCCGATCTCAACAATCCCCTGCTTGCGCCGGGATTCCTTGCGCAGGCGAGCAGTGCCAACCAGTTTGAGATTCAATCAAGCCAGCTGGCGCTTCAGGCGTCGCAAAATCCGGCCGTCCGCAATTTCGCTAACGTCTTGATCGCAAACCACACGCAGCTCGGTCAGCAGGTGGCTGCGGTCGCCGCAGCGGCACACCTGCCGCCCCCGCCCCTGGGACTGTTGCCTGCCCAACAGGCCGCACTCGACCAACTTCGTGCTGCCGGCGTGGGTTATAATTTCGATTTGGCGTTCCGGCAGGCGCAAATCGATGCCCACCAGCAGGCCATTCCACTGATGCAAAATTACGCATCGAGCGGGGACGTCCCACCGCTTAGGACGGCTGCCGGAGGAGCGGTCCCGATGATGCAGCAGCATTTGGCGATGGCTCAGTCACTTGTGGTGACGCCTCCGCCTCCGCCTCCTCCACCGCCTCCGCCGATGCCCTCGACCCGGCGTTCGGGTGAGCGAGGCTAAGCTCCGCTGAGGGAGGACGGCTCGGCTACCGACAGCGGCCGGGCTGTCCTCATACGACGGGTAATTCCTCCGGCCTCGTATGGCCGTTGAGCAGCGCCTCGATGTCCGGAATGGGCCGTCCGCTCATTTCCTTGTTGACGGTGCAGATGATCCGCTTCTCCACTTCCTTGTGAAGGGATTTGCGAAGAACGCCGAGCGCCTTCGGCGGAGCGACGATCGCGAGCGCATCGAAGTCGTTGCGCAGTGCGCGCTTTTTTAGTTCTTCCGCGGCGTCCTGGATCCACCGGTCCTCTTCTTGTTGGTGGAAGTCAGTCTCCTCCATCGCGGGCCGACCATAGCCGGCGCTCTGGGCCTGCGTTCCAGGAGCGTCGGTCTTGATGTCGCGGTCCTTCCTGTCTTCACGCTGGTCGTGCGCTTCGGTGCGCAAATCGATCTGGTTCTCGTCCCCGTGATTCCGGAAAAAGAGCATCTTGCGGCCATCGGCGACTAAGACCAGCGCATTGTGGGGAAGGGGCATGTACGTTCCTCCTGAACAGTTTCGCAAGGAGAACGCGGACTTGGCGAGCCGGTTTCTGCGGCTCGTCGCACGGAACAGCCGTTTCAGTCCGGGCGGCGCGCGAAGGCGCAGCGGCCGAACCGTCCAGACTCAATCCTGCTCCGGATCGGCGGGCTTCTCAAGCTCGCTCTCACCGATCACGGCACCTTCCTCCGGAGCGATCTCGTCGCCGCCTTCGAGCTCGATCTCCTCCTCTTCGGCTTCCTCGATCTTGGCGACGCTGACCACATGCTCATTGTCGGCGACGCGGAAGATTGTGACACCCATCGTGTTGCGTCCGGCGATCCGGATGTCGCCGACCGTCGTGCGGATCATCTTCCCTTGGTCAGTCACGAGCATGAGCTGCTCGCCGGGGAGGGCGGGGAAGCTGGCCACTACACAGCCGTTGCGGGCCGACGTGTCGATGTTGGTGATGCCCTGACCACCGCGGTTCGTGCGGCGATATTCATAGGCCGATGAGCGCTTGCCGTACCCGTTTTCGGTGACGGTGAGGATGAACTGCTCCTTCTCCGCCAATTCCGCGAGCCTGTCGGGAGTCAGCGAGCACTCGCCTTCCTTTTCGCCTTTCCACGGAGCGAAGCGGAGATAGGCTTCGCGCTCCTCCTGCTCCGTCCCGACCCGGTGAAGGATCGACATGGAAATCACGGCATCGCCCTCAAGCAGGCGGATCCCGCGGACGCCGGTTGACGTCCGGGACTGGAACTCACGGACGTCGGTTGCCTTGAACCGGATCGCCTTGCCCTTGCGCGTAGCGAGGAGGACGTCGTCGTCTTCGGTGAGCAGCGATACGCCGATGAGTCGGTCGGTCGGGTCGGACTGCTCGTCCATATCCTCATTCTCCGCGCCTTCGACCGTTCCCGTGCCGAAGCGCATCGCGATCTTGCCGGCCGTTGGAATGTTGGTGAATGCCGCCATGCTGTTCCGGCGCACCGTTCCATTGGCGGTCGCGAACATGATGTGAAGGCCGCCCCATTCTGCCTCGTCCTCGGGCAGCGGAAGGACTGTCGAGATGGTCTCGCCCTGCGCAAGCGGGAGCAGGTTGACCATGGGCCGGCCCTTGGTGTTCGGGCCGCCCTCGGGCAGCTTCCACACCTTCATGCGATAGACACGGCCCAGGTTGGAGAAGAACAGCACCGGATTGTGGGTCGAGGTCACGAACAGGTTCGTGACCGCGTCTTCATCCTTGGTGGCCATTCCGGCACGACCCTTGCCGCCGCGCTTCTGCTCGCGGAAGACGACGAGCGGCGTGCGCTTGATATAGCCTTCCATGGTCACGGTGATGACCATGTCCTCGCGTTCGATCAGGTCTTCGTCCTCGATGCCGTCGGCTGCAGGCGCGAGTTCGGAGAACCTCGGGGTAACAAATTCGGCTTCGACCTCGTCGAACTCTTCCCGCATCACCTCATACAGGCGCGCGCGGTTAGCCAGGATTTCAAGCAGTTCGCCGATATTCTTCGCAAGACCTTCGAGCTCGTTGCCGATTTCATCGCGGCCGAGCGCAGTCAGTCGGTGGAGGCGCAGTTCGAGGATGGCCTTCACTTGCGCGTCGGAGAGCCGGTAGACCTCCCCGGTAGCTTGCGGCTCGACCGCTTCGACGAGCTGGATGTAGGGGCGAATTTGGTCGCCGGGCCATTCGCGCACGAGCAGCTTCTCACGCGCCTCAGCGGGACTCGCTGAGCCCCGGATCAGTCTTACTACCTCGTCCAGATTGGTGACCGCGACCACCAGCCCAAGCAAGATATGGGCGCGCTCTCGGGCCTTGAGCAGCTCGAACTTCGAGCGGCGAGTAATCACTTCCTCGCGGAAGCGGATAAACGCTTCGATGAAGTCCCGGAGCGTCAACGTCTCCGGCCTTCCTCCGCGGATGGCGAGCATGTTCGCCGGGAAGCTGGACTGCGCAGGAGTGTGCCGCCAGAGTTGGTTGAGCACCACGTCGGGTGTGGCGTCGCGCTTCAGGTCGATGACGATGCGCACGCCTTCGCGGTTCGATTCATCGCGGATGTCGGAGACGCCCTCGATCCGCTTGTCCTTGGCCGCTTCGGCGATCTTTTCCACGAGGCCGTTCTTACCGACCTGGTACGGGATCTCGGTGAGCACGATCGAGCGCCGGTCTCCGCGCCCTTCCTCGACGTGGTGGCGCGAACGCAGAACGATCGAGCCGCGGCCAGTCGTGTAGGCGCTGCGAATGCCGGACAGTCCGAGGATCAGGCCGCCGGTCGGGAAGTCGGGGCCCTTAACATGCTCCATTAGCGCTTCGGAGCCGACGGCCGGGTCGTCCATATACGCACGGCAGGCAGCAAGCACTTCGCCCAGATTGTGGGGCGGGATGTTGGTTGCCATGCCCACCGCAATGCCGCCGGCGCCATTGACCAGCAGGTTCGGGAAGCGGGCAGGGAGGACCTGCGGTTCGCGCTCCGACGCATCGTAGTTGGGCTGGAAGTCGACAGTGTCGCGGTCGATATCGCCCAGAAGGAAGTTGGCGACCTTGGCGAGGCGCGCTTCCGTGTACCGCATGGCCGCCGGCGGATCCGGATCCATCGAGCCGAAATTGCCCTGGCCGTCGATCAGCGGCACGCGCATCGACCAGTCTTGAGTCATGCGCGCGAGTGCGTCGTAGATCGCGCTGTCGCCGTGCGGGTGATACTTACCCATGACGTCACCGACGATGCGGCTCGACTTGCGGTAAGGCCGCCCGGCGACATAGCCGGCTTCCTGGCAGGCGTAGAGGATGCGGCGGTGAACCGGCTTCAGTCCGTCGCGCACGTCGGGCAGCGCGCGGCTGACGATCACGCTCATCGCGTAATCGAGGTAGCTCGTCTTCATCTCTTCGACGATCGAGATCGGAGCGATGTCGCGGTCGCCCCCGGAGGGCGGATTCGGAATGTCGTTGCGGTCGTCGACCGGCGGCTGAGTGGCCAAGAAAGATCCTGTAGCTAAAGGTGCACGCGGGGATGCGAGCCAGGGCCGCCCCCTCGCTTCCTACCTAGTGTATTTTGCGCCGATTGCCACCCCGCGCGCGTACGCGCGCGAGGGCGAGCGCGCGTCAAACTTGACCTTTACGCTGCCGGATTTGCCGTGGAAAAACAACGGGTTCAACGCGCGTTCAGGGGCTCCGCGACATGCCGCTTTCACTTGCAACGCGACCGGTCTAATTCGCCGCGGTCGATTTAGCACCGGCACCAGAGTCTTTTTCCGGGCGCCGGCAGCAGGGAGTAGCCAGCTATGAAGTCAATCACCAGCACTGCAATCGTGCTCGCCGCGAGCCTGTCGGCGTCGCCGGCAGGGGCGCAAATGTATGGGTCGGCTCCGCCGCCGCAGCAGCAGACGGCGGTTCAACCGGCCCAGAATGCGGATCAGGCCAAGGGCCCGCAGCTCAAGCTTTCCGGTAAGGCGCAAAAGCCGATCGTCGATCTCCAGACAGCCGTGAAGGCGAACGACGTCGCGAATATTCCGGCCAAGGTTCAGGCAGCGCAGGCTGTCGCTTCGACAAAGGACGACCACTACGCGATCGCACAGCTGCAGCTTCAGGCGGCGGTCGCGGCGAAGGACAATGCGGCGGCCGCCCAAGCCGTCGACGCGATTGCAGCGTCGGGCTTCCTTCCCGGAACGAAGGTAGCGGAGCTCTACGACGCGCTTGGCGTGCAGTTCTACAACGCCAAGCAATACGATCTGGCCGCAAGCAGCTTCCAGAAGGCAGCGGCGCTTAATCCGCAGAATCCGGAAGCGCAGAAGATGCTCGCGGAGGCTCTCAACTCGCAGGGCAAGCGCGCTGAAGGCGCGGCAGCCCTTCAAAAGGTTATCGCGATGAGTGCTGCGGGCGGCGGCAAGGTCGATGAAGCGCTCTACAAGAGGGCGCTCGGCATGGCTTATGAGGCAAGATCGCCAAATGCGATCGAGCTCGGTCGTGAGTGGGTGGCCGCTTATCCGACGCCTGACAGCTGGCACAATGCGCTGGCGGTGTACCGGAACATGGGCAACCCGGACCCGTCCAGCGCCCTCGACATCATGCGCCTCGCACGTGCAACCAAGTCGATGCAGGGCACCGCGGATTACAATCTCTACGCTGCGGAGACGATCAACGCGTCGAACTTCGGGGAAGCCAAGGCGATGCTCGCCGAAGGCCTCGCGTCGGCGCAGATCAAAGCGAGTGACCCGGTGATCGGCGATATCCAGAAGGCGCTCGTCGGAAAGGCATCGCCGACGGCGGCGGAGCTGGCTACCCGCGAAGCGGGCGCCAAGGTGCCGGCCGCATTCCTGCGAATCGGCGATGCCTATTACGGTGCCGGCAATTACGCGAAGGCTGCCGAAATGTATCGCCAGGCGGCCGCAAAGGGCGCCGATGCCAACCTCGCCAACCTTCGGCTAGGCGAAGCGCTCGCGCTGTCCGGGGACAAGGCAGGTGCTTCTGCGGCCTTGGGTAAGGTGGGCGGCTCGTTGTCAGAGATCGCAAAGTTCTGGCTGGTCTACGCGAACCGGTCCGCCTGACAGGGCCAAACCGAAATCGGAAGGGGGGCGTCGGGCCGAAACCCGGCGCCCTTTTCTTTGTCCCGTTTCGGGATGGTTAAAGACCTGCGCCTTAGCGACAGATAAACGCTCACGTAGAGCCGATGGTCAGTGCGTCTGAAGGGATTCGGCTAGAGGTGCGTTTCGACGATCGTCTGCTGACCGTGTTGAGCCAGCCCGCGGGGGACCGCCACGATGCCGCCGTTCGTTGGCGGCAGTTGGTGGACCTTGTCGCGCGCGCTGGGCCGGAAAGCGCGAGCCCGGTGGTCGGGCGGGCACTGGATACGATCCGATCCGAAGCCGCGGACATTGACGAGGATCTGCGGGTGGCGGCCGCGCGCGCCGTGGCCGGTCGGTCCCTTCCGATCGGGCTTCTCGAATATCTCGTTTCCGAGCGGCTAGCAGTGTCGGCTCCCGTCCTGGCAGCCGCGACGCTGGACGCGGCACAATGGCGAGCACTGCTTCCGCTTGCCGACGAAGAAACGCGTCAGTTTATCGAGAGCCTCCACCCGGACGCGTTCAGGCCGACGAAGGTCGAACCAGCGCCTACTCCTGCGCCAACGGAGCCTGAGAAACGTGCCGCGTTCGAGGCACTGCCGGACCGTCCGGCGGGCCCTTCGCTGAGCGACGTGGTGGCCCGGATCGAGCGACGCCGCCGGAGCCGCGAAGCGCAGCGAGCGGCCGCGGCCGCTTCGCTCCCCGAGGAAGCCCCTTCGCTGTTCCGCTGGGAATGCGGACCGAGCGGGGAGATCGCATGGGTCGACGGGGCGCCGCGCGGAGCGCTGATCGGACGATCGATTGCGCGCGTCCAGGATGGAGAAGCCGATCGCCTGGGCGGCGAGGTCGTGCGGGCATTTGCCCGGCGCGCTCCATTCCGTGACGCCGAGATGAAGGTTGGCGGGGAAGGGCTGGTTGCCGGTGCCTGGAAGATCAGCGGCTTGCCCGCCTTCGACCCGACCGACGGCCGCTTTGCTGGATATCGCGGGATCGCCCAGCGCGATTCTTCGCCGCCGCCGGCGCGCAGCGAAACTGCTGCCGACATGCTCTCCGACCCGGATTCCCTGAGGGAGCTGGTTCACGAGATCAAGACGCCCCTCAACGCGATCATCGGGTTCGCCGAGATCATCCAAGGCCAATATCTTGGCCCTGCCGATCATCGATATCGCGAGCGGGCAGGCGAGATCGTGGCGCAGGCGCGGCTGTTGCTTGGTGCGATCGACGATCTCGACTTTGCGGCGAAGATTCACTCGTCCGGCGGAGGCTCACGCCGTGTCGACCTGTCACGCCTTTTGGAAGGAGCTCGGGACACGCTGGGGGAAGCGGCGGCCGAGCAACGTGTCCAGCTGGAGTTGGTCACTCGGCCGGGCGATTGCATCGCGGCGCTGGAGCCGGAGATTGCCGACCGCTTGCTCGGGCGCTTTGCCGAAGCCGTGATCGATCAGGCGGCCGCCGGTGAAAGTTTGCGGATTTCGGTCGATCAGGGTGAAGCCGATTGCCGGATCTTTATTTCACGCCCGGCGGCCTTTCGAGACTTGCCCGATGGGCTCTTGTTCGATGGCGCCATCGCGCTAGATGCAGGCGGCGAAGGCAATGGCTATTCAGCTGGCTTTTCGTTGCGGCTGGTGCGAGGCTTGGCGCGCATTGGCGGCGGTGATTTGGTGACTTCGCCCACCAGCCTCACGCTCGTTTTTCCTCGTGCGTGACTTCAAAAGTTGCTCCGGCTATCGCTGCCCGGGCCGGGGAGGGCCTGTAGCTCAACGGTAGAGCCGGCCGCTCATAACGGCTAGGTTGTAGGTTCGAATCCTGCCGGGCCCACCATCGCCCATCTTCTGCCAAAGAAGGGGTTGGCGAACCTGCCAATCAGCCCTAGCTGGCGGATCGTCGGGGAGTAGCGCAGTCTGGTAGCGCATCTGCTTTGGGAGCAGAGGGTCGCAGGTTCGAATCCTGTCTCCCCGACCATTTTCCGCTGACGCCGCTGCCGACGTTACTTCGCCTTGTTCTCGGTCGCGGTCGAAGCCGTGTTAGTGTGCTCGTCGTGATCGACTTTGACGTTCACGTCGGTGTTGCCGACCTTGTTCTCGATCTTGTCGCCGGTCTTCTGGACGTCGTTGCCGATATCGCCCGCGATGTTCTGCGCGGTGTTGCCGATGTCGGCGGCCGCATTCTCGGCCACGTCGCTGTTATAGGTCACGCTCGTGGTGCCGTTCGCGTTGTCCTTGCTTACCTGGCAAGCGCCAAGTCCGAGAGCGAGGCCGATCGAAATCGGGGCTGCGAGTACTATGCGCATAAGGATCCTCCTTGTTTCGGAGGCTCAACGCCGTTTTGGCTGTTTCGGTCCCGGCTCAATTCCACCGGACAAAATCGCCAGCATCGTCGTCCACGCGGCAACGTTTTGCCGAAGCTGAACCGGATCGATTTTGTCGAGGGTATCGTCCGGCGTGTGGTGGTAGTCGAAGTAGCGCGTGCCGTCCTGATTGAGCGAGACCCATGGCGCACCGGCCTTGATCGTCGGTCCGACGTCGGTCCCATCGGCGTCGCCCTCGTCGTTTTTGGTGATGCCTAATGGGGCGAGGGCGGCGGTAAGCTCCTCGTATAAGGCGGGGTCGGTCTTCATCAACTGCGTGCTGAAGCGCCAGACTCGGTCGGCGCCGAAGTCGCTTTCGCCGGCGATGGCGTAATGCTCTGTCCCGTGCGTTTTGGCATAGGCCTCGCCGCCGAAGCCACCGGGCTCTTCAGCGCCGAACCAGACGACGCGGATGGTGCGGGCGGGTCGGCCGGCATCCATGATGTGCTTGGCGGCAGCGGTTACGACGGCGACGCCGGACGCGTCGTCGATCGCGCCGGTGCCCTGGTCCCAGCTGTCGAGATGCCCTCCGACGAGAAGAATCGGAGCCTTTGGGTCGCGGCCCGGAACTTCGGCAATGACATTGCCGGAATGACCACCCTCGGCCTTCTGGCTCACCAGCGTCAGGTGCATGGTAACAGGCTGGCCGCGCTTGAGGATGCGGACGAGCTGCTCGGCGTCCGGAACCGTCAATGCGCCCGCCGGGATCGGCTTTGCGCCATCGGTGAAATATTGAACGCCGGTGTGCGGATTGCGATGATGGTCGGTGCCAATCGAGCGGATGACGATCGCGAGCGCGCCTTTGAGCGAGGCAATCGTCGGACCCTGCCGCCGTGGGGCGCCGAACTGGCCGTAACCCGAGCCGTCCTGCGCCGGCATCATATTGTGGTCGATGAACACGATCTTGTCCCTGACGGCGCTTTCGGGCGCTACGCGAAGCGCATCGACGCTGGGGAAATAGGCGATCTGGCCAGTGACGCCTCCGGGGCCGGTCGAGCCGCTGTAGCCCAGCGCAGCGACAACCAGCTTCTGCGGGAAGGGTGAGACGATCTCCGCGCTTTCCGCACCGCGCGTCCAAACCGGCATGGTGAATGGTTCGACGTGGACATTGGCGAAGCCTATCGCCGTCAGCCGCCGGACGGCCCACTCGCGTGCTCGCGCCTCGGCTTCGGTCGCTGCGAGCCGCTGTCCGACTTCGGTGGTCAGGCCCTCCGTGATGTCCCAGGCATAGTGATCGTTCACCAGCGCATTGTCTCGCAACGCCGCTATCCGCGGATCGGTGACGACTGAAGGCGGCAGGGTCGAGATGGACTGCTGCGCGATGGCAGGGGCCGCGGAAAGGAAGAGAGCGGCGAAGAGATGCTTGTTCATGTTTTGGCGCCTAGAAAGGGACGCGCGCCAAGTCACGAGCGTGCATCGATTAAATTTGGGCGTAAGTCGATTAAAGCAGCCGCATTTGATCGCCCTGCGGAGGCTCGAACAAGTCGGTTCGCAGCGCGAACTTGGCCTGACGCAGGCCGTATTTCTTCGCGGCGATCTCAAAGCGCGTCCTCAGTAGGTCGGCCCACGGGCCCTGACCTCGCATCCGGCTGAAGAAATTCGGATCGTTGTCGCGCCCGCCGCGAAGCGAACGGATGGTCGCCATGACCTTTGAAGCACGGTCGGGATAATGTTCGTCGAGCCAGGCGCGGAACAGGGGTGCGACCTCGTGAGGGAGGCGAACAGGAAGATAGAAGCCGCCCGGAGCGCCGGCCTCGACAGCCGCTTCCACGATATGCTCGAGCTCGTGATCGGTAATTTGCGGTACGACAGGGGCGATCGCGACATAGCAAGGAATGCCCGCGTCATTCAGTGCTTTGACCGCGGCGAGGCGTTTGCGCGGCTGCGGAGCTCGCGGCTCGAGCGTTCGCACGACCTTGGGATCAAGTGACGTCACGGAAAGCGCTACCGAGGCCAGCCGCAGGTCGGCGGCCCGCTTGATCAGGTCAATATCGCGCACGACGCGATCGGACTTAGTCGTGATCGTGAACGGGTGGCGCGTCTCGACCAGGAGCTCGATGACCGATCGGGTGATGCGCCAACGTTCCTCAATGGGCTGATAGGGATCGGTGTTCGTCCCCATGGCGATCGGTCGGCACTCATAGCCGGGCCGGGACAGCGCGGCGTGGAGCAACTGCGCAGCATTGGGCTTCACGAAGAGCCGGGACTCGAAATCCACGCCGGGTGACAGATCGTGATAGGCATGGGTCGGGCGCGCGAAGCAATAGATGCAGCCATGCTCGCAGCCTCGATAGGCGTTGATCGAGCGGTCGAAGCCGATGTCCGGCGAGTTATTGCGAGTGAGGATCGACTTGGGATGTTCGATCGTGACGGTCGTTCGCCGCTTGGGAACGCCGTCCAGAGCTTCGACCTGATCGAGCCATTCGCCGTCTTCGACCCGCTCCTGGAGATTGAAGCGCGTGGACGGGGAATTGCGGGTTGCCCCGCGGCCATGGCTCGACTCAACCGGCATGCGGCGAGGTTACGCCCCACGTGAGAACATAACAAGAACATATTACCGACCTGCGATGAGTCGCGGGCGAACTGTCGACGAGCCCACTGTAATGAATCATTCGTAATGACCGATTCAGCTGGGAGCCAGCTTCGCGGGCCGAAATCGCGCGTGACAGGGGCTCACGAGCCAAAAGGGAAATCACCAAATATGCGCAAACATCTGTTGGCGGCGGCATCGCTCGCCGCACTGGCTTCGCCCGCATTTGCCGCGGGCGATGGTCCATACGTCGGGATTGAAGGCGGTGCGACGATACCGCAGAGCACCGATCTCGACGTCATCCTGAACAACACGAGCGTAACACCCGTCACGACGACGGCATTCGGCAGCGGCTATAACGTCCACTACAAGACCGGTTGGAACCTCGATGCGATCGCCGGCTACAAGTTCGGCCTGTTCCGTCTGGAGGCCGAGGGCGGCTACCAGCGTGCGCCGATCAAGCGAGTCGACGTGAACAGCACGCTGCTCGGCAACGTCGGAACGGCGGCCGGATTGACGGCGACGACCTCCGACCTGGGTCTCGGCACGAAGATGGGCGTTACCTACCTGACGGCCAATGCACTGATCGACGGAGACTTCGGCGGCCGCCTCGGCGGTTATGCCGGCGGTGGTGTTGGCCGAGCGTGGGCGTCGTTCAGCGGCGACAAGGACAATGCGATGGCTTTCACTGGCATCGCGGGACTGCGCTACGCCCTAAGTCCGAATATCGATGCCGGCCTGAAATACCAGTACCTCCATACCGCCAAGCTGAACTTCGGTGACGCCTTCACGGTGAACGGGACCAATTTCACCAGCAGCGCGAAGGGGAATTACGATTCCCACAGCATCCTCGCCAGCCTGGTCTACAACTTCAACGCCCGTGGCGAAGCGGCGGCCCCGGAAGCGGCTCCCCCGCCGCCACCTCCACCTCCGCCGCCGGCGCCGCCAGCAACGCAGACTTGTCCGGACGGTTCGGTGATCCTTGCGACGTCGGCATGTCCAGCGCCGCCACCGCCGCCCCCGCCACCCGCTCCGACCGAGCGCGGCGAACGCGGCTAAGTGATCGGTTTGAGCTCCCGGGCATTCAGGCGTGCCCGGGAGTCCTTTAGTGGCTGAGCTTCGTCATGCTCGTCGGGAAGGTCGGCCAGCGGTGCTGGGCCATGTCCTTCAGGGTCGAGGTGTCCTCGCTGTTTAGCCCCTGATA
>Ga0070671_100002435_pt1 | contig 14387 bp, 8 predicted proteins | sample KBSS73metaG_FD_65341 | JGI IMG/M metagenome (GOLD analysis project Ga0070671, IMG submission 65341) | Switchgrass rhizosphere microbial communities from Kellogg Biological Station, Michigan, USA - KBS S7-3 metaG | ecosystem: Host-associated > Plants > Roots > Rhizosphere > Soil ...
TCGTGCCGGCGATCGTGGTGATCGGCCTGCTGCTGATTCCGTTCGGCATGTGGCTGGAGCACCGCCGGCGGATCGCACACCCGGGTGCCGAGCGCGAGTGGTTCGTCATCGATTTCCGATCGGCGGCGACGCGCCGCCGGGCGCTGGCGCTGCTGGCGCTCACGGCGGTCAACATCACGATCGTGCTGCTCGCCGGCTATGGATCGATCCACTACATGGAGTCGCCACGGTTCTGTGGCCAGGCCTGCCACACGCCGATGCATCCGCAGTTCACGGCGTGGCAGGACGCCCCGCATTCGCGCGTCGCGTGCGTGCAGTGCCACGTCGGCGAAGGCACGCGCGCCTTCGTCCACTACAAGTTGAACGGCATCCGGCAGCTGTATCACGTGGTCACGGGCGGCTACGGGCGACCGATACCGGGCGTCGTCGCCGATTTTCGTCCGGCGCACGAGGTGTGCGGCTCCTGCCATTGGGCCGGCAAGGACTTCGGCGACGTCGTCCGCATCACGCGTGAGTACGCCGACGACGAGTCGAATACCGAGACGACCACGATCCTGCAGATGCACGTGGGAGGCCCCGGCGTGCCGACGCCCGACGGGCGCGCCATCCATTGGCATGCCGACCCTCGCGTGCGGGTGGAATACGTGTATACGGACCCGGAGCGTCAGACCATCCCCTTCGTTCGCGTGACCGACGCTCGAGGCGAGGTACGTGAGTACACGGCAGACGGGGCGGCGCCGGCGGAGATCGCCAAGGGGCAGCGCCGCACGATGGACTGCATCGACTGCCACAACGTCGTCGCGCACAGCGTGGCCCAGACGCCCGAGCAGGCCGTGGATCGCGCCATCGCCACCGGGCGGATCGCGCGCGGGCTGCCGTTCGTCCGGCGAGAGGGCGTGCGGCTGATCAAAGCGAGCCACGCGACGGAAGACGACGCCGTGCGGGCGATCGGGGACGGACTGCAGCAGTTCTACGCGTCGGCGGGCAGCGCCACCGACGCCGCGGCCGTCGCCGATGCCGTGACGTCGCTGCAGAACATCTACCGCCGCAACGTCTTTCCGGTGATGAAGGTGACGTTCGGCACCTATCCCGACAACGTCGGCCACACCACGTCGTCCGGGTGCTTCCGCTGTCACGACGGCGGTCACACGGCAAAGGACGGCACGACGATCAGCGCCGAGTGCGAGTACTGCCACAAGCAGATCGAACCGCGGACGGACTAAGCACCAGGGACTAAGTACTACGGACTATGGAGCGCAGGTGCGCTCTTCGATCTGCCGGACCTTGTCCTTGAACGCCTTGACCCAGGCGTCGACCGCGGTGTGATCTTCGGTGATCTGTTCGACCCGGGCGGCGGTGAAGATGGCGCGCAGATGAGCGTCGGTGAGGCGCCGGAGTCGATCCACCAGGAACAGACGGCCGGCCTCGCCAATTCGCGGGTTGCCCATACTCCCCTCGCCCGCCTTCATCGACACGGTGAGCTCGCCACGGCACTCCGACACCTTGCCCGGCTCGCCCTTCGATTGGAACACCGGCTTGGCGACCCACTCTTTGAGGTTCATCTTGGCCGTCGAGCCGCTGGTCCTCTTGCCGGCGCCGCCGAACGTAGCCCCTACGTCCTGCAAGGCGACGGCAGTCGCATCGCAGGCCGTCGCGCCGGGATTCTCGACCAGGACGGAGAGCCGGCCCGGTTCGTCGCCTTCCCCGAGGGGTCGAACGTTTCCTGCCTGGAGGTTCAGCCGACTGTGGCAGGCGAGCCGCTGCTGTTCCGGCTTCCGGTCGCCGTGCTGCAGCAGGACGCCCAAGAGCACCAGCGCATCGAAGTGCTGCCGCTGACGTGACCGGAGCTCACCCGCCGGCAGAGCGTCGATCGCCTTGTCGAGCTCCGCCCAACGCCATCCCTGATCCTGTTCCGAGCGATCCACCATGACCGCATCGCCGAAGAGCGGTTGATAGGTCGCGAGGTACGACCGCTCCGCCCGGGGTCCGTTCCCCGAGACCGGATCTTCAGGGCAGTCCTTGCAGGCGAGCGTGAGCGGGTACATCGGATACGTATTGAACCCCAGCGCCCACAGGAGGCGCGACGCCGCGAGCGCGGCAAAGACTTCCCGGTTGCTCTTCTTCGACTGGTCGCTGTACTTCACGCGAATCGTCGTGCCGGTGGCCGTGGTGCAGGCGAACTTCAGCGTGTTGCCCCCCATCGACTTGCCCGGCTTGGCAAACGTGCAGGGGAACGGCCGCCCGTCCAGCGCGGCCTCGACACCCGAGCCATCGGCAAGCGGTGGGCCGGCGAGCAGCGCCTGCGGCGTCAGGTCCCCGGGATCAGCCCAGATCTGGGCGGTGGCCAGATAGTGCAGCCGTTTTTCCTTGCTCTCGACCTGCACGACGACCACATACGGCTGTCCGGTGGGTGCGGCCTGACCCGCCGCGAGGATTGGCGGTGCCAGAGCCGCCGCCAATACCGGCGCGACGAGCAGGCGCACGGGAAGCCTGATGGTGCACTGCATGACGGTTCACCTCGCCGTCGGATCTTTTGGGACACCGTCACCGGATGTCGACAAAGGGTGCAACAGCGTCAGCTGTCGCCCCCTTGGTCGATGGTGTCCGCTGCGTCAGCCTTCCTGACGCAGACGGAAGGCACGCAGAGTCAGCGCTCCCGCGAGCAGGAGCAGTCCGACCAAGGCGCTCGCCGGACGGTTGCTCGCCGTGTGCGGCAGAACCCGTGCCGGTTCCGGAGGCGGTGCCGGTGCCGGTGCCGGTGCGGCGGCGACGGGCGCCGGCGGCTCCGGCTCGCGTAACCGCGGCGTGGGCGCCGGTGCCGGAGTGGCCACCGCTACCCTGGGCGGCACGACGGGAACGAGCCTGGCCGACAGCACGTCGAGCTCACGCAGGTTGTCCGGGTTCTTGTCGGTTTCCCGCTCGAGCCGGCCGTTGATCGCCACCCAGCGGCCCACCATCCCCGCCTTGATCCCCTTTTCAGGGTTGTCGATCTGCAAGGCATCCGCACCCGAATCAGCCGAGCACGTGCCCTCGGGCACGCTCTCGACCGGCCCGCGCCTGGGCCGGGCCAGCACGTAATCGTCCGCCTTGGTGCCCTTTCCACCCCGCACCGTCTTGGCCGGCACCAGACACCCGACAACGGTCAGCGTGCCGCTCTGTTCCTGCGGCAGCAGGGCACCGTCGCGCCGCTGCTGCGCGGACGCGGGTGGAACCGTCATCAAACCGAACGCGAACACGACGAGCGCTGCACTGAAGACATATCTCACAGGCATCATGGAGAGACCCCCTGTCGGGCGTGATAAGCAACAAGCGATCCTCGCCGCCGCCGGCCGGCCGGTCCGCGCAAACGACCTTCTGCGTGGGACTTGCGTCACCGTGCGTCGACAGTCGACGGCCGGAGGCACCAGGAGGTGCGGTATGCCGGAGTCGTCTCCCCATGGGCCGTGGGTCGGCCGTACCGGAAACGCATAGAGGTCCGCGAGCTCATCGCGTCGGCACGGAGATCGTCTCGCTGGAATCGCTGGCGGGCGACGGCCATGCGATCTCCGGCAGGTGCTCGCTCCACCAGCTCTCCGCGCGCTCGTGGGTCCAGGGCGTGCCCGGCACCTCGCCGAGCGCGCGCCAGAGCTCGAGCGCCGAGGCCGGGCGATTCTCCGGCGCTTTCTCGAGGCAGGCCATCACGATCTGCTCGAGGCGCTCGGGAATGGGAACAGTGCTGAACTTGGACGGTGGTTCGGGCCGGGTCCTGGCGTGATGAATCATGACCGCCATCGGTTCGCCCGTGAACACCGTCCGGCCAGTCAGCATCCAGTAGGCAACGCAGCCGAGCGCATACAGATCCGAGCGCGCGTCAGCGGCGCCGCCGACGACACGCTCGGGAGGCATATACCCCGGGGTTCCTGTCAGCGTGCCCTCGGCGGTGAGCTGGGCCGCGTCGTCGTTGAGCGACTTGACGAGCCCGAAATCGAGCACTTTCACGACATCGAACTCGAGACCCAGGCGACACAGGAACAGGTTGTGCGGCTTGATGTCGCGATGCAGCACCCCCGCCGCGTGCGCCTCGGCGAGCGAGCGGCAGGCCTGACGGATGACCGAGACCACGCGCTCCGGCGGTGACGGCCCGAAGCGCTGGATCAGCGACTGGACGTCCATGCCGGTCAGCAGCTCCATGACCAGATAGAAGCTGCCGGTTTCGCTGAGGCCGAAGTCGTAGAGGCGCACTGTGTTCGGCGAGCTCAGACGCGAGATGGTCCGGGCCTCGAGGCGGAATCGCTGGGTCGCCGCGTCGCCCTTCCCCTCGCCGAGCAGCTCGGGCCGGATCAACTTGATCGCACAGGGACGCGCCAGCAGCTGGTGCCGCGCGCGCCACACCTCGCCCATGCCGCCTTCCCCCAGTTTCTCCATCAGCCGGTAATGGCCCAGCGGCAACCCTTCGTCCACGAGAGCCGCGTCGATCTCGAGCTCGGGCTCACGCGCGGAGTTTACGGCGCGCTCGATCAGGCTCTGCAGCTCTCCGACGTCGCCGGGCCAGCGGTATTTCTGCAGCCGCTTCATCGACGCCTCGGAGATCCGTTCGACCACCGCCCCGATCTGGCGCGCATGCTGACGGAGGAAGAACGTGGCGATCTCCGCCACGTCCTCTGGGCGTTCCGCGAGCGATGGCACCCGCAGCTGTCTGCGCTCGAACACGGCGAGCAGCTTCGGGTGGAATCCGCCGGCCGTGGTGAGCGGGGCCGACGTGTAGGCCAGGAAACGCACGTCATGCGCCGCCGGCTGCCCACCGTCTCGAGCCGCCTCGAGCCCCTCGAGGACCTGGGCCAGGCGCCCCTGGACGTCGACCGACAGCCGCTGAACCTCTTCGAGGAACAGCGTGCCCCGGGTCGCCAGCTCCAGCAGGCCGAGACGCGAGTCGGGCGTTCGCTCGACGCCTGCCGCCGGCGCGGTGAAGATCCCGGGGTCGTGCCCCGGCGCAACCATCGCACAGTTGACGTGAATGAAGGCCTGACGGCCGCGCGGCGACGCGTGATGGATGGCCCGAGCCGCCGCCTCGTGGCCGGCGCCGTGCGGGCCGGTCAGCAGCACCGGTTCAGCGGCGGCGGCGTACTTCGTGATGGATTCCCGCAGCGCGCGAATGGCGGGGCTGTCGCCGAGCAGCGGGCCTTCGACTCGACGGCGCGCGGCGGTCAGCAGCTCCTGCGCCACCGCCAGCTCGCGCGCGAGGTCGGCATTCCTCGTTTCGAGCTGCCGGCGCAGGCGCTGCACCGTCAGGTGCGTGTTCACTCGCGCCACGACTTCCTCGCGTTGAAACGGTTTTGACACGAAGTCGACGGCGCCCACTTCGAGGCCGCGGACCTTGTCTTTCGTCTCGTCGAGCGACGACAGGAAGATCACCGCGGCATCGCGTGTTTCGGGATCCTGCTTCAGCCGCCGGCAGGTTTCGTAGCCGTCGATCCCCGGCATCACGACGTCGAGCAGGATCAGCAGCGGGTGGACCCGCCGCGCCACGTCGATCGCGTTCTCGCCGCTCCGGGTGACGAACAGGTGGTAGCCGCGCCCGTCGAGCGTATGACGAAGTACGTCGAGGTTGGTGGCGTCGTCGTCAACGAGCAGGATCGGATCGGCGTCTTCGGTGGATACGGTGGTCGTGGTCATACGGCCTCTCGGTCAGGCTTCCTCGGCAGCGGCCGCCTCGAGCTGGCGCCGCACCTCGTCGAGGCTCACGGTCATGGTGGCGCCGGCTCGAATGAGATCGTCCCGGACTTCCGTCGCGGAACGCCGCCGGGCGGGCGGAAGCGCTCCGGCCAGGAGCGGCTGCAACCCGGAGAAGAGCCGCGGCGTCAGCACGGTCTCGAGATACTCGAGCGCGGTCCCGCGCACGTAGACGTCGTCGGTCGTGAAGGCCCGGGCGGCGATCCGTACGGGCTCCCGGTCCAGCGCCAGGGCGAGCAGATTGAAGACGTGCTCTCGCACGAGGTGCGCCTCGCCGCCGGCGCTGAGTTCGCGCTCGACGAGCGCCAGCGTGTCGGGGGACGGCTTCTGCAGGGCGGGGTGCTCGTCGGTGAGCGCCAGCAGGGCGCGACCGCAGCGCAGCCGGGTCTCGAAATCGAGCCCTTCGAGGGCCGCCCGCAGTCCGTCGCGCGCGACGGGTGACGGGCACGACTTCAGCACGATCGGCAACCGGCGCCGCACGACGTCGGGGGTCGCGGGATCGAGCAGCACCGAGACCATTTCGCCGGCCGCGCGCGCCCCGAATCCCGCGAGCGCCGCCGCGACCGGCCGTACAACGCCATCTCTCGCCAGCAGCTGCACGAGCGGACCGATGAGGATCGGATCGTTCGGAGGCGCGCGGAGAGCGTCGCGAATACGCAGCAGATCGCCCGAGCGAAAAGCGACGATCGCGGCCACGGCCGGATCGGCCGGCGCCGCGGCCGGCCGTGCCGCGTCCGGCGATCCCATCGCACGCAGCACCGACGCCCGGTCGAGACCGGTCATCGTTCCGACGACCGTGAAATCGGTCATCGAGGAATCGACGGTGTGCGCGAGGTCCTCGCTTTGACGCCGGAGCCCGCCTTCGAGCGCGCCGACGTATCCGGCACGGAGCCGGCCCGCGACCAGGAACTCACCGCCCGCCACGACGGCCACGGCGACATTGAGGGCCGCCAGCGGATGCGACGGCGCCAAGCTCACGATCAGCAGAATCACCAGCGCGCCCGCGCCCTTGCCGGTGCAGTCGCAGCCGACGTCGATCAGCGACTTGACTGAACGCTTGGTGGCGTCCGGCAGCGGCGTGTACAGCAGCTCGTATCCGGCCCGGAACGTCGAGCTGCGCACGACCACGTCGAGCCCGCGCGGCAGCATGCCGCTCCAGGGAGGCGGGAGGACGAATCCGAACAGGGCCGCGGCGCCGACCAGCGCCGGGTGACTCGCCACCGAGCCTCCCAGACCGAGGCGCCCGAGCGCGAGGCGACCGAACACGGCCTGCACCACCACCGCGGCCAGCGCCGTTCCCGCGTAGAACAGTCCGAAGAAGCGCACGAGGTGCGGGCCGCGCCCGAAATATGCGACCGCTTCGGCCTTGAGGAGATAGTCCGCCAGCGCCGCGAGCATCGCCGCCAGCGCAATGACCGCCGCCAGGTCTCGCACCAGCGGCTGCCGCTGAAAGTGGGCCCGCGGTCCGATGCCGTCCTCGGCGCGAGCGCGGCCGCGCCCGCTGTCGCGCGCGCCGCGTCCGACCGCCATCGCGCCCGCCACGCTGAGCCCGCCGAGGACGCCCAGTATCGGGAGGAGACTGCCCTGCGGCAGCAGGGCGGCGACGCGCTCGGCGCTCACGCCCCCGACGAGGCCGCCGAAGGTGGCGGCGCCCGCCACGCGCGCCATCAGCGGCTTGGCCGAATGCGAGTCGAACCGTTCGTTGAGCAGCGACCAATAGGACGAGATCGCAATCGCGCCAATCACGGTGGAGTGGAGGTAGAGGAGCACCGCCGCCACCGGCGGGTTCCAGCCGAGACTGACCCACTCGACGACGAACAGCGCCGCGTTGCATCCGAGAAAGACGGGCACCACGCGACGCGGGCCGAACCGGTCGAGTAGCCGGCCCGACATCCGCGCGGCGGCGATCGCCAGCACCGCGGCACCGCCCATGAAATACGGCAGGCTCTTGACTGGAAACAGCGACAGGACGAGCCCGTCGCGAATCGCATTGCCGGCCACCTGCTGCGCAATCAGCGCTGCGGCAGTCGCCGGAGCGGCGACGTCGGGCCTTGAGATGGTCACGACACCTCGACACGCATCGGCTCGAGCAGACGTGACACGAGCGCTCGCGCCTCGTCGTACTCGTAGCTGCCGATGTGATCGTGAAGGCCGGCGAGCCCCCTCATGCCGGGCACGGCGACACGATCGAGATCCGCGAGCGCGCTCGCCGCCGCCGAGGCATCGAAGTCCCCGAGCGCGGCGTGCAGGCGCTGCAGGGCATCGCGCGCCGCCGCGGGCACGGCCGGCTGCTCCTGCGGCTGCGAGTCGGCCGGCTTCGGGGCACGCAGGGTGTCGATGGAGCGCCACAGCACCGCGGCCCGGCCCTGCAGATCGGCGAATAACGATGCGAGGTCGCCGGCGCGGCCCTCGCGGCCTGCACGCTCGAGCGCTTTGGCCGCGGCGTGCAGAGCCTCGGCGCCGAGGTTGCCGGCCGATCCCGCGATGGCGTGCGCGTGCCTGGCGGCGGCGTCGCAGTCGACGGCGGCCACGGCTGCACGCAGCGCATCGGTCGTCGGCTGCTGACCGTCGGCGAACCTGACGAGCATCCGTCGCAGCGTCTCGAATTCGAGGCCCAGACGCGCCAGCGTGCCCGGCACGTCGACCCCCTCGATCGCCGGCGTGCCACCCGGCGCAGCCACCGCCGCAACCGGGGCCCCCGGCTCCGGCGCCCGCTTTGGCAACCAGCGCCGCAGCGTCTGCACGAGCGCCCGCCGCTCGATCGGCTTGATGATGTGGTCGTTCATCCCCGCGGCGAGGCAGGCGTCGAGATCCGCTTTCATCGCATTCGCGGTCATCGCGATGATCGGGCGGGCGTATCGCTCTTTGCGCAACGCCCGGGTGGCCGCCAGACCGTCCATCTCCGGCATCTGCATGTCCATCAGGACCGCGTCGTAGCGGTCCGGAGCCGCCCTGATCCGGTCCAGCGCCTCGCGTCCGTTGCCGGCGATCTCGAGGTCGATCCCGAGCCGCGACAGGATCTCCTCGGCCACCATCTGGTTGGCCTCGTTGTCCTCGGCCAGCAGCACGCGCGCGTCGAATTCCCGCTCGAGCGGCGCATCGAGCGCCCGGCGCGCCGCGTGAACCCGCGCGCCCTGCGCCTCGACCACCGCATCGAAGAGCGACGAGGCCGTAATCGGCTTGGGCAGGAACACGTTCACGCCGAGCTCAACGCAGCGCGCCTCTTCTTCCTTGCCCGCGTAGGCGCTGATCATGACGATCGGCAGCGACCGGGTCTCCGGGCGCGCCCGGATCCGCGCGGCGGCATCGAGCCCGTTCATGCCCGGCAGCATCCAGTCGAGCACCACCAGGCCGAACGGATCGGGGGCCCCTTCGCGATTTCGACGCTCGAGCAGCGCCAGCCCCTCTTCGGCCGTCGAAGCGGAGACCGGCGGAATCGTCCAACCGCGCAGCAGTGTTTCGAGCAGGTCGCGGCTCGTCTCGGTGTCTTCCACGATCAGTACCGGCCGCTCGGCGACGCCGGCCGGGAGGATACGCGCCGGGGTCTCGGACTGTGCGTCGACGCCGAGACGCGCCGTGAAGAAGAACGTCGTGCCCTTGTTCGGCGTGCTCTCCACGGTCAGGTCGCCGCCCATCAGGCGTGCCAGGCGGCGGCTGATCACGAGTCCGAGGCCGGTGCCTCCGTACTTCCGCGTCGTCGAGCTGTCCGCCTGCGTGAACGACTGAAACAGCCTCGCCAGCTGCTCGGCCGAGATCCCCACCCCGGTGTCCTGCACGGTGACACGCAACGTCACGCCCGCGCTTGTTCCGTCGCCGGCGCCGGGAAGCGTTTCGACTCTGACGAGCACCTCGCCCTTCTCGGTGAACTTGAACGCGTTGCCGATCAGGTTGGTCAGCACCTGACGGAAACGCAGTGCATCGCCGCGGAGCCGGTCCGGCACGTCCGGCAACGCATGCGTGATCAGCTCGACGTGCTTCTGGATCACCACGGAGCGGAACGTCTCGGTGACTTCCTCCAGCACCTCCCGCAGGCTGAACGGCGCGTCGTCGAGATCGAGCTTGTCGGCTTCGATCTTCGAAAAGTCGAGGATGTCGTTGAGGATGCCCAGGAGGTTCCTCGCCGATGAATGCGCGACGCTGACGAACTGATGCGGCTTGGGCGGCAGGTCGGCCTCGAGCGCCAGCCCCGTCATATTGAGAATGGCGTTCATCGGGGTGCGGATCTCGTGGCTCATGTTCGCCAGGAACATCGACTTGGTCTGCGTGGCCTCCTCCGCCTTGTCCCGGGCGAGCTTCAGTGCGGTTTCCTGCTGCCTGCGCTCGGTGACGTCGCGGATCGACACCGCGACCTGCGCGCCTTCGTCGCCACGTGCGGGCAGAGGACTCAGCCCGATCTCGATCGGAAACTGCGATCCGTCCTTGCGAATGGCGCGCAGCTCGCGGTCCGGCCCCATGTCGCGCGCCGACGGCGCGCGATGAAAGCTCTCCCGCAGTGCGGCATGGCGGGGACGGACGTCCTCCGGCACCAAGGTGTCCACGCTCCGCCCGATGAGCTCCTCGCGAGTCTGTCCGAACAGCTGCTCGCAGCGCGCGTTGGCCAGCCGGATGGTCCCGCCGGCGTCGACGACCATCAACCCGTCTGGAGCGAGCTCCAACACGCTGCGGAAGAACCGCTCGGTGTCCTCGAGCTCCCGTGCCTGTTCCCGTGTCTGGCCGAGCAGCTCCTCCGAGCGCAGGTTCCTTTGCAGCACCTCCAAGGTCATCGCGACGAGCGGCATGAGCTCGGCGAGCAGCGCCTGCTCCCGCGTGTCCGGCCGGTGAAGCGTCGCCACTTCGACGACGCCCAGCAGCGCGTCCTTCGACAACAGCGGCAACGCGGAGACGCGCACGGGCGGCGCGCCGCCGGACCCCGACTCGATGCGCAGATAGTCGGGTGGAAGCTCGTCGAGCGTGATCGGCTGGTGGTCCAGTGCGCACTGCCCCACCAGCCCCTCGCCCAGGTGGAACGTACTCGCCTGGACGGCCGCCGCACTCAGTCCGTACGCGGCCGCGCGCTCGAGCCTGGCCTCGTCATCCTTCCACACGTAGAAGCTGCCGACGCCGCTGCGCAGCAGGGGCACGAGTCCCGACAACAGCCGCTGGCCGAACTCCGCCAGCGAGCCGGCCTTCTGCAGGTCCCCGACCAGTGCGCCCGCGCTCGACTTGACCCACCGCTGTTCGTCGATGGCGGCGGCGCCGTGTTTCAGCACGTCGATCGATCGAGCCAGGCCGCCGGTTTCGTCCGACGCGTCGGTAAACGGAACGGCGTGGGTGTAGTCTCCGCCGGCCACCGCCTTGACCGACCGTTCGAGCGCCTGAATCGGCTTCACGATGCGGCGCGCCGTCAGGAAGCCGAGGACGCCGGTCAGCAGCAGCGCCGCCGCGTTCGCCGCCAGGATCTGCGTGCGCGTTTCATCGATGACGGCCTGGGCCGCTCGAGCGGCGCTGCTCCCGAGCTCCGTGTCGTACTGGATCCACTCGCTCAGCGCTCGGGCCAGGCGGTTGCCGAGCGGCGTGAAGGTGGCCTTGAAGCGCGCCATCGCTTCCTGGCGTCGTCCGTGCTCCACCAGCGCGATGACCGGCGTGGCTTCGACGATGTACTCGCGGTTCAACTCGCGGAAGTTCCCGAGCAGCTGCCGTCCCCGCTCGTCGGTGATGTAGGACTCGGCGTACTTCTGCAGCAGTTGCGACAGCGCCCGATCGCTCTCCTCGAACGCAGCGCGGGCCGCCGCCTCCTCCATCGGATCGGTCGCCAGCAGGAGGGCGCGTATGCTCACCCGGAGTTCGGCGACGCCGGCGGAGATACCCCCGAGCGCGGCCACGCTGGCGAGGCGCGTGTCCGAGACGAACCGGCTGCGCTCCTCGATCTTGGCCAGTTGCATCCTGGCCAGGATGCCGAAGGCCAGCAGCACCACCAGCGGGACCGCCAGCAGCACCATCAATCGTTTGCCAATGGTCACCCACGGTCATGCTGTGAGCGGCGGCGGTGAGACGCCTATGTATTTCCGGCGGGGCACGGTTTGTGCTCGCGATCAGGACGCGTGCGTGCGTCCGGCGCGTTTCCCGAAGGGTGTGCACGCGTCGCTCCAACCGGCGGCAACCGGTTACGAAGGACGGTAATGGACCGAAGAGGGGGACAGCTATGCACGGTGGACGCGCGCTTTCAGGGCTTCTTCTCATCGGGCTGCTGGCGCTGCTGGCGGCGTGGCCGGTCCAGACGAGCGGCGATGCCTCGACCCAGGACCAGCCCATCACACTGCCCAAGCCCGGGGTGCCGCAGATCAGCACGATCGAGGGCAAATTCGTCCGCGCCGCCTACAACAAGGAGGGCTACGTCATCCTCGGCTACCAGGCCTCGAATCGCTCGGTGGGCGAGGAATGGATGCTCCTCGAAGTCGGCATCACGCTGCGCGAGAAGGTGCCGGACTATCGCTTGACCCGCGAGGCCATCTCGCTCGACACACCCGACGGCAAGACGATTCCGCTGCCTTCGATCGCCGAGCAGCGGGCCGGCAACGTCAACCCGATCCAGCTGCGGGCGAAGGTGCAGCGCGATTCCATCAACTACTTTCCGCCCAAGGCCAGCCGGGCGTGCGCGCTCCTGTTCTTCCCCGATCTGGACGCCCGGTCGGTGCCATTCAACGACGTCGATCTCAGCGACGACCGTGCCTGTCTCGGCCGCTTCTATTTCAAGATCCCCGGCGGCATCGCCTACGGCCAGCACTGGCTCAACGTGAAGTTTCAGAACAGCGTGGTGCGGGTGCCGTTCCGAATCCTGACCGACGACGAAGAGAAGTTCGTCTCGAAGAACTACAAGAGCATCGAGAAGCAGGTCAAGGACGCGTTCCGGACGAAGTAGCACCGACTCGACGGTTGCACTACACTCGCCGCGGTCGAGTCTCGACCACTGGAGGCTGCGGGTGTGAAGACGCTCCTGGCGCTGTTTCTCCTGCTGGCGCTGCCGTCGGCGGCCGCAGCCCAGTCCCCCCTGCAAACGCTCGAGGGCATGTGGAGCAACCCGCCGACGACCATCATCGGCCAGGCGTGCATCTTCTATTGCACCGACGCGCTGATCGATCGTCTGAACGCGCTGCTCGACGATCCGGCCAACGACAAGAAGCCGCTCGGGCAGTTGCGATCCGACGCCAGCGCCCGTGAACGGGCGTTCATCGAAAGCCGGCTCACCGCGGCCGCCAGGGAGACGTATCCGCTCGACCCCGCGGACGATCCGGGGCTGCTGCGTTGCGAGCCGTGGGGACTGGCCAGACAGATGTTCGCGCCGCACCAGCTCGAGATCCTTGGTCGCGGTCGCGATCAGATCGAGCTGCACTACGGGGAATGGGACGCCCGCCGGATCGTCCACATGGACGGGCGGGCACGGCCGGCCGGACCCGCCACCCCTCTCGGCTACTCCGTGGGCCACTGGGAGGGCGCGACGCTGGTCGTCGAGACGTCCGGCGTCGCCGCCAACCAGACTCAATGGCGATCGAAACACAGCGATCAGCTGCGCGTGACCGAACGGTTCACGCGCGCCGCCGACGGCAAGACGCTGAACCTCGTCGCCACCTTCGACGATCCCTGGAGCCTGCGGGAACCGCTCGTGCTCAAGAAGATCTGGTCGCGGGCGCCAGCGTCGCAGATTGCGCCCTACGACGCGTGCGAGCCGCCGCCGTCCGTCAAGCGAGGAGTCGCACCATGAGAGCGCGCGTGGTCTGGCTGGCACTCCTGGCGCTGGCCGCGTCGACAGGCATCGCCGGGGCGCATCATTCCTTTTCTGCCGTCTACGACGGCAAGCGCAGCGTGACCGTGACCGGAGTCGTCACCCAGTTCCGGTTCGTCAACCCCCACGCGCTGATGACGCTCGAAGTGACCGACAAGGACGGGAAGGTCGTGACGTGGGTGGTCGAATTCGCGGGGCGCTTGAATCTGTCGGAAATGGGGTGGAGCGCGGAGTCGATCCGAAGCGGCGAAAAAATCACCGTGACCGGCAACCCGACACACGAAGCCTTACCGCGCCTCGCCTTCCAGCGCATCGTCAAGGCGGACGGCAGCGAACTCGTGCCAGCGGCTGCGCAGCGCAACGACACGCTCGAAGAAGAACGGCGAGAGCGCGCGCGACGGCGGACGCCGCAGCCGTAGCGCTGCACCTGCAGTGTCGCCCTACTTGGCGCTTTGCTTTTCCTCGGCGCGCGCCGCGCTCAGGATGTTGCGCATCGCGTAGTTCCCCTCGTGGCAGGCGTACTCGAAGAGCGGCTGCTCGGGGTCCGCGGTCAGCATCATGCCGAACGTCCACGGCTTCGTCCACGTGTCGGGATCGTTCAGCGTGACGGACCATTCGATCTTGTTGGCTGCCACCGGACGATACCGCTCGATCATCGTCAGCTTCGCCGAGCCGTTCTGGTAGACCGTGCGCGGATCGAAGTTGGTGGTTTCGACCACCAGCGTGTTGCCTTCCCAACGACCGCGCGCCTCGCCCATGTGGGTGCGGAGGCCGGTGCGCGGGCTGTCGTCGAGGCGAATCACCCGCGTCTCGTGAATCATCTCGTAGCGGATGGCCACCAGTCCCGGCGCCTGCGTGATGTCGTAGGCGTTGCCGTAGATGGCCGGCATCATCGAGCCGGGGATGCCGCGCGAGATGC
>Ga0070671_100002437_pt1 | contig 14382 bp, 11 predicted proteins | sample KBSS73metaG_FD_65341 | JGI IMG/M metagenome (GOLD analysis project Ga0070671, IMG submission 65341) | Switchgrass rhizosphere microbial communities from Kellogg Biological Station, Michigan, USA - KBS S7-3 metaG | ecosystem: Host-associated > Plants > Roots > Rhizosphere > Soil ...
CGACGTGTGTGATGGTCGGGAACTCTGGCATCGCCACCCTCCTTCGATGGGCACAGCACCCGACCACGACCGTACCGGTCATCGCCGAGTCGCGCTCGCGCCGTCCTCGCCCACACCCGCCGGTCGGGCGCTCGGGTTACTTGGCTCTCATCCGCCGCACGGGGCGGATCCGTGCCAAGTAAGCGCGGCCGATTCCGCTGATCGTCCGTCGACGTCTCACCGGCACAAGGCACACGAAACGCCCACCGCGTCGCTGGTTGCGCGCATCTGGCCGCGCACTCGTAGATGACGATTGCGTCTCGGCTTTCGCAGAAAGCCTTGTGCAAGAAGCGTTTCGAGCACACCCTTGCTTTGGGGAACAGACGGAGGGGGCGAGGGATGCGGCGATTTCGGCGTCTCGCGGGAAGTGCCACGGTTCTGATGTCGGGGGTGGCGATCCTCGTCCCGACGGCCGTGGGCGCTACCGCGAGCGCCGAAGGGGTGACCGCCGCGGCGGGGGCCCCGACCGTCATCGGCGTCGACGCCGCACCCCCGGCGGGCAAGAGCTGGGAGTACACGCACTACTTCCCGGAGAGCGGCGTGCAGGTACCCCAGGGCGGCCTCGTCCTCTTCCAGTGGGACCAAGGGTCGCCTGACGGGCTGCACTCGGTGACGTTCGTCCCCGCGGGGTCGACGGAGGCGAAGGAGCGCCAGACGCGGCCGACGCTCGTGCAGGAGGCGGAGACCGGTGAGAGCGACACGATCGTCGCGCCGCTGTCGTTCTTCGCGACCAGCGCGACGTGCAGCACGGGCCCGACCGCGCCGCCGTGCACCTTCGACGGGACGTCTGTCGTGAGCTCGGGCGTCATCCCGAACCCGACGGGTGCGGCGTTCGCGGTGTCGATCGCGCCGACCACGGCACCCGGCACCTACACGTACTTCTGCGTCATCCATCCCGGCATGAAGGGCACCCTCGACGTGGTCCCGGCCGGGCAAGCGGGCACCCCGGCGGCGACCGTCGCGTCGATGGCCGCGTCCGAGTACCACGCCCTCACCGCCGGCGCGCTCCAGGCCGAAGCGGCGGCCTCGGTGCCGACGTCCACGACGAACCTCGATGGCAGTCGCACCTGGACGATGCACGTCGGGCTCACCGCGGATGACGTCGAGCTCCTCGAGTACCTCCCGCTGAGCCTGCCGATCCGCAAGGGCGACTCTGTGAAGTTCGACGGCACCGGCACCACCCAGGAGCCGCACACCGTCACGTCACCCGGCGGCGCCAACAGCGGGTTCTTCGCCATCGGGGACGGCCAGTGCGAGACCGCGAGCGGGCCCGACACGCCAGCGGCCCAGGTCAACGGCCCGCCCCAGACCGGGTGCGCGGACCCGACCGGCTTCGAGCAGCCCGTCGACTTCCACACCAAGGGCGTCGCGAACCTCATCACGTCGCAGAGCACGCCTGTCGGCGCGGTGGTGTCGGGCCGCGCGGACGTGTTCGCGGCCGGCGGCGAGCCGAGCCACTCCTACACGTTCGGCGCCAACGGCACGTACGTGTTCTTCTGCACGCTCCACGAGAACATGTTCGGGGTCGTCAGCACCCCCGGATACCGCTTGGCGAGCAGCAACGGCGGTGTCTTCACCTTCGGAGCCGCTGACTTCTTCGGCTCGAAGGGGGCGTCGCCGCCCGCCAGCCCGATCGTGGCCGCGCCGGCGACGTTCGACAACCAGGGCTACTGGCTCGTCACCGCCGATGGGCACACCTACAACTTCGGTGACGCCGGCAACGTCGGGAACACACCCGTGCGCCCGGCCGCGCCGATCGTGGGGGCAACGGCGACGGACGACAACGGCGGGCTGCTGCTGGTGGCCAAGGACGGAGGGGTCTTCGCGCTCGGCAGCGCTCCCTTCCTCGGGAGCATGGGGGGCAAGCGCCTCAACGCGCCGATCGTCGGCATCGATGCGGGCTTCAGCTCGTCGGGCTACGACCTCGTCGCCGCCGACGGCGGCGTGTTCAACTTCGGCACGACGCCGAACGGCTCACCGCGCTACTTCGGCAGCATGGGCGGCCAGCACCTCAACGCCCCCATCATCGGGATCGTCGACGACGTCACCAACGGCGGCTACTTCCTGGCCGCCAGTGACGGTGGCGTGTTCACGTTCGGCGACGCGCCGTTCGCCGGCAGCCTCGGCGCCATCAAGCTGGCCGCGCCGATCACTGGCATCGCCATCACCATCGGCGGCTACCGCATGACCGCAGCCGACGGCGGCGTGTTCGACTTCGGCGCCACGAAGTTCTTCGGCAGCGCCGTCGCCCTCCATCCCGGGCAGGTGGTCGCCATCAGCGGGAACAGCTGACCCTCGCGGCTCGCCTCGTCGTCGTAGGCGACGACGCGGCGATCCGCCGGTCGGAATCCGCAGGACCGTAGCGTTGCTCCGTGACCTCCACGCCGCCGCCGGAGGGTCACCCAGGCGCCGCTGACGGTCGAGACCGGCCGCTGGTGCTCGACGAGCTCGGCCAGCACCTCGAGCAGTTCCGGCTCCTCGCCCGCGAAGACGGGGCCGACCGCGTCCTCGCCGAGCTGGGCGGCTCGGGCAAGGTCGAGCACGAGATCCTCGTCGAGCTCGCCACCACGCAGCCCGTCGCGCATCCGGAGCGACTGGTCGAAGCCCACGGGCTCGCGATGCATGCGTTGGAGGTGCTCGCCCGCAACGGGACGAAGCCGCCGAGCCAGCTCCGCCTCGGCCGGATCACGCCCGTCGCCCGGCCGGCGGTGCAGCAGGTGATCCGCTACATCGTGCGCCAGCACCAGACCCATGTGCTCAACGCGATTCGCGATCTCTATTCGCGCCGCGTGGCGTGGACTCCGCCCGGTGATCCCTCGCGCATGGCCATGGTGCGTGCACGCCTCGACGTCGAGCGCGCCAGCGCGACGTACAAGAACAACGGGGCCGGCGTCCCGACGTTCCTCGCGGGCGGTGCGGCGGTGTCGTCGATCGCCCAAGCGGCGCGCAGCGCGGGCAGCGCCGCAGGAGGTTCCCGCGCGGGCGTGGTGGTCGCCGTCGTCGCGTCGTCCCTGCTCCTCGCGGCCGTGTCCTGGGTGATCCTGCAAGGCGCGGCGATCGCCCGTCGGCGCATCCGCCTCACCATCGACCGCCCGCTCGCCGCGCTGTGGGAGACCGTCGGCGCGTGCGGACATCCGCCCAAGGACACTGCGGGGACGTTCGCGATGGTCGCCATCACGTTGACGGCGGTGGGCTGGTTGTTGATCCCGCTCGGTGTGTTCCTCGTGCTCGCCGTGTTCTGAGCGGCTCGACCACATCGGACATCCATCCGGTCGACCCACGCCGTATTGACCTTGGGAGCGCACCACGCGCTCGGGAGTGAGGGGTCATGGAACCAGTCAGCCGACGCTCGTTCCTGTCAAAGGGTTCGCTGGGCGCGGTGGGCGCCATCGGCGCGCTCAGCGCGGGACCGGTCGCCTTAGCCGCGATGGCCAGTGGAGTCGAGGAGCCGCTCAGCGACGAGGAGGTGAGCGCGTTGACCGGCCCCCTGTTCCTGCACGTGCGCGACGCTGCCTCGGGCGAGATCGAGGTCCTCGTCGACGAGAGCTCCGTCGTCTTCAAGGACCCGGCGCTCGTGGCCCGCATGTTGCGGGCATCGAAGTAGGCCCGCGATGTCGTCGCACCGCGAGGCCCCATCCATCTCGAAGGATCCTGTCGCCGACAACACCGACACGTACGCGTTCGTCACGCCCGACGCGACGGTGACGATCATCACCAACTACGTGCCGGCCGAGGTTCCCGCCGGCGGCCCGAACTTCTACGAGTTCGGTGACGACGTCCTCTACGAGATCCACATCGACAACGACGGCGACGGGCGGCCCGACGTCACGTACCAGTTCCGGTTCGCGACCACGATCAGGAACACCGACACGTTCCTGTACAACACCGGCCCGATCACGTCCCTCGACAGCCCGACGTGGAACCGGAGGCAGACGTACTCCGTGACCCGCGTGGACGAGACCCAACGTGAGCGGGCAAGGACGACGCTGCTGGCGTCGGGGGTGCCCTGTCCACCGTGCAACATCGGACCGCGGTCGACGCCCGACTACCCGGCCCTCGCGGCCGCCGCGGTCACGTCGTTGACCGGCGGCGGCTGGGTGTTCGCCGGCCAGCGGGCGGACCCGTTCTTCGTCGACCTGGGCTCGATCTTCGACCTCGGGACGCTGCGGCCGTTCGAGTCGCTGCACCTCATCCCGATGGCCAACGCGTCGGGTGTCGACACGCTGAAGACGTCGAACGTGCACACGATCGCCCTCCGGGTACCGATCGCCGCGCTCACCCGAGGCGGGACGGTGCCGACCGATCCGCTCGGGGCCGGGTCGGTGCTCGGCATCTGGGGCTCGGCGAGCCGGCAGAAGGCCACCGTCCGAACGCACCCCGAGAGCACCCACTCCGCGGGTCCGTGGGTGCAGGTGTCGCGACTCGGCAACCCGCTGTTCAACGAGGTGATCGTGCCGATGGCGGACAAGGACCGCTGGAACGCACTGCCACCGAGCGCCGACGCGGAGTTCGCCAAGTACGTCGCCCAGCCCGAGCTGGCGAAGCTGCTGCCGGTCCTCTACCCCGGGGTCTTCCCGCATCTCGCCGGGCTGACCGCGGACCGCGCCGACCTGCTCGCCATCCTGCTGACGGGGATCCCGCCCGGCATCATCCCCGGGTTCCAGAACTTCACGGGGTCGACGCAGGCCGACATGCTCCGGCTCAACGTGGCGATCCCGCCGGCGGCGGCACCGAACCGCCTCGGGCTCGTCGGCGGCGACCCGGCGGGGTTCCCCAACGGGCGGCGGCTCACCGACGACGTCGTGACGATCGAGCTGCGCGCCGTCGCCGGGGTCACCTACCCGCTCATCGACCACGGCTTCGTCCCCGACGCCGCGGCCGGGGCCATCGAGGACGGCACGTTCGGTCATCCCGGCCGGACGCTGCTCAACCACTTCCCCTATGTCGGCACGCCGTACAGCGGCTACGACGTCCCGGCGGCGTGACGATGGAGCAGGCGACGTCCACCGGCGTGGCCCCGGTCCTCGACATCGGCGGCGACATCGGGGCGCTGGTCGTCCAGCTGGCAGCGGTGCCCGTCACGGGCGAGCTGGAGGCATGCCCCGCTGGCCGCCCCGACGCGCGGTTCCACACCGGCGTGCACGAGCGGCGCGTCGGTGACCGAGTGGTGGCAGTGGCCGTGTACCCGGCCCTGCATGCGGGGGCCTACGAGATCCTCGACGAGCGGCTGGCGCCGGTTGCCCGCTCGCTGGTCACCGGAGGGGAGGTGAGCGAGCTCCGGCTGGCGTGACGCGCGCGCATCGTGCACGACTTCGTGCTGCACTACCGGGCCTCCTGGGACGGGGCAACGGCTAGCGTGGTCGCGCCGACGCAAGGGGGGGGCACCATGCCGACATCGGGTTCGATCCTCGGGAATCCTGTCCGACGTCTCGAGGACCCCACCCTTCTGACGGGTGAGGGCAAGTACGTCGACGACCTGGTGGAGCCGGGGATGTTGCACGTGGCGTTGGTGCGTTCGACGTTCGCGCACGCCAACGTGGTCTCCGTCGACGACAGCGAGGCGACGTCGATGCCCGGCGTGGTGGCCGTCTACCACGCGCGCGGCGACGACCTCGGTCTCGCGCCGTTGCAGCAGTTCGTCATGATGCCGGCGACGTTGAACCGGCCGGTGTTCGCCACCAGGGCCCGCTTCGTCGGCGACGTCGTCGCCGCCGTCGTGGCCGAGACCCGGGCCCAGGCCGTCGACGCCGCCGAGCGGGTCGTCGTCGAGTACGACCCGCTGCCGTCGGTCACGAGCGCCGTCGATGCATTGGCGCCCGGCGCCCCCCTGCTGTTCGAGGAGCACGGTTCGAACGTGTGCTTCGGCACCACGTTCCCCGACGGGAGCGACGCCGATCCACTCGTCGGCGCCGACGTGGTCGCCGAGGTCACCATGGTCAGCCAACGCCTGGCCGGCGTGCCGATGGAGACCAACGGGATCCTGGCCGTGCCGACGGACGGCGGTCTCACCTGTTGGGTGTCGCATCAGGCGCCGCACGCCATCCATGGCGCCTACGCCCCCCTGCTGGGCCTCGAGCCCGAGAAGCTGCGCGTGGTCTGCCCGTGGGTCGGCGGCGGCTTCGGACCCAAGGCGGCGCCCTACGTCGAGCACCTCGTCGCCGCTGCCGCGGCACTGAAGCTCGGGCGGCCGGTGAAGTGGGTCGCGACGCGATCCGAGGACATGGTCTCGCTGGTGCAGGGGCGTGACTTCGTGATGACCGCGAAGCTCGGCCTGACCGCCGCCGGCAAGATCGTCGGTCTCGACGCCTCGGTGGTGGCCTCCGCCGGCGCGTACCCGGCGCTCGGCGCCATCCTGCCGATGCTCACCCAGATGATGTGCGTCGGCGTCTACGAGATCCCCAACGTGCGGTTCAAGACCACCACGGTGCTGACGAACACCACCACCGTCGGCGCCTACCGCGGCGCCGGACGACCGGAGGCGACGCAGCTGATCGAGCGGGTGCTCGACGTGGCCGCCGACCAGCTCGGCATGGATCCGGCCGAGATCCGCCGCGCCAACTTCATCCAACCCGACAAGTTCCCGCTCACCACGCCGACCGGCGCCGGCTACGACTCGGGCGAGTACGAGAAGGCGCTCGACGCCGTGTTGCTGGCATCCGGCTACGCCGAGCTGCGCGCCGAACAGGAGAAGCGGCGCGCCAACGGTGACGTCAAGCAGCTCGGCATCGGCGTGTCGGCCTACGTCGAGGTCACCGCGCCCGTCGGGCTGCACATCGAGTTCGGCGCCGTCGAGATCCACGACGACGGATCCGCCAGCGTCTTCGCCGGTACCAGCGTGCACGGCCAGGGACACCACACCGCGTTCGCGATGCTGGCGAGCGAGGTGCTCGGCATCCCGATGGCCATGATCACCCTCGTGAACTCCGACACCGACCGGGTGCCGCGCGGTGCCGGCACGATGGGCTCCCGTTCGCTGCAAACCGCTGGGAGCGCGATCCACGTCGCGTCGAACACCGTGCTCGAGCGCGCCCGCAAGATCGCCGGTCACCTCCTCGAGGCGTCCCCCGACGACATCGTCGTCGGCGACGGTGGTCTCCAGGTGGCCGGTGTGCCGTCCTCGGCGCTGTCCTGGGCCGACCTGGCGGTGGCGTCGCGCGACGCGTCGAAGCTGCCCGACGGTGTGGAGCCGGCGCCGCTGCGCCACGAGCTCGACTTCGACGGCACCGGCTCGACGTTCCCGTTCGGCGCCCACGTGTCGGTGGTCGAGGTCGACACGGAGACCGGCCGGGTCACCATGTTGCGCCACGTCGCCGTCGACGACTGCGGGCGCATCCTCAACCCGCTGCTCGTGGCCGGCCAGCAGCACGGCGGCATCGCGCAGGGCGCCGCCCAGGCGCTCTACGAGTGGGTGCAGTACGACGAGGACGGCAACCCGGTCACGGCGAACCTGATCGACTACGCGATCCCGTCGGCCGCCGAGCTGTGCAGCTTCGAGGTGTCGAACACCCAGACCGACAGCCCCCGCAACCCCTTGGGCGCCAAGGGCATCGGCGAGTCCGGCACCATCGGATCCACGCCCGCCATCCACAACGCGGTGATCGACGCGCTGAGCCCGCTGGGCGTCACCCACATGGACATGCCCTGCACCGCCGAGCGCGTGTGGCGCGCCATCCAGGACGCCTCGGCCTAGCACCGCAGGGCCCGCGGTGGGCAACCCGAGGCGCAGCGCAGCTAGACGCTCGTCCGTGGCCGGTCCATCGCGGGTGGCCCGCAGCATGCGCCCGGACGATCAGAGGGTCGGGTGGTTGAGCACGCCTTCCGCAGCACGCGCTTGCCTCAGGCGGCTCGGCGCTCGCCACCGGCCGCCATTCCCTCACGACGTGGGTCAGGTCCGGCGTAGGTCGCGAGGAAGTGTTCGATGAGCCACCCAAGTTCAGTGACCGGCAGGGTGATCAGGCCGACCAGCCGCCATTCGAGCCCCGCCCATCGGGCGGAGACGGCCGCGACGGTGGCGAAGATCAGCGGAAACGCGAACCAACTCGGGAAGCGATTCCGGACGACGTGGGTGAGCGGAGGGAAGGCGTCGTCTGCCTTGCGAATCGCGTACGTCTCTTGCGGCACGAAGAGCACGAGAAAGGCGGTGAGGCCGCGTGAGAAGTCGCCTGCCCAGAGCCCGTAGACGATCCACCCGATGGTGGTCACGTACCACCCGAGAATCCACCACGGGTTCCACTCGGCCTTGTTGCGAGCGCCTGACAACGCTCGCGCCGGCGACAGAGAACGCACCATGCCAGCGTTTCACGACGCGCATGTCACTCCAGGGATGGCCGTACGCGCAGCTGGCGGCGAGAGGAGGTGTCCCCGGCTCACCCTTCCCGGCTGACCGGCCGCCCTCCGCGGCTCAGCGGATTGCGCCGTCGGCCCGGAGGGCGGCGATCTCGTCGGCGCCGTACCCGAGCCAGCACAGGATCTCCTCCGTGTGCTCGCCGAGCTCCGGCGCAAGGCGGTGCGGCACCGGTTCGGCGTCGGAGACCCGTAGCAGTGTGTGCAGCTCGCGCACGTTGCCCTTCGTCGCGTGGGGCACTTCGGCGACGCGGCCGAGCCGCCGTTGCTCTGGGTCGTTCATGAAGGCGTGCACGTTGCGACCGACCGGCTCGGCCGCGGCCACACCGTTGGCTCGAAGGGCGGCAACGACGTCGGCCGCGCCGCGGTCGGCGATCGCGGTCGCGATGGCATCGGCCTGGCCGTCGTCGTCGGCGACGCGCTCGACACCGAGCGCCGCGGCCGCGGCGACACGGTCTGCTTCGTCGTAGGCGACCAAGCAGATCATGCCGTCGTCCACGTGGTAGAGCCGTTCGAACGGCCCGAACCCCATCTGGAGCGGATCGAGCCGGCCGGCGCCCACCACCTCCCCGTCCGAACGCCGGACGACGTGGGCCATGTGGCCCATCGCCGCGTTCAGCTGCGGGTTCTCGACGTACTGTCCCTCGCCGGTGCGTCGACGGTGCAGGAGGGCCAGCAGCATGCCGACGGCGCCGAGCAGGCCGTTGCCCGGGTCCTCGTTGGCGGCGGGTGGCATCGGCGGATTGAACTGGCCGGCGATCTCGAAGGTGACGCCGGCGTAGCCCGACAGCATCGGGGCGAAGCTCTGGCGCATCGCGAACGGGCCCGTCGACCCCCATCCCGGCGCGTACAGGTACACGGCGGCCGGGTTGACGCGGCGCACGGCCTCGTAGTCGAGTCCCAAGCGCTCCGCGGCACCGGGGCGGAGGTTGTGGTGCACGACGTCCGCCCACTCGAGGAGGCCGGCGACGGCCTTGCTGAGACCGGGGTGCTTGAGGTTCGCCGCCATGGAGCGCTTGTTGGCCTGCGCCGAGTAGAAGGGACGCTCGATGCCACGGAGCGGATCGCCGAGGACCGGTTCCGCCTTGACGACGTCCGCCCCGAGGTCGGCGAGCAACCGGGACGAGTAGGGCCCGGCGTGGTAGGCGCCCAGGTCCAGGATCTTGACGCCGTCCAGCAGGGCTCCTGCGTGGGGAACGGGCGGCGCGGGCGCCGGCTCGGGCGCGGGCCATCCGGCGAGATCGGCGAGCACGGCGCCGGTGTGTTGACCAACGGTCGGCGCCGGACGTCTCACCGCACCGGGCGTGGCCTCGAACTTGGCGCCGATGCCCACCTGGCGGACGACACCGAGCACCGGGTCGTCGACCTCGACGACCATGTCGTTGTGGATCGCTTGCGCGGTGTCGAAGCACTCCGTCGGCTCGAGATGCTCGACGGCGCAGACATCGGCGTCGATGAAGAGGCGCACCCAGTCGGCGCGTGATCTGGTCCTGAACATCTCCGGTACCTCATCGGCGAGGATGGGCACCTGCTCGGGCGTGAGTGGGATGCCCATGTCCATGCCGGTGTCGCTCGGCGGGACGCGATCGTCGAGGCCGAGCACCTTCATCGCCCTGCCGAACGCGCCGACCGCGCCGGTGTGCAACCCGAGGTACTCGCCGTCGCCGCATTCGAACGACCGCGTGATCAGGCGCGTGGTCGCCGTCTGCTGCATCACGGCGACCGTGCCCGCGGCGACGGCCTGGTCGGACTCGCCCCAGAGCATCGAGTTGTAGGCGAGCGCGCCGTCGAGCAGGGACGTGCACACGTGGCGACCGAACCCGTCGTCGTGCCGGCGGTGCAGCGCGGCCAGCGCGCCGATGACCGCGAGGTAGGCGGCGCCCATCGAGGCGAAGGGGAAGCCGATGAAGACGGGACCGTCGCGGTGGCCGGCCTGGTCGGACATGCTCCCGAGCACGGCGTGCACGATCGGCTCGTAGCCGGGGAGATCCGAATCCCGTCCCGATTCGCCGAACCCGGAGATCGACACGTAGACGAGGCGCGGGTTCCGAGCGTGCAGCGCCTCGTACCCGAGCCCGAGACGCCCCGCCGTACCCGGCGCCCAGCTCTCGACGAACACATCCGCCCGATCAGCGAGCCGCAGCACCTGCTCCCGGTTGGCGGGTTCGGTGACGTCGAGCTCGACGCTGCGCTTCCCGCGGTTGAACACGGACATCGCTGCTGGTTCGTGGGGCCGGCACGGGTCGCCGCCGGGCGGCTCGATCCACACGACGTCGGCGCCGTAATCGGCGAGCATCCCGGTCGCTCTCGGCCCGGCCATGCCGCGCGAGCAGTCGAGCACCCGCAGCCCCTCGATCGGCCCCGTCATCGTCAGTTGACGCCGTACCGGGAGATCAGCGCCGCCGACAGCGGGAAGCCGAACAGCGCCTCGGCGTTCCCGTGGGTGATCGCGTCGATCTCCTCCTGAGGTACGCGCTCGAACAGGGCCTTGCACGCGGCTTGGGTGTGCGGGAACGGCGTGTCGGCGTGCGGGTAGTCCGACTCCCACAGGATGTGATCGACCACGAAGTCGTGGCGGTACTGCAACCCGAGCGGTTCCTCGATCATGCAGAACCACATGTTCCGCTTGGCGACCGCCGAGGGCAGCACGTCCACCTCGTCGAGGTGGGTCCAGTACTTGTGCCGCTCCCATTGCCGGTCGGCCCGTTCCAGGGCGGCGGTGATCCACCCGATCCCGCCCTCCGACCACACGAGCTTGATGTCCGGGAAGACGCGGGGAATCGGGCTGACCATCATGTTGACCGAGGAGCGCGCCGCGTGGGCGAAGGCCGCCGCGATCTCGACCATCGGCACGGTCCCGTCGAGCGTCACCGACGGCAGCGCTCCTCCGATGTGCATGCACACCGGGAGGCCGGCGTCCTCGCAGAGGGCGAACAACGGATGCCAGTAGTCGGTGTGGTAGCCGGGGAGGCCGAGGTTGGCGGGGTCCTCCATCCAGCACAACGCCTTGGTGCCGCGCTCGATCATGCGGCGCGTCTCGGCCACCGCCAGCTCGACGTCCCACACCGGCGCGATGCTCATCGGGACGAAGAGATCCGGCTGTGCGCCGCACCACTCGTCGATCATGAAGTCGTTCCACGCTTGGACGCACAGGACGGCGAGGTCCTTGTCGGGAAACGTCTGGAACTTGCGGCCCGCGAAGCCGGGAAGGGTCGGGAAGGCGACGCTCGCGAAGATCCCGTTGCTCAACAGATCCTTCGCCCGCTCGTGCGGGTCGTAGCAGCCGGGGATCATGTCCTCGAACCGCGTCGGTTCCGCCCCCCACGTCTCGATGGGCTTGCCCGCAACCGCGTTGAGGCCCATCGTCGGTTCTTGACCACCGTCCCAGACCCACATCTGGCGGCCATCGCGTTCGACGACGTGCGGCACCCGGTCACGCAATGCCGCCGGCACCCGGTCGACCCAAACGCCGGGCGGTTCGACGATGTGATCGTCGACGCTGAACAGCGTGAACATGCGGCTACCTCGCTTCCTCACGGGCCGTCACGGCCCCTCGCCAGACCAGGTCGTGCAACATCTCCATCAGCGGCGCAGTGTCTGCACCAGTGAGCGCGGCGCGCTCGAGCGCGGCCTGGGACACCAGGTGGAACAACTCCGCGATCCGTTCGGGCGAGTACCTCCAGCGGATCTCCTCGCCAGCGCCGAGCTCGGCCAACCTCGCCGCGGTCGCCGCCTCCGCGGCGTGGTCGACCTGCACCAGCTGAGCCCGGAGCGTCTCGCTTCGTAAGGCGTGGCTGCGCAGCTCGAGGCGCAGGGCGACCTCGCGTCGGTCGTCCTCGTGGAGCGTCCGCCAGCGTGCGGCGCTCGCCTTCGGGTCGGGAGGGAGGCTGCCGAGCACGTCGGGGCCATAGCCGGCGAGAAGCTGCTCGTCATGGCGGGAGATGACCGCCAAGAACAGGTCCTCCTTCGACGTGAAGTGGTGATGCACCGCGCCGCGCGTGAAGCCCGCCGACTCGGCGATCTCGTCCAACGTCGCGCCATCCAGTCCCCGGCGGGAGAACACCTCGGCCGCCGCCTCGAGCAGCGCGGCCCGCGTCTCGACCAGGTTGCGGCGTCGGGGCCTCGTCGCCGCCGGGCCACTCACCTGATCACCTCGGTCGATCGAAGCCGCGCCAGCTCGTCCGACGTGCAGCCGATCTGGCCGAGCACCTCGTCGGTGTGCTCCCCGAGCGAGGGTGCCGATCGCACCGCGAACTCGGCTCCCGGGACCGACAGTGGGTTGCCGAGCGTCTCGAGGGCGCCGATGACCGGATGGCGCTCGGTGATGACCATGCCGCGAGCGGCGAGGTGCGGATCATCACGCGTCTCGGCGAGCTGCAGCGCAGGGCCGATCGCGATGTCGTGCGCGACCGCCACGTCCATCCACTCGGCCAGCGTCCTCGTGGCGAAGATCCGTTGGAGCTCGCCTCGGAGCGCGTCGTCGTCCTCGCCGAAGTCGACGACCACATCCCGGCGATGGTCTCCGCGAAGGTCGTCGCGCCCGACGGCGTCACAGAAGTGGTCCCAGAACTTCGCCTCGATGGCGCAGAACAGCACGAACTTGCCGTCTTTCGTGGCGTAGTGCTGGTACTTCGCAGATCCTGGCGGCCCCGACGTCGGGCCCGTCGGATCGACCATCGTCGGGTTGAAGACCGGGAGCGCAGCCACCCACGTCGCCGCCAGGACCGCGTCGGCGCAGGACACGTCGAGGTAGCAGCCCTCCCCCGTCCGCGCCTTGCGGACCAGTGCCGCCGCCACCCCGAACGCGGCGTGCAGCGGGCCGACGACCACACCGAGCGAAGCCGGCGGGCCCTGCCCCGGCGCTTCCCGGGTGATCCCCGCGACCGTCTCGAGCTGCGGGGCCGAGCCACCGAGCTCGTCCATCATCATCCCGTGGGTGGGCACCTCCGCATAGGGTCCCGCCGCGCCGAAGCCGGTCGCCTGGCAGTACACGATCTCCGGGTTCACGCGCGAGACCGTCTCGTAGTCGAGGCCGAGCTTCTCGTTGGTGGTCCCGACGTTTCCCGTGATGAAGACGTCGGCCGACGCGATCAACCGGCTCAACAGACGCTGGCCTTCGTCGGTGCGAGCGTCAACCGCCACGCTCCGCTTGTTGCGGTTCAACATCACGTGGAACGCCGACCAGCCCGGCGCGAACCTGGTCATGATGTCCCGCAGGTAGTCGCCCAACTGCGGCGACTCGACCTTGACGACGTCAGCACCTTCGTCGCCGAGCAACCGGCCCAGGTTGTCGACCGTCATCAACACGCCGGTCTCCACGACCCGCACACCCTCGAGCAACCCGGTCACGTCGGCGCCCCTCCCCTTTACCTACGCGCTCGTATGTTAGACGATATAGCTAGATGATCCAACTGGTTTTGTTCCCTCGATGACCCGTCCCTCGGTCGACAGCTCCCTCGTCCCGCTCCTCGAGCGGAATGCGCGCCTCCCCGCCGGAGTCGCCGCGGGCCTCGAGTGCGTCGGCCTCACCTCCGAACGCAGCCACTGGCGCATGACCGTTCCGGATTGGCTCGTCGAGCCTGACGGCTCGGTGCCGGCCGGCGGCCTCGGCATCCTGGTCGACGCGGCGATGACCAGCGCATGTGTCGCGGCAGTCGGCGACCGCGTCTCGGTGGTCACGTCGCACCTCCATCTCGAGCTGCTGGCGCCGCTGCGGACCGGGGCACTCATGTGCGTCGGACAGGCAACCGCCATCGGCGACGGCTGGGCGCTCGGGGCTGCACTGGTCACCGCGCAAGACGGCGCGGTCGTCGCCCGCGTCTCGATGGGCGCGCTTGTCTTCGACCAGGCCCAGAACCAAGGGCCGCCGGTCACCAGCTCGACGACGGACACGAACCCTGGCTGCCTCGGCATGGAGATCGCGCCGCACGGCAACCCGGTGACGACCCACACGCCCGCCCACTCCTGGCTGGCCAACCTCTACGGCGGCATGCACGGAGG
>Ga0070671_100002438_pt1 | contig 14378 bp, 10 predicted proteins | sample KBSS73metaG_FD_65341 | JGI IMG/M metagenome (GOLD analysis project Ga0070671, IMG submission 65341) | Switchgrass rhizosphere microbial communities from Kellogg Biological Station, Michigan, USA - KBS S7-3 metaG | ecosystem: Host-associated > Plants > Roots > Rhizosphere > Soil ...
CGCGAGGCCGCCGCGCAACTGGTGACCAGCCATCTTCGTCTCGTGGCGAAGATCGCGATGGGCTATCGCGGCTACGGCCTGCCGGTCTCGGAGCTCATCTCCGAAGGCAACATCGGCCTGATGCAGGGCGTCAAGAAGTTCGAGCCCGAGCGCGGCTTCCGTCTTGCGACGTACGCCATGTGGTGGATCAAGGCCTCGATCCAGGAGTACATCCTGCGTTCGTGGAGCCTGGTGAAGATGGGCACCACCGCCGCGCAGAAGAAGCTGTTCTTCAACTTGCGCCGGATGAAGAAGAACCTCGACGCCTACGAGGACTCGGACCTTCATCCGCGCGACGTCGCCAAGATCGCCACGACGCTCGGCGTGTCCGAGCAGGAAGTGGTGAACATGAACCGGCGCATGATGATGGGCGGCGACGCGTCGCTCAACGTCTCGCTGCGCGAGGAGGGCGAAGGCCAGTGGATGGACATCCTGCAGGACGACAATCCGCTGCAGGACGAGATCGTGGCCGAGGCCGAGGAGAAGACCGTGCGGCACGAGCTGCTGGTCGAGGCCATGGACTCGCTCAACGAGCGCGAGCGCGACATCCTCACCGAGCGCCGCCTGACGGACGACCCGAAGACGCTCGAGGAGCTGAGCCAGGTCTACAACGTCAGCCGCGAACGTGTCCGCCAGATCGAGGTGCGCGCCTTCGAGAAGCTGCAAAAGGCGATGAACCGCATCGCCACCGACAAGAAGCTGCTCGTCGCCTACTAAGACGAAAGAGCACAAGATCGTCAAAGGGCCGTCCGAAAGGGCGGCCTTTTTTTCGTCTGGTGCCCAAGAGCGTTTCGCTCGACTGGCAAGAAACTTGATAACCATACATCAAGCCGGAGGAACGCCTCACCGCACACGCGGCAACGTCTTAGCTCCGTCGGGCGTCTTCTTTGCATCGACCCGACCATAAGAATGGAGCGAATACCATGCGCAAGGTTCTACTTCTCGCCGCCGCCGCCGTCATGATCCCGGGTGGCGTCTATGCCCAGTCGACGATGACGGGCGCGACCGCCGATCAACCCGCGACCAGCAGCACCAGCGCTCAGCCGACCACGAGCGACACCGCCCCCACCGCCCCGATGCAGCACGACCCGATGACGAACGGCACCGCCGGCGCGACCATGTCGAGCGATGCCGGCTCGGCTTCGACCAGCGCCACCGACGCCGGGATGCCGGCCGCATCGGGCGCCGTGAGCAGCGGCACTTCGACCAGCGGCATGGGTGACAGCATGTCGGCCAACGCCGCCGCCGACGCCTCCTCGCCCAGCGCGGCGATGACGAACAAGACCTACCCGACCTGCACCAAGACCCTGCGCGACTCATGCCGCAATCGCGGCGGCAAGTGACCGCCTGAACTTCTGACGATCCTAGCAGCGATGTGGGCGGCGAAAGCCGCCCACATTGTGTGTCAGGCCCCCAAGTTCAGCGTCGCGAACGCCAGGCCCAGCCCCGCGGCAACGACGAGGACGCGCACCACGCCCCAGCGCAGGCGGAACAGCAGCAGCGCCGCCACGGTCCCGATCACCGCCACCCGCCCATCGAAGCTGCTCCAGTCCGGCGACACGATCCGCACCGGCCCGGCCCGCCACTGCCCCGTTCGGGCGAACAGCACGTGGAGCGCGAACCACACGGTCAGGTTGGCGATCACGCCGACGACGGCGGCGGTCACTGCCGCCAGCGCGCTCTTGAGGCGGGCGGCGTGGCGGAGCCGCTCGATCCACGGCGCGAAGGCGAATATCCACAAGAAGCACGGCGCGAACGTGACCCAGGTCGTCAATGCCGCGCCGAGCACGCCCGCCAGCATCGGCGGAAACGGCGACGGCGCGCGGTAGGCGGCCAGGAAGCCGACGTGCTGGGTCACGAGGATCAGCGGCCCGGGCGTCGTTTCGGCAAGCCCGAGTGCGTCGGCCATCTCCTGCGGCCGCAGCCAATGGTACTGCTGCACCGCCTCCTGCGCCATGTACGACAGCACCGCATAGGCCCCGCCGAAGGTGACCACCGCAAGCTGCGAGAAGAACACGCCGATGCGCGCGAGCACGTGATCGGGCCCCAGCAGGAGCAGCACCGCCACCATCGGTACGGCCCAGACCGCGCCCCAGCCCAGGATGCTGGCAAGCGTATGGCGCCACAGCGAGCGCTGGCCGGTCGCCGGGGCGCGACCCGGCGCGTGCGTCCCCGTCGCCCAGCCGACGAGCCCGGCCGCGAGGACGACCAGCGGAAACGGGGCGTCGAACACGAACAGCGCGACAAAGGCGGTGATCGCGATGGCCCACTTGATCGGGCCATGGAGCGCCCGTCCGGCGATGCGCAACAGGGCCTGCGCGACGATCGCCAGCACGGCGGCCTTGATCCCCAGGAACAGCGCCGCGAACCAGGTCAGGTTCGCCGCGACCGCATAGAGCATCGACAGCCCGAGCATCACCAACGCGCCCGGCAGCACGAACAGGCCCCCTGCGGCTATCCCGCCGCGCGTGCCGTGCAGCCGCCAGCCGATCCACGTCGCCAGCTGCTGTGCTTCGGGCCCCGGCAGAAGGTGGCAGAAATTCAGGGCGTGGAGATAGTCCTCCTCGCCCACCCAGCGCCGGCGCACCACGATATCCTCATGCATCAGCGCGATCTGCCCGGCGGGTCCGCCGAAGCTGAGGCAGCCGATCCGGCCGAAAGCGCGCGCGACTTCGCCGAAGGTGGGAGCGGGTGGGGTGTCTTCGATAACCACGTCTTCGCGATCCATGCCTTAACCTCCATGGCCCCGCCGGACCGCGCCCGGCAGAGTCGAAGGCAACACTTGGGCGCGGATCACGCCTGACCGGGAGGTTGCGATTCCCGACGGCGCGGTTCTAGCCAGTGCGGCGGCGCGTTTGCAACCGCCCTCGCCTCTTCCCGCCCGCCGGCCCTCCCGCTAGTCTCAGGTCCGGATCGGGTGGGAAGACGCAAGGCATGCTGAGGATCGTTTCGAAGGTCATCGTCGGTTTCGTGGGGCTGAGCGTGATCCTGACACTGCTGTTCCGCTTCGTGCCCGTGCCGGTAACCCTGACGATGCTGCTCGATCCCAACGGCATCACCAAGGACTGGACGCCGATCAGCCGCATCGACCGCAACATGGTCGCCGCCGCGATCGCGGCCGAGGACTCCAAGTTCTGCAGCCACAACGGCTTCGATACCGGCGCGATCGAGCAGGCGATGGAGCGCAACGCGCGCGGCGGTCGGCTGCGCGGCGGGTCCACGATCAGCCAGCAGACCGCGAAGAACGTGTTCCTCTGGCAAGGCGAAGGCTGGAGCCGCTACGCGCGCAAGGGGCTGGAGGTGTGGTTCACGTTCCTCATCGAAACGTTCTGGAGCAAGCGGCGCATCATGGAAGTCTACCTGAACGTCGCCGAGACCGGCCTTGGCACGTACGGCGTGGAAGCGGGGGCGCAACGCTACTTCGGCAAGTCCGCCGCGCATCTGACGCCGTCCCAGGCCGCCGGGATGGCCGCGGTCCTGCCCAGCCCCAAGAAGCGCAGCGTCGTCAATCCCCACGGCTTCACCCGCCGCTACGGCGCCTCGATCGGCGCCCGCCTGGGCGTGGTCAAGCGCGGCGGCTACGACGCCTGCGTGTACGAGTAAGCCCAAGCGCGAGCGCGCCCCGGCGGCGCAAACAAAAAGGGCGGGGATCGCTCCCCGCCCTCCTGCATGTTCAAACGACGGCGCGGATCAGAAGCTGAAGCGCGCGCCGATGCGGACTGTGTAGAGCGACTGCGGAGCGTAGATCGTGTCGCTCGGCGTCGCGCTCGGCATGCTGTAGCGGTACTGCGCGCAAGCCTGGCCAGTGTTGGCGGTAGGCGTGCCGGTGGTACCGGTCGGGGTCGCCGCTACGAGGCACTGCACGCGGGCCGCCACCGCGTTGTAGGGGAACTGGTACTCGCGGATCTGGCCCCAGTTCTTGTTCAGGAAGTTGGTGAAGTTCTCGATGTCGCCAAAGATCTGGATCCGCGACTTCGACCAGCCCGGGACCGGGATCTCCTGCGCGACGTGCAAGTCGATGCGGGTGAACCACTTCGAATTGAAGGCGTTGCGCGGAGCGATCGAGCCACGATACTTCGCCAGGCCCGAGGTCTGGAAGAACGCATCGAGCGCGGTCGCGGTCGCGGACGAGTCGTACGACACCTTGGGATCGTTGATGCCGGTAGGCACGTAGATCAGGTAGCGGGTGCCCGAACCCGTCGTACCGAAGATCTGGCTGCGGCCGCTGCTCGTGTCCTGGAAGGTGTAGCTGTACGGACGGCCGATGCGCGTTTCGCCGAAGAGCGCGAAGGTCGTCTTGTAGTCACCGAAGAACGCGTGGTCGAAGGTCAGGTCGTACTTGAAGGCGTGCTTCACCTCGTCGTTCGACGTGCCGTAGGCGGCGCCGTTGGCGTCGAGGAAGGCACCGTTGGCATAGTTGGAACCGGCCGTCGACGAGGTCGCCGGAATCTGATCCTTGATGTTCTGGAAGGTGTAGCTCGCACCGATGTTCAGGCCGAAGTCGAAGTCCTTGCGGATGCGGGCGACGGCCACGTAGCTGCGGCCCTTCTTCGTATTGGCCAGGATAATGTCGTTGAGCGTGTCGGCGAAGGTCGTGAGCGAAGCATACCGCGTGCGGCCGTCCGGCGTCGTCAGCGCGGTCGGCGTCAAGCGCGCATCGGTGAAGAACACCTGGTTGCGAACGTCCGAGTAGAGGAAGTCCGCACCGAACGTCCAGCCCCGGCCGAACGCGCCGTCGCCGAAGGTCGGCGTCCAGTCCGCCGACAACGTGGCGCGCCACTGCGACGGGATCTTGAAGTTGGGAGCGGTAGCGTTGGTCGCCGCCGCCGAAACGCCGGTGACGAGTTGGTTGTTCACCGCAGTCGGGATGGTGCCGCCATTCACATTCGTCAGCGCCGCCAGTGCGACCGGGGTGGGAGCGCCCTGATAGACTTGCGTTCCATCTGGCAAGGGGTTGAGCTGGCGGATGTCGACCAGGTTCGACAGGATGCCCGTGTTCGAGAAGCTGTTCGACAAGTAGACGTCGGGCGCGCCGCCCCCGACGATGCCGAGGCTGCCGCGAATGTTCACGGTACGCGTCGGCGTGAACTCGAACCCGAAGCGCGGCTGGAACAGGCCGCGGCCCGAGATGAACGCGGTGTTCGGGTAGCCGTAGCGGGCAACGAAGGCCGGGTTCAGGGCGGGGCGGCTGTCGCTGCCATAGACGTCGTAGCGCGCGCCGTAGCTGACCGACAGCACGTCGCTGATGCGCCAGTCATCCTGGATGCCGAAGGTGTAGCTCATGTAGTTGAACACGCCGGAGGCGTCGTCGGGATTGAGCGAGGGAACCGCGTTGATGTAGCCGAAGCGCTGCGCGTTGCCGGCCTGAAAGTCGGCGATCGAGTCGAAGTAGTAGGCGCCGGTGGTGCCGGCGGCGGGGTTCGACGAACTCAGGAACGCGTTGAACACATCGACGTGCTGGATCTCGGTGAAGAGGCGCAGATCGTGATTGTTCATCGTCAGGCGGGCCTGGGCGATGCCGCCCCAGGTCTGCGTGTTGAGCGCGTTGGTCTGGCGCGAGACGTCGGGACCGAACGAGACGCGCGCGAAGCCCGGAGCGCACGTCGTGGAGGCACCCGCGCCCGCTGGGCCCGGGTTGGTGCGGTCGGACGTCGGCGCGGTACATACGCTCATCTGCGCGAAGCCGCGGCCGAGCAGCGGATCCTGGATGCGCTTGTAGTCCTTGTAGTATCCGCGGATTTCGGTCGAGAAATTGTCCGACCACTGGGAGTTCAGCTGGCCCACGACGGTCCACAGCCGGTTGCCCTGGATGTAGGCGTTCGACGCCAGACCGAGCGCCGGCGAGCCGACGTTCGCGCTGGTGTTGTTCGTCAGGACCAGCTCGTCCTTGGCATACGTGCCGGTGACCGCGAACCGCTGCGAATCCGAAAGGTTGAAATCGAGCTTGCCGACGATGCGGTCGTCCTTGTCGCCGTTGCTGTCGACGACGCCGCCCGTGTCATAGCCGTACTTCGACTTGGCGATGGACGAGATCTGGTCGACTTGGGCCTGGCTGAGCGTCGGGATGGCGCTGCCCGCGTTGTTGTCGCCCGGGCCTTCCGAGATCGGGCGCGGCGCGCGCAGGCGCTCGCCGGCGATCATGAAGAACACCTTGTCCTTGACGATCGGGCCCGAGAGCTCGGCGCCGTAGTTCTGGTACTTGTAGTTTGGCAGCGTCACGCGGCCGGTCGGCACGCCGGGACCAGCCTTGGTCTTCTTGCCCGACAGATTATCGGACGAGTAAGCGTAGAAGCCGGTGCCCTGGAAATCGTTCGTGCCCGAACGCAGGATGACGTTGACCAGACCGCCCTGGAAGTTGCCGTCGCGAACGTTGGCCGAGCCAACGACAGTCTGGAACTGGCCGATCGCGTCGATCGGGATGGGCGAGCGGCGGCTCGGGAGACCATCGGGATTGAGGCCGAAGTTGTCGGTGATTGCCACGCCGTCCACGACGAAGCGATTGAAGCGAGCGTTCTGGCCGGCGAACGACACCGCGCGGCCACCCGACGGGGTATCGTCGAGGCGCGCGAACGGGTCGCGGCGCATGAGGTCGCGAATGTCGCGGTTCACCGAAACGACCGTGGCGATCTTTTCGGCATCGAGGACGGTGGCCGGGCCGCGCGAGACCGAGCCCGCACCCTTGAGGCGCGAGGCGGTGACCACGATCGCATCACCCTCGGGAGCGAGGTCGATCGGCAGATTGAAGGTCTGCGTCACGACGGTGTTGATGTCGGTGACTTGCGACTGGGCGTAGCCGGAGGCTTCTACGGTCACCGTGTAGGGACCACCCGGGCGCAAGCCGTTGGCGACAAAGCCGCCGTTCGTGCTCGTCGTCGTCGTCATGCGTGCGCCGGTCGCCGTGTTCTCGACGGTGACGGCCGCGCCGGCGACGGGAGCGCCCTGGCTGGTGACGGTACCCGTGATCGAGGAAGTCGTTTCCTGCGCCATGGCGGGCGTCGCGAGCGCGCCTGCGAGCGAAACGGTGGCGACGCTCGCCGCCAGCACGTATCTAAGATGCATAGTCTATGTCCCCTGTACGCCCCCGAATACCCCCGAGGGCAGATCGCCTACGACGCTGCAAATGCTCTGCTTCTGGCCTTGTGCGGCCGCAACACCTGCAGGCGTCTCGCTGCGCCTGCGTAAACCAGCCTAGTGTGACGAACCTGTTACACGCCGGACAACAGGGCAACTTCCGCTGGTGTGTTGCATCTTTGCCAATGCCCTAAACAGTGAACCTCATAAGCAGCACCGCTAAGACTTCCTTAGACGACACTGGTGTGACGGTACATTCGCCTAGCGCAATTTTGCTGCATTGCGGCAATTTTGCCACGCCCGGCGGCGGGTAAACGAGGCGAGCCAGCCTTGAGACGAGCGCGACAGCTGCAGCTTGATCGCGGGCCCAAGATGGTGTGAGTGGCCGCCATGGGAACCGGTCACGATCACGCACACCATCACGCGCCCCCTGCGGGCAGCCGAGGCACCGCTTTCGCCTGCGCCGTTGCGCTGAACCTGGCGTTCGTGGTCGCCGAGACGGGCGCGGGGTTCTACAGCGGCTCGATGGCGCTGATCGCCGATGCGGGACACAACTTGTCCGACGTGCTCTCGCTGGTGCTGGCCTGGGTGGCGAGCGTGCTGAGCGCCCGCCCCCCGTCGGAGCGCTATACCTACGGGCTCAAGAGCTCGTCGATCCTGGCCGCGATCGCCAATGCCGCGCTGCTGTGGGTGGCGATCGGCGCGATCCTGGTCGAGACGATCCGGCGCTTTGCCGATCCTGCTCCGATCGCGAGCCACACCGTCGTCGTTGTCGCGCTCGCGGGGATCGTGGTCAACGCGGCCTCGGCGCTGCTGTTCGCGCGCGGAAGCAAGCACGACCTCAACGTTCGCGCGGCCTTCGTCCACCTGATGGCGGATGCCGGCGTCTCGGCCGGCGTGGTCGTGGCGGGGCTCCTGATCGGCGCGACCGGCCTTGCCTGGATCGATCCGGCGGCCTCGCTGGTCGTCACCGCGGTGATCGCCTGGTCGAGCTGGAGCCTCCTGCGCGAATCGCTGCAGCTGGGAATGCTCGCGGTGCCGAGCCGGATCGACAGCGCCGAAGTCCGCCGCTTCCTGGAAGCCCTGCCCGGCGTCTCGCGCGTGCACGACCTCCACATCTGGCCGATGAGCACGACCGAGGCCGCGCTGACCGCGCACCTGGTGATACCGGGCGGTGCCATCGACGACGACTTCCTGCACGAAGTGGCCCACGAGCTGGAGCATCGCTTCGCGATCGGCCATCCGACGCTGCAGATTGAGACGGCGCCCGTGACCCGCTGTTCGCTGGAGAGCGCCCACGTTGTTTGAGCAGTTCCCGGTGCGGCGCCGAACCGGTTCCTGGCCGCCGCTGCGCGCCTGGCTGACGATGTTGGCGGTCGCGCTGTTCCTGGCGGGCTCGGCGGCGGCGCACGCGCAGTCGGAAACACTCGCCGACAACGCCCGCGTGATCAGCCAGGCCGAGAGCGACTTGCGCACGGTCGACCGGGCGCTTGATTCCAGAGTCGAGCGGGATGTCCTGGCCGGCCTCCGCGCGAAGGCCCTGGCAGCGCAGCAAAGCGCGCGTGCATCCGAGAGCGCGCTGCAGGATCAGTTCGATCTCATCAATGCGCGGCTGAACGGCTTGGGGCCGGCGCAAGCCGGGGTCGCCGAGGCGCCCGAGATCCAGCGGCAGCGCAAGCTGCTCGACCAGCAGCGCGCGGCGATCGACGCGGCGATCAAGCGCGGGCGCCTGCTGGAAGTCGAAGCGGACCAACTGATCGACGAGATGGACCGCGCCCAGGCCGAGCGCCTCAACGAGACACTCTCGAGCCGAGCCAGCTCGCCGCTGTCGCCCGGGTTCTGGAGCGCGCTGTTGACCGCCTTTCCCCGAGACTGGCGCCGGGTCGACCTGTTCCTGGGCGAAGGCGGCGACCAGATACGGAGGGCGGTGCGCGCGCACATCCCCTGGCAGGCCGTGCTCGGCACGCTCGTGGCAGCGTTGCTCCTGCTGCCGATCCGGGTAGCCGCGCGGCGGCTGGGGCAGCGTTACCTCATCGGCAATGCCCCGGGGCATCGCATCCGCCGCTCGGGCTATGCGCTGTGGCAAGTGGTCCTGGGGACGCTGGCCCCGATCCTGGCGGCGCTGGTGCTGGTCCAGGGCACGCGATGGTCGGCTCTGTTCCCGCAGTCGTGGGACGAATTGCTCGACGGCTTCGTCACCGCCACGGGCTTTGCGGCCTTCACCACCTCGCTCGCCGGCGCGGTGCTGATGCGCAGCCAACCCTCCTGGCGGATCGCGCCGATCAGCGACGAGACCGCGAGCCGGGTCCGGCCTGCGACCTGGTTGCTCGCGGCCATCGCCTTCCTGAGCATCCTGCTCGACACGTTCAATCGGGCGGCCGGCGTCAGCCGGGCGGCGATCACCGCCTCGCAGGCGGCGGAGGCATCCGTCCACCTGATGTGGATCGGCACGCTCCTGCTGCTCCTCGGCCGCGAACGCGCGCGCCGCGCCGAAAACCCGGCCGAGGGCGACGCGCCTGTGCAGACGACGGGTGCGGGCCTCGCCGCGCTGACCCTGCTGGCCTGGACGCTGCTCGTCGTGGCCCTCGCCGCTCTTGCGACCGGATACATCAGCCTCAGCCTGTTCATGGCGCGCAGCATCATCTGGGCGGCGATGCTGGCGGCCACGCTCTACCTGCTGCTGGGCTTCGCGGACGACGCGGCGACCACCCTGTTCAGCCGGGACAGTCGCCTGGGCACGACCATGATCCGCGGCGTCGGTCTGCGGCCGAGTGTCGTCGACCAGTTCGGCATCCTGACGTCCGGAGTCTTGCGGCTCGTCCTGGTGCTGGTCGCCGTCGCCTTGCTGATGACGCCGTTCGGCGGCGGCGGGAGCATCGCGTCGATCTTCGGCCGGCTCGGGGCGTTCGCGCAGGGCATCGAGATCGGCGGAATAGCGATCTCGCCCGGGGCGATCGTGCGCGCGGTGGTGGTGCTCACCTTGGGGTTGGGCCTCGTACGCGCCTTCATGAGCTGGCTGGAACGACGTTACCTGCCGGCGACCGATCTCGACGGATCAGCGCGCAACTCCGCCAGCCTGGTCGCGCGCTATGTCGGTATCGCGCTGGCGATCATCTGGTCGCTCGCCTCGCTGGGTATCGGGGTCGAGCGCATCGCGCTGCTTCTCTCCGCGCTCTCCGTCGGGATCGGCTTCGGCCTTCAGGCGATCACGCAGAACTTCGTCTCGGGCCTGATCCTGCTGGCCGAGCGACCGATCAAGATCGGCGACTGGATCCGCGTGGGCACCGACGAAGGCGACGTGAGGCGCATCAGCGTGCGCTCGACCGAGATCAAGTTGCCGGACCACTCGACACTGATCGTCCCGAACTCGGAACTCATCACCAAGGCAGTGCTCAACAAGACCCTGTCCGGATCGCTAGGCCGCCTTCAGGTGAAGTTTTCCGTGCCGATCGAGGCGAATGCACAACACGTCGCCGAGATCGTGCTCGACACGTTCGCCCGGCAATCGGCGATCCTGGACGATCCGGCGCCCAAGGCCTTCATCGATTCGATCGCGGACGGGCGCATCCAGTTCAACTGCTTCGCCCACGTCGCCTCGCCCCGCGACGTCTATAGCACGCGCAGCAAGGTGTTCTTCGAGCTACTCAGCCGGTTCGATGAGGCCGGGATCGACATCGGCTCGCCGCCGACGCGCCTGGAGCTCGCCCCCGGCGAGCGCCTGGAACCTGCCGAAGACAAGCTCCAGGACGGCGATTCGCCGTAAAGCCGCTCAGGCCTTCAGATGCTTGGCGAGATGCTTGTTCATCTCGAACATGCTGGCCTTCTTCCCGCCGAAGATCTTCTCCAGCTTGTCGTCGGCAAGGATCTCGCGCTTGTCCTTGGGGTTCTGGAGGTCGTTCTTCTTGATGTAGTCCCAGACCTTCTTCACCACTTCGCTGCGCGGCAGCTTGTCCGACCCGACGATCTCGGCCAACTCGGGTGAGGGCTGGACGGGGGCGGTGATGCCGCCGCGTGCGCCGCCGGCCGGCTTGCCCGTCTTCTTCACTTTGGCAACGGCGGCCTTGGTTTCCTGCTCGCCTCGCTGTTCACGCGTTTTCGCCATCGTCCTCGTTCCTTTCTCCAGCACCGTCTTCGCGCCCGTTCGAGCGAACACATGATGTCCGCGCGCAACAAGTCACGAATCGGCAAGATGTTGCCTGCAGAACCGCTCAACTCTGCTTCGGAGCGGAAGACAAGCCCGAAGGTTGTGCTACATCGATCTGGCACGGCAAGGAGAACACCGTGGAAATACGCGTCGATGATCTGAGCGGCGAGCCGACGCGCGATCTCCTGCGCATCCACTTGCAAGGCATGCAGGCCAACACCCCGGCAGGGCACGTCTTCGCGCTCGATCTGTCCGGCCTCAGCACGCCCGACGTCACGGTCTGGAGTGCGTGGCGCGACGACCGGATCCTCGGCATCGGGGCGCTCAAGCAACTGGACGCTACGACCGGCGAGATCAAGTCGATGCGCACCCACCCCGACCACTTGCGCCAAGGCGTCGCGGCCCGACTGCTCGATCGCATCATCGAGGAGGCGATCCGGCGCGGGCTCACCACCCTGAGCCTGGAGACCGGCACCGGCGAAGCCTTCGAGCCGGCCCTTGCCCTCTACCGGCGGCGCGGCTTCGTGCCGGGTCCGGCCTTCGGCGACTACGCGGCGAGCGACTTCAATCAATTCCTGCACTTGCCGCTCCCCTTGGCTGCGCGGGATCGCCGCGCACCCTGACCGGAGCGCCGATCGAGAGTCGTCGGGCGCTTCGTCTTCATCGCAGCGGCCACGTTTCGGCACCCGACGGCCCTTCGTGCATTTCGCTCCCGGAAGAACACAACCGGGGAGCGTTTCATGGTCGACAAGTCGGAAAAGGTCGTGCTGCTGGCGCGGCTGGGTTACGGCGTGCGCGGGCTGGTCTACATCCTGCTGGGCTACCTGGCGATCTCGTCGGCCAGCGAGCGCCAGGTGAGCAACGGCACGCGCGGATCGCTCGAATACTTGCAGTCGATCCCCGGCGGCACGGCGATCCTCTCGCTCGCCGCTGTCGGCCTGTTCGGCTACGCGCTCTACAAAGTCATCGCCGCGACGTTCGACACCGAGCATTACGGCCATGACGCCAAGGGCATCGGCCACCGCGCCGCCTATTTCGGCAGCGCCTTCATCTACACCGGACTTGCCTGGACCGCCTTGCGCCTGGCGGAAGGGGCTCGCGTCGACAGCAGCGACCAGACCCGCGAATGGGCGGCCAAGGCGCTCACGTTCGATCTTGGCCCGGTGGCGCTGGGCATCGCCGCGATCGGGCTGCTGGTGGGTGCCGGAGTGCAGGCCAAGAACGCCATCGACAAGGGCTTCATGAAGCACATTTCCTCGCGCGCCCCCACCGGCACGTGCTGGATCGGCCGCTTGGGGCTCTCCGCTCGCGCGGTCGTGTTCGCGGCGATGGCCTGGTCGCTGGCGCGCTCGGCCTGGTTCACGAGCAGCGCCGAAGTGCGCTCGCTCGGCCAGGCGCTGATGGACTTTCGCGAGATGGGGTTCGTGTTCACCGTGGTTGCCGCAGGGCTGGTGCTGTTCGGCGTGTTCAGCGTCATCACCGCGCGCTACCGCATCATCCCCGATCCCGACCCGCACCTGAACTTGCACTTGCGCACCGCCTGAGCGTCTACCGCCCGCGCCGGGTGCCGGGCCGAACGCTCATTGCCTGGCTCGCCGAGGCTAACTGGGGCCTAGACTGGGCCAGACGCTGTGTGCCTGGCTACCCCTTATGGGCTGTGCCTTGCGCAGGAACTGCCTCGGCCGGCCGGCCGGCGCAGCTCACTTGCCCCAGCGAATCGAACGCCACCCGCTCGCTCGCATCGTGAATGACGAGGCGGCTGGGCCAGGAATCCTTGCCGCCCGGCCCACGGCCCTGGTTGCCCGCCTGGGCGACCAGTTCGATCCAGTTCGACATGCCGATATACGTCGAGAACGCGCCGGAGGGCAGCTCGGCGCTGCCGCCCTTGACCGCGAGCGGTTCCAGCTTGCCATCGATCTTCAGGTAGCCGCGATCGGCCTGGGCCACGAACAGCGGCTGCTCGGCGGGATTGTCGCCGGGACGGAACATGCAGCCGCTGCGCGCCAGGTCATAGCGGTCGATGTCGTCGGCGGTGAACGGCTCGGGGCGGATCGGCTTGAACGGCGCCTTGCTGAGTTTCTCGACCAGCGCCACGTCCTGCGCGTCGTGCGCCGCCTTCTTGGCCTGGCTTTTGCCGCCGCCGCAGCCGCTCAGCGCCACGAGCGCCAGTACCGTCACCGCTATCGCCTTGCGCATCATTTCCGCCCGAACAGTTTCTCGATATCCTGATGGGCAAGCTTAACCCATGTGGGACGGCCGTGGTTGCATTGGCCCGAGCGGGGGGTGCGTTCCATTTCGCGCAGGAGCGCGTTCATCTCGGCGACCGAAAGTGCGCGGCCGGCACGGACCGAGCCGTGGCAGGCCATGGTGGCGAGCACGAGGTCGAGCTTTTCGCCCAGCAGCAGCGCGTCGCCGTGCTTGGCGAGATCGTCCGCCACGTCGCGCACCAGTGCCGCCGGATCGGCCTTGCCCAGCACCGATGGCACCGCGCGCACCAGCATCGCGGCGGGGCCGAAACGCTCGATCACGAGGCCGAGTTCGGCGAGTTGCGCCGCCTTCTCCTCCAGCCGGTCGCAGTCGGGCTCCTCCAGCTCGACCACTTCGGGCAGGAGCAGCGCCTGGCTGCGGTTCGCGGCCGCCTGCGCGCCGGCGGCCTTGAGACGTTCGAGCACCAGGCGCTCGTGCGCCGCGTGCTGGTCGACGATGACGAGCCCGTCCCCGGCCTCGGCGACGATGTAGGTGTTGGCGACCTGCCCCCGCGCCACGCCGAGCGGATAGTGCTCCGCCGGCGCCTCCTGCGCTTCCTCGGCGCGGGCGGACGGGGGCGCCATGACTTGCGCCTCATAGCCACGCCAGGCGGCGCTCGCCTCGCGCACGCGGCTCAGTTCTGGCGCGTACTGGCGCGAGAACAGCGATTGGAGCGAAGGGGGCGGCGCCGGCGCGACGGGTTCAACCTGCCAGGCGCTCATCGCATCGGCGGCCGGCGCCTGCGCGCTCCTTTGCCCTTGCCCTTCCAGCGCATGGCGCAGCGCGCCGACGAGGAAGCCGCGCACGAAAGCGGGATCGCGGAAGCGCACTTCGGTCTTGGCCGGGTGGACGTTGACGTCGACGTCCTCGGCCGGAA
>Ga0070671_100002441_pt1 | contig 14372 bp, 12 predicted proteins | sample KBSS73metaG_FD_65341 | JGI IMG/M metagenome (GOLD analysis project Ga0070671, IMG submission 65341) | Switchgrass rhizosphere microbial communities from Kellogg Biological Station, Michigan, USA - KBS S7-3 metaG | ecosystem: Host-associated > Plants > Roots > Rhizosphere > Soil ...
CAAACCTGGTCGCGCATTACGCCGATGGGCCGGCCGGCAACGGTTGAGGATATTGCCAACGCGGTACTGTTCTTTGTTTTGCCTGAATCAAGGCATATCACGGGCCAAAGTTTGGTGGTTGATGGAGGATGGACGGCTACAAGCCCATCGCCCTATTAAATAATTTGAATGATTAAATGAAGACTTTGATTAATGAAGCAAACCAATCATAGTCCATCAAAAAATCATTAAAATCATAGTTCAGACAAAAGCAACCATACCCAACCCCCACCCGTAATCAAAATAAAGCTGTTTGCTGGTATTCACTCTATTTAATTGGTATTGGTGCGATTTTTATCAGGCATATTAAATGTTCTGGATCAAAAAGAGCGGGCAAAACTGTTCCTGCTTATTTTTTTTGACGTGCTGATTAGTGCGGCGGATATTGCTTTTCTCGGCCTCACCGTCATCGTCATTAACTTTTATGTCAGCAATTCCACACTTCCTTACACTTCCTGGTTTCCCGCCTCATTAAACAATCAAAATTCTGTCGTCCTGATAGCTTTATTTTTTGTACTGTTTGGTGCAAAAAACGTGATTGCTTATTGGTTTGCATCGGCCCGCTACCGTTTTATCTATAATGTCGCTAACCGTTTATCAGAACAAGGTATGCGGCAATACCTGAAAAAGGATTATATCGGCTTTGTTAGTATTGATTCTTCGGTACATATCCGCAAAATCAGTCAACAGCCTATTGAATTCAGCCATTATATCCTTACCAATTTTCAGCAGATTATCACGCAAAGTTTATTGGTGTTCTTTACCCTCGCTGCTATTATGCTGTATCATGCCACCCTGTTTTTGTTATTATTTATATTGCTGATGCCAGCCATAGCCTTGTTGGGTTGGTTGCTGAAGAAACGATACAACAGTGTTCGCCGGTATATCAAGCAAACCAGCGCCGACACCTTAAAAAATCTGAAAGAAGCTTTGTCTGGCTACATCGAAAGCAATATTTATAACAAGGATGATTTTTTTGCAGGACGTTACCATCGTCAGCAGCGGCAACTGAACCATTACATCTGCACCCAGCAATCGCTGCAATACCTGCCGTCGCGATTGATCGAAGTCTTCGCAATTTTCGGTTTTTTTATTTTGATCTTGATCAATAAATGGTCGACTCACACTCCGGCTATCGATCTGCTCACCATCAGCATATTTTTAGCGGCGGCCTATAAAATTATTCCCGGCATTGTGAAGATCATCAACAGCGCAGGCCAAATGAAGACTTATGAGTTTGTTTTGGACGATCTGCTCAAAGATAGCCATTCAATAAGGCCGGTAACACGGCAAACTGAACACATTCGTTCACTCAGTCTGGAAAATATTCATTACAGATACCATGACCGGGCTGTTCTGAATGGAATAAACCTTGAAATATTGCCCGGCGATTTTATCGGGTTGTCGGCCGGCTCCGGTCGCGGTAAAACCACATTGATACATATTTTGCTTGGGTTTATCGATCAGGACCACGGCGTTGTCTGCATCAATGGTAAGGTTATAACCACAGATGAGCGCCTGACCTGGCACAGCCGGGTATCCTACATCAAGCAACAACCATTTTTACTGCACGATTCTATAAAAAATAATATCGCCCTGCAGGAGAAAGATTACGATGAGGGCCGATTGGATGAAGTAATTGCAACATGCGGATTATGCAGCCTGATAAGTCAATATCCTGAAGGCAAAGACCGGATAATTACCGAAAATGGTAAAAATCTGAGCGGCGGGCAACGGCAGCGCATTATGCTGGCCCGCGCTTTGTATCACGATTTTGACCTGCTGATAATGGACGAACCTTTTGGCGAAATGGATCAGCAAAGTGAAAATGAAATATTAACCCGGTTGAAATCATTAGCTGAACAGGGCAAAATGATCCTTTTTATTACGCATAACAAAGCCGGTTTGGCTTTCTGCAATAAAATTGTTTCGCTGGATGACTGAAAGAGAAAAAACACTGGTCGTACTAAGTCCCGGTTTCCCTAAAAACGAAGCCGACAGTACGTGTATTCCTCCGCAGCAAGTCTTTGTGCGCAATTTGAAGCAGCAATACCCGGCGCTAAATATTATTGTACTGGCATTTGAATATCCTTTTTATTCAACAGTATACCAATGGAACAATGTCCCGGTGATCTGCTATGGCGGCGCGAACCATGGAGGCTTGGTCCGCTTAAACAATTGGCTGAGGGTGTGGTTAACTCTGCGGCGATTAAATAATCAATATCAAATCATCGGTCTGCTGAGTTTCTGGATGGGCGATTGCGCTTTTATTGCCGATAAATTTGCTAAAAAGAAGGGTTTAAAACATTTCTGCTGGATTTTAGGCCAGGACGCTAAACCCGGTAATAAATATTTCAGATGGATAAAGCCCAGGGACGAAAACCTGGTCGCTATATCGGATTTTATTGCGAATGAGGTTAAAAAAAACTACTCCATATTGCCCGCTCATGTAGTTCCGGTTGGCGTTGACCCGGCATTATTTGATGACTGTTCAAAAAAAAGAGATATCGATATTCTTGGCGTGGGCTCACTTATTCCGTTGAAGTTGTATTCCATGCTGATCAATATGATCGGCACACTGCACATTTATTTCCCCGGGATTCGGGCTGTTATATGTGGTGAGGGCCCAGAGCGGCATTTGCTAGACATGCTGATAAAGGACTACGGTTTGGAAAAAAATATTGAGCTCGCAGGCGAGTTGCCCCATACCACTGTGCTGGCTTTAATGCAAAGAACCAAAATATTGTCGCATCCTTCGTCATATGAGGGGCTGGGCATGGTTTGCCTGGAAGCCTTATATGCCGGTGCCCAGGTAGTAAGTTTTGTGCAGCCAATGGATCAGCCCATAAAGAACTGGCACTTTGCCAAAACACCCGATGATATGGTGAATATTATAAAAAGATTACTGGAAGACCCATTCTGCAATCAAGGTAGTGCGGCATCTTATCTGATCAAAGACACTTGCAGTAAAATTATGAGGCTATTTGATTATAACGATCCGGTTATTTCCTGAATCCGTGATGCAATAGCCTCAAAAGAAAGATTTGACCTGAAATACTGTAATGAAAGCTTCTGCTTTCCGGCAATATCAATTGTTTGGGTTTGATTCAGTGCTTCCAATAATGCAGATGCATTGCCCGCTTCATACAAAAGGCCACATTTCCCGTTATCAGTTATCATCCTGAAGGAATCGATATCTGTCACAACAGGCATACACCCGCACGACATGGCCTCGCAAACCGCTGTCCCACTGCCCTCATAATGCGAGCCGGATAAAATAATTTCCCCGCTGTTAAACCAATATTGCAGTTCATCATGAGGAACTTTGCCAATAAGAGTTACGCTCGCCTTTTGTGGCGAATTGCTCAGCATTTCTTTTACCTCGTTCAGCAATTCTTCGGTATGATAGATCATATACAATCGCGCAAATAGGTTCTTCTCAGAAAAGGTCAAAAATGCACCTAACACGGTTAAGGGATCTTTGTTCTCGTTTAGCCGTCCGACCCACAGAAAAATTAGGCCATCAGTAACACCAGTTTTCCGTTTAGCCACAGTTTTATCCATTGGTGAAAATACCGACGATACTTCCATTACCTCATGTATTTTATCGCCCGAACTGATGTTGCCTTTTTGCACCCAAGCCAAACCCATATTATGTGAAGCGAATAAGTAAGCATTTACAAACTTATCGGCTACTTTTTGCAGATATTTTTTAACTCCGGTAAAAGGCAGCTCCGCGTGGTTATGGACGATGATCTTTGTGTGTTTACTCAACAAAAAACGCAATTGTATTATTGGCAAAGGATGATTAAAACTCTGCACTATCACTACATCAGGTTCCAAACTTTTAATAAAACGATGTAAGCTGAACGGGAAATGGGCAGAGGATTTGAACCGCTTAAAGTAATATTTAACCCCGCTCTTTTCGTATACTCCTTCGTAATCAATCTGTTGTATGCTTATTACGGTGTTTTGTTTGGCCAGTGCTTCCAATATGCCAGTGTATGCCTTTATACGCTCAAGCCATGCATCGGGAGATTTAAAATCCCCGGTGTAAACATATCCGACAAAAACATATTTCATATTACGGTATCGTGCAGCAGGTATCAGAAGGTGTCCACATCCGCATAGGTGAATTTAATTTTATCCAGCGGGATACGCGAACCAAAATCTTTAAAAAGTACATAAAATGAAGGCTCGGCAGGATACCTCGACGAAAGCAGCCACGAAAGCCGGGTCTGGTGACTGGTATGGAACTGGATACTCTTCAAGCCAAGCTTCATGGCCAGTTTTTTCAATTCAAGCAGCATGCTGTCAAACTCGCCCGAGGGGCAGTTTACGTCGCCCACAATCAGCCCGTTTTTAATCTTTATCCATAACAACGCATCGCCTATTTTTATCACCTGCGTGTCGTTATACATTTTATAATTCAGGTAAAGTGCGTTTCTGTTCACTCCGGCAAAACCCTCTTTAAAAACAGCGTTGTCAATACCTTTTTTAGATACCAGGTAATTTCTCAGAACGTATTGCTGGTAATGCTCATACATTTTTTTTAAAAAAGGTATCCGCCTGACAATACCTTCAAGTGAAATAATACCGGTAGGTATATTATAGTGGGCCAACGTTTCTGTCATCTGCCATTTCAGCCTTACCAAAAAACCATGCAGCGAATTCTGATTTGGAAAACCAAACACAAGGCTTATCCCCTCTTCCATGCACAAGTCGAATGTAAGATTGGCCAATTGTACAAACAATCCTTTAAACTGGTATTTGGGATGTGTCATGGTATCAGCCGATTGGGCAGCCAGGTATAGTTGATCTCCGTACCGGATAAAGCAGGGGATAACTCCGTAATACGCTATTGGGTTGTGACGCTCATTAAAAGCAATATAACCCACATGCTGTACGCCTGTATAAGAAGTGTCGTATTTTTTTGTGTAGTAACCGGGTGGATTGAAACGCCCATACACCTCATGATGCAGTTTTTCCAGGGCATTTATATTTAATTTGCTCAACCGTTCAATATGGTACCCCTTCATCTGGATTATCTCACTCATAACTCCGGGTTACTGTTGCACGCATCTGGTTAAGGGTATTAATGAACGGATTTACCGTAAAACGCTCGTTCATTGCAGGGTCGTTTAGTTCTTCGGCTGAGTGGAAATCCATGCAAAGCAGCTGACTGTACCCTGCACTTTTGGCGGCAAGAATCACATCACTGTTGTACGAGCCATAGGGGAATGCCAGGCTGTTTACAGGCTGATCGGTTATATTTTCAAGATATTGCCTGGAGCGAACCATTTCTTGCGAAGCGTCATCAATATTTATTCGTGCCAGGTCGTTGTGATAGTAGCCATGTGAACCTATTGTTGTAAACGGTGATAACGATAACTCCCTGATCTGCTGTGGGGTCATTTGCAGCCAGTAGTCTTCATTGTCAGGTTTGCTGTCCCGGTAAGGTGCCAGCGGGTATAATAGATTCATCATCTCTTGTTTAACATCAAAACCACCCGAACGAAGCATTTCTACGAATTTTTCACCGTTTTGTTCGGAAACATACTGATTAAAACGATTTTTATAAAACCATTGGTCCTTGTAATACAGTCTTTTAGGGCCGTACATCTGAACCATGCCCAAAAAGTCGTTCCACAAAATATCAAATCCCTCATTTCTTATCGCAGTGATAAAAAATGTAGCAGGTAATTGATATTCCGATAATAAATATAAGACATACTTATGATTATTCGCATAACCATCGTCAAAGGTGATACAAATATTGAATTTGTCCTTGCTGAATTTCTGCTCGTAAAAATCGTTTATTGAAATGACATTGAAGTACTTTTTATAAAATTGAAAGTGCTTTTCAAGGGTTTTTAGCTTTATAAAAATGGGATTAAAGCGGGTGTGGTCCTTCAAACATACCCCGTGGTAAATCACCATTCTGCATCCTCTGGCATCGCGGAAAAAGTTTTCGTCAAAACCCAGTAAATGACCTATATCCCTGCCAAAATATTTAGTCTCCTTGTATAGTTTAGTGCCTATTTTTTTGGTCAATGTCATAACAGGGATGTCAGTTAACAGGGAAACCCGCATCGGGGTAATATTGTTTGATTTTCGCGATCAGCGCCGGCAAGTCGCCCCTTACAAATTTGTTGCTGTCACCTACTTTGATTTTACTGTATCCCAGCGTATTTGTGCTCCCTAATTGATGATATAGTTCCTCATCAAACAGGCTGATACTCCCTTTATGCATCACCAATAATATATCCTGGGGATCTGTCGCAAAAAATGAATTTGCTTTTGACAATACCAAATCAGCGTCTTTATTTTCTTCAATTTCGCCGGCATTTGTTTCCCATATCGTGGTAGGGCCCGCAGTCAGGCTATCATAAAGCTCCTGATCAGATAGCATGCCGGATTGCCTGGCCTTGCGGATATGGTTCCATAAGTTCCAGTCGCCGGTAAGTGTTGAATCCGTCCCAAATAAAATAGGCAGATAATTTTTTAGAATATTTACGGGCGCAGTTTTGTCAAGCAAGAAGTAATTCGACTCCGGGCACCAAACCAATGCCTTGAATTGATTCGCCTGTTCTTCACTCATGGCTATGCCATGTATGGCTATTATGGGTCTGTTAAATAGATTCCAACTGATTAGCCGATTGATCTCTTTTGATGCCAAAGCATCAGTTCCTTCGCCGCAATGAATCACCGCATGCGAGTTTCTTTTGAAAGGATTGTTCAGGGCAAACCGCCATCTTTTCTCAAAATGTACCGAATGGATAGACTGGCAGTGCTGAAAAACTGTAATCAAGTCATTTGATGTATTGATCTTTTTTCCATGATTTACTACCATTGTAACTCCACAAAGCAGGTTCTTGTAAATGCCCCATTGTATGCGAAGTGACTCAGGTATTTGTAGTACGTTATCAATAATGTCTTTATATTGTATATGAATATACACCCCCCATTCCGTATAATTTCTGAAAATTTTTCCGGCAAGAGGGGGAAAGAGATTGAAATCAAGATGATCGTGAGAATTGATCAAGCCGGGAAAGACGATGGCGTTGTCAAAATTCAGATTTAGTTCGTCCGACCCATCACGAAAATGCCCAGGCAAAATTTGGGCTATTTTACCATTTTTTACTTTAATGCCGACCATTTGCCCTGTTAGGGCCATCCTAACATTATTCAGGATCATTGCCACGCCTTAAATGAACACCATATATCACCGGAAAACCCTTAAACCGCTCGTAAACACCTAAAGCATTCTGATTGGCATAATAATGCCTGACGCTTTCATCAATATTGATCTCCTCCTCCCGTATCAGCCTGAAATCATTTTGATGCAGTAAATCTTTTATGGTGTCAATAGCATGAACATAGTTCTTCACCGCCAAACGCTCATTGTGGTGTTTAAAGGTACGCTTACCGCCAAAAGTTAGCAATTGGGGATGGAAATCTGTAATAATAACATCTGCTGATGGTTTAAGGATACGGCACCACGCCTGTAAAACCTGTTCAATATTTTCGATATGGGCAACCGTAAGGGTTGATATAATGGTATCAAATGCCGCATCCTGCATGTTTGATAGTAAATCGTCGGTAATTTTATAGGTATCTGAGTTGGGATACTTTGTCTTCAGCCTGTTTAGCATCCCTTCGGATACATCGAAGCCTGTAAGTTGCGCCGGCTGCATCTGCAAAACTTTAGCCCAATGCCTCCCTGTTCCGCAACCTATATCGGCTACAGACTTATTATGAATAACCTTTTTGTCAAGCAGCTTTGGGAACAATACCTCGTCAAGGTCGAGCATCAGATTGCCGGGCTGCGCATCGTAATCTTCCGACCACAGGTCGTACGCATCTGCTGAGTTTTTTTCAATGATAGCAGGTTTAAACAGCCGTTTGCTGATATTTCTGAGGGCGGGTATCACTTCGTTTATATAAGGGTTCTGATAGAAGTTACGCAGCAGGACGATTATTGGTTGCCCAACTAAATTTTTATTTCCCTGTTCAGGCAACTGCATCCGTTTCAATTTCGTAATTCAGTTGGATACAAATTGATAGGGTTAATATGTTGGCAGCAAGGGGGGTGACCTGCTGCTATTTATCCTTCTGTTTATGATGTTTCGGAGCCTGTTATAATGAGCAAAATACTGTTATTCAATCCCAAAAGCGCCGATGCGAAATATCGCATCCCTAATTCCATATTAAGCATAGCGGCTTCGGTTGAAGGTAAATACGATTGGATAATTGTAGATGGTAATTGCGAGCCCGATCCGTTGAAAAAAATAGAAAGCTATCTTGATACCGAAGAGATAAAATATTTGGGCTTTTCGGTAATGCCCGGTCCGCAGTTGAGGCAGGCTATTCCGGTGGCAAAAGCTATAAAAGAGGGCTATCCCTATACCAAAATGATCTGGGGCGGATATTTTCCCTCCAACCAACCCGAAGCGGTTTTGTATTCGCGCTATGTCGATTTTATTATAAACGGCCCGGGCGATCACGCTTTTCCGGCATTGATAGATGCTTTGGAAAACGACAAGCCTTTTGAATTTATAAAAAACCTGATCTACCAGGCTACTGACGGCAAGATCGTCAAAACATCAAAAGAGGATTTGATGGAACAGGATACCCTGCCTCCATTGCCTTATGATAAACTCAGCGAATTCTACCCGATAAGCAAGTTTTTAGGTAAAACTTATCTGGGCGAAAAGACAATGGCTTACCATTCAAGTATCGGTTGCCCCTTTACTTGTTCGTTTTGCGCCGTAGTGCCGATTTATGAAGGGCGGTGGAAGGCTAAGTCAGCACAAACAATTTACAAGGATATAAAATATATCAAGGATAAATGGGGGGCCACTGCTGTAGAATTTCATGATAACAACTTCTTTGTTTCTGAAAAACGGTCGGTTGAATTTGCCAATCTGATCAAGCCGGAGAAAATGACCTGGTGGGGAATGGCCCGCATTGACACGATGGATAAATTTAAAGATTCGTCGCTGGCGGCTATCCGCGAATCGGGCTGCAAATGCATCTTCTTTGGCGCGGAAAGCGGGAACGACAACGTATTGCAACAAATGGACAAGGGAGGCACACAGACCGGTGAACAAATACTCAGGTTTGCCGAACGATTGAAGAAGTTCGACATTATCCCCGAATATTCATTTGTATTAGGCACACCCGCACCAACCACCGAACAGGTGCAGGCGCAAATAGATTTTGAGATTGATTTTATAAAAAAGGTTAAGGCTGTAAATCCAAACGTTGAGATTGTGATCTACACTTACAGCCCCGTACCAACAGAGGGATCGGAATTGTTTAAACAGGTATTGGCCAGCGGATTTAAATTTCCCCAAACGCTGGAAGACTGGATAAGCCCTGCCTGGGAAAATTTCGATCTGCGCAAGAATCCCCTAACACCATGGCTCACCCCGGATATGATAGATAAGATAAGAAATTTTGAAACGGTTTTGAACGGCGTATACCCGACTGTCACCGACATTAGGATGAATAGCCTGAAGCGCAGAGTGATAAAGGCGGTAGCCGGGTTACGTTACAAGACCAGCTTATATAACTATCCGTACGAAATAAAATTGCTACATAAGGTATGGCGCTATCGTCAGCCCGAAATACAAGGATTTTAGCGAATACAAAATTGAACCAGACTGTGAAGCATACAGCAAAAAATCGTTCCCAAAAGCCCCGGATGGATTTTGAGGAACTTTACATTGCCGTGCGCCAGCAGGAAAAACGCATTTATACCGACGAGCAACTCCAACTTTTGCCCGACGTTGATCATATTTACTATGATGAGTGGAAGATAAGGAAAAGGTCGAGTGAAAGGCTGACCGATTACCTCTCAAAGAAACATAAACGCCTGAAGATACTTGAAGTAGGATGCGGTAACGGGTGGTTGTCGGCCAGGCTGGCCAATATACCCGATACGCAGGTTGTTGGCTTGGACATCAATCAGTTGGAGATAGACCAGGCCAATCGCGTCTTCAAAAAAGACAACCTGCAATTCATTTACGATAGCTTTAGTGAGAATACCTTTGAGAATGATCAATTTGATGTGATCGTTTTTGCGGCTTCGCTCCAATATTTTCCGTCAGTTATTAATGTGATGAAACAGGCGTTGGCTATTCTGAAAAAAGGTGGCGAGGTGCACATAATTGATACCCCATTTTATACGCCTGATGAGACCGAAAAGGCCGATGAGCGCAGCCAGAAGTATTATGCAACTCTGGGTATTCCCGAAATGGCCGAACATTACTTTCATCACTCTATCAGCGAGTTCTGGGGGTTTAAGTATGAGATACTATTTGACCCGACCCGCATATTCAATATGATCTTTAAGAAAGACCCCTTTTACTGGGTCTGCATACGAAAATAAACCATGCTGAAGGCACTAACCCATACCTACAAACGTTACCGTACGCTGCAAACGCACAGGATATCGGCATTGCCTATTGTGATCCTGATGCCGCATAGCGCCTGTAACTGCCGTTGTGTGATGTGCGATATATGGAAAGACAATAAGAACCTGAAACAGCTTACGGAGGAAGATGTCGCCGGACTATTGTCCTCGCTGAAACAATTCGGGACCAAACAAGTGGTGATGTCGGGAGGTGAGGCGCTGCTTAATCAGAACTTTTTCGCATTGTGCCGCATTTTAAGAAATGCCCATATCAAAGTATCGCTGCTCACCACAGGTTTAACATTGAAAAATCATGCTGAACAATTGGTGCAATGGGTAAATGATATTATCGTTTCATTAGATGGCGATGAGCAATTGCATGATGCTATTCGTAATATTCCTGGCGCATTTCATAAGTTGAAAGATGGGGTACAGCAAATCCGCTCGTTAAAACCCGACTACCGCATTACCACTCGTACAGTAATACACCGGCTCAATTTTTGGAATTGGATAGCCATCATTGAACAGGCTAAACAGATGGGATTGAACCAGATCAGTTTTTTACCTGCAGATGTAAGCAGTCATGCTTTTAACCGGCAAATAGCCTGGGAACAGCCACGGCAGAATGAGATACTATTATCAAAGAACGAACTGCCCGAACTGGTAGTTGTTATACAACAAATAATTGACCGTTACCGGGACGATATTAATAGCGGTTTTATTGCCGAATCGCCGGAAAAATTGATGGATATCTATCATTATTACGCCGCATTTTATGGGTTGAACCCCTTCCCTTATAAAAGATGCAATGCGCCCTGGGTATCCACAGTAATTGAAGCGGACGGAAGCGTGCGGCCTTGTTTTTTTCATGAAGCAATGGGCAATATCAGGGAGTCTTCGTTAAATGACATCCTGAACAGCCCGGAAGCTATCAATTTTAGAAAGACGCTGAATATGAAGAGCAACGTTATTTGCACTAAATGCGTGTGCTCATTGAATTTATCGCCTTTAACCAATTTGGATTAATATGAACAGCATACTTTTCAGCCATTCGTATTTCATGCAGTTCGACCCCAAGCAATGGGGACAGGGGTTGCCGTATCCGCCCCTGGGAACTTTGCTGGCTGCTGCTGTAATGCGTCAAAATGGATATGATATTGCCTTGTTTGATACCATGTTTGCTATTGGTCCGGAAGAGCTTGAACCACAATTGGGAAAGCACAATCCTGATTTTTTTGTGATCTATGATGACGGGTTCAATTATCTCACCAAAATGTGCCTTACCAATATGCGCGAGGCTGCTTTCGGCATGAGTAAGCAGGCAAAAGCACATGGCTGTAAGGTGATCGTATGTAGCTCTGATTCAACAGACCGCTTTGAGAAATATTTATTGGAAGGCGCTGATTTTGTAATTATTGGCGAGGGGGAGATGACTCTGTTGGAATTGACAAATGCCATTAAAAATGGAGAAATAGATTATTCGGGCATACAAGGATTGGCTTATCTGAAAGATGGCAAAGCCATAAAAAATTTGGGCCGGCCGGTGATGAAGGATCTGGATAAATTACCCTTACCTGCATGGGACTTGGTCGACATAAAGCCCTATAAAGAAAGCTGGTTGAAAAACGCAGGTTATTTTTCATTGAACATAGGCACTACGCGTGGCTGCCCTTTCAAATGTAACTGGTGCGCCAAACCAATCTACGGCAACCGTTATAATTCACGAAGCCCCGAAAATGTAGTGAGAGAAATTAAAATGCTGAAAGAGCAATTCGGAATGGATCACATCTGGTTTTGTGATGATATTTTTGGTTTAAAGCCAGGTTGGGTAGAAGAATTTACCAGGCTGATACAACAGGAAGGATTAAAAATACGCTTCAAGATACAATCACGGGCTGATTTGCTGGTGGACGAAGATCTTGTAAAAGCTCTTGCCGCCGCGGGTTGTGAGAATGTATGGATAGGAGCGGAGAGCGGCTCGCAAAAAATATTGGATGCAATGGACAAAGGCACAACCATTGCGCAGATCCATCAGTCGACACAATTAATGAAGAAATACGGCATCAGGCCATCGTTCTTTATCCAGTTTGGTTATCCCGGGGAACAAAAGGAGGATATCGAAAAAACTATTAAGATGATCAATGAGTTGTTGCCTTTTGAAATCGGTATTTCGGTATCTTACCCCTTGCCCGGAACGGTTTTTTATGACCGCGTAAAAGCCGACCTGAAAACCAAAACCAATTGGACCGACTCGAATGAAATGGCATTGATGTTCCATAACACTTTTCCGCCGTCTTATTATAAGCAGTTGCACCGTTATGTACACCAAAACTACCATCAGCATCTGGCGCAAAACAATTTGGCCGAGCTAATCAAAAAGCCCCTGCAGGCAAACGTGAAAAGCGTAAGAAAAGCATTGTCCATTTTTTACTATACCCCGGCGGCAATGATAGAACGGTTGAAATTGAAAAGATTGGAAAAAGCATTGTAATGGAAACGGTTGCACCACATGTCAATGAAACCAATGCCGCGGAGGCTTTTTCCGGGCAGTCAGCAGTCTTTGACGAGTTGTATAGCGATAATACCATTATCCAATACAAACGGCTGCGGGTGCGGGATCATGTATTGCAGTATTTACCTGATAACAGCCATATCCTTGAGTTAAACAGTGGTACAGGTGAGGATGCTATTTTTTTTGCAGGCAAAGGGCATCACGTTCATGCGACGGACCTATCCCAGGGTATGCAGCAACAATTAATGCTAAAGGTCAGAGGAAAAGGATTGAATGACCGGATCACCAATGAGTTGTGCTCCTACACAGCTTTAGATCAACTTAAAAATAAAGGCCCATACGACCTGATTTTTTCCAATTTCGCAGGATTCAATTGTACCAATGAGTTGGATAAAGTTTTAGGTTCATTATCAGCCCTTCTCAAACCAAATGGCATCGTAACGTTGGTTATCATGCCCAAATTCTGTTTATGGGAAACCCTCCTTCTTTTCAAAGGAAAGTTCAAAACAGCATTCAGGCGGTTTTTTAGTTCAAAGGGCAGGACGGCTCATGTAGAAGGCCATTATTTCAAGTGTTGGTATTACAATCCGTCCTATATCAACAAACGGCTGAAAAACCAATTTAATGTGTTAGGCATCGAAGGTTTATGCACTATTGTACCGCCATCATACATGGAAGGTTTTGCCGAAAAGCACCCGTCAACCTATAGTTTTCTTAAAAAATGGGAGGGCCGCCTAAAGTGTAGCTGGCCGTGGAAGTATGTAGGAGATTACTATATAATTTCGTTGAGGAAGAATTCTTAAAGCTTCGCGATTGCTTCTTAACCCCGCAGGCCGTCCATCACAATGACACAACGCAAACGATATGCTGCTATATCGTCAATTCACCGCACTACCCTCCCGGTGCTCCAAAATCTGTGATAATTTCACTTGGTATTTAAGGATCAACTTTTCCTGGAAGTTTTTAGGGTCGGGTTTGGCGTAATGTTTCCCGGCATCCATCCCCATAATCAAACCTTTGATGTTTAATTTCTTTTGCTGCCGCTTTTTGTCCCACCGTTGGGCGGTTATCCTCATTAGCAACGTATCTAAAGCATTTCCCAAACGGTTGTCAAATATCCATTCAAAAGCCCTTTTTAGCCATCGGCGTTTTAACGTGTTGGCTGTACTTAACCGCATATATTTATTTGGTAGATAATTGCGCATCCAGTTATTGGCTGTATAAAAGTGCTCAAATGTGGTATCGCCGTGCAGCGGCATCAAAGTGGCAATTTCAATCGCTGTGAAGATGTTTTTTTCACGTATCTGCAATTCCTCTTCGTCAATGTAATAGTTCATGCAGAAATAGTGCTCACGCTTTACCAGGAACGTCAGTTTTTTGAAGCAATGCATCAGGGTACGG
>Ga0070671_100002443_pt1 | contig 14366 bp, 13 predicted proteins | sample KBSS73metaG_FD_65341 | JGI IMG/M metagenome (GOLD analysis project Ga0070671, IMG submission 65341) | Switchgrass rhizosphere microbial communities from Kellogg Biological Station, Michigan, USA - KBS S7-3 metaG | ecosystem: Host-associated > Plants > Roots > Rhizosphere > Soil ...
GCACAGGTATGGGCAGCTATTGAAACCGACCTGACAGACGCAGCTGCTGTCTTACCACAAACCTACGGTGCCGCCGATATTGGCCGCATTACCAAAGGCGCAGCATTAGCGCTTCATGCTAAGGCTGCAATGTACCAGGCTAAATGGGCCGATGTACTAACCTATACCAATCAGGTAATGGCATTGGGATATACGTTGTTCCCTAACTACGAGCAGATGTTCAGGACCAATAACAAAAACAATTCTGAATCAATTTTCGAGATCCAATGTATGCTGGTTCCGAATAATCCTGATGCGTCCAACTCTCAATACTCACAAGTGCAAGGGGTTGACGGCTCAACTGGTGGCGGATGGGGTTTTAACGTGCCAAGTGCAAGCCTGGCTGCTGCATACGAAACCGGCGACCCTCGTCGCGATGCCACTATTATTTTCAGGGGCGAAACTACGCCAGAAGGTGATGTAATTCCGACATCTGGAGGCAACAGCACTATGTACAACCAAAAATCATACGTGCCATTTAGCCTTTATGTGTCGGGCTTTAACGAAGGATGCCAGCAAAATAAGATTTGTTTGCGTTATGCCGATGTATTGTTAATGAATGCAGAAGCCAATAACGAACAGGGAAATGCCGCAGCCGCATTAGCGTCGTTGGAATTGGTTCGCGCAAGAGCAAGAGCGGGGAATGCAACAATTTTGCCACCGGTGACCACCACCGATCAAACCGCATTGCGTACAGCCATTTGGAATGAACGGCACGTTGAACTGGCTATGGAGTTCGACCGTTATTTTGATGTGATTCGCCAGGGTAGGGCCGCTGCTTTATTTGGTGCGAGGGGCTGGAAAGCAGGTAAAAATGAAGTTTGGCCGTTGCCACAAAATGAGATTGAGCTGAGTGCAGGAACCCTGACTCAAAACCCCGGCTATTAATTTTTATTAAATAAAAAGTGATGAAAACATTTAGACATATAATCATAGCCGGTATAAGTACTATGGCTGTAATTTTTGCTTTCTCCTCATGTCAGAAAGGTTTTGACGCTAAATCGTATGCGCCTAAAAAACCTTTGCCTAAATACGATGGATATGCCAACTCAAAAGATATCAGGCCAGAGGCTCTGGTAGCTTTCTGGCCATTTAACGGCGACCTGAAAGACAGCCTTTCCTCGGTAGTTGGAGTTGGAACAGGTACTGGATTTGGAGATGGCACAAAAGGCAAAGGGCTAATTGCTACAGGCAATAGTTATGTTATCACAAATACTCCTGACGCTGTGAAATCTCTGACTGATTTTACCATCAGCGTATGGGTAAAAATGCCGCTAAACACAGGAGCTGCCGGCATAATAAGCGTATCGCACACAAGCAACTTTTGGGGCAACTTTGATATATTTTATGACAATGGCGGTAATGCAACCACCGGGCAACTTAAAGTACACATATTTAATAACGCGTCTTTGCCCGATGCACCGAATAATGGAAGTTCTAACGCATGGGAGGGTGGTTATGCTGTTACTAACCCATGGGATAAATGGACTCACATTGCTGTAACTTATACAGGGCACTATACAGACACTACGTCAATGGTAAAAGTTTATTACAACGGGACATCGGCAGGTACAAATGAAGTAAAAGGATTTGCACCGCTTAATTGGGCATTAGCTGGTCCTATGGTGTTTGGAACCTTACAGTTCCAGACGAGTCCGTCGCTTACTACCGGCTCAGATGCGCAAGGCTGGGCGGCACCCATAAACGGCGATATTGACCAGGTAAGGGTATACAATGCGCCATTAACTGCCAGCCAGATTGATGGCTTGTACAATCTTGAGAAAGCAGGAAGATAAAAGTTGATTGATTTAGGTTGAGGTTGTATGTCCGTCAACTTGACGGGCAGCAACCTTTTTTAATGCCGGAATGAAAATTATAAAGGAGTAACTAAGGGGATGAAAAGGCTTCAAAATAGCTGGGCAATAGTTTTACTTTTGGGTTTGTGGGGTTGTTCGAAGGATAAAAAGGTAGCACCAACACCTGTAACGCCTTCCTCATTCAGCTTTGCAAGTTTGAAAGTAAATGGTGTATCCAATAATTCATCAGTATACAAAAACGCCAATACCCAGCCTGTTATCCGGATATCTTTTTCAGCGGCTGTCAATCACAACTCAACAGCTCAAAGTATAACCTTTACTAACAAAGCTGGAGCTGCGGTTTCTTTTACTACCACTTACGATAATCATGACAGTACTCTTGTGATCACGCCATCGGCATTACAGGCTATCACGCAATATTCTGTAGCTGTTTCTACCAAACTCAGTTCTTCGTCAGGGGGCAATTTGCAAACTGCGGTCTCGCTGCAACTAACTACTGCCGTTGATACCACCAATAAGTTCCCGGTTATATCCGACAATGCTCTGCTCGACCTGGTACAAAAACAGACCTTTAAATATTTCTGGGATTTCGGCCATCCAACAAGCGGATTGGCGCGTGAAAGAAATACGTCTGGCGATGTGGTAACCACAGGCGGTTCTGGTTTTGGCATTATGGCTATCGTTGCGGCTATCAACCGGCAATTTATTGCCAGGGCCGATGGTTTGGCAAGGATGCAAAAGATAGTTGGCTTCCTGAAAACTGCACAGACCTTTCATGGTGCGTTTCCGCATTGGATAGACGGAGCGACAGGTGTAGTAGTTCCTTTTAGTCAGCAAGACGATGGCGCCGACCTGGTGGAAACTTCATACTTGATGCAAGGGCTATTAACCGCGCGTCAGTATTTCAATGATTCTGGCGTACCGGAAACTGCTTTGCGTAATGACATCAATACCCTGTGGAATGCGGTTGAGTGGGATTGGTTCCGTCAAAATAATCAAAATACTCTTTATTGGCATTGGAGCCCTAATCATGCATGGTCTACCAACATGCAGGTAAATGGGTGGGATGAGTCGCTGATTACCTATGTGATGGCCGCATCATCAACTACCCATCCGATAACCAGGGCTGTATATGATAATGGATGGGCTAAGAATGGGACCATAAAGAACGGCGGTACTTATTTCGGTGTGCAGCTTCCACTGGGTCCGGCAGAAGGAGGTCCATTGTTTTTTGCGCATTATTCATTCTTAGGCATAAATCCAAATGGGTTAAGCGATACCTATGGAAGTTATGATGTGCAGAATAAGGCACATGCAATGATCAACTACAATTATTGTGTGGCAAATCCGCAGGGCAATAATGGTTACAGTGCAAATTGCTGGGGACTGACGGCCAGCGATATCGAAAATGGATATACGGCCAGTTCGCCAACAAATGATGTCGGCGTGATCGCACCAACTGCAGCCATTTCGTCATTGCCATATACGCCAACACAGTCAATGGCTGCGTTGCGGTATTTTTATTATAAACTGGGTGATAAAATATGGGGACAGTATGGCTTTTATGATTCTTTTGATCTGAACGACGCCTGGTTTGCAAATTCAACATTGGCCATAGATCAGGGGCCAATCATCGATATGATAGAAAACTACCGGAGCGGTTTGCTTTGGAACTTATTTATGAGCTGCCCCGAGGTAAAAACCGGTATGAAAAACCTGGGCTTTCAAAGCCCAAACTTATAATAACTTAAAACTGATATTAGATGAAATCTTTTTTTATCGCCATTCTATTAACCTCAATTACACTTTTGGGCCTGGCTCAAAATAAGTCAAAAATAGCCGAGGATGGCATTAAACCTGTTGGCATTGTCAAAGGCTTATCTGATAGTGCGTTGCTTGATGTGGTGCAACGCCAGACCTTCCGTTACTTTTGGGATTTTGGCCACCCCACCAGCGGACTGGCGCGCGAGCGCAGCAATGTAGCTTATGATTATGGTAATGAAGTAGTAACGACCGGGGGCTCCGGCTTTGGCATTATGGCACTCATCGTGGCAGATCACCGTAAATGGGTCACGCATGACCAGGCGGTTAACCGCATGCTGAAGATGGTAGAATTTTTAGCTAAGGCAGATGAATTTCATGGAGCGTTCCCGCATTGGCTGAATGGCGAAACAGGCAAAGTAATTCGCTTTGGTCGTAAGGACGACGGCGGCGATCTGGTAGAAACATCTTACCTGTTTGAGGGTCTGTTTTGTGCAAGGCAATATTTTGCAGGTAATAACCCTAAAGAGAGGCATATAAGGGATCTGATCAACGGAATGTGGGGCGAGATAGAATGGAGCTGGTACACCCAGGGCGGTCGCGATAATCTGTATTGGCATTGGTCACCAAACAACGGTTGGGTGATGAATTTCCCTATCCGTGGTTTCAACGAATGTATGATCACTTACATATTAGGCGAATCGGCAGACCGTTATCCCATACCCGCAAGCGTTTATACCGGAGGATGGGCACAAAGCGACTTTTTTAAGAACGGTAAAACATTCTATGGCTTTAAATTGCCCCTGGGGTTTGATTATGGCGGCCCGCTCTTCTTCTCTCAATATTCATTCATGGGGCTCGATCCACGTGGTTTAAAAGACCAGTATGCTGATTACTGGGAGCAGAATAAAAATCATACGCTGATCAATCATGCTTACTGCGTGGATAATCCGAAACATTACAAAGGCTATGGCGAAGACTGCTGGGGTTTGACGGCCAGTGATAATTATGAAGGATACAACGCACATTCACCAACAAATGATCTTGGGGTGATTACCCCGACAGCAGCATTGTCGGCTTTTCCTTATACTCGTGAGTATTCAATGAAAGCCCTGCGCCATTTTTATTATGACCTGGGCGACAAAATTTGGGGCGAATATGGTTTTGTGGATGCCTTCAGCGAGTCGCATAACTGGTATGCCAAATCGTATCTTGCTATAGATCAGGGACCGATCGTGGTGATGATTGAAAACTACCGCAGCGGCTTGCTATGGAAACTGTTTATGAGTTGCCCCGAAATACAGCACGGCTTGAAAAAATTGGACTTTGAAAGTCCTGCCCTGACAAGGAATTAATTAAAAATTCGTTATTTACGTTCCAATAGTCATTGAACGTAAATATGAGAAACATAAGAATATTATTAACCGGAATGCTGGGCCTTTGTCTGGCGTTCCCTGCTTTTGCACAATCGCCCGAAGCTTCAAGATTTGACAGGGGGAGTTATATCAACAAAAGCGATACGATTCCGTATAGATTCGTCTTCCCGCAAAATTTTGATCCTTCTAAAAAGTATGCTTTAATATTGGTATTGCACGGAGCCGGAGAGCGCGGAAATAATAATGAAGCCCAATTGAAACATGGTACGGAGCTTTTTTTAAACGATACTATTCGTGCAAAATACCCTGCTATAGTGATATTCCCGCAATGTCCTGCCAACAGCTTTTGGAGCAATGTGAAAATTGGCCATGACGCGGCAGGAAAAGTAACATGGACTTTCGTTCAGGGTGGTGATCCAACCACAGCGATGACCGGCTTATTAGGCTTGATCAACCAATGGCTGGATAAACCTTTTGTCGATAAACATCGCGTATACGTAGGCGGCCTCTCGATGGGGGGCATGGGCACATTTGAATTACTGCGCCGTAAACCTGAATGGTTTGCCGCGGCATTCTCTATCTGCGGTGGTGATAATACAGTGAATGCTAAAATCTACGCGAAGAAAGTACCGATGTGGATATTTCACGGAGCAAAAGATGACGTGGTGCCGTTTGACCATTCCCAGATCATGGTAGCTGCCATCAAAGCCGAAGGCGGTGACCCTAAATTTACGGTTTACCCTAATGATGACCACAACAGCTGGGACGATGCCTTTAAAGAACCGCAATTAATTCCGTGGTTATTTGCGCACAAGAAGTAAGCATCTGTCACGATAAATATCTTATTGCTGTGGATTTGTATGAAGCTCACACGGTTCAATGGGAATTCTTAGGTAACAACAATATTCCGTTTTAGATTCTTCGCTGTCGCTCAGAATGACAAAATGGAATATTATTCTTCCTTTTTCGGCTCGTCCTTCTGCTCCGAAAGTGGATTAGCGGGTTTGGTTACACCGGCCTTAAAGCGCGGCTTAAACCCAACAGGTGCCGAAGCTGGCTTCTCACTGTCCTTAGATTTTTCTGGTTCTGATTCTGGTTCGATATTTTCAGCAGGTTCAACTGGAGCGACAGGTTTAGTTACACCAGCCTTAAATCTCGGCTTAAACCCAACAGGTGCCGAAGCTGGTTTTTCTTTTTCTTCTGGCTTTTCCGGTTCCGGCGTAGATTCAGTATTCGCAGCAGGCTCTGCGGGCTTGGTAATCCCTGCCTTGAATCTCGGCTTAAATCCAACAGGTGCGGATGCGGGCTTTTCATTTTCTTCTGGTTTTTCCGGTTCTGGTACAGGCTCAGTATTAGCAGCAGGTTCTGCAGGTTTGGTAACTCCTGCTTTGAATCTTGGTTTAAATCCAGATGGTGCTGATGCAGGTTTTTCTGCTTCTTCAGATTTTTCAACCTCAGGTTTTGCTTCCGGTGAAGGTGCTGTTTCCGCTGGTTTGGTTGCGCCTGCCTTAAATCGTGGGGTGAAACCTACTTTGGGAGCCGGCTGTGCCGGTGTCTCGGCCAAAGTGTCGGTAATGGTTTGCTCAGCTAAAGTATTTTCAATAGCTACTTTTTCCACTTTGGGTTCCGGGGGTGCAGGAAAGCGTAATCTTAGCTTGTTGAACCAGTATTTTTTGGTATGATCGAAACTTTTTTCGCCCATCTTTTCGAAATGAACTTTGAATTCAGAAAAAAGAGCTGGTTCGCCCTGTTCAAGGGCAATCAGGTTGATCTTTTTCTTCTTAAAAAATTCTTCGAAAGTCATTCTTTTAGATTTGAGATGTGAGATTTGAGATATGGGACACATGGTCTATCTCAACTCCAAATCTGATTGTTCTTGTTAAGTAATCTTTATCTCATATCTCACATCTAATACTTCACATCCACATCGACGTCCAACTGATTAAAGTGTATTCCTTTATCGGTCTGTGTCCAATCTTCACGCTGCTCATTGGTAGCCTTCAGTAGTTTCGGAAAAAACTCCAGCGGAAAAGCCTCGGATTTGCCATCTTCTTTTTCAACAAAAAGTAAACCATTGCTAAAGGTTATTTTAACTTTCTTTCCCTGCTTGCGTGATGTGAAAAGTGGCATGATACACGATTTATAGATTAACTGGATTTGCCAGATAACTCACCTCTGATTAACTGATCTCTAATCTCTATTCGGCCATGTTATGATAAACCGCCTGCACGTCGTCGTCCTCTTCCAATCGGTCTATCAATTTCATAACATCTGCAACCTGGTCTTCGTTTACTTCATGGAATGATTGCGGAATGCGCTCCAGCTTGGCTGATTTTGTTTCAATCCCAATTGCTTCCAAAGCTTTCTGCATTTTACCAAAATCTTCAAATGCGGTATGAATTACAGCAATGTCATTACCTTCTTCATCGGCCTCAACAAATAAATCTTCCAACCCGGCATCTATCAGTTCAAACTCCAGCTCTTCCAAATCGCGGTCACCGGGAACAAATGTGAAAACCGATTTACGGGTAAATATGAAATCCAGTGACCCTGTCTTACCTAATGTTCCGCCTACTTTAGTAAAGTAACTGCGTACATTGGCTACGGTACGGTTAATATTATCGGTTGCAGTTTCTACAAGAATAGCTACACCATGCGGCGCATAGCCTTCGTAAACAATTTCTTCGTAATCTTTTTCGTCGCGGCTGGTTGCCCTTTTTATAGCAGCTTCAACACGGTCCTTCGGCATGTTTACTGCTTTGGCATTTTGCACGGCAGTACGCAGGCGCGAGTTGGTATTTACGTCACCACCCCCGGCTTTAACTGCCATTACAATTTCCTTGCCGAGGCGTGTAAACTGCACCGCCATCTTCGACCAGCGTTTTAGCTTTCTTTCTTTGCGGAATTCAAATGCTCTTCCCATTTTAATTATAGTTCATGGTTTATAGATCATGGTTCATAGCCATGTCAATTTCCAGGGCGTAAATATAAGATTTGTTTAGCTTTTTGCCTTAGTCTTTCAGCTTTAAGCTAATATAACATTCTTCAAATTCTTCAGCATATCTTCCGTCATCGCTTTCAAATCATACTCCAACTTCCAGCCCCAGTCTTTCTGAGCGTAACTGTCGTCTATCGATTTTGGCCAGCTGTTGGCAATAGTTTGTCTTGGATCATTTTCAGCATAGCTGATCTCAAAATCTGGGATCAGTTTTTTGATCTCGTCAGCCAATTGGGCAGGAGTAAAGCTGATACCTGCCAGGTTATAGGATGAACGGATAGTCAATTTCTCAGGCGGTGCATCCATCAGTGTAATGGTCGCCCGAATTGCATCATCCATGTACATCATCGGCAAAGCGGTATTGGTTGATAAAAAGCTTTGATAGCTCCCTTTTTTTAATGCTTCGTGGAAAATGTGCACTGCATAATCTGTAGTACCACCTCCCGGATTTGCCCGCCAACCGATCAGACCGGGATAACGCAGACTTCTTACATCCAACCCATGCTTTTCATAATAATACTCACACCAGCGTTCACCTGCCAGTTTACTGAAACCATACACCGTGTTCGGATCCATCACACAGTATTGCGGTGTATTTTCCTGCGGCGAATGCGGTCCGAAAACAGCGATAGAGCTTGGCCAGAAAACTTTCTTTACCTTAAACTCCACCGCATAATCCAGTACCTGGATCAACCCGGTCATATTCAGGTCCCAGGCCATTTTTGGTTTTTGTTCGCCTACGGCTGATAAAATGGCAGCAAGCAAATAAACCTGTGTGGGTTGATGTTTGGTAAACAGATGATGAAGATTGTCCTTATCCAGCACGTTCACAAACTCAAACGGACCGCTGTGACGTATGGCGTAGGTTGGACTGTTTATATCGGATGCGATAACCTGTTCGGCGCCATGGATATCCCGTAATGCGTTGACCAGTTCTGTCCCTATCTGGCCATTAGCGCCGATCACTAAAATCTTTTCGCTCATGCAAGTTAATTATTGATGCGCAAAGGTAGATTTTTTTGTGTGAACAGGAATTGACGGAATTTAGGAATTTGCAGTTTTTGAAATTATCAGCATGAATTTTATAATTAATTAAAAATTGACATTGCAAACACGCAATAAATTAAGATTCAAATAATTCCAAGTAGATAATGCATGATTAGAATAGAAAAATTCGGATATTTGGGGTTCAATAATCAATTATTTTATTATATAAGTAACAATTTAGAAAGATGAAAGTCGCAGTAGTAGGTGCCACAGGATTGGTGGGCACTAAAATGTTGCAGGTTCTTGAAGAACGCAACTTCCCGGTAACAGAATTAATCCCCGTAGCTTCAGAAAAGAGTGTTGGTAAAGAAGTAACATTCAAAGGTAAGCAGTATAAGGTGGTTTCTGTAGAGGATGCGATAAAACAGAAGCCCGACCTGGCTTTATTTTCAGCAGGCGGGAGCACTTCACTGGCCCAGGCACCTTTATTTGCCGAAGCCGGAACAACCGTTGTAGATAATTCATCAGCATGGCGCATGGACCCTACCAAAAAACTGGTAGTGCCTGAAGTAAACGCTAATGTATTGACAGCAGAAGATAAGATCATTGCAAACCCTAACTGCTCAACCATCCAAATGGTGGTTGCACTAAAGCCGTTGCATGATAAATATAAAGTCAAAAGGATTGTGGTTTCTACCTACCAGTCGGTAACCGGTACAGGCGTAAAGGCTGTAGACCAGTTATTCAACGAGCGTAAAGGTATTACCGATGGCCCAAGGGCATATACATACCCTATCGACCTGAATGTGATTCCTCATATCGATGTGTTTACCGACAACGGTTACACCAAAGAAGAAATGAAGATGATCAAAGAAACCCGCAAGATCATGGGCGACGACAGCATCCGTGTTACGGCTACTACCGTTCGTATCCCGGTTATCGGCGGTCACTCCGAGTCGGTGAATATCGAGTTTGAAAACGATTTCGATCTGGATGAAGTAAGAGACTTGTTGTCAAAATCTCCAGGCATAGTTGTAGTTGACGACGTAGCCAACCTGAAATACCCAATGCCGCTTGACGCACACGAAAAAGACGAAGTATTTGTAGGCCGTATCCGCCGCGACGAAAGTAACCCGAATACGTTAAACTGCTGGATCGTATCAGACAACCTGCGCAAAGGCGCCGCTACTAATGCTGTGCAGATTGCTGAATATTTAATGGCGAATCACCTGATTGGCCATACAGTAGAAGCATAATTTAGCATACCTACTCAGTCAACCATAAGTAGGGGTAGTCGGAAGATTATCCCTATTTTTATGGAATGAGATACCTGAGCCTACTTCTGATATTTTTTGGTTGTTTGTTATCTTCAACTCTTTTCGCACAGACGCCAAGGAGAATTGTTGAAGATGATTTGGCCAAATCTTTCAAGAGAATCGACTATTGGTTTCAACAGCGCGATAAAGACAATACGGGAGCATGGACTGATTCCCTTCAATCTGCGAATGATGCTTTTGCTAAAAAATTACAATATTACACAAGTAAATACCTGCCAACTATTTATTCATTATATAATCTGGAGCCTTTGGGGGTTAACATAAATACTTCATCCGACGAATTATTCCGAATTTATTCCTGGGATACTTGGACTGGCGGTACCCAGCATTTTTTTGAAAATGTATTTCAATATCAATTAGGAACAAAGACGGTTTCTGTGATTGATACGCCAAAATCTGAAGGTTATGCTAATTATCAAAAGGTGTACACCTTTAAAGCAAATGGTAAGTCTTATTATATGGGGGTTTACTTATTTATTGAATCATCTAAATATGCCGGAAACGACATTCACGTCTTCACAATCGAAAACGGGGAATTAATATCTCCTAAATTGATAAAAACTCATTCAGGTTTACACAATGATCTTTCTTATGAATATGATTTTGGTTCAGTTGTAAATATCGATTATGAAAAGCGTCCGAGACCTCATTTCGACGAAAAGGCAAAAATTATTTATCTGCCTTTAGTTGACGGTAATGGACAGGTGACCAAGAGATTCATCCTGTACAAATTCACAGGCCAATATTTTGAGCGGGTGAAGAATTAATATTAGTTGATTGAGTTAGATTGAGTTGATTAGGTTAGAACAAGTAAATTTATCTTCGGACTTTCTGACTTAAAAACTCAATCAACCACTCACATAATCAACCCAATCAACTAAATTCGCCCCATGATCTCCTTTGCTCATCGTGTGTTTATGGAAGTGGCTGCTAATTTGAGTTTCTCGAAGGCAGCGCAGGTATTGTTTGTTACGCAGCCTGCTATTAGTAAGCATATCAAAGCTTTGGAAGATCAGTATAAGGTGCCTTTGTTCGAACGTAAGGGTAATAGCATTTTGTTGACCGAGGCCGGGAAGCGTTTGTATGAGAATTTATTGCAGGCAACCGAAATAGAACGGAAAATAGAATATGATCTTTCTATTCTGAGCAATGTATCACAAGCAGCCGGACATCTGCGGCTGGGTGCCAGTACGACTATCGCCTTATACATTTTGCCCTCTATACTTTCGGGCTTTCAACGTGAGTATGCCAATGTAGATATTCAATTGGTAAACCGCAACTCGGAATATATTCTAAACGCCTTGCTGAATCACGAAGTAGACATCGGGATCATTGAAGTGGATAATAAACTGACTACGGTTTCCTATAATGCTTTCATGAGCGATGAGGTGATCCCGGTTTGTTCGTCAAAAAGTCCGCTTGCGGGTAAATCGTTGACGCTTAAACAGCTTTTAAAAACACCTATTGCTTTGCGCGAGCGCGGCTCAGGAACATTGAATGCCTTGTTAAAAGCTTTGTCTGATCATCACATCAAACCGGCCGACCTTTCGGTGAAGATTAGACTCGGCGGGACAGAAGCGCTGAAGAATTTCCTATTGGCCGACCAGTGTCTTGGCTTTATGCCGAGACCGTCCATCGTGCGCCAACTGGCGGAAGGCGATTTGGTAGAGGTGCCAATTGAAGGATTGAAGATAACCCGTGATTTCTATTTTATCCGCCGTAAAGGGACGGAGGATTTCGGCCTTACGAGCAATTTTATGAAGTACGCCATGCAATTTGTGTAGGCGACACCTTTATGAAAAAATCAAAAACCATGCATTCTGTCAAATGTAGTTTATAGAAAGAAATTTAATTTTCAATCAATAAACACAAATGTTATGGCAAGTTTGAATAACCGTAGAGTAGCTATCCTTACCGAAGAAGGATTTGAACAGGTAGAACTGACCAGCCCTAAACAAGCCCTCGAAGAAGCTGGCGCTAAAGTAGACGTGATTTCGCCGAAAACAGGAAAAATAAAAGCGTGGGACAAAACCAATTGGGGAATCGAAATTGACGTAGACAGACATTTAAATGATGTGAGCCCGGATGAATATGACGCGCTTGTTTTGCCAGGCGGTGTTTTGAACCCTGATAAACTGCGTCAGAATAAAGAAGCAGTGGCATTTGTTTCTGCGTTTTTGGACGAAGGAAAACCGGTCGCCGCCATTTGCCATGGTCCGCAAATGCTAATTGAAACCGGCATGATTGGTGGTCGTACACTAACTTCTTATCCATCCCTTGAAACCGACCTGAAAAATGCCGGAGCGCATTGGATAGACCAGGAAGTAGTAGTGGACAACGGCTTGGTAACCAGTCGCCGCCCCGATGACTTGGAAGCTTTTAATCGTAAAGCAATTGAAGAAATAGGTGAGGGAACGCACCATCATGCCTGATAAAAGGGGCGTCGCACTAAGGCACTCGAAGTGCGGTGCGTAAAGGCCTTTGCCCACCATGCTTCGAGTGCCTCAGCATGACGCCTTACCGCACAAGGTGTATATTTGCGGCATGTCTGCCAAAAAAGCCTTGATCATCGGTGCCGGGATAGCTGGGATAGCAACAGCTATCCGCCTGGCGGTAAAAGGCTACGCGGTAGAAGTTTTTGAGGCGAATGATTATCCGGGCGGTAAACTGGCTGAGATAAAGCAGGATGGTTTCCGCTTTGATGCTGGTCCAAGTTTGCTAACCATGCCGCAATATGTGGATGAATTGTTCGAACTGGCAGGAAAAGACCCATCCCGATTTTTTAGTTATCAAAAGCTGGATATTACCTGCAAATACTTTTACGAAGGCGGTAGCCGCCTGACAGCTTTTGCGGATGAAGATCAATTTATAAACGAAGTCGACAAACTTACTGGCGAAGGAAGTGCTCTCCGCCGCTATATCAAAAACAGCGGCAGGATTTATGAATTAACAGATCATATCTTCCTGCAAAGATCTCTGGACAGGTTAAAAACGTTCCTTACCTGGAATGCGTTGAAATCCCTACTAAAGTTCGGGCAGATCGATACGTTTCGAACCATGCACCAGGCAAACAGCCAATTTTTTGCCGATAAGCGCTTGCAGCAATATGCCGACCGTTATGCTACTTATAACGGATCAAACCCCTATCAGGCACCCGCTACTTTAAATGTAATACCACATTTGGAGCAGCACTTTGGTGCTTATTTTCCCAAAGGTGGAATGTATCGCATTGCCAACTGCCTGGTAGAACTGGCAGAATCTTTAGACGTGAAATTTCATTACCGATCAGGCGTCGATGAGATTATTTTGAAGGATAAAAAAGCGATTGGACTCAGAATAAATAACGAAATAATTAATGCGGATGTGATTGTATCGAATATGGATGTTTGGTTTACCTATCAAAAACTATTAAGACAATATCCGCAGGGTCAGCCTAAAAAAATCCTTAACCAGGAACGCAGCAGTTCAGCTTTGATATTTTATTGGGGTATTAAAAAGCAATTTCCAGAGCTCGAGCTGCACAATATATTTTTCAGCAGCGATTACCAGGCAGAGTTCGATCACATCTGGCAAAAACAAACCATTTACGACGATCCGACAGTGTATATCAATATTAGCTCGAAGCTAAAACCTGATGATGCGCCATCGGGCTGCGAGAACTGGTTTGTGATGATCAATGTGCCATCCAATCAAGGACAGGATTGGGATAAATTCATTACAGATGCAAGGGTTAATATCCTTGAAAAACTATCGGGAATATTAAAAACTGATGTTGCCGAACTGATTATTTCAGAGGCCGTTCTTGATCCCCGTTCTATCGAAAGCCAGACTTCTTCTTATCAGGGTTCCATTTACGGAACGAGTTCCAATAGTCGATACGCGGCATTTCTGCGTCATGCCAATCGTTCATCCAAAGTCAAAAACCTCTATTTCTCTGGCGGTAGTGTACATCCGGGTGGTGGGATACCGCTGTGTTTGTTATCGGCGAAGATTGTGAGTGAGTGGGTATAAAAACGGGTGTCATGCTGAGGCTCTCGAAGCATGGTGGGCA
>Ga0070671_100002444_pt1 | contig 14365 bp, 14 predicted proteins | sample KBSS73metaG_FD_65341 | JGI IMG/M metagenome (GOLD analysis project Ga0070671, IMG submission 65341) | Switchgrass rhizosphere microbial communities from Kellogg Biological Station, Michigan, USA - KBS S7-3 metaG | ecosystem: Host-associated > Plants > Roots > Rhizosphere > Soil ...
CAGGGGATCGAGGCGCAGACGCTGGCGAACCTGTACCTGGCGCTGGACAAGGACCTCACGATCATCCCGGTCCTCAACAAGATCGACCTGCCCGCCGCGGACCCGGACCGCTACGCCGCCGAGATCTCGCACATCATCGGCTGCGAGCCGGAGGACGTGCTGCGGGTCAGCGCGAAGACCGGCGTCGGCGTCGAGGCGCTGTTGGACGAGGCCGTCAAGCAGATCCCGGCCCCGGTGGGGGACGCGGACGCACCGGCCCGCGCGATGATCTTCGACTCGGTCTACGACACCTACCGCGGCGTCGTCACCTACATCCGGGTGGTGGACGGCAAGATCACCCCGCGCGAGCGGATCAAGATGATGTCCACCGGCACCACGCACGAGCTGCTCGAGGTCGGCATCGTCTCGCCGGACCCGAAGCCGTCCGTCGGGCTGGGCGTCGGCGAGGTGGGCTACCTCATCACCGGGGTGAAGGACGTCCGGCAGTCGAAGGTCGGCGACACCGTCACCTCGCAGCGCCACGGCGCCACCGAGCCGCTCACCGGCTACCGCGAGCCGCGCCCGATGGTCTACTCCGGGCTCTACCCGGTCGACGGCTCGCAGTACCCGGACCTGCGCGAGGCCCTGGACAAGCTGCAGCTCAACGACGCCGCGCTCACCTACGAGCCCGAGACCTCGGCCGCGCTGGGGTTCGGTTTCCGCTGCGGCTTCCTCGGCCTGCTGCACCTGGAGATCACCCGGGACCGGCTCGAGCGCGAGTACGACCTGGACCTGATCTCCACCGCGCCGAACGTCGTGTACCGCGTCGTCACCGACGACCGGACCGAGCTGACCGTCACGAACCCGTCGGACTGGCCCACGGGCAAGGTCGCCGAGATCCACGAGCCGGTCGTGAAGGTGACGATCCTGGCGCCGTCGGAGTTCATCGGCGCGATCATGGAGCTCTGCCAGTCGCGGCGCGGTCAGCTGGGCGGCATGGACTACCTGTCGGAGACCCGGGTCGAGCTGCGGTACACGATGCCGCTGGCGGAGATCATCTTCGACTTCTTCGACGCGCTGAAGTCCCGCACCCGCGGCTACGCCAGCCTCGACTACGAGGAGGCCGGTGAGCAGCAGTCCGACCTGGTCAAGGTGGACATCCTGCTGCAGGGCGAGCCGGTGGACGCCTTCTCGGCCATCGTGCACCGGGACTCGGCCTACGGCTACGGGACCACCATGGCCGCGAAGCTGCGCGAGCTGATCCCGCGCCAGCAGTTCGAGGTGCCCATCCAGGCCGCCGTCGGGTCCCGGATCATCGCGCGCGAGACCATCCGCGCCATCCGCAAGGACGTCCTCGCGAAGTGCTACGGCGGCGACATCAGCCGCAAGCGCAAGCTGCTGGAGAAGCAGAAGGAGGGCAAGAAGCGGATGAAGACGATCGGACGGGTCGAGGTGCCGCAGGAGGCCTTCGTCGCGGCGCTGTCCACGGACTCGAGCGCGGAGAAGCCGAAGAAGTAGCGGCTCACTGCTGAACCGGCGGGGCGGACCACGCGGAGCTGGGGGCTGTCGGGGCGGGGAGCCCGGGGAGGCTAGAGGTCGGTGTCGGGGGTGGCGAGGTCGTCGAGGAGCTGGGCGAGCTGCACGCGTTCGGGGGTCCGGCGAGCGCCGAGGGCGGTGCCCACCCGGCGTTCGATGCTCCCGCACACGCGCTCCACGACCTCACGGCCGCCCGCGGCGAGATGCACCAGTACCCGTCTTCGGTCCACGGGGTCGTTCTGCCGGTAGGCGTGTCCGTCGGACACCAACCGGTCGACGACGCGGGTGGCGGTGGGGGCGGGGAGAGCGGTGTGGGTCGCGATCTCACCCATGCTGCGGCCCCCGCCGCGGGCGAGCATCAGAAGAACGCGCCAGCCTTCACGGCTGACACCCTGCGCCGAGGTCGCCGGGACGAGCGACGCCGCGACGGCGCACTCGACCCGGTCGAGTAACTCGACGAGACCGGGTACTCGCGGCGCCGGGACGGTCGCGGTCCGACCGCGAAACCCCGGCGCCGTGGGACTGTATGGCTCAGGCACGATGACCGACTGTACTTGCTCGTCCGCCCGAATGCCTCAAGCAACAAGGAAAACGGACGCACAGCAACGTTACTCGTGTCAGTGAGTGAACACGATCTTGCCCGCTGTATCCCCCTCGAACATCGCGCGGAAGCCCTCCTCGGCCTGTTCGAGTGGCAGCTCGAGGCCGATCTCGGGGGTGATGCCGGCGTTCGCGACGAAGCTGAGCAGGTCCGCCAGCTCCTGCCGGGTGCCCATCGTGGAGCCGATGACCGACAGTTGAAGGAAGAACAACCTCTGCAGGTCAGCGCCGGGGTTGGGGCCACTCGTCGAGCCGCAGCAGACGATCACGCCGCCGGGGCGCAGGGCCCGCATCGAGTGCTTCCAGGTGGCCTCGCCGACCGACTCGAACACGGCGTCCACCTTGCCCGGCAGCCGGGCCCCCGATTCGAACACCGCGTGCGCCCCGAGTTTGTCGGCGAGAGCGCGCTTCTCCTCGGTGCGTCCGGTCACCCAGACGGTCATCCCGGCCGCTCGACCGAGCTGCACGAGCGCCGTGGACACCCCTCCGGAGGCCCCCTGGACGAGCATCGTCTGGCCCGGCTGGAGCCCCGACTTGGTGAACAGCATCCGGTAGGCGGTGAGCCACGCGGTGCCCATCACGGCGGCCTGGCTCGGCGTGATGCCCGCAGGCTTCGGCACGGCGTTGCGGGCCGGGACGACGATGTGGTCGGCGAACGCGCCCTGGTGCTTCTCGGTGAGCAGCGTGCGCTTCGGGTCGAGCGTCTCGTCGCCGCTCCACGTGGGGTCACCGATGATCGAGTGCAGGACGACCTCGGTACCGTCCTCCAGGGTCCCCGCGCCGTCGCAGCCGAGGATCATCGGGAACTGCTCGGGTTTGATGCCGACCCCGCGCAGCGTCCAGAGGTCGTGCATGTTGAGGCTGGCGGCGGTGACCCTGACCTTCACCCATCCCTCGGGGACCTCGGGCTCGGGGCGCTCGCCGACGGTCAGCGAGTCGAGCGGAGCGTCGGCGTTGGGCTCTGCGGCGTACACGGCGAACATGCCCGTGAACCTAACCCGTGACCGGCGTCGCTACCGTGTGACGCATGACGAGGGCGATCGCCGACTGGTGGGACGCGCTGGAGCTGTGGGTGACCCAGCTCGCGTTCCCGTTCCAGGTCGCGCTCGCGATCGCGGTGCTGCTCCCGCTGTGTTGGCTGGTGGCGGGCCTGCTGGACCGGGTGGCCGGGGTCGTCGTCGAGGCGATCCGGCGGGATCGGTAGTCAGACGGAGCCACGGGCGCGTCAGGGGGCGTCAGGGGGCGTCAGGGGGCGAGGTCGCGCCACTGGGGGATGGGAGTGTCGGCGACCGGGTCCGGGGTGGCGCCCGCGAGGGCCGCCAGGACCTCCGAGGTGCCTTCGTGCAGGCGCAGGACGGCGTAGGGGTCGCCGCGGGTCTCGCCGCGGTTGACGATCACCACCGGCACCCCCTGCTTCGCCGCGTGCTTCACGAACCGCAGCCCGGACATCACCGTCAACGACGAGCCCGCTACCAGCAGTGCCCCGCCGGCGGGGACGAGCGCGTCGACCATCGCGTAGGCCTGTGCCACCCGCTCCTTGGGCACGTTCTCGCCGAAGAACACGACGTCCGGCTTCAGCGGGCCGCCGCAGCCCGTGCACCCGACCAGCTGGAACCCGTCCGTCTGTTCGAGGACGGCGTCGCCGTCCGGGGCGGTCTCGATCTCCGGACCGACGGCGTCGGCGAAGCCGGGGTTGGCCGCCTCGAACCGCTCCTGCAGCGCGGCGCGCGAGGTGATCTCCTTGCAGGACAGGCAGACCACGTCCGCGATGCGGCCGTGCAGGGTGATCAGCGCCCGGCTGCCCGCCTCCTCGTGGAGCCCGTCGACGTTCTGTGTGATCAGGCCGCGCAGGCGCCCGCGGCGCTCCAGCTCGGTGAGTGCCAGGTGCCCGGGATTCGGGGTGGCCCTGCGCATCCGGGCCCATCCGACGTGGCTGCGCGCCCAGTACCGACGCTGCGCGACCGGGCCGGACACGAACTCGCCGTAGGTCATCGGGCGGCGCAGCGGCGAACCCGGGCCGCGGTAGTCCGGGATCCCGGAGTCCGTGGACAGCCCGGCCCCGGTGAGCGCGACGAGGGGACGGCCCGCGAGCACGTCGAGGGCCCGGTCGAGTTCCAGGGACACCGGAGCCTGCACGGATCCAGCGTACGTGTCGCGTTCGTGCAATGCGCCCGGTCGCGGGCCGGGCAGGGTGGAGCCATGACCCGAGCAGCGAACCTGGCCGCCGCCGTCGACCTGGCCGTCGGCGTGATCCGCGGGACCCCGACCGAGCGGTACGGCGATCCCACCCCCTGCAGCGACTACACCGTCGCCGACGTGGTGAACCACCTGGCGTTCGGCTTCCTGCTGGCCCACCACTCGGCGACCCGGGAGCCCTGGCCGCAGGAGTGGAGCGCGACGGACCGCGCCCCCTTCCTGCGCGACCTCCCCGAGTCCGAGTGGGCGGAGGCCGCGGCGAAGGAGGGCGCCGCGACCGCGGGCGGCTGGGCCGACCCGGCGGTGTGGGAGGGCGAGTCCCACATGGGCGGCGCCCCGATGCCCGCCGCGGCCATCGGCGCGATGATGACCGGCGAGTTCCTCGTCCACGCCTGGGACCTGGCCCGGGCCACCGGACAGCCCTACGACCCGCCCGCCGAGCTGGGCGAGGTGGCCCTGGAGGCCATGTCCGGCATGGCCTCGATGGGTCGCGACGCCGGATGGATCGGCGCCGAGGTGCCCGTCCCGGCGGACGCGCCCGCCTTCCGGCGGGCGCTGGGGGTCAGCGGGCGGGATCCGGAGTGGTCCCCGTGACCCAGGCGGGCTTGCGCTTCTCGGCGAACGCGCGGATCCCCTCCTGGCCGTCCTCGCTCGCGAAGTAGCTCGCGGACAACGCGTTCATCTGCGCGAAGTCCTCGCTCATCGAGGACGGACGCTCACGCAACAGCAGGTCCTTCGTCCCCGCCAGCGCGGTGGGCGAGCCGAGCCGGAGCATCTCGACGTACCGGTCCACCTCCGCGTCGACGTCCGCGGCCGCGCGGGTGAGCAGCCCGATCTCGGCGGCGCGGCGCGCGTCGAACACCTCGCCGGTGAGGAAGAGCTCCTGGGCCGCACGGGGACTGAGCCGCGGCAGCACCGGCACCGAGATCACCGCGGGGATCACGCCGATCCGGACCTCGGTGAAGGCGAAGGTGGCGGACTCGGCCGCCACCGCGATGTCGCAGGCCGCCACCATCCCCACCCCGCCCGCCCGGGCCGCCCCGTGCAGCTTCGCGACGACGGGCGTCGGCGAGGTCCACAGCGTCTCCAGGATCCGCGGGACCTCGGTGACGCCCTGGTCGTCCGCGCTCGCCCCGCGGGACTCCTTGAGGTCCATGCCTGCGCAGAACACGGTGCCGGTGTGGGTCACCACGATCACCCGGGCGGCGGGGTCGGCGATGGCCGCGTCGAGATGGTCGGTCAGCTCCCGGCGCAGCTGCCTCGACAGCGCGTTGCGGTTCGCGGGGGAGTCCAGGGTGATCGTCGCGACGCCGTCGGCGGTGTCGCGGTGTACGAGCTCGCTCACGCGCGGAGCGTAACCCGGCGGGCACCCCGCGCGAGGGATTCGGATGTGGACGTCGTGACGCTGATCGTGCAGGGCCTCGGCACACTCGCGTGGCCCGCGGTGGTGGCGTTCGTGCTGTGGACGTTCCGCGCGTCGCTCGGGACGCTGCTGAGCAGCGGCACGGTGTCGGTGAAGGCGGGCGGGGTGGAGATCAGCACGACCGCTCGGGCCGAGGCGACCACCGCCCTGCAGGACGCGGCCGCCGCCAAGTCCACGCCGATGGACGCCACCACCGCCCGCAGCCGGGTCGACGCGAGCGCCGCCGTGCTGAGCGGACGGACGGCGCCACCCCGGGTGTTGTGGGTGGACGACAGGCCGAGCGGGAACCGGCTCGAGCGCGAGACCCTGCTGCGGCTCGGCATGGTGGTCGAGGAGGCCACCTCGACGACGGAGGCGCTGGCCGTGGTGATGCGCTCCGCGCCGTTCGACGTCGTGGTGTCCGACATGACTCGCGACGAGGGGGCCGGGCCCTCCCCGCTGGCCGGGATCGCCCTGCTCCAGGCCCTGCGTACCGCCGGGGTGCAGACGCCCTTCGTCGTCTACTCCGGATCCGCCGGGTACGACCAGGCGATCGCGGCGGGGGCGCTGGGCTGCACCGACCGTCCCGCCGAGCTACTCACGCTGATCATCCAGGCCCTGCGCCGCTAACCACTTCCGCGCCCGGGTGGGGGAGGCCTGGGCGAGCCAGGCGTCCTGCACCACCTCCGCCAGCTCCTCCCGGTCGATCTCCCCGAGCCGGGAGGCGCGGACCAGCACCGACGGGTGCCCGTCGAAGTGCGGGGTGGTGAAGAAGGGCGGCCGGGCGAGGAGGGCGAGCTTGTCCTCCTCGCCCGCCACCCAGAACACGATCACGTCGGGGTAGCGCTCGCCCGTCGACGGGTCGACGGCGTCCGCGCGGGGCGTCCGGAAGAACACGAACGACTTCCCACCCACCTGGTAGACGGGGTTGCTGCGCGAGCCCTGCACCACGGTGACGTGGGGCATCGCCGCGGCGAGCTCGTGGACGTCCTCGACCCGCGCCATCGCCCTACCCCGCGAACAGCCGCGTGGGATCGGCGAAGGCCTTGAACTCCAACGCGTTCCCGGCGGGATCCCGGAAGAACATGGTGTGCTGCTCGCCGGGCTCGCCCGCGAACCGGACGTAGGGCTCGATCACGAACTCGATCCCCGCCTCCCGCACCCGCGCGGCGAGCGCCTGGAACTCGTCGACGGGCAGGACCACGCCGAAGTGTGGGACGGGGACCGCGTGCCCGTCGACCCGGCTGGTGCCCGCCGGGCCGGGGTGCCGCGCGACCTCGTGCGTGACGACCTGGTGGCCGTGCACGTCCCAGTCCGTCCAGACCTCCGCGGAGCGGCCCCGCGGGAACCCGAGCACCTCGCCGTAGAAGTGCCGGGCGGCGTCGATGTCGTCCACGGGGATGGCGAGGTGGAACGGTGGGACGCTCATCCGACCGGCCGCTCGAACGTCACCAGCAGCCCGTCCACCCCGCCCGGACCGACCCGGCCCTTCACGTCCGCGCTGGTGATGGCCTTGAGCTGCCACCCGTCGTCGGCCTCGCCGTTGAGGACCTTCTCCAGCTTGGAGTCCGACAGCTTGCCGCCGATCAGGCCCTCGCGGAGCTGGACCACCTTGTACTCGAAACGTCGTGCCATGCCCTCGAGGATGCCGGCCGGCGGCGACCCGAGCCGTCCGTTCGGCCGAATGCGAGCCGCGCGGGCGGTGCGACACTCGCCTCGTGTTGCTGGTGGAGCGCGACCACGTCCTGGACCTGCTCGTCGACCACGTCCGAGTGGCGGTCCGCGGGCAGGGCTCGGTGACCCTGGTCACGGGGGAGGCGGGCATCGGCAAGACGGTGCTGGTGCGGGCCCTGGTGGAGCGGGCCCGTGCGGAGACCGGCGTCCTCTGGGGGATGTGCGACCCGCTGAGCACCCCCCGGCCGCTCGGCCCGCTGCGAGACGTCGCGGCCACCCTCGGCGAGGGCCTGCCGGACCTGCTCCGCGGCGGCACCGACCAGCACGAGGTGTTCGCGGCGGTGCTCGACGCGCTGCGCGGCAGGCCGCGGGTGTTCGTCGTCGAGGACCTGCACTGGGCGGACGAGGCCACACTGGACCTGATGCGGTTCCTGGCCCGCCGGATCGAGACCCTGCCGCTGCTGCTGGTCCTGACCTTCCGCGAGCCGCTGCCCGCGGACCATCCGCTGGTCCCGGTGCTCGGCGACCTGGTCTCCACCCCCGGGGCCCGACGGGTGCCGCTCGCCCCGCTGAGCCGGGCGGCGGTCGGGGAGATCCTGGCAGGACAGGGGGTCGACGCGGCCGAGGTGCACCGCCGGACGGCGGGCAACCCGTTCTTCGTCAGCCAGATCGTGGCGCAGCCGGACTCGCCGCTGCCCGCGAGCGTGCGGGACGCCGTCCTGGCGCGGATCGTCGGCCTGGCCCCGTCCGCGCGGCGCAGCCTGGAGCTCTTGTCCTGCAGCCCGGAGCCGATGGGCCGCGCACTGTTGGAGGCCCTCGACGTCACCCCGACGACCACCGGCGTGCTCTGCGCGACCGGGCTGGTGGACCCGGTCGGGCACGGGGTCGCCTTCCGGCACGAGATCGCGCGCTCGGCGGTGCTCGAGGCGGTCACCCCGGGGACGGCACCCGCGCTGCACGCGGCCATGGTCACCGCGTGCGAGCAGGTGGGCGCCGAGGTCAGCGTCCTCGCCCACCACGCCGTCGCGGCCGGGGACGCCGCCCGGACCCTGCGGTACGCGTCCGAGGCGGCGGCCCAGGCCTCGCAGGCCGGAGCGCACCGCGAGTCCGTGGCCTTCTACGAGACCGCGCTGGGCGCCGCCACGGACCAGGCGACCCGCGCGGGGCTGCTCGAGGCCGTCTCCGACGAGCTGTACCTCACCGACCGGCTGCCCGCGGCCATCGCGACCCGCGAACAGGCCCTCGAGCTGCGGCGCGAGCTCGGCGAGCGGGCGGCCATGGGGGCCGCGCACTCGGCGATCTCCCGGTTCGCCTGGTACGCCGCGGACCGGGCGACGTCCGAGGCCCACGACCGGGCGGCGATCGAGATCCTCGCGGAGACCGGCGACCACCACGCCTTCGGTCTGGCGATGGCCCACCACGGCCTGCTCGCGGCCCAGCTCGGCGACCCCGACGAGACCCGGCGCGCCGCCGAGCGGGTGGCCCGGATCGCCGACGGGGTCGACGATCCCGTGCTGCTGCACAGCACCGCCGCGATCGGGGTCGCGGTGGCCCGGCTGAGCGTGGGGGAGATGGACGCGCGCACCGATCTCGTCCGGGCCAGCGAGGTCGGCGTCCGGTACCGGATGGACATGCTCGCGACCATGCCGATGAGCAACCTGTGCACGCTCGACGTCGAGCAGGGCCGGTTCGCCGACGCCGAGGTGACGATCGCCAGGGCCCTGGAGATCAGCTCGGTCCGGGACACCCCGATCTGCACGGCCCTGCAGATCGGCGTGCGGGCGCGGCTGCGGTTCCTGCAGGGCCGCTGGGACGAGGCCGAGCGGGACGCCCGGACGGTCCTGCGGACCAGCGAGCTGCCGCTCGGCCGGGTCTGGCCGCACCTCGTGCTCGGGCTGCTGCTGGCCCGGCGGGAGGCGCCGCCGGAGAACCCGCACCTCGACGAGCTCTGGCGGCTCGCGTCGGGACTGGACGTCCCCGGCGTGATGGCCCCCGCGGCGTCCGCGTTCGCGGAGAACGCGTGGCTCACCCGCACCGCCGATCCCCGTCTGGAGGATCCGCTGGTCACCGGCCTGTTCACCCGGGAGTACAGCGGCCGGGAGGTGATGACCGACGAGCTCGCGCACTGGCTGCGGCGGCTCGAGGGGGCGGCCGAGCCCCGGCCCGCCCCGCCGGACCGGCCCTACGAGCGGGCGCTGGCGCGGTGGGACGCCGGGTCCACCGAGGACCTCCTCGCCGCGCTCCCGCTGCTCGACGAGCTGGGTGCCCGCGCCGTCGTCGACCTCGTCCGGGCCCGGCTGCGGGAGGTCGGCGTCAGCCGCATCCCGCGCGGGATGCAGCCGACCACCCGGGCCAACCCCGCGGGCCTGACCGGCCGCCAGCTCGACGTCCTGGCGCTGGTGGCCTCTGGGCTCACCAACGCCGAGATCGCGGCCCGCCTGGTGATCTCGCCGCGGACCGCGGACCACCACGTCTCCGCGATCCTGGCCAAGCTCGGCGTGCACACGCGGGCCGAGGCGGCCGCCGCGGCGCGGGCCTTCGGCGTCGGAGAGAGCGCTTCCTAGTCCTCCTTGGCCCGTTCGGCCCAACCGGGCGCGCGGACGAGCTGCGAGACTGCTCCCGTGCTGCTCAGGGAACGCGAGCACCCCCTCGACCTGCTGCTGGACCACGCCGGACGGGCATGGCGCGGGCGGGGTTCCGTCGTGCTCGTCACCGGCGAGGCGGGTATCGGCAAGACGGTGCTGCTGCGCGAGCTCGTCGAGCGCACCCGGGCCGACGCCGGGGCCCTGTGGGGGATGTGCGACCCGCTCAGCACCCCGCGCCCGCTCGGCCCGTTGCGCGACGTCGCGGCGCTCCTCGGCGGGGGCGTCCCCGAGCTGCTGCGCGGCGGCGCCGACCAGCACGAGATCTTCGCGGCGGTCGTCGACGCACTGCGGACGAAGCCGCGGCTGTTCGTCGTCGAGGACCTGCACTGGGCGGACGAGGCCACCCTCGACCTGGTCCGGTTCCTCGCCCGCCGGATCGCCGAGCTGCCGCTGCTGCTCGTGCTGTCCTTCCGGGAGCCGCTGCCCGCGGACCATCCGCTGGTCCCGGTGCTCGGCGACCTCGTCGCCACGCCGGGGGCCGGGCGGGTCCCGCTGGCGCCGCTGAGCGTCGACGCCGTCGCCGCGCTCCTCGGGCGGGAGGACCTCGACGCCGCCGAGGTGCACCGTCGGACCGCGGGCAACCCGTTCTTCGTCAGCCAGATCGTGGCCCAGCCGGACTCGCCGCTGCCCGGCAGCGTGCGCGACGCCGTGCTGGCCCGCATCGCCGGGCTCGCCCCGTTCGCGCGGCACGGCCTGGAGCTGCTGTCCTGCACGCCGGAGCCGGTGGGGCGCGAGCTGCTCGCCGCCCTCGGCATGACCCCGACGACCGTCGGCGTGCTGTGCGCGACGGGCCTGGTCGACCGCGTCGGGCACGGGGTGGTGTTCCGGCACGAGATCGCCCGCTCGGCGGTGCTGGAGGCGGCGGCCCCGGGGAGCGAGCCCGCGCTGCACGCGGCGATGACCACGGCGTTGGAGGCGGTCGGCGCGGACCTCAGCGTGCTCGCCCACCACGCCGCGGCGGCCGGGGACCCCGCGCGCACCCTGCGCTACGCCGCGGCGGCGGCGGCCGAGGCCTCGCGGTCCGGCGCCCACCGGGAGTCGGTGTCCTTCTACGAGACCGCGCTCGGCGTGGCGGAGGACCCGGACACCCGGGCGGGCCTGCTCGAGGCCGTCGCGGACGAGTACTATCTGACCGACCGGCTGCGGGCGGCGATCGGGGCCCGGGAGCAGGCCCTGGAGCTGCGTCGCGGGCTGGGGGACACGGTCGCCGTCGGGATCGGGCACAGCGCGTTGGCGAACTACTCCTGGTACGCCGCCGACCGCGCCGCGGCCGAGCGGCACGACGAGGCCGCGCTCGAGATCCTCGCCGCTGCGGGGGACCGGCAGGCCCTGGGCATGACGCTGGCGTACCACGCGTTCCTCGCGGCCCAGCGGGGTGACACCCGGGAGGCACGGCGGGCGGTCGAGTCCGCCGCCCGCCTCGCCGACGAGCTCACCGACGCGCGCGACGCCGAGGTGCTGCGTGGCGCCGCACGCCTCGGGCGCGGGGTCACCCGGCTGACGGACGGCGAGGTGGCGGGCCGCGAGGACCTGCTGGCCGCCGCCGAGACGGGACTGCGCCACCGCGAGGACAACCTGCTCACCACCCCGATGAGCAACCTGTGCGCCTTCGACGTGGCGCAGGGCCGGTTCGCCGCGGCGGAGGAGTCCATCGCGCGGGCGCTGGAGGTCAGCGAGGCCCGGGACGCCCCGATCTGCACGGCCTGGCAGCTCGGCGTGCGCGCCCGGCTGCGCCTGCTGCAGGGCCGCTGGGCGGACGCGGAGCGGGACGCCCGCACGGTCCTGCGCTCCGGCGACCTCCCGCTCAGCCAGCTGTGGCCCCATCTCGTGCTGGGTCTGCTGCTGGCCCGCCGGGAGGCACCGCGGCGCAACCCGCACCTCGACGAGCTCTGGCGGCTGGCCGCCAAGCTGGACATCCCGGGTGCGGTGGGGCCGACCGCGGCGGCGCTCGCGGAGAACGCCTGGATCACCCGGACCCCGGACCCCCGGCTGGACCGGCCGCCGGTCGCGGGACTGTCCACAGAGGACTCGCAGGCCGCGGTCTGGATGCGCCGGGCGGCGGGGACGGGCGGGGCTGCCGCCGCGTCGGGGCAGGAGCCGTACGAACGGGCGATGGCCCTGTGGGACAGCGGCTCCGGCGAGGACCTGCTCGCCGCCCTGGCCCTGCTGGACGAGCTCGACGCCCGGGCGGTCGCCGACCGCGTCCGGGCCCGGCTGCGGGAGGCGGGGGTCAGCGGCATCCCGCGGGGCAGACAACCCGCGACCCGGGCCAACCCGGCCGGGCTCACCGCCCGTCAGGTCGACGTGCTGGCCCTGCTGGTCGAGGGGCTGACCAACGCGGAGATCGCGGCCCGGCTCGTGATCTCACCCAGGACCGCCGACCACCACGTGTCGGCGATCCTGGCCAGGCTGGAGGTGCACACCCGGGCCGAGGCGGCCGCCGTGGGGCGGCGGCTCGGCGTCACGACGACGGCGTCGACGTCGGCTCCGCGCGCCGCCGGGTGAACCGCCCGTCGACGACCACGCCCAGGTAGACCCCCGCGGCCACCCCCAACGCGTACCCGACGACGTTCGCGGGCCGGTCCAGGTGCGTGACCACCTGGCCCAGCGCGACGACGGAGATCACGGCGTTCACCGCGCCCAGGGCCGCCGCGACCCGCTTGTTCCCGCGGGTCGCCATCGCGACCCGCACCTGCCACACCGCCACCTCGACCACGACGAGGACGGCGATCAGGATCGGCTGCAGGATCGCGCTCACTCCCGCACACACGCGGTGACGACCACGTACTCCCACTCCAGCACCGTGGACCCGGTGCCTCGGTCGAACCGGCTCGCGACGGCAAGCAGGTCGCGGTCGAGGGCGGCGACCCGCTCGGGGTCGTCGGCGATGCCGCGGTATGCCGCGATGGTCGGTCCGTAGACCTGCTTCCAGTGGTCGAGCCAGGCCTGCGGCGTGGCGAACCGGTCGATGAGCAGCGAGGCCCGCGTGGCCCGGACGTCGGAGACCCGGTCGGCGAACAGCGCTCGCACATACTCCTCGTCACCCCACAGCGCGGCGGGCTGCACACCGGGCGGGGGCGGGGGCAGGTACGGCTGCATGGCCCGGAACAGGGCGCCGACGAACCCGTCGACGGTCCAGTTCAGGACCCCGACCGTCCCGCCGGGCCTGCACACCCGGACGAGCTCGTCGGCGGCCCGCCGGTGGTGCGGCGCGAACATCACGCCGACGCAGGACAGGACGCGGTCGAAGGCGTCGTCGGGGTAGGGCAGCGCCTCGGCGTCGCCCTCCTCGAAGTCCACCGTGGCGCCGTGCCGCTCGGCGAAGGCGCGGCCTGCGGGGAACAGCTCGGGGGTGAGGTCGGAGGCGGTCACCCGGGCGCCGGTGAGGGCGGCGGGGACGGCGACGTTCCCGGTGCCCGCGGCCACGTCGAGGACGCGCTCCCCGGCCCGGACCCCGGCGGCCGCGACGAGCACCGGTCCCAGCTCGGAGATCAGGTCGGTCGCGACGGAGGGGTAGTCGCCCAGCGCCCAGACGGCGCGGTGTGTCGCTTTGAGGTCGGTGTCGGTGAGGGTCATGTCGGCTCCTTGTCCGTGAACAGGGAGGACGTTAGGAGCGCGGGGGGTGGTGGCTCGTCGGGTGGACCACCCCATCTCGGCCCGGGACCTACCTACGCGAAGCGCTCAGCCGCGGCACGTTCGCGGGCCAGGCGGTGCTCGGAGGAGTACGGTCGTAAGCGGAGGCCATTCCGATTACGCCTCCGTCCCCTACCGACGAACGAGGAGCGCACGGTGGAACTCGGCCTGCACATCGCGGACTTCACCTACCCGAGCGGCCCGACCGGCCTCGCCGACGACCTCACCAGGATCGCCGTCGCGGCCGAGGAGTCCGGCTTCGCCCGGGTCAGCGTGATGGACCACGTGTTCCAGATCGGGCCGGTCGGCCCGATCGAGAACGACATGCTGGAGGCGTACACGACGCTGGGGTACCTGGCCGCGCGCACCGAGCGCGTCGAGCTGCTGGCGTGGGTGACCGCGGTCAGCTACCGGGACCCCGGCCTGCTGGCCAAGATGGTGACCACGCTCGACGTGCTGTCGAAGGGCCGGGCGATGCTCGGTATCGGCGCCGCGTGGAACGAGGAGGAGTCCCGCGGGCTGGGCCTGTTCTTCCCGTCGACGAAGGAGCGCTTCGAGCGGCTGGAGGAGACGCTGCAGATCTGTCTGCAGATGTGGAGCGACGAGGAGGGCCCGTACACGGGCACGCACTACCGGCTCGAGCGGACGATGAACGTCCCGCAGTCGCTGCGCCGCCCGCATCCGCCGATCCTGATCGGGG
>Ga0070671_100002445_pt1 | contig 14361 bp, 14 predicted proteins | sample KBSS73metaG_FD_65341 | JGI IMG/M metagenome (GOLD analysis project Ga0070671, IMG submission 65341) | Switchgrass rhizosphere microbial communities from Kellogg Biological Station, Michigan, USA - KBS S7-3 metaG | ecosystem: Host-associated > Plants > Roots > Rhizosphere > Soil ...
CCCGAGCAGGTCCAACAGGTCGAGCAGCACAAAAAGGAAATGAAAGAGCATTGGGAACAAAAGCAGCAGCAAGCGGCTCCCGCGCCTACCAAGCCCTCTAACTAAATTCCCTTCAAAACCAAGAGTCAATTTGCAGCGAGGAATTTCGATTCCTCGCTTTTTTGTTTTGAAGTGTGCTCGGGTGTTCAATGTTCAAGTGTTCCAAAGCGTTCAAATCGTTCAAAGTGTTCAAGGTGTTCATCTGTGTTCAATCTGTTCATTCGCGTTCAACTTAATGGATGAAGGCCAAAAAAAGCAAAAGGCTGCGCGAGTGCGAAACTCGTTCAGCCTCAGGCTCAAACATTTGTAAATAAAGGGCTTATCCGATAAACATCTCGTCGTCAGCGTACACGCGGTCGATTTGCTTGGGCGGCGGGGCGAAGAGTACCTCGAGCCCCTTGCGTACACCGGCCATTATTGCGGCAATTTCACGTGCCGGCACCACGATTTTTTCTTGTACGAAATCGGTGGTGTTCACGACTTGCATTTGCGTACGGTCAATCGTCCGGCTGACCAGTTCGACCTTTTCCTTGGCGGTCACGGCTGTTTCACCGACGAGCTGCTTTAGTTCCGCAACCTCTTCCTTGATAAGCTCGGTCGACTCAGCCAAATGCTTGGTCGCGGTAGAGAGATTTGCGGAAATCTCAGTAAAATGAACCGAGATCTCCTTTCCCTGAACGCTGATCGCGTCGACTTTAGTTATCAGCGGATCAACACGCTCCTCGACCCGTTTGACCGTCGCAACGACCTTTCGAACCGTAATGGCGATCCAGATCACACCGATCGCCATCACGATGAAGCAAATCGCGATAATGATCGACGAGACCATCATCCAGAATTCCGGGTCACTCGTGCGCATAATTACTTGTTATCGTCTTTATCGCCTACCGGATAGCTCGGACGTCCTTCGGCAATTGCCTTAGATTCCGTCCGGCGTTTTTCGGCGTTGTATGCATCTTTGCCGGCCTCAACCGCCGCTGTAAACGGATTCGCGGTTCGGGCTGCAGCCGAACGAGCCTTCTCGCCAATTTCCGACGCCTTTTCCTGGGCTGTTTGATATAGCTCGCCAGCTCGCTCCTTAGTTACCTCATAATACTCACCCGCGCGATCTTGGATCTGCGCAGCCGCTTCTTTGCCTTTTTCAATTCCTTTCCGCGTCGCGTCCGCAATATCTCCGCGAAGTTCTACGCCGGATTTGGGAGCAAAAAGCAATGCGATCACGGCGCCGATACCGCCGCCGATCAGCAAAAATGTCAGTTTAGTCGCCGCGCTCGTGTTGTCACGTTCATAATCGTTTCTCATAATAAAAACCTCCCGTTCCTGCCCCGGTGAATAAAATCCATACACTCGGGATACTCGACTTAACTATAACAAATACCGTGCCTTTCGACCAAGATTTTCTGAAAAGCAGGCAAAAAATGCGGTTTTACCTGCGTTTTGTTAGTATTTAAGATTGTTTGTTTTATGGATCTGAATCTTATTCGAAACTTCTCGATCATCGCGCATATCGACCATGGAAAGTCGACGCTTGCAGACCGCATTTTGCAATTAACCGGAGCCGTTGCAGAGCGAGACATGGAAGCCCAGGTGCTCGATGACATGGATCTCGAGCGGGAACGGGGAATTACGATCAAAGCACACGCCGTCCGCCTCGATTACAGGGCAAAGGACGGTAAAAACTATGTACTGAATCTGATCGATACGCCGGGACACGTTGATTTTTCATACGAGGTTTCGAGGTCGCTTTCGGCATGCGAGGGTGCCCTGCTCGTTGTTGATGCATCGCAGGGTGTCGAAGCCCAGACGCTTGCCAATACATATCTTGCGATCGAGAACGACCTGGAACTTATTCCGGTTTTGAATAAGATCGACCTGCCATCAGCCGAACCTGACCGGATCAAGGAGCAGATCGAAACGATCATCGGTCTCGATACGACTCACACAGTACTGGCGTCGGCGAAAACCGGCGTAGGTATCCAGGACATCCTCGAAGAGATCATAAAGGACATCCCGCCGCCCAGAGGTGATGCAGCAGCTCCGCTGAAAGCTTTGATATTCGATAGCTGGTACGACAGCTATCGCGGGGTGATCGTGCTGTTTCGCATGATCGACGGAACGCTGAAAAAAGGAACCAAGATCAAGTTTTTCAATACGGGCCGTGAATACCTCGTCGAAACGATCGGGGTGAATCGCCCCCGGCCGACGCTGATCGATGAACTTGGACCCGGCGAAGTGGGTTTCCTGACCGCGTCGATCAAGACCGTGGCCGATGTGCAGATCGGCGATACGATCACCGAGGCAGCGAGGCCCGTCGATAAACCGCTGCCGGGTTTCCAGGAAGTAAAGCCGATGGTTTTCGCGGGCCTGTACCCGATCGACTCTGCGCAGTACGAAGATCTTCGCGACGCGATGGACAAGCTGCGGCTAAATGATGCGTCCTTTTTCTATGAGCCGGAATCGTCGACTGCTCTTGGTTTCGGATTCCGCTGCGGCTTTCTCGGTTTGCTCCACATGGAAATCATCCAGGAGCGGCTCGAACGAGAGTTTAATTTGGAATTGATCACAACCGCGCCCGGTGTGCGTTATCGCGTGACGACGACCGACGGCGAAGTGGCCGAGATCGATTCGCCCTCCAAGATGCCCGACACGGGGCGCATCACAAAGATCGAGGAGCCCTTTATCGAGGCCACGATCCTGACAAACGACGAATTCCTCGGAGGCATCCTGCCGCTGCTAGACGAAAAACGCGGTGTGCAGAAAAAATTTGAATACGTTGCGAAGGATCGTGTAATGCTCGTTTACGAATTGCCGCTGAACGAGATCGTGCTGGATTTTTACGACCGGCTGAAATCGGTTTCCCGCGGGTATGCATCGCTCGATTATCATCTGTCGGGTTACAAGGAGAGCAAACTCGTCAAGCTCGACGTACTCGTCTCGGGTGAGCCGGTCGATGCGCTATCGCTGATCCTGCATCTAGATACCGCGACCGCGAAAGGACGTTTGCTCACGGCAAAAATGAAAGAGCTGATCCCGCGGCAGATGTTCGAGGTCGCCATCCAGGCCGCCATCGGCAATAAGGTCATCGCCCGCGAAACCGTCAAGGCCATGGGCAAGAACGTGATCGCCAAATGCTACGGCGGCGACATCTCTCGCAAACGCAAACTGCTCGAAAAACAGAAAGAGGGCAAGAAGCGCATGAAAAAAGTCGGCCGCGTAGAGATACCTCAGGAAGCATTTTTGGCGGTGTTGAAAGTCAACGAGAGTTAGAAGGTCAAAGGTTGGCACTTGAATATCACGCATTCAGACAAGGCAACGGCGCGTTTGAGAAACCCCAGCGTTATCGAGGTGTTCGCTTCGGTCTCCACCGACTACCTTCGAAAGGTGGTCGAAACGATTTCAGTACCGAGGCATGCAGTCGCGGAATCAGCGAATAATAGGAAGATCGCGGTCTGGATAAAACAAGAACTCGAATCATTCGGGTACAGGGTTGCGTTTCAAGGTGAGTACGACAATATTGTGGCGATGCCAGGAGATGGAGGTGGCCCGCTCTTATTGGTGGGCGCTCATTACGACAGTGTACCTGGTTGTCCCGGTGCCGATGACAACGCCAGCGCGGTAGCGGTAATGTTAGGGTGCGCTAAGGCAGTGGCAACGATCTCGGGTCTAAACGTTTGTTTCGTTGCCTTCAATCGCGAGGAAGATGGTTTTCTGGGTAGTGCCGACTTTTTGAATTCCTATGTTGCCTCTCAAGCTGTGGAAATTGCGGGATGTCACATTTTGGAGATGGTCGGTTTCAGCAGCAAAGAGAAAGGCTCGCAAAAAATCCCGTCTGGCCTTCCCATCAAAGTGCCGGACATCGGAGATTTTTTGGGTTTACTGGGAAACCACAAATCGACACATTTGGTTGACGCCGTTTTGTCCGCCGGCAAGTCGTACCTTCCTGGTTTTCAGGTAATTGGTCTAAAACTTTACCTGGGGGCCGAACGGTTAATTCCCGATCTAAACCGAAGCGATCATGTTCCGTTCTGGCAAAAAGGTATTCCAGCTACAATGTGGACCGATACGGCAGACTTTCGAAATCCAAACTACCATCGCCATACAGACACACCTAAAACTCTAAACTACGGGTTCATGTCGTGCGTCACAAAGCTTCTTATAGCAAGCATCGTTGACTTCGGTTGAGGATTGCACAGTGAGTCGCGGAAATACCACAGGGAGTTTTTTTAGCTGTGCTTAAGGTTAACGAAAGCTAGGTTTCCTACGTCTTTAAATTTATCTACTTCTCTTGGGGGATAAATTTAAATCTATGAGGAAGCTATTATTATTAATACTGCTCTTTATCACCGTCATCAGCGTCAATCTCACAAAAGCGCAAAACCAAACGTCTTACGAAACCGTCTTTCTTGAAACCTGGCAGAAGATCAGCGATGTTTTTTATGATCCGACGTTTAGCGGCAGGGATTGGAAAGCGATCCGTGAACGATATCGTCCTGAAGTACTAAAAGCAACCAACGACAGCGACTTTCAAAAGGTAGTGTCAAAAATGCTTAAAGAGCTTCCGGTTTCTCATCTATGGTTCAATTTTCCTCTTCGGGAGAGCGTTGCCGGGATCGGAGCTCGCACCCGAACCATTGAAGGAAAGGAAATTGTGACTGCCGTGGGCTATGCCTCGGATGCACAGCGACAAGGGTTGCGAATTGGCGACATCATATTGTCGACCAAGGATCTCTATGGCGCATTGGGAAGCTTTGCGACCGTGCAGGTCGAGGATTGCAGTGGCCGCGTAAGAACTGTGAAAGTTCGTCGCGAGACGATCGGACGAAATGAAAAGCCTTCAATTCACTGGGGAAGGGTCAATAGCGGCAATGGGACAAGCATTGGTTACATCCGTGCTCTCAGATTTGATGACGATGCTGCACCGGAGATCGATCAAGCTATGGACGACCTTGCGGACACAAAGAGTCTCATCATTGATGTTCGGGAAAACAGCGGCGGAAATGCCTCATTTATCAGACTGAGCAGTTATTTCACTGGCGGGGAGCATTTGATAGCGGCACTCGTTATGCGATCGTACATGGAAAAGCTTGGGCATTTTCCGAATCAGTCTGATATTGCATCGCTCAACAAATCGGTTGGAGCCTATACTGATGAAAAGATCTTTGGAGCAATGCGAAGCAATGGGGGAGCGTTCGCCCTGTACAGCGAAGACCTCGGGAAACGCCGCTACAATGGGAAAGTTGTCGTGTTAATTGGCGAGGACACCGGCAGCGCCGCCGAAGGCTTTGCCTGGCACATGAAAACAAGTTCCGAAGCGAAGTTTATAGGAACGACTACGGCCGGAGAATTACTTGGGGCCGAGTACTTTACATTGTCCGGAGGCTGGCGGCTTTCTGTCCCAACTCATTCAGCCTGGGGAGCCGACGGCAAGCCAGTAATCGATAAGGCAATCTCACCTCACATCACAACCAAATGGACCGTTAAAGACGTTTGCGAGGGCCGCGACCCGGACATCGCAGAAGCTTTGGATTTCCTCTCAAAATAACCTGTTTCACTCATCACTTTGCGCAACACACATTCTTTAGGTTCTGACGGTCGCGTTTCATCTGGTCGTCGCGGTCGAACATCTCTTCGGCCGCGGACATTATCTTTATCGCCGCCGGATCGGTTGGGCGGGTGACGCTGTAGTGCATCCATTTTCCTTCTCGACGAGCGGAAACCAAGCCGGCCCGCTTAAGATAAGCAAGGTGACGCGAAATCTTTGGATTGTTTGTGCCCAAGGTGTCCGCGAAAAAGCAGACACACACCTCGCCGTCACGCATTAGATTGAGCAGACGTTGACGCGTACGATCAGCCAGGGCAGAGAAGAATAATTCCGCATCAAAATTCCCGTTTTTCATCACAAATACATTTTACTACATTTATGCCTTGACATAAATGACAAATGTTCTTATGCTGTCTTTACATTTACGGTAATCCGTAATTGTAATTATCCAAAGGAGGCATTTTTTATGAATGATCAAATCAAAACTCTGAAGGCACACCTGGCCCTCAATGTACGGAACGTGGATGAAAGTATCACATTTTATTCGAAGATGCTGGGCATCCGGCCGTCGAAAGTACGGACAGGTTACGCGAAATTCGATGTCGCGAATCCGCCGCTTAATTTGACGCTAAACCAGGTCGCTTTCACCGACCGCGGAGCATTGTCGCATCTCGGTATTCAAGTCGAATCGACCGACGATGTCCTCGCACTAAAAAACGCCTGGGAAAACGAGGGACTTATTACTCGTGAGGAGATGCAGACAACATGCTGTTACGCGGTCCAGGACAAGGCCTGGGTGAATGATCCGGACGGAAATGAGTGGGAAGTTTTCGTGGTGCTTCAAGACAATCTCTCGGAAGAAGTTCAAGGTGCTGCCGACAAAACGTGCTGTATACCGACCTTTGTCAACATTGAAGGTAAAGAGCAGGCTGTGCCAACAGCTTGCTGTTAGGACATATGAACAGTTCTAGCTTTCAGCGGCAGTTTGTTGAGTTTTTGGGCACTGCGGGGCTTTTAGCGATCGTCGTCGGATCCGGAATTATGGCAGAACGACTGTCGAGCGGAAACAATGGTGTCGCCCTTCTCGCGAATACACTGGCGACGGTCGCGGGGCTCTTTGTTCTTATAACGGTTTTTGGAGCGATTTCAGGAGCTCATTTTAATCCAGTGGTAACCATTGTCGCGTTGATCCATGGTGAAATATCGGCCGCCGACGCAATAGGGTATGTAACAGCCCAGATCATCGGAGCGATAGCAGGCACGTGTATTGCAAATCTGATGTTTGACCTGCCGCTGGTCTTCCTGTCGAGCAGACCGAGATCTGGTGTCGGCCAGTGGACGGGAGAATTTGTCGCGACGTTCGGACTGGTCGGCGTTATCATTGCCATGTCCCGCCAGCAAAGGTCCATTCCACTGATCGCCGCCGCGGTCGCTTCGTGGATCGCGGCTGCCTACTGGTTTACATCGTCGACATCGTTCGCGAACCCCGCGGTGACGATAGCTCGCAGCCTGAGCGATACTTTCGCAGGGATTCGACCCAACGATGTTATGCCGTTTATCGCGGCCCAGTTCGCCGGCGGGCTGGCAGCTGCTTTCATTTTTCATCGATTGATCCCTAAGGAGAAAAATGGAACCTAAGAAGCGTGTTCTGATCCTCTGCACCGGAAACTCCGCCCGAAGCCAGATGGCCGAAGGTATTCTCCGATCGATCGCGGGTGATAGGTTCGATGTTGCTAGTGCCGGTGTCGCTCCATCTCGTGTTCGCCCCGAGGCGGTCGAGGCAATGCGTGATATCGGTGTCGATATCTCAACTCATCGCTCGAAGTCGGTTGACGAATTCCTTGAGGAGCCGTTTGACTATGTGATCACCGTTTGCGACAACGCGAAAGAGAGTTGTCCGGTCTTCCCGGGAAATGCTGAGCGCATTCATTGGAGCTTCGATGACCCAGCAGCGTACGAAGGAACGGACGACGAAAAACTATCAGAATTCATACGGGTCCGCGACCAGATTTTTGAAAAACTCCGGATCTTTTTCGAACGCTTTTCAGATCTGACGCACACCTGACCATCCTGTTCCATCGTGATCAGTGTTCGCCCTCCATTCCTGAAACGATCAGGCGGCCCAAAGACCTGTCTTATAGGCAACGTACCAGATTCCGTCGGCGGGTTTTCGCATGTCGAAATAAATGCCGGAGGCGCATAGAGGGCCGCATGAGTACGTGAAGAAAACGAGGGCTCGATCGCCGGTTGCATTAAATCCGACGCCTGAAAAGGTGACGAAACCTTTCAAACCGGGGTGCTGCTCGCGGAAAAGTTTCCAGCCCACAACCGGGTTTGTTCTAAAGGTGGCGTCGCTCATTTCCTGTGTCCAGAATGCGGCCTGCGGCCAATCGGCTAAAAACTCACGAATAGGAATGCGCTTTACGTTGTTGGCTCGATAGCTGGCAAGCATATCGGCGGAACCTCCCCATCCCTTATCGACCACCAGCTCCTCAAAAGTATCGTCGCTGCCGGTCCTGTCGCTGATCAGCACGTCTGATACACGATAGCCTTCCTGCTTGAGGATGTCGGAATAAATCGCCGCGATGTCTTCACCGCGTTCGGATGTATAAACGTGCGGGGCGGCAACTGTCTCAACATTCCTTGAGAGGATCGAATAAATACCGTATACGGCGGCCACGCCAAGAGCGAAAGTAAAGATCAGGACGCTCGGCCGGGTAATAAGATTTTTCATCTATCAGGACCTCTCTCGGAATTTATATTGATAAGAACGCGGTAAGAGAAGAAATTTGCCAAGGCGTCCGAATAATTAGGAAAGAGTCGGGCAGTAGCCCGACTCTTAACCATATAAATTCTCATAGCTTTGGCAGGACGAGTTTGACGGCGTCGAGGTCGCCGAGGGCAGCGAGTTTGTCGATCGCGATCTGGCCGTTGACGGTCTTGTCCTTCTGCGAGGTGAGCTCGAAACCCAGTGCCTTTAATTTCTCGAGTGTTTCGGGCGACGCATCGCTTAGCTCGATCCGGATGGCGGCCTTGCCCTCGTGGACAAAGGCCGCTTCGTTGGGCCCGGGTGAGGAATCTTTTTTATCGAGTCGCGTAACGAGCGCATAAACCCACGCTTGGAGCTTCGATTTTAGTTTCTGGTCGCGAAGCTGCTCGGGAGTCAACGGCACTTGGCTTAATGTGTTTGCTCCGGTGTCATACGGTTTATCGCGATAGGAGCCCGCAGAACCGGCGACCGTCACGCTCATAGCATTTGCGGCCGTTCTTGGAGTTGGAGACGGAACCGGACCGTTGCCGTTGCCAATTCCGCCGCCGGAACCATAACCAACACCGCTGCCCTGACCGGAACCGCGTCCTACACCTGGTTTTCCTTTCTTGCTAGCTTTACCCGTAGCTTTGTCAGAGGAGTTGACCCCTGAATTAATGGAATAAAGACCTTGCACACTTCTGGCTCTCAGTGGCAGGGACTTTACGGATGCGGCCGTGACATCTACCGTCTCCTGTGTCGAGCCGACTGTGGTTTCGCGATTCACGCCTTCGGGAAGTTCGACCGGGACTTGGACCGTAACGGGCTGGCCGTTTTGGTTGACGACCTTGTCCTGAACGGCGACGAAGGACGTGAAATCGGTAAGCAAACGGTATTCGATGCCGAGGCTGGCGATCTCTTTGTCGATGTCGGGAGCCTTTGCGGCGTTTTCGGTTTTTGTTTTTGCGCTCGACAGTTCATCTATACGTGTGCGTGCCCAGAGAGAGGCTAGCGAATCGTTGGCCCCCTCCCTATCAGGCAGATCAAGCTTGATCTCGCGTTCGTAGGGAAGGCCGCCGATCTTGCCTTTTAATTTGATCGTTCCGCTCGCGGCCTTCGTGTAACGGCCGTGAATGATAACGGGTTTTGCTGAAAACAGATCTGTCAATCTATTCGGATAAACATCGGCGACGGGCATTCCATTCCAGTCGATCGAAAGATCGGTGAGCAAAGGCGTGCGGACGCGTTCGTAGAATTTCTTTGCCGCTTTGGTGCCGTCTTCGGTAAGCGTAACGTACTCGACCTCGCCTTTACCTTCGGACGCCATTTTGTCGAGGAGGAAGCGATTGACCGAGCTTCCGATACCGAATGAAAAAACGCGAGCGTTTGGATGCTTTTGTATTTCGGCAATAATCTCATTGTCATTGCCTACGTAGCCATCGGTCATAAAACAGACGATGCGGAGATGATCGGATGCGTCAGACGGATCCATCGATGCCTTGATGGCTTTCATCATTTCGGTACCGCCGCCGCCCTGACGCGTGTCGAGAAAAGCCTGTGCTTTTTCGATATTGTCCTGCGTTGCGGGAACAGGCCCATCGAACAAAATGTGTGTATCGCCCGAGAAAGTGATCAGGTTGAAAGTGTCGTCAGGATACAGTCCGTCGATAGACATTTTCATCGCCTCTTTTGCCTTGTCGATCGGGAAGCCGTTCATCGAGCCGCTGGTGTCGAGCACGAAGACGATCTCTTTTGGTGTGCGGTCATAATTGGCGATCTTGTCGGGCGGCTGAAGGATGAGCGTGAAAAATCCGCCGCGTTCGTCGCGATGGACTAGAACCGCATCTTCGATCCGTTTGCCGCTGACATCGTAACGAAGAATGAAGTCTTTGTTCGGGATAGTGTTCTGATCCTTCAACGTCACTTTGGCCGAAGCAGGGGTGTAGTTGACTTGGTCGATGCCGTGCGAGACGGAGCGGATCTCTTCAATGGGGACGCCGGCGTTAAGGTTTACTTCAACGGAAATATCATGGCCGGCACGTTCGGCGGCCACGGGGGGTGAGATCTTTTGTGCGTCCGCTTTGTTTTGCGATGCCGGAATATAACGCGGGCCGACCACCATCGGGAAGACAAATTCATACGAACCGTCCTCGTACTTCAGTGTTTCGACATAGCTGATCTCGATGGTCACCTTGTCGCCCGGCATTATGTTGGCGACAGCTTGCGTGAAAATATTTGGCCGCTCCTGATCAAGAAGGCTCGCCGTCTTGCCTTGGGCTTTTGCAGCCTCGTAGGTCGCACGTGCCTCTTCCTTTTTCATGATCTTGCCGCTGATCGTACGATCGCCGATCTTCATCGTCATGTCGTCAACCGCCCCGTTTTGCGAAAGCGGAAATGTATAGACAGCCTCGATCGGCTCGCTGAAACTGTTTTCGAATTCCTGAACGACGCGGACGCGCGCGACAAAACCGCTGATATCGGTTTTGACCGACGTGTGTTTGAGCGGACATGCTCCGAGCTCGACACCTTTTCTGGTGACGGCAAAGAGCGAACCCTGTGTCACTTCTTGTCCGAACGCTGAAAACGCGCACACCAATATTGTCAGCAAAATTGCAGCTTTGCTCATAGATACCTCTCTTTACCGAATTTTTTAGTTCAGGATACGAAAACCGTGTGTTCTTACCCACTTAGAGACCCGAAAGCAGAAAAAGGTTCCCTGAGGCAAAAAAACTTTTGTCGGTCGCCATCAATTTAGGCCGGGAAAGTGTATGCAAAAATACATTGGCGCATGGCCGCGTATGATGTAATATCAGCCTATCCCCTCTTACTCGCACGGATTCTTTGTATTTTGAACCGGAACAACGACAGGCCGCCTAAATGCGCCTGAAATTGGTCCACGGACTTCATGCCACGGAGGTACAAAGCAAATGGAGGGAAACCCGGCAGAAAAAAGTCGGTCAATAAATGCGTACAAGTCTCGTCCAATTCGGCTGATAAAGCTGATCACTCTAGCGATATTCTTTTCAATCTCATTTCTATTAATCGTAAAACCGGTGGGCTCGAGGATCCTCCGGGTTTTAAGTTTTGACCAGCAGATAGAGAGCAATTCCGACAAGATGTTTAAGGAGGGTCGCCAAACCTTTCGCTTCGACACTTTTGGTGACGAAACTTTTTGGGGCGACCAGTTGAAGCTGCACCAGGCTATCGAGGGAGCGCAATTTGGCGGTGTCGGTCCGGGTTTGAGCCCGCGAGCAGCGCTGAGTCTGGGTCTCAAAGTTGACGTCGATGCTCTGCCGCCGAACCTGGTCAACCAGATAAAACACGGACAAGTGAATCTCGACGACCCGGCCGTCACGCTCGTACTGCTTCGTGAAGATGCGGTCGTCGGTGTTAAAGGTTTTTTTAATGATGATCGAGGCGGACATGGCCGCGATGATGACAACGACCGCGACAATAGTTCAGGCCATCGTGACAACAGCCTGAAGTCGGTAGGAATCAATTGCGCATTGTGCCATTCAATAGTGGACGACTCCGTGGCTCCCGGGATCGGCCATCGACTCGACGGTTGGGCGAACCGCGATCTCGATGTCGGGCAGGTCGTTGCTCTCTCGCCTGATCTTAGCCCGTTCAGCAGTCTGCTTGGTGTAGATCAGGCTACGGTCCGGACGGTTCTTCGCAGCTGGGGGCCGGGCAAGTTTGACGCCGAACTTATCCTTGACGGTAAAGCCGTAAATCCGCAGCAGATCTCGAATGGCGTCGTAACCGGAACAAATGTTTCGGGAGCGACATTGATCCCGCCCGCATTTGGGCTGGCCGGGGTCAATCTGCACACGTGGACCGGATGGGGTTCGGTCCCGTATTGGAACGCATTTGTCGCAAATCTCGAAATGCACGGACAGGGGAGATTTTTCGATCCTCGTTTGAATGACGCAGCAAAATTCCCGATCGCTGCAGCGAACGGTTTTGCGAACGTAACGAGTGACAATGACCTGATCACGCCAAAGCTGGGCGCTCTTCATTTCTATCAGTTGGCGATCCCGGCGCCGGAACCACCAGCCGGAAGTTTTGATAGAAACGCGGCCAAGCGAGGCGATGAACTATTTAGCGGAAAGGCGAATTGCAATTCCTGTCACGTGGAGCCGCTATTCACGGAACCCGGATGGGACATGCACACGGCAAGCTCAGTATGCGTTGATGATTTCCAGGCTAGCCGTGCGCCCGACAACAGGTATCGAACGTCGCCGCTTGCCGGATTGTGGACGCATCAGAAAGGAGGGTTTTTCCACGACGGCCGATTTCCGACGCTGTTGGCGGTGGTCGATCATTACAATACGTGCTTTGGTCTCGGACTAACAGCACGGGAGAAAAGCGATCTTGTTGAATATTTGAAATCGCTATAGGTTTGAGGTATCTACAACTTGTAGCTCGCGGCCAGCAGGTTCTTTCGGGTGGGAAAATGAAGGATCGCCCCGAGAATTCCGAGTCCGGAGAACAGGAAGAAGTAAGAGTAGTCGGCTGTAAATGCCAGAAAGAGCCCGAACATCGAAATAGCTTCGCAAAGGGCACAACTCATTATTAAAGCTTGCTGGACCAATCCGACGTTTTGCTGAGTGACGGACTGGTCCAGCAATCTCTTTTCCATCACAAATGAAGCCGCAAGGGCCGCCAGTGAGGCTGCCCCAAGCGCGATCACCAGAATCGGCTGCGAGCCAAGCAACGGCTTTGACGTATCAAGGCGGAACAATTGGGGCCTGGTAAAAAAAACAAGGACAACAAACAAACACTGCGAGACAGTAAGAGCGAACCAGAGGACGAGAAGAGTTTGATATTGGGCATTTATCTTTTGATTGTCGGCGTTCATATATAGTCTTCAGATGTTTTGCGTCAATTGTTTCTTTTTTCTTTGACCAGCAGATCTGTGGTCGGCTCGGTAATCGATGGAATAGGCTCGAATGTTGATTCGCCGAGTTGGTGCGTCGGGGCCTCGGGCAATGATGTTTCAGGCGAGGGAAGCGAGCGCTTTGCCGACGCATTGATAAGTACCTGGCGATAGACAAGCAGCACCAGTGAAACGGCCATCCCGAGGATGAACGCGATGCCCAGGATGCCGCCGGCTATTTGGCCTTTGCCGAGGATGATGTCGGTCACGACCAGCCAGATCAGAATGATCACAAAAACGGTGAGGCCGACGCCCGCAACTGTCAGCAGCACCTTTTCGATCAAGTCCTTTCGCTTCGCAAGCCCGTGCTCCATTTCGCGGGCCGGAAGCTGCTGAATCACCGATCGAGCGGTGTCCTCGAGATTAAGCCCGCATGAGCGGCAGAACTTTTGGTCCTCTGAATTTGCTTTTCCGCAGTTTGGACAGAACACACCACAGAGGATAAAGGATAAAGCGGAAACACCAAAGGGAGAATTACAGCTTAAAACGCGAGATAGATCGCGAGGATGAGGATGACGTGAGTGAACATGTGCGCGATGATCGCTGCTTCGAGGCCGAGGCGCCAGTAAAGAAAACCGGCGACGATCCCGAATATCGAGTTTGCGGTTATGACGTAGATCGTAAGCGGCAGTGTCAGGCCGCCAGATAACATCGACGCGAGCGGAAGATGACCAGCGCCAAAGATCACGGCAGAAAGCACGATCGCGCCGATCACGTAAATTGTTTTTGGAGCGCCTTTGCACTTTTGCAGCAGCCGCCACGCAGCCCACACCAAAAACGTCATCACTCCCCATCGCAGCAAGATCTCCTCGGTAAAACCACCGGAGAAAATTCGTGTGATATGCGGTAGGAATTTGTTGAATTCTTGTGCTCGGCTTACGAATTCCGATGTAAGGAACGGCTTCGCGATGACCCAGCTTGTGACGATCGCGACACCCGATGCGAGGCCCGCCAAAACGCCCGGCAGTATCTGCGGTTTCAATGCCGAGAAAAAATTGTCGCGGCGGGCGAGCGCTTCGGCTGCTGGGGCGTGCAGTCCGACCCGCTCGGCAAGCCAGACGCCGACAAGTACGGCGATCGTTACAATGACCG
>Ga0070671_100002448_pt1 | contig 14355 bp, 9 predicted proteins | sample KBSS73metaG_FD_65341 | JGI IMG/M metagenome (GOLD analysis project Ga0070671, IMG submission 65341) | Switchgrass rhizosphere microbial communities from Kellogg Biological Station, Michigan, USA - KBS S7-3 metaG | ecosystem: Host-associated > Plants > Roots > Rhizosphere > Soil ...
CGCGATCAACGAGTTCCTGTTCGGCGGCCAACCCGCGGCGTTCTTCTATCTCGTCGGTCCGCCGATGTTCGACGTCCTCTACCGCGTCGGCAACGCGCAACAGCGGCACTGGGCGGCCCTGGGGATGGAACGTAATTGGGGTTCGACGATGGTGCTCACCGAACCCGACGCCGGGTCCGACGTCGGCGCCGCGCGCACCAAGGCCGTCGACCAAGGCGATGGCACCTGGCACCTGGAAGGTGTCAAGCGTTTCATCACCTCGGGAGACTCCGACGACCTCTTCGAGAACATCGTGCACCTGGTGCTGGCCCGGCCCGTCGGCGCCGAGCCCGGAACCAAGGGCCTGAGCATGTTCTTCGTGCCGAAGTACCTGCCGGACCCCGAGACGGGTGAACCGGGCGTACGCAACGGAGTTTTTGCCACCGGCCTCGAACACAAGATGGGCCTGACCGCGTCGGCCACCTGCGAGCTGACGTTCGGTCAGCACGGTGTGCCCGCCGTCGGCTGGCTGGTGGGGGACAGCCACAACGGCATCGCGCAGATGTTCAAGATCATGGAGTTCGCGCGAATGATGGTGGGCATCAAGGGCGTCGCGACGCTGTCCACCGGCTACCTGAATGCCCTCGAGTACGCCAAGACACGGGTCCAGGGTGCCGACCTCACGCGGATGACGGACAAGACGGCGCCCCGCATCGCGATCATCGGACACCCGGACGTCCGCCGATCGCTGCTGACGCAGAAGGCCTACGCCGAAGGGCTGCGTGCGCTGTACCTCTACACCGCAGCGCATCTGGACGACGTTGCCGCACAACTTGTCTCGGGTGCCGACCCGGCAATGGCCGCGCGGGTCAGCGGCCTGCTGCTGCCGGTTGTCAAGGGGGCCGGATCGGAGCGGTCCTACCAGTACCTCACCGAATCGCTGCAAACATTGGGCGGTTCGGGCTATCTCAACGACTATCCGATCGAGCAGTACATCCGCGACGCGAAGATCGACTCCCTTTATGAGGGCACCACTGCCATTCAGGCCCAGGATTTGGTGTTCCGCAAGATCATTCGTGATCAGCGCGGCGCCCTGGACCACCTCCTTTTGCAGGTTCGGACGTACCTCGACAGCGGTGCCGTGCCGCCGAGCCTGCACGACTCCACCGAGCAACTTGCCGCAGCCGCCGCCGACATCGACTCGATCGTTGCGACGTTCACCGACGTGCTCATGCAGTCGAGCAGCGAGCCTCGCAACGTCTATCGGATCGGGTTGCAGGCGGTGCCATTCCTACTCGGCCTGGCCGACCTGCTGATCGGTTGGCTCCTGCTGCGCCAGGCCGACATCGCGCTTCGCACGCTCGATCAACAACCGTCGCCGCGGGATGAGGCGTTCTATCGCGGGAAGGTGGTAACCGCAAGGTTTTTCGCGGCCACGGTGCTTCCACGCCTGAATGCTTTGCGTCGCACGATCGAGGCCGACGATCTCGCGATCATGGAGGTCAGCGAAGACGCCTTCTGACGCGTCGGCGTGTCACCACGTGACGGGCAACTCTTTCATGCCGTAGATGTCCGATTCACCCTTGAACTTCAGTTGCTCCGGTGCTGTCGCCAAGCGCAGCCCGGGGAGGCGCCGCGCGAGCGTGGCGAAAGCGACCTGCATCTCCACCCGAGCGAGGTTCTGCCCGATGCATTGGTGCACGCCGTAACCGAAAGCCAAGTGCCCGCGAGCGCTTCGTTCGACATCGAACGTCTCGGGGTTGTCGACGAACTCCGTGTCCCAGTTGCCGGCGGGAAGGTTCATCACCAGCATGTCGCCTACCCGGATACGCTGTCCGCCGAGCGTGAAATCCTCGGTGGCCACCCGGTCCACCTGGCTGTGCACGATGGTGAGGTAGCGCATCAGCTCCTCGACGATGTTGGCGATGACGGCTCGGTCCTCGGTGGTGCCGAGGCGCTCAAACACCTCGGGATGTTCAAGCAGCGCAACGGTTCCCAGCGAAATCATGTTGGCCGTCGTCTCATGACCGGCCTGCATCATGATCACGCCGTTCATGGCTGTGGTCTCGCGGGTGAGTTGGCCGGTTGCTACGTATTCGGAGACGAGATGGCTGATCAAGTCGTCGCCAGGAGCGTGTTCTTTGCGGTCTATCAACTCCAGAAGGTAGACGTACATGACGGCGAAGGCCTCGGCCTTCTGCTCGTCGGACGAATGCATGTCCATTCCGCGCGACGTGTTGCTTTGGAAGAACTCGAGGTCCTGCGGCGGCACGCCGAGCAGGTGCGCGATCACGAGCGACGGAATCGGCAAGGCGAAATCGCGTACGAGTTCCGCGGGCGGCCCGTTGGCGATCATCGCGTCCAGGTGTTCGTCGACGAGTTCCTGGATCGCAGGCCGCCTCGCATCGGTACGCCTGAAGGTGAAGACGCTGGTCATCATCCTTCGCAGCCGATGATGTTCGGGATCGTCGGTCCGCGCGAACATCACGGGGATGTGGTGATCCTCGGTCTCCGGTATCAGATAGTCCGGAATGGTCTGCGCGGACAGTCGTGGGTCGACAAGCGCGGCCCGGATGTCTTGGTAACGGCTCACCACCCAGGCCGGTTGGCCCCGGTACATCGCCCGTCTAAGCCCGGGTTCCGACCGCCATTCAGTGAACTCCGCAGGCGGATGCAGCGGGCAGTGCGCAGCGCGTGAGGCGGGAATGACGGGCAGCTCAGTCTCCGGGGTCAGATCGGAAGTCGTTGCTACCACCGGCGTTTCCCCTCAAGTGTCAGATGCCTGTCAGTAAGTCCGAGCCTAGGGCGCGCTTTATTGGCAGTCAACTGTCGGTTACGCTGAGCGCGTGACAGCAGTTACCGAGCGCCCATTGCGGGCAGACGCGGCCCGCAACGCGGAGCGCATACTGCGCGCCGCGCGCGAGGTGTACAGCGAGGTGGGGCCGGACGCGCAAATCGATGCGATCGCGCGCCACGCCGGCGTCGGCGAGCGCACGATCTACCGAAGGTTTCCGACAAAGGGCGAGCTGATCGGGGCCGCCCTGGATCAGAGCATCGCCGAAGATCTCAGCCCGGCGATCGAAAAGGCCCGCCGGGCAGACAACCCGTTACGCGGGCTTGCGCAACTGATCGAGGCCGCCATCTCACTGGGTGCCCGCGAACACAACTTGTTGACCGCGGCGCTGAGGGCCGGTTCGTTGAGTACCGACATCTCGGCCCCGCTGCATGAAGCGCTCGCTGAGCTTGCCGAGAGGGGCCAAGAGGCCGGCCTGGTGCGCGCCGACCTGGTCGCCGATGACCTACCGCGAATGATCGCGATGCTCTATACGGTGTTGTTCACCATGGATTCGCGAAGCGACGGCTGGCGACGCTATGTCGCCCTCATTCTCGACGCGATCTCGACCGGCGACGCCGAGCCGCTGCCCGCTTCGGCTCCGCTGCGTCTCGATCCCGCGTCGCGTAGTTGGATGTGACTGCCTTCAGTGGCCGAACTGTTCGATGAGCAGGACCTGCAACTCGCCGACGACGCCACCAAGCACGCCGCCAACCGCGATCATCAGCGGTTCGTCGTCCTTGAAGATGGGCCGAAGAATCGACTCGTACTCGTCGTTGGTGAGCTGATTCATCTTCTCGACGATGGTGTTCTCGAGGTCGATTGCGCCAACGGCATACTCCTGCGCCTCGACCAACGTTGTCGGAAGACGGTCGAGTACCAGCTGCACCACCCGATCCTTCAGTGCGCGATAGCGTTTCGTGCCGACGGCGAGCACGACGATCGGGCCCGCGATCCCGGTCTGCGCATCGATGGCCGCCTCGACTTCCTTGGCCGCCAACGCGAACAGCTTGTCGGAACCGGGCCCTTTGAGGATGCCGTCGAGCAGGATCTCCGGTGAAAAGAGGTCGTCGGCAAGGATTTTGGCGTAGTCGCGGGTGATCTTCTCCCGTTGCGCGTGAAGCATTCCCTGGAATGCGAAGATGCCGAGAAACTTCTTCGGCTGCACAGGTCGGAACAGCATGTTGAGCGCGATGTAGTCGCTGATGAAGCCGACTGCGAAACCGAACGCAGGCATGATCCACGGGTTCTTGAACAGGGCCCACGCGATCATCTGCACGAGACCTATGGCAAGTCCGAAGTAGATTCCGCTGCGCCGAACGAAGGCCATCGCGTCGTCGCTGACGCCGCGCATCAGCTTGACCAGTTTCTCCTTGTTGCGCACAAGCGTGGTGACGGCAAGGAATTGCAGATCGACGTACCGGCCGAGGTCCGCCTTCATCTGGTTGAGCATGTTCTCGGTGACGCGCGGGGCCTGCGCCTGGATCCGCTCTTGCACGGCCTTTCGTGCCGCCTCGGGTAGCGAGTCCCAGAGCCCCGGCCGAATCTGCTCGGCGAGGTCGCGGGAGATCTCGTCGACCGCCTGAACCAGCGGATCACGCAGGGCTTCAACGGCTTCCGCAGCATCGATCCGTTCCAACAACTCCTCGGGCTTGAGCAGGTTCGAGGTCAGCAACTCGATGGTCTTCGAACCCACCTTGCCTGCCCGTCTCGGCACGATGCCCTGCCAGCCGATCGGCCCGATGCCCTTGAACTCGAGCGGCCGGTAAATCATCTCCAGCGCAACGATCTTGGTGCTCCAGCCGACGAAGGCGGCCACGAACGGCATCGACAAATAGATCAGCCAGTTGGCGCCGAAGTCATGTTTGATCTCCTGCCAGGACTGCAGCGCGACCACAAGGTCGGTCACGGCCCGCCCTGTTGCATCGTCGCCGCCCACAGCGACTGGCCGAGGCCGGACAGCGTCAGCGTGAACTTCTCGATCTTCGCGGCAAGGGGTCCGCGGGATGCGGCCTTGACGGCCGCAAGTACCGACGGCTCGGCCATCAGCACCTCGTAGTCGTCCTTCAGGTCGGGGTCCTCGGGACCGATCTCCACCAGGCCGAGGGAGAGCAGATGGCTGACATACGACGGGACCATGTCGGGCAATGCGACGTTGGCGGTCCGCCCGATCAACGACGCGTTCTCGAGCACGGCGCGGCCCTGGACGCGGCGCCGCGTCCAGTCGTGGATGCTCACCAACGGCGACGACGAGCCGTCGGAAAGCGCGCTGATGATCCGCGCCTCGTCGGCGACCAGTTGGTCGAGGATGTGATGAAACAGCTCCATCTGACTGCTGCTGGTGCTGTGGTCGAGGGCTCGGTCGAGCAACCCGCGCATCTTCGAGCCCAACGCGTCGGGGTCCGTCGGCTCTGCTGCGGCCTGGGGCGGGCGCGTCGGCGCCTCGGGCTCCTCAGCCTTTTCGCCGAGCAGCCCGATCAGCTGTTCCTGGGTCCGGATCGACGTGCGCAGCCAGAATCTTGCGACCCCTGACGCCATTCCGACCAGTCCGAACGGATCTTGGGAATTCCCCACGGGTGAACCGTAGCGGCTGGGGGTAAGGCGCATCAGCGAGACGTCGTTAACTCATGACGAGCGCTCGCGGTAGGCGTTGGTCAGCTGCACGCGGGAGTTCACGTCGAGCTTTCGGAACACGGCACGCAGATGCGTATTGACGGTGTTCGGCGAGACACCAAGTTCCGCTGCGGCTGAACGGTTCGTGTGACCCGAGCTGATCAGGTCGACGACGCTGAGCTCCGTCGGTGTCAGCGCCGCCCACCCAGTGGACGGGCGGGGAGCGGGCGAGTTGATGCGAACGCCGCGGATGCCGTGGCTGCGAAGAAGGGTCGACACCGCACGGCTGCCCGCTTCCGCGCCGGCACGCTGATAGATTTCAGCCGCTTCGACCAGTGCTTCGACGGCCTCGTCCGGCTGCGCGCGATCCAACAGCGTTGATCCGAGATCTTTCAGCGCATCGGCGAGCAACAACGGCCGTGGGGAATTTCGAAGTACACGCACCGCATCGGCAAGCACGCGCGGATCCTCGGCCAGCGCACCGTGGATGTGCAGCGCGGTCCCTTCCAATGTTGGGACCCCTGGATTGCGTTGTGCGACAAGGTCAGCGATGTCCGCAGCCTTGCTTGCGAAGATGCGGTCGCCTGCGTCTAGCCCGATGCGGGCCAGTATCCGCATCCACGGCGGCGACCACGGCCACGGATCCTCGAACTCGCCGGCCCTGTCGAGCAGCGGGCCCAGAATAGTCAGGCTGCCACCGAAATCGCCCATGCTGGCCTTCAACCAACCCTGCATCAGGCGCAGGCGCGGTGCATTACCGTCGTCGTCGACGGGAGCCAACAGCTCCGTCGCCCTGGCCGGATCACCCCGGTAGGTCGCCACGGCGGCGAGCACCATGCGCGCGTTGAGGCGGTATCCGTAGTTTCCGGTCTCGTCGGCAAGCGTCAACAATGTCCGTGCGCCAGCTTCGGCGGCGTCGAGGCGCGCGAGGTTGTGATCCTGCCACATCTGGGCATACAGCATCGGCGAGCTGTCGCTGTCGTCGGCGGCCTCGCGGGCCTTGACGAGCATGGCTTCGGCATCGTCGTAGCGATCCAGATGCTGCAGTGTGCGGATCTCTTCCGCCAGATACGCGGTATCCGACAGCCGACGCAGGTCGCTGAAGCGATCCAACGCCAGGCGATGTCGGCCCTGATTGCGGGCGGCCTCGATCAACGCGACGACGGCCAGCCGCTGAGAGTAGTTGTCGTTCAATCGGTTTCCCTCGGCGAACGCCAGCTGCGCCATGGCTTCTGCGTGCGCCGCCGACTGCGTACGCGACGCGGCCAGCGCCTGAGCCGCCGATAATCGGGCTCGCAGCGCCTCGGAGACGCCGTCGTGAGCGAGCGCGACTTCGGCACGTCGCTCCATCTGCACGCATTCGCCTGCCACCCACAGCGCCCGGCAGGCGTGCAGTTCGATCCGGGCGATGATCTCGGACTCCCCCGCGACGGCCAGCAGCCGATCCGCCACTGCCAGCGCCTCGCCGTCGCGCTGCATGTTGACCAGGGTTTCGACGGCGCACTCACCGGCACGCAACCACAACCGGTGGCCCTCATTCGTCAGCGCGAACGCTTGGCGCGCGAGTTCGGCGGCCTGATCCGGCATCGAGACCATGCATTCGCGCGCGGCCTGTTCGAGTGCGAGCACCGCCTCTTCGTCGTCCCGCACGGCGCTGGCGTGAAAGTGGTTGGCGGCGGCCAACGCTGATCCACCTTCGCCAATGATGTGTCGCGCACATGCGCGGTGAAGCGCACGCCGGTCCGCCGGCAGGATGTCCGCGTACACCGATTCACGCACCAGGTCGTGTGGGAAGAACACTTCGCCTTCGGCGCTGCCGAGCAAGCCGTTGTCGATGGCTTCCCGCGCCAACAGTCCCAGTTGGGCGTCCGACACGTTGCCGAGGAGGTGTCCTGCGTCGGCCATGCTCAGTGCGCGACCCCACACCGCGGCCAGCCGGATCAGCGCAGCCGTCTGCGCCGAAAGCGCCTCGAGGCGAGCCCGCACCCCGACCGAAAGCTCGGACTGCAGGTCGCCGATGTCCTGGCCTCGTTTGTGGCGACGGGCCAGGCCCTCGATCACCTGAACCGCCCAGAATGGGTTACCGCCAACTCCGCCAAGGAGTTTGCGGGTGTGCGCGGACGGTTCGGCGCCAAGGAGATCCGCTGCGATGTCATCGATGTCGGCGGGCATCAGCGGTCCCAGTTCGATGCGGGTGATCGTGGTGGCGTCGGCCGTCCCCGCGATCAACTCTTCGACGGGTTCGCTGGGCAACCATCGACTGGCGACGGCCCACACCACCGGCGAACCCGCCAGCCGGGCGGGCAGCACACGGAGTGCAAACCTGGTCAGCCGGTCGGCCCACTGCACATCGTCGATTGCGATCAGTACCGGGCTGTGGACGGTCAACTCCTCGAGCAGCGCACCGATCCTGTCGACGAGCCATAGCGGCTTGTCATAGAGCGGTGCCAGGCCTGCGAACACCTCACCCACCAGCAGCGGCCGGGTGCCGGACCGCAACGCCATCAAAAGTGGTGCACCCGGCGCGATTTGGTCGCCCTGTTCAGCCTTACCGGTGCCGACCCGGAACCCGGCCCGCGCCGCTTGTTCGACGACGGCACGCAGCACAGCCGACTTGCCGATGCCTGGTTCACCGCCGATCACCACGAGCGCGTCCTGACCGGTTCGCGCCGCGCGGTCCAATGCGGTCAGCGCCTTCGACATCGCGTCGCTGCGCCCTCTGAGAGCGACCCGCGCCATCAGTCGTCCATCCCGTCAAGCCCCAAACCGATACCACTGAGGCCGCGCACCCCCGACGGGCCGAACTGTGTTTTACGTAGTGACTAACGCCGCACCGCCGGAATGATTCCGTACATCTAATCCGCGGCTCCCAAAAGATCATCAATTCGTGCGATGGGCAGGCGATCGTTTTGGTGATTGAGTCATCGCTGCTTGTGACATTACTCGCAAGTAAGTTCCGCCAGTGCCGGCGATCACCAGCCAAGGGGTTTTCCATGCAAGTTGCCAGTCGTCCACGTTTCACGACAGGTGTCGCGCTCGTCGGCGCGAGCCTCGTCGTCGCCTCGACCGTGGCACCGGTAGCCGACGTCCATCTGCCAGATATCCACCTGCCCGCGATCCGCACCATGGATGTCGATCTCACGGCCGCGGTGAATCCGCTCGCGATCTACTCGCAGGTCCTGCATGACGCGCTCACCAACGTCAGCACGCTGGCCGAGAACGCCAAGCCCGGGCAGGTGTTGCAGGCCATCCTCGCCAACCAGCTCAACAGCGTCGGAACGCTCGGCGCAGCCCTCGGCGCGACCGGTGGGTCCGTCGGTAGCGCCCTGACGCAGCTGCCGCAGACGGTGCAGACCGCGGTCGGCCAACTGGCGGCCGGCAACGTCGCGGGTGCGGCGAACGCCCTGCTTCAGATCCCGCTGACGCTTGGGTTGCCCCTGCAGAACCTCCTGCCTGCGCTCGCGACGATCATCACCAAACCGCTGGAGAACATCGTCAACGTGGTCAAGGCGTTCACCGACGACACGTTGGGGACCGAGCTGATCCTGGCCGGTTTCATCGGACCGCTGATCAGCACGCCCGCCGCCGCAGCGACCGCCGTCCAGAACGTGATCAGTGCAGTGGGTACTGGCAACCCGATGGCGGTCGTCGGCGCGCTTCTTGGCGCGCCAGCCACGGTTGCGGACGGCCTGCTCAATGGTGGCTACGGACCCGACCTCGGGCCGCTCGTCGACAGCCCCTTCCCGGTCAAGGCGGGCGGACTTCTCAGTTCCTCCGCGCTGGTCTTCAACCCCGACGGCAGCTTCTTCGTCAACACCGGCGGGCCAATCGCCGCGCTCCAGGCCGCGCTTGCGAAGATCGCGGGCGCGCTCGCACCGAAGGCGCCTGTTGCGGTCAAGACCGCGGATGTCGCCAGTGTTCCATCGACGGCCGCCACGACCGTAACTGTGTCGACCGGTGCCGCCGCCGCCCCGACCAAGGAGGCGACGAACGCTATCGAAGCGCCCGCACCGAAGCCCACGTCGAGCGGCTCAGCCACCGGTGAATCGCCAAGCACCACAACGGGTTCAAAGGCGCAGACTGATTCGACCACCAAGCCGACGGATACGGGCGTCGACGTGACGGCTGGCAACAAACTGGAGCCGAAGTCGGCCAGCGGTTCCGAGGCGACGAAGGCGGGCGACGCGACGGAGTCGACCGCTCAGGAAGGAACGACGGAGAAGACAGAGACGTCGTCCACCGCGGGCGCCGCGACGTCCAGCGGTGCAGCGAAGAGTGCGGACAAGAGCGCAGGCACAGCGAAGCACGCACACGCCAAGTAGCGCCCTCTGTCGAGGGGTTGGCCTCCTCCATCAAATGCGATGGGGGAGGCCTCCTTTCATGTGCCGGCTTTCATATGCCGGTAGCGGTCAGATCTCGGAGATGATCTGCTCGCGTTTGTGGGCGTACTCGGCCTCGGTGAGCACGCCGGTGGCGCGCAGTGTCTCCAGTTCGGCAAGCCGTTGGGCTATCGGTCGCTGTGGCGGCTGGGCCGCTTGGTTGACCATCTGCTGGATGGTCTGACCGTTGATCGTGATGCCGCCGGCCGGCGGCGACGACGCGGCTAGTGCGGCGACCACTCGCTGGCTCGCCGGGTCCCTGCCCACTACGAACCCGTGCGGAAGGCCGGGTGTTCGTTGGCCGGTCGCCGCGCGTTGGTGGGCGATCTGCTGTGCCATCGGGCTGCTGTCGGCGTCGACGGGCAGAAAGAGGATGAGGCTCTGCCGGTCCTCGGGCATTCCGCTCGCCGCCAGCATGGCGTCGCGCCCGGGCTGCGCCCGGAAACCCACGCGGTCCCAAACCTTGAGCACCTGTCCGGGAACTAGGTCGCCCCGATGCTGCTTGTCCTCGAGCGCACAGACATGAGTGCGGGTGACGGCCAGGATGAAGCTCTTCGGCAGCCCTGTTCCGTTCGGAACGCTCTTCCACCGCATATCGCCGCCGCCGGCCGCATACATCTTCGTCGCCTTGGTCGAGATCTGTTCGCATCGCGTGGCCGCCTCGACCGGCTGGGACAGCACCGTCGCCGCGACCGCGGCGGCCTGCTGGTTCATCAACAGCTCGCGGTCGGATAGCCGTTTGATTTTCATGAGCACAAGTAAAGGTCGACCGCCTGGATACCGATCCCAATTCGGCGAGCCTGGGAGCTTCCTGTCAGCGTCGCGCCGTGCCGGCCAGAATTGTTCCAGCCCAAGGATTCACGATGTCGTGTTCGGGTTCGTCAGGACGCCGATATCCGTAGTGTCACGCTTTCGTCAATAACCGGAATTCGGGCGCTACCAGCGAATAACCTGGAGTTATGTCGGAGGGGCGGCCGACGGGGGCCACAGTCCGCAAGTTGGCGGGCTGCTGTTTGTTGGCCGGAGCGCTTGCGGCGGCGTTGATGTTCCCGCTCGTCGGTGGCATTGGGTTCATGTCGAATCGCGCGGCGGACGTCGTAGCCAACGGCTCCTCGCAACTGATCGCGGGTGACGTCCCGCAGGTGTCGACGATGGTCGACACCGAGGGACATCCAATTGCTTGGCTGTACGCACAGCGCCGTTTCGAAGTGCCGACCGACCAGATCGCCAACACGATGAAGCTCGCGATCGTGTCGATCGAGGACAAGCGGTTCGCCGAGCACAACGGCGTCGACTGGCCCGGCACACTGACCGGCCTGTCCGGGTACCTCGCCGGCAACCCCGACACGCGCGGCGGTTCGACGATCGAGCAGCAGTACGTCAAGAACTACCAACTGCTGGTGACGGCTCAGACCGATGCCCAGCGGCGCGCCGCTGTCGCAGTGACACCGGCCCGGAAGCTGCGCGAGATCCGGATGGCGCTGGCGCTCGACAAGTCGCTCAGTAAAGCCGAGATCCTGACCCGCTATCTCAACCTGGTGTATTTCGGCAATGGCGCGTTCGGTGTCCAGGACGCTGCGCAGACCTACTTCGGGATCGACGCCTCCGAGCTGAACTGGCAGCAGGCCGCGCTGCTCGCGGGACTGGTGCAGTCGACCAGTCTGCACGATCCCTACACCAACCCCGACAGCGCGATCAGCCGTCGGAACGTCGTGTTGGACACCATGATCGACAATCTTCCGCAGTATGCCGACGAGCTGAGGGCGGCCAAGAACCAGCCGCTGGGCGTGCTGCCCCAGCCGAACGGGCTGCCGAACGGCTGTATCACCGCCGGCGATCGCGGGTTCTTCTGCGACTACGTGCTGGACTACCTCGCGCGGGCCGGCATCAGCACGGACCAGGTGGCCCGCGGCGGCTTTCTGATTCGCACGTCACTGGACCCGAAGGTGCAGGGTTCGGTCAAGTCGGCGATCGACAAGCTGGCCAGCCCCAAACTCGACAGCGTCGCAAGTGTGATGAACGTGATCAGGCCCGGCATTGACTCGCATCGGGTGATCGCGATGGCGAGCAATCGCGCATACGGACTGAACGACGATGCCCACGAGACCATGCAGCCGCTGCCGTTCTCGCTTGTCGGCGACGGCGCCGGTTCGATCTTCAAGATCTTCACCACGGCGGCCGCCCTCGATATGGGCATGGGCATCGATGCTCAGTTGGATGTCCCGGGAACGTTCCAGGCCAGGGGTCTCGGCAGCAGCGATACGCCGGGCTGTCCGAAGGAGACATGGTGCGTCAGGAATGCCGGAAACTACCGCGGCTCCCTGAAGGTCACCGACGCGCTGGCCGTCTCACCAAACACCGCCTTCGCCAAGCTGATTCAACAGGTTGGCGTGACCCGCGCGGTCGACATGGCGGTGCGGCTGGGGATGCGGTCCTACGCGCTGCCCGGAACGGCGCGCGACTATGACCCCGACAGCAACGAAAGCCTGGCCGACTTCATCAAGAGGCAGAACATGGGGTCGTTCACGCTGGGGCCCTTCGAGCTCAACGCACTCGAGCTGTCGAATGTTGCGGCAACGCTGGCATCGGGCGGGGTTTGGTGCCCGCCGAATCCGGTCGACAAGATATTCGACCGCCACGGCAACGAGGTTCCGGTTGCCACTCAGCCGTGCGAGCAGGCCGTGCCCACAGGGCTGGCCAACACGTTGGCGAACGCGCTCAGCAAGGACGCGTTGAGTCCGGGCACCGCATCCGGCGCCGCGGCCTCGGTGGGGTGGGACCTGCCGATGTCGGGTAAGACCGGCACGACGGAAGCGCATCGCTCCGCCGGCTTCGTGGGGTTCACGAATCAGTACGCGGCCGCGAATTATGTTTTCGACGACTCCAGCAATCCGTCCGGAATCTGCTCGTTTCCACTGCGCAAGTGCGGCAGCGGTGACCTTTTTGGCGGCAGCGAGCCGGCCCGCACATGGTTCGAGGCGATGAAGCCGATTGCCACCGACTTCGGCGATGTACACCTTCCCCCGACGGATCTGCGCTACGTCGACGGCACATCCGGTAGTCAGGTACCGAATGTTTCGGGCATGAAGCTCGACGCCGCGCGAGAGCGGTTGAAGAATGCCGGGTTTCAGGTTGCCGACCAGGCCACACCTGTGAACAGCTTCTCGAGCTACGGCGCCGTGGTCGGTACCTCCCCGAGCGGTAAAACGATTCCGGGGTCGATCATCACGATCAACATCAGCAACGGCATCCCGCCTGCACCGCCGCCGCCACCTCCGCCACCGCCGGGTGAGCCGCCGCCTCCTGTTGTTCCGCCCGACGGCATGACCGTCGTTGAGGTTCCAGGGCTGCCGCCAATTTTCGTGCCTCTGGTCGCGCCGCCGCCTGGCGAACCGCCTCCGCCATTCGCGCCACCGCCGCCACCCTTCGCACCACCGCCGCCGCCGTTGGCGCCGCCGCCACCACCGCCGTGATTGCCGCGCTCAAGGGATGCAATTACGCCGACGTGATCGCGTCAAGGGCGAAGGTTCGGACCCGACCGGAAACCTGTGCATGACACTGCGACTGCAGAGGCTCTGACATTTCCTCGCGAAGCCAAACCTCGATGGGCCCCGACTCGCCGCGAAGCACAACGCGGATCTTGCCCTCGCCGCGCTCCACAGCCAGGGGTGGTAGGCCCGCAATGCGGTCGTCGCCGGTGGCTTCCCGTGCGAAGTATTGTGCGGCTTGGACGGCGTGCGGTAGCGAGGTGCGGCCGCGCAACAGCGTGTTGTCAAGCCGCCCCTCGAGATACAACCGCACCAGGTCTGCCGAATCGGTCGAGTCGACCCGGCCGTAACAGAGTCCCTCGGGTAGCACCAGCATGGTGGCGGCAAACCGATCGCCGCCCAAATGCGAGCATTCCCAAGTGAAGTCGGGGTACTTCGCCGCAATCGCCTTGCAAGCGCTGCGGCCGCGAACAGCGCAACACTGGTCGTGCTTGCCATGGGCGCAGACCGCGACAAGCGGGTCCGTGCATACCGCGCCGTCGCTGCCGTCGAGTGCGAGATCCAGATACTCGCGCGGATCGCTCACCTCTCCGCTGTAGAGCACCTCGTTGCCGACTTCGGAGTGCGCAATGAACCATCGCCATCGCGGGGCGGGCGGGCGTCGGCCGTGCTTGCGTATCGCGGCGATCCGCATCTTTGCCGTCTCGACGCGACGGACAATGGCGCGACCGATTTCGGGATCGATGACCGACGGAGACCGAAGAAATGCCGAATGCCCCCAGCCGCCCGGTAATTCGAGCAGCACCCACGAGAGGCCGGCCGAAGCGGTGCCGTACATCGGATCATCACGGGCGAGCGACTGATCACTGCACGGCACTCTCTCAGCAGCAGTCATCCGTTCACCGGCACGACAACGGCCTCACGCAGCAGGCGGCGGATCAGCACTGTGGCGTCGGCGCGGTCGAGACCCGGTAACGTCTCGGCGCCCGCTGCCACCCCCTGGTGAAGCGCCGCCACGGCGTCGGCACACGCCATCGGAAACGTCATCACCTTGTCAGGCAAC
>Ga0070671_100002449_pt1 | contig 14351 bp, 13 predicted proteins | sample KBSS73metaG_FD_65341 | JGI IMG/M metagenome (GOLD analysis project Ga0070671, IMG submission 65341) | Switchgrass rhizosphere microbial communities from Kellogg Biological Station, Michigan, USA - KBS S7-3 metaG | ecosystem: Host-associated > Plants > Roots > Rhizosphere > Soil ...
TCCCGAGGGCCGCTTCGAGATCGGCTCCGAGGTCGTTCCGGTCGACAGCCTCAAGTTCAAGGACCAGAAGAAATATCCCGAGCGGCTCGAGGCCGCGCTCGACGAGACCGGCGAGATGGACGCGCTCGTCGTGATGCAGGGCAGCGTGCGCAACGTGCCGATCGTCCTCGCGGCGTTCGAGTTCGAGTTCATGGGCGGCTCGATGGGCTCGGTCGTCGGCGAGCGCTTCGTGCGCGGCGTGCGCGTCGCGTACGAGACGCGCGTGCCGTTCGTCTGCATCTCGGCCTCGGGCGGCGCGCGGATGCAGGAAGGCGTGAACTCGCTGTTCCAGATGGCCAAGACCACCGCGGTGCTGCAGGAGCTCACGAAGGCGCGGCTGCCGTTCGTGTCGATCCTGACCGATCCGACAATGGGCGGCGTCTCCGCGTCGTTCGCGTTCGTCGCGGACCTCGTGATCGCCGAGCCCGGCGCGCTGATCGGCTTCGCCGGGCCCCGCGTCATCGAGCAGACGGTGCGCGAGAAGCTGCCCGACGGCTTCCAGCGCGCCGAGTTCCTGATGGAGAAGGGCGCGATCGACATGATCCTCGACCGCCGCAAGCTGCGCGACGAGCTCGCGCTGCTGCTTGCCGCGCTGACGCGCCAGCCGGCGCCGCAACCGCTGCCCACTCACTAGCGGCGTCTTCGCGCCGCGACGGACGGCAACGTCGCGCGCGCCCGACCGCACCGGACCCTGCGTCGCATGCGCCGTCCCACCGACCTCGCGGGCTGGCTCGCGTATCTCGAGACGCTGCACCCGAAGGCGATCGAGATGGGGCTCGGCCGCGTGCGCGACGTGCAGGCGCGGATGAGCGCGCCACTCGCGTGTCCCGTCGTCACCGTCGCGGGCACGAACGGCAAGGGCTCGACCTGCGCGCTCCTCGACGCGATGCTGCGCGCGGCGGGCTATCGCGTCGGCTTGTACACGTCGCCGCATCTGCTGCGCTACAACGAGCGCGTGCGCGTCGACGGCCTCGAGGCGGACGACGACGCGCTGCTGGAGGCGTTCGGCGCGGTGGAGGATGCGCGCACCGCCGGCGCGGCGGTCCCGCTCACGTATTTCGAGTTCGGCACGCTGGCGGCGCTGTGGCTGTTCTCACGCGCGCGCCTCGATGCGCTGATCCTCGAGGTCGGACTCGGCGGACGGCTCGACGCCGTCAACGCCGTCGAGCCGGACGTCGCGATCGTGACCAGCGTCGACCTCGACCACCAGGACTATCTCGGCCCGACGCGCGAGGCGATCGGGCGGGAGAAGGCAGGCGTCTTCCGCGCGGGGCGGCCCGCGATCTGCGGCGACGCGCATCCGCCGACGGCGCTCGTCGCGCACGCGCGGGCGATCGGCGCGCCACTGTATGTCGCAGGCGAAGCGTTCGCGGGCATGGCCGACGGCGCGCAGTGGCGCTATCGCGGTCCAGGCGGCGAACGCTTCGGCCTGCCCGTTCCGGCGCTGCGCGGCCGCCACCAGGTCGGCAATGCGGCCATCGCGCTCGCCGCACTCGACCTGCTGCGCGATCGCTTGCCGGTGTCCGCAGGCGCGATCCGCGCGGCGCTCGTGTCGGTCGAGCTGCCGGGGCGCTTCCAGGTGCTCGCGGGACGCCCCACGACGGTGCTCGACGTCGCGCACAATCCGCACGCCGCGCGCGTTCTCGCCGCGGCGCTGTCCGACATGGGCTTTCATCCGCAGACGCACGCCGTGTTCGGCATGCTCGCCGACAAGGACATTCGCGGCGTGATCGACGCCGTGCGGCCGCGCGTCGACGACTGGTATGTCGCCACGCTCCCGTCGCCGCGCGGCGCGGCGGCGGAGCGCGTCGTCGCGGAGCTGCGCGCCGCGGGCGTGGCCGATTCCGCGATCCGCGTGTTCGACGCGGTCGCACCGGCGTACGCCGCCGCACGGGTCGCCGCGGCCGAGACTGATAGAATCGTCGTTTTCGGGTCGTTTCTCACGGTCGCCGCGGCGCTCGCCGCGCACCGGCCGGCGACGATCCGCGAACGACACGCTTCCCATGGCTGATCCGGCCGACATCAACGTCGATGAATTACGACGCCGCGCGCGGCGTCGCCTCGTGGGGGCGATCGTGCTCGCCCTCGCGGCGGCCGTCGTCGTGCCGATGCTGCTCGAGAGCGAGCCCAAGCCGCTCGGCGAGAGCGTCGCGGTGAAGATTCCCCCTGTCGACGACGGCAAGTTCGTCAACCGCCTGAGCGACGGTGCGCCGAAGGCCGACGCGCCGGCGAAGGAGCCGCGCAAGGACGGCGCGATCGCGACCGAGGGCGGCGCCGCGCGCAAGTCGCTCGGCGACGCGGAGAAGGCGGTCGTGGCGCCGCCCGCGAAAGCGCCGAGGTACGACACGCAGATCGCGTCGGACCGGGCGTCGTCGGCGTCGGCCGGCGACACCGCGTCGAAGGACACAGCGGCGCGGGACGCTGCACAGCCGCCGAAGGAGGTCGCGATCGCCGCGCCGAAGGACGCGGTGCCGGCGCAGGAGACGGCCGTCGCGAAAGACGCGGCCCCGGCCCGGGATGCGCCGCCGAAAGACGGCGCGCCGGTCGCGGCGCCGCCCCCGGCGGCGCCCGCGTCGACAGCCGCCCCCGCATCTGCGCCCGCGCCCGCGAAGGCCGACGCGAAGTCCACAGCCGCGCCGCGCAGCGACACGAAGTCGCCGGCGCCGCCCGTGCAGCACGCGAGCGCGGCGAACGGCAGCGCCGGCGCAAGCGCGCCCGTGGCGAAGGACGGCTTCTCCGTGCAGCTCGCGGCATTCTCGGACGACAAGGGCGCGAACTCGCTCGCCAGCCGGCTGAAGGGCTCGGGCTATCCCGCGTACACGGAGCCGCTGAAGACGAGCCGCGGTACGCTCTGGCGCGTGCGCGTCGGGCCGTACGCCACGCGCGACGCCGCCAACGGCGTGCGCGACAAGCTGAAGACCGAGGGCCAGAACGGCATCGTCGCGCCGTCGCGGTAGCCAGCGCCTGCCGTGACGCCGTTCGACCTCGCGATCCTGGGCGTGCTGCTGCTGTCGACGCTGTTCGCGTTCCTGCGCGGCTTCGTGCGCGAATCGATCGCGCTGGTGTCGTGGATCGTCGGCTTCGCCGCGGCCTTCGCGTTCGCGCCGGTGGTGGGCGCATGGATTCCGGAGATTCCCGGCTATCCGGCGCTGCGCTACCTGATCGCGTTCGCCGCGATCGTGATTGCGGCGCTCGTCGCGGGCGCGCTGATTGCGATGCCGCTCGCGAAAGTGATCCATGCGGCGGGCCTTGGGTTTGTGGATCGCTTTCTCGGCTCCATATTCGGAGTGTTGCGCGGCGTGCTGCTGGTGATCGCGTTCGTGCTCGTCGCGGGCCTGACCTCGTTCCCGCGCGCCGATTGGTGGCAGAATTCGGCGCTGGTGCCGCCGTTTGTCGCCGCGGCGCTGCAATTGAAGCCCTGGCTGCCCGAGCGATGGGCGGAGCGTCTCGATTACTCACGTGGCGGCGCGGCGCGCGCGCCGGCGCAGAAGGTCTAGCGGATATGTGCGGAATCGTCGGCGCGATGGCGCATACGCCCGTCAACCAGCTTCTCTACGACGGGCTGTTGCTGCTGCAGCACCGCGGGCAGGACGCCGCGGGCATCGCCACGTCCGAGGGCGCGGTGTTCCACATGTTCAAGGGCCCGGGCTACGTGCGCGACGTGTTCCGCACGCGCAACATGCGCGACCTGATGGGGCACTCGGGCATCGGCCATTGCCGCTACCCGACCGCCGGCTCGGCGTTCTCGGATCTCGAGTCGCAGCCGTTCTATGTCAACTCGCCGTTCGGCGTGACGCTCGGGCACAACGGCAACCTGACCAACAGCGAGGCGCTGAAGCGCGAGCTCTTCCAGCTCGACTTCCGCCACGTCAACACGAACTCCGACAGCGAGGTGCTGCTGAACGTGCTCGCGCTGGAGCTGGAGCGCGCCGCGCAGCACCATCGCCTCGATCCCGACGCGATCTTCAAGGCGGTGGCCGGCGTCCACAAGCGCTGTCGCGGCGCCTACGCGGTCGTGGCGATGATCGCCGGCTACGGCATGCTGGCGTTCCGCGATCCGTACGGCATCCGGCCGCTGTGCATCGGACGCCACGAGGCGATGGGCGGCGCCGAGTACCTCGTCGCGTCGGAGTCGGTCGCGCTCGAGCCGCTCGGCTTCACGATGCTGCGCGACGTCGCGCCCGGCGAGGCGATCTTCGTCGACCAGGCGGGCGTGTTCCACGCGCGGCAGTGCGCCGAGAATCCCAGGCTGTTTCCGTGCATCTTCGAGTACGTCTACCTGGCGCGCCCCGATTCGGTGCTCGACGGCGCGTCGGTGTACGAGGCGCGCCTGCAGATGGGCGCCGCCCTCGGGCGCAAGATTCGTCACATCCCGGAAGCGCACGACATCGACGTCGTGATCCCCATTCCCGACTCCTCGCGGCCCTCGGCGCTCGAGCTCGCGAACACGATGGGTCTCAAGTACCGCGAAGGCTTCGTCAAGAACCGCTACATCGGGCGCACGTTCATCATGCCGGGTCAGGCGATGCGCAAGAAGAGCGTTCGCCAGAAGCTCAATCCGATCGGCATGGAGTTCAAGGACAAGGTCGTGCTGCTCGTCGACGATTCGATCGTCCGCGGCACGACGTCGCGCGAGATCGTGTCGATGGCGCGCGAGGCCGGGGCGCGCAAGGTGTACTTCGCGTCGGCCAGCCCGCCGGTGCGCTTCCCGAACGTGTACGGCATCGACATGCCGAACCAGCGCGAGCTCGTGGCCACCGGCCGCGACGAGGCCGAGATCGCGTGCGAGATCGGCGCGGACCTGCTCGTCTACCAGGATCTCGACGCCCTGAAGGACGCCGTGCGCGCCGTCAATCCGCGGCTGGGCGATTTCGAGGCGTCGTGCTTCGATGGCAAGTACATCACCGGCGACATCACGGCCGATTACCTCTCGCAGCTCGCGGTCGATCGCCACGAGGCGCGCGGCGAGGCGGATCTCCTCGAGGAGGAAAAGGAGCCGACGTAGCGCGCGCGGACACGGCGCGAGCCGGCCGCCACGCGGTCAGGGCGTCGAAGGCAGCGGCAGCGACGCCTGTCCCAGCACGTACTTCCAGCCTTTCGGCGTACGCGCATACGTGTCGGTGTACCACAGCCGGTAGTCGAAGGGCTTGCCGTCGGCGCCCGCACCCTTCGCCCACAGGAGGGCGGTGACCACCGCCGTGTCGCCGAACACGCGCACCGTCTGCGACAGCGGCTCCTGGTGCTCGTACACGGTGCCGCTCTTCGTCTCCTTCAGGAGGTCGGCCTTCGTGAACGTCGTGCCGCGTCCCGTCACGAGCGCGAAGTCGTCGGCGAGGATCCGCTCCATCGTCGCGGCGTCGTTGTTCTTCACCGCGAGCTGGTATTGCGTGTCGAGGTCGGCGACGACCTTGCGGTCGTCCGCGGGCGCGGCGACCTTCAGCGCCGGGTCCCAGTGCTCGGCGATCTTGCCGTTCTCCACGCGGAACATGTCGAACCACGTCGTCGTGTAGCTCGCCGACGGGTCCTTCGGATCGGGCAGCTCGCGAACGAAGGCCAGCACCACCAGATCGCCTTCGGCGGCGATCGCCACCAGCGGCGCGGCCACCTTGTCGGCGATGGGCTTCGGGGTCGCGAACTTCGAGAAGAACTCCACGAACGCGGCGCGGCCGGTGGGCACGCGGGGGTTGTGCTGGAGGTACGACTCGGCCATGTACTTCGGCGCGAGGTCGAGGTGTCCCGCCTCGAACACTTCGCGCCAGAAGTCGTAGACGAGCCGCTTGTTCGCCGCGAGGTCCGGAGTCGCGCTTCGCAGCAGCGCGTCGTGGTCCGCTTGCGGCTTCACCGGCAGCTGCGCCAGCGACGGCAAGGCCGTGCCGAGCCCGAGGCCGAGCAGCAGCGCAGAAGCGGTCGCGCGGGCGAAGGCGATCATCGCGGCTCCGTGTTCGAGAAAATCGCGCGGGGGCGCCGTCAACCAGCCGGCAGGCCCTCGAAGAAGTCGACGTGGCCGGTTTCGAGCGAGTACTCGGCGCCGACGACGACGAGGCCCTCGTTCTGGATCAGGTGCTCGAGGATCTGCGACCCGTGCCGCAGCTGGCTCGCCGACACGCGCACGTTCGCGCGCACGGCGTCGTCGATCAGTGCGTCCGCATCGCGATGCCGCTCGGTGGCGATCAGCGCCTCCACCGACGGGCGGATGCGGTCGACGATCGAGCCCAGGTGGCGCGACTGCTTGTCGGTCGGCCGATGGAGCTCCTCGAGCGTCGCGATGACCGCGCCGCACCGCGAATGCCCGAGGACGACGACGAGGCGCGTGCCGAAGCGCTCGGCGGCGAACTCCACGCTGCCGATCTGCGACGGGGCGACGATGTTGCCGGCCACGCGGATCACGAAGAGATCGCCGAGGCCCTGGTCGAACACGATCTCCGCGGGGACGCGCGAATCGGAGCACCCCAGCACGATCGCGAACGGCTCCTGTCCCGCGGCGAGCTGCATCCGGCGCGCGTGGTTGGGCAGCGTTTCCTGGCTGCGGATGTTCGCGACGAAGCGCTGGTTGCCCTCGCGCAGCCGCTCGAGCGCGTCGCGCGCTGCGATCACGGGCATGGCATTCGGCGGTTGCGCGGTGCGCCCACGTCCGCTACTCGACGAGCGGCGTGCTTTTCTGCGACGACACGAAGATCGATGCGTCAGTCACCGCGACGACGTCGTGCTCCTCGCCCGGGCTCGTGAACAGGTAGTCGCCCGCCTGCAGCTCGGCGCCGCCGATGATGACGGTGCCCGCGAGCACGACGACCTCCTCGGTGCCGTGATGCGCATGCCGCGGGAAGCGCGTGCCCGCCGCCAGGCGGACGACGGACGAGCGGCCGCCGGCGTCGTTGTTGCGGAACAGGCTGCGTTCGATGCCGTCCACGCCGGTGGGCGTCCACGTGCGGTCGGCGGCCTTGTTGACGAGCATGCGACGTGTCTCCGGGGCGGCGCCTGGCGCCGTCGACGGAAAGGCTACCACGCCCGCGCGGACCGCGGCGGTGCGGTGTACGACGCGTCGTCAGGCGCCCGGATCGCCTCCGCGCTCGAACCGCCGGTGCACGTGGTCGTCGGTGAGCGCGCCGGTGAAGTACGACGCCTCGAGCCACATGACGTTGATGATGCCGAACGCCAGCGCCAGGCCCAGTCCGAGGATCCATGCGAAGTACCACATCGCGACACCCCTTGCGTCAATAGTCGTTGCGGATCGTGTCCAGCGTGATCGTGCCGCGCATCTTCGCGTAGGCCCACGTCGTGTACAGCGTCACGAGCGGTAGGAACACGACGACGACCCAGAACATGATCTGCAGCGTGCGCTTGCTCGAGACCGCGTCCCACGCCGTCAGGCTGCTGGCGGGATCGGTCGACGACGGCATGACGAACGGGAACATCGACAGGCCCGCCGTGACGATGACGCCGGCGACCGCGCACGCGCTCGCCAGCAGCGGCAGCACCCGCGCGCGGCCGTGCGCGGCGAGCGCCACCACGATGGCGCCGCCGAAGCCCAGCAGCGGCGCGAGCACCATCGGCGGATAGCGGCCGTAGTTGTCGAGCCAGGCGCCCGCGACGCGATCGACGCGCTTCGCGAGCACGGGCGTGACGACATCGAGCGGCGTGATCGACACGATGCGATAGCCGTCGATGCCGCCGGCGATCCAGGCACCCGCCACGGCGAACGCCACGACCACGACGATGGCGGCGAACCGCGCCGCGCGGCTCGCGCGGCCGCGCAACTCGCCGTCGACGCGCAGGCGGAGGTAGCAGGCGCCGTGCATCACCAGCAGCGCGACCGCCAGCAGCCCGGCGAGCAGCGCGAACGGATTGAGCAGCTGCCAGAAGGTGCCGGTGTAGTACGCGCGGAGATCGCCGTCGAAGTGAAACGGAACGCCCTGCAGCAGGTTGCCGAACGCGATCCCGAAGACGAGCGCGGGCACGAAGCCGCCGATGAACAGGCCCCAGTCCCATGCGCGCCGCCATCGCGGGTCGTCCACCTTGTTGCGGTACTTGAAGCCGACCGGGCGGAAGAAGAGCGCGAACAGCACGAGCAGAATCGCCGCGTACATGCCGGAGAAGGACGCGGCGTAGACGATGGGCCACGCGGCGAACACCACGCCGCCGGCGATGATCAGCCACGTCTGGTTGCCTTCCCAGTTGGGCTCGATCGAGCGGAGGATGACGCGCCGCTCGTCGTCGGTGCGGCCGAGCAGCGGCGACAGCATGCCGATGCCGAGGTCCCAGCCGTCGGTCAGCGCGAACACGACGATGATGGCGCCCACGAAGCACCACCAGATCGCCTTCAGCGTGACGTAGTCGAAGATCATCGTCAGTCGGCGCTCGCGCGGGCGAGCGGGGCGCCCGGCTCGCCAAAATACCGGCCGGTGCCAAGACTCGAGGGTCCGAGGCGGATGTATTTCAGCATCAGGTACATCTCGACGACGAACAGCGCCGTGTAGAACAGCACGAACGCGGCGAGGCTTGCGTAGACGCTCGACACGGACAGGCTCGACACGCCGAGATTCGTCGGCAGCACGCCGCTGATCGACCACGGCTGCCGGCCGTATTCGGCGACGATCCAGCCGAGCTCCGCGGCGATCCACGGCAGCGGGATGCTCCAGACGGCGAGCCGCAGCAGCCAGCGCTGCGGCGCCAGATTGCGGCGCGCCAGGAAGAAGAACGCCGCCGAGAAGATGAACAGCAACCACACGCCGAGCCCGACCATCAGGCGGAAGCTCCAGAACAACGGCGACACCTTCGGGATCGTGTCGTCGACGGCCATGCGCTTCTGCTCGGGCGTGGCGTCGACGACGTTCGCCGTGTACTTCTTGAGCAGCAGCCCGAAGCCCAAGTCTCCCTTGTACTCCTGGAAGCGCGCCTTCGTCTCGATGCTGGTGTCGCCGGCGCGCAGCCGGGTAAGCGTCTCGTAGGCGACGATGCCGCGCTCGATTCGCGCGCGATGCTGCGCCTTCAGGTCGTCGATGCCCGTGACCACCCCCGTCGTCGAGCGCGTCGCGATGAGCCCCAGCAGCCACGGAATGTGGATCGCGGCGTCGGTGCGCTGCTCGCGATCGTTCGGGAAGCCGAACGCGGTGAACGACGCCGGCGGCGGCTGCGTCTTCCACTCGGCCTCGATGACCGCGAGCTTCACCTTCTGCGACTCGCCCGTCGTGTAGCCCGACTCGTCACCGAGCACGATCACCGACAGCGTCGACGCGAGCCCGAAGCCGGCGGCCACCGCGAACGAGCGCAGCGCGAACGCGACGTCACGGGCCTTCAGCAGGTACCACGACGACACGCCCAGCACGAACATGCACGCGGTGACGTAGCCCGCGGCCACGGTGTGCACGAATTTCGCCTGCGCGACCGGATTGAAGAACAGCTCGGCGAAGCTCGTGAGCTCCATCCGCATCGTCTCGTAGTTGAACTCGGCGCCGACCGGGTTCTGCATCCAGCCGTTGGCGATCAGGATCCACAACGCGGACAGGTTCGATCCGAGCGCGACCAGGAACGTCACGAGCAGGTGCTGCACGCGGCCGAGGCGCTGCCAGCCGAAGAAGAACAGCCCGACGAACGTCGACTCGAGGATGAACGCCATCAGGCCTTCGATCGCGAGCGGCACCCCGAACACGTCGCCGACGTAGTGCGAGTAGTACGCCCAGTTCGTGCCGAACTGGAACTCCAGCGTGATGCCGGTCGTCACGCCCATCACGAAGTTGATGCCGAACAGCAGGCCCCAGAACCGCGTCATGTCCTTGTAGACCTCGCGGCCGGTCATCACGTACACCGACTCGCAGATCACGAGGATCCACGACAGGCCCAGCGTCAGCGGGACGAACAGGAAGTGGTAGAGCGCCGTCGCCGCGAACTGGAGCCGCGACGCGGCGACGAGGTCAAGGTCCGGCATGGCGCAGGGGGGTGGGCGCGGCGGGTGCGGCCACGGGCGCGATGCGCGCGGCGGTGTCGACGTGCCCCCGCGCGTCGCTCGCGCCCTCGGCGAACCAGACGTGCCAGATGACGAGCAGCGCGCACACCTTGGCGATCAGCACGAGGGCGAGCTCGCGCGCGCAGCGATGTCGCCCACCCTCGGCGACGACGCGACGAACGAAGCGTGCTGGCCCGACCGTCATGGCTTCATTGTAGCCACAGCGGCGGCCGGCGGCGAATCGGCAAGTCGATGTCCAGGCCACCGTCGCACGGCCAGCCCGCGCCGCCCCGGTCAGTGCAGCTTGACGTGCGGCTCCGTGCGCCGCGTGATGATCCGCGCCGCAGTGTCGAGCGCCGTCTTCCAGAAACCGTGCAGCGCGAGCTCGTGCATCTTGTACAGCGACAGGTACATGACCCGCGCGAACCAGCCCTCGATCCAGAAATTCTTGCCGACGAGCGACCCCATCAGGTTGCCCACGGTCGAGTATTCGCCGAGCGACACGAGCGAGCCGAAGTCGCGATAGCGGTACGGCGTGAGCGGACGGCCGGCCAGGCGGCGGCGGATCTGCTTCACCATGTGCGACGCCTGCTGGTGCGCCGATTGCGCCCGGGGCGGAACGCTCTTGCCTTCATGCCCCAGCCAGGGACACGCGGCGCAGTCGCCGATCGCGAACACGTCCGCATCGCGCGTCGTTTGCAACGTCGGAAGCACGACGAGCTGGTTGATCCGGTTGGTTTCGAGGCCGTCCAGGTGCGTCAGCACGTCCGGCGCCTTCACCCCCGCGGCCCACACGACGAGCTCGGCCGCGATCACTTCGCCACTCGCGAGCGTCACGCCATCGGCCAGCACCTCCGCGACGCGCGCCCCCGTCCTGACCTGCACGCTCATGCCTTCGAGCAGCGCCGTCGCCGCGACGGACAGGCGCTCCGGCAGCGCCGGCAGGATGCGGTCGGCCGCCTCGATGACGACGAGGCGGATGTCCTTTTCGGGATCGATGCGGTCGAGCCCGTACGAGACGAGCGAGCGCGTCGTGTTGTGCAGCTCGGCCGCGAGCTCGACGCCCGTTGCGCCGGCGCCGATGATCGCGACATGCAGCTGCTCCGGGCGGATCGGGGCGGACTGGGCGTGCGCGCGGATGAACATGTTGACGAGGCGGCGGTGGAACCGCTCGGCCGCGGCGGGCGTTTCCAGCGCGATCGCATGCTCGTGGACGCCCGGCGTGCCGAAATCGTTCGTCAGGCTGCCGATGGCGATCACCAGCGTGTCGTATTCGAACGCGCGCGCGTCGGTGACGAGATCGCCGTCCTCGTCGCGGAACGGCGCGACCATCACGCGCCGGTTGGCGCGGTCGAGGCCGACGAGCTCGCCGATCCGGTACTGGAAGTGGTGCCAGAACGATTGCGCGAGGTAGTCCGTCTCGTAGACCCGCAGGTCCATGCTTCCCGCAGCGAGCTCGTGCAGGTGCGGCTTCCAGAAGTGCGTGCGCGCGCGCTCGACGAGCGTCACGTGCGCGATCCCGCGCTTGCCGAGCGTGTCGCCCAGCCGGGTCGCGAGCTCCAGGCCGCCCGCGCCGCCGCCCACGATGACGATGCGATGCGGCGCCGCGGCGGCCGCCGGGGCCATCAGGCCGACTTGGCCGCCGGCATGTGCGCCTCGGTGGTGTCGAGCACCTCCTCGGGCTCCTCGGCGTCCGCGTCCGTCTCCCGGTTGAGCACCCGTCGCATGCGCGCTTCGTCGAGCTCGCCGCACCACTTGCCGACGACGACCGTCGCGACGCCGTTGCCGACGAGGTTCGTCAGCGCGCGCGCCTCGGACATGAAGCGGTCGATGCCGAGGATCAGCGCGAGGCCCGCGACCGGCACGTGCCCGACCGCCGACAGCGTCGCCGCCAGAACGATGAAACCGCTGCCGGTGACGCCCGCCGCCCCCTTCGACGTCAGCAGCAGCACCGCCAGCAGCGTGATCTGCTGGGTCAGCGTCATGTCCGTGTTCGTCGCCTGCGCGATGAACACCGCCGCCATCGTCAGGTAGATCGACGTCCCGTCGAGGTTGAACGAGTAGCCGGTGGGAATCACCAGGCCGACCGTCGACTTGTTGACGCCGAGGTTCTCCATCTTGGCCATCATCCGCGGCAGCACCGACTCGGACGACGACGTGCCGAGCACGATCAGGAGCTCCTCCTTGATGTACCTGATGAACTTCCAGATCGAGAAGCCGTGGAACCGCGCGATCAGGCCGAGCACGACGAAGATGAAGATCAGGCACGTCAGGTAGAACGTTCCCATCAGCTTGCCGAGCTGGAACAGCGAGCCGACGCCGTACTTGCCGATCGTGAACGCCATCGCGCCGAACGCGCCGAGCGGCGCGACCCGCATGATGTAGCCGACGATCCCGAACAGGACGTGCGACGTCTTCTCGATCCAGTCGAACACGAGCGTGCCGCGCCCGCCGAACTTGTGCAGCGCGAAGCCGAACAGCACCGAGAACAGCAGCACCTGCAGGATCTCGCCCTTGGCAAACGCGTCGACGACGGTGTTCGGGATGATGTTGAGCAGGAAGTCGACGGTGCCCTGCATCTGGCCGGGCTTCGTGTACGCGGCGACGCCCTTCGTGTCGAGGTTCGCGGGGTCGACGTTCATCCCGGCGCCCGGCTGCACCGTGTTGACGATGACGAGGCCGACGACCAGCGCGATCGAGCTCACGATCTCGAAATACAGGAGCGCGTAGCCGCCGGTCTTGCCGACCTTCTTCATGTCCTCCATGCCGGCGATGCCGACGACGATCGTGCAGAAGATGATCGGCGCGATGATCATCTTGATGAGCTTGATGAAGCCGTCGCCCAGCGGCTTCATCGCCTCGCCCGTCTGCGGGAAGAAATGGCCGAGCAGGACGCCCAGGATGATCGCGACGATCACCTGGAAGTACAGCGACTTCCAGAGCGGCTTGGGCGCGGCAGTGGTCGTGGCAGCGGCGTGGGTGGTCATGGGCGGGCTCCTCGTGGGGATCAGTCGTGTTCCCAGGCTCTGTCGCGCTCGGCGCCGGCGTCGGCAACCGCCACCGCCGTCATGTTGACGATCCGCCGCACCGTCGACGACGGGGTCATCAGATGGACGGGCTTTGCCGTGCCGAGCAGCATGCCGCCGACGGTGATGCCGTTTCCGGCCGCCACGCGCAGCGCGTTGTAAGCGATGTTCGCCGCGTCGATGTTCGGCATGACGAGCAGGTTCGCGTCGGCGGACAGCCGCGAGTCGGGCATTTCACGCTCGCGGACTTCGCGCGACAGCGCGGCGTCCGCCTGCATCTCGCCGTCGATGTCGAGGTCGGGCGCCCGCGACAGGATGATCTCGAGCGCGTCGCGCATCTTCTGCGCCGAGGGCGCCTCGGAACTGCCGAAGTTCGAGTGCGACACGAGCGCGACGCAGGGCTTGATCCCCAGGCGGCGCACTTCCTCGGCGGCGAGCAGCGTCATCTCGGCGATCTGCAGCGAGTTCGGGTCCCGGTTGACGTGCGTGTCGCAGATGAAGAGCTGCCGGTCGGGCAGGATCAGCATCTGCATCGCCGCCAGCGTGCGCGCGCCGTCGCGCAGGCCGATCACCGTGCGGATGTGGCGCAGGTGATCGGACAGGTTGCCGGTGGTGCCGCAGAGCATCGCGTCGGCGTCGCCGCGGTGGACGAGCATCGCGCCGATCACGGTCGGGCGGCTGCGCATGTCCTCCTGCGCCTGCGCGCGCGACACGCCCTTGCGCTGCGCGAGCTTGAAGTAGTGCGTCCAGAACTCGCGGTAGCGCGGGTCGTCCTGGATGTTGATCGCCGTGCAGTTGTCGCCGAACTTGAGCCGCAGGCCGAGACGCTCGATGCGCGTCGCCATGACGTCGGTGCGGCCGACCAGCACGGGATGGCCGAGATGCTCGTCGATCGTGATCTGCGCGGCGCGCAGCACGCGCTCGTCCTCGCCTTCCGCGTAGACGACCTTCTTCGGGGCGCGGCGCGCGGCCGCGAACACGGGCACCATCGTCGTGCCCGAACGGTAGACGTAGCGGTCGAGCTGCTCGCGATAGGCCTCGAGGTCGGCGATCGGCCGCGTCGCGACGCCGCTGTCCATCGCGGCCTTCGCCACGGCCGGCGCCATCGTCGTGATCAGGCGGGGATCGAACGCGCGCGGGATCAGGTAATCGGGGCCGAACGCGGGCGTCGGCTCGCCGTACGCCTGCGCGACGATCTCGGACGGCTCGGCCTGCGCGAGCCCGGCAAGCGCACGCACGGCGGCGAGCTTCATCTCCTCGTTGATCGTCGACGCGCCGCAGTCGAGCGCGCCGCGGAAGATGAACGGGAAGCACAGCGAGTTGTTGACCTGGTTCGGATAGTCGGA